>WOR8_10000539_pt1 | contig 42061 bp, 40 predicted proteins | sample DeeMarSeWOR38_10_FD_19890 | JGI IMG/M metagenome (IMG submission 19890)
CGGATTTACGAGCTGACAGGACGCTCGGTATGCAGCTCAAGCTTCTTTATCCCCGTCGAAGCCATTTCGCCCCCATAACCAAACTGTCGTTTGAAGCTCAAAGCATAAAGCTCATCGCTCAAAGAAGGGTGAGGGGTATGAAAAAGAACACGGTCGTGTCTAAAAAATAAGTGATTTCAGCCAGTTTGTCAAGAACAAGTCTAAATATATGTTGTATGACCACCTACAACATATAGGGAATTACATCTTTATGTGACGTATGTTATATTCTCATTTCTGCCCCGAAATGTCTGCGATCCGGCTGAACGATTTCTGCATTGATTGATACAGGTCCTTATATATCCGGAACAGTTGATCGTATCGCTCGGCATCTTTTTTTACAGGCCGGTAAGAGCGTGTTGGCGGAATCCGCTTTTTGATTTCCCCGAAGTTAGTCATAACACCTGTTCCCAGCAAAGCCCAAAGGGCCGCTCCCAGGCTCGATGTTTCCCCCCATTGGGGTGAACCCAATTCGACGTTAAGGGCACTGGCGATGATTTGGGGCCATAACTCGGAGTGTGTCAATCCCCCCGAAGCTCTGATTTCATTAATCTCACATCCCATTTCATTCAGCACCTCTTTTAAGGTTCGCAGGCGAAACGCCACGCCTTCCAGCAGTGCCCTGGCGATATGCCGGGCGTTGTGTTTAAGGGTGAGGCCGAAGAAAACGCCGCGCGTATTCATGTTCCAGTTCGGGCTGCGTTCCCCGGCAAAAAACGGCAAGCAGATCAAACCTTCGGCGCCCGGCCTGACTTCGGCGGCCATGGCGATGAGATCATCGAATGAGAGCTGACCTTTTGCGGATGCAGATGGAATCGCCTGGTTTAATAGATCGCGCAACCATGATAAGACAATACCGCCGTTGTTGATTGCCCCGCCGACCAGCCAGTGTTTTTCGTCGATGGCATAGCACCAGCTGCGCGCCGAAGAATCAAGCCGCGCTTGCTTGGCGATGATGCGGAAGGCACCGCTTGTGCCGATCATACAGGTGGCGCATTCGGGAATCACGGCCCCGGCACCCAGGCTGGAGTTGGCTGCATCCGAGGATCCCAGCACCAGCGGTGTGTTTGCGGATATGCCCATCTCTGATGCCAGCTGCGTGTCCAGCTCACGAATTACGGTCCAGGGGCTGCCGAGAGAAGAGAGCTGAGTGGCGGTGACACCGGCCAGCTGTAATGATTTCGCATTCCAGCGCAAATCATGGATATTTAACAGACCTGAACCGGAAGCGATATTAAAGTCAACGATCGCCTGCCCTGACAGGCGTTCTGTGACATACTCTTTTGCGGAGACAAACCGGACGGCGCTGCCAAAGATATCAGGCTGCTTTTCGCGCAGCCAGATCAATTTATAGAGCGGAAACATACTGTGGGTTGGGCAGCCGGTCTGGCGATAGAGACGGTTGGCGTCGTCGGTGGCACGGACGGCCGCGGCCTGCTGGACGGCGCGATCATCGACCCAGGTAAGGACCCCGGTCAAGGGCTTGCCGGATCGGTCAATGGCGATCAGACTGTGGAGCGCACCGCCGATGCTCATGCCTCGACAGGCCTGCGGCGATACGTTGGCCTGGTGAATAGCGGAGCTTACCGAGTGGACCATGGCGTCAACCAGCGCCTCCGGGTTTTGCTCTTTCCACTTCGTCTGCACCTCTGTCGCGGCGTAATCGCCGGCACCGAAGCCGAGCACCCGAGCGCGGGCGTCGATGATGATGCTTTTGCAGCTTCCCGTGCCCAGGTCAACCCCGATATACCATTCATCACTTTTTTTTGCGGCCATTGTCGCAGCCTGTTAGGAAAAAAAGTTTAAGCCAATCACCGAACGCGATTTGGCGGCTGGCTTCCCTGGAGAGCGGCAACAACATTTTGAGCTGCCATAACGCCCATGCGTTCAATCGATTCTTGCGTGTGGGCGCCGATATGCGGCGTGGCGATCATGTTGTCCAGTTCCAGAAGGGGGTTGTTGCCGGGCGGTTCTTCCAGGAAAACATCAAATGCCGCCCCGGCAATTTGTTTCTCGGTCAGGGCCTTAAAAAGGGCCTGCTCGTCGACCAGTCCACCGCGGGCGGTATTGATTAAATAGGCACTGGGTTTCATAGCCGCCAATTGGTCCGGGCCGATCATATTGCGGGTTTCATCGTTGAGCGGCGCGTGCAATGAAAGAAAATCGGCCTGTTTTATCACATTCTCAAAAGAATCAAACTTCACGTTGGCCAAGCGCGTCTGGTCCCGGTCCACATAAGGGTCGTGAACGATCACTTCCATGTCAAATCCGAGAGCACGTTTGGCAACCCCGCGGCCGATGCGCCCCAGTCCGATTAGTCCCAGGGTCTTTTTCCACAACTCTGCACCCCGGTAACGGCCCCAGCCGCCCTGCCGCAGCTCCTGCTCCACGCGGGGGATGCTGCGGGCGACGGCGATCATCAGTCCGATCGTTAAGTCGGCAACAGAGGGATCGTTTGCTCCCGGGCAATTGGTGACGGTTATTCCCAGCCTGGCAGCAGCATCCAGATCGATGTGGTCAACGCCGACGCCGTGAGCCCCCACAACTTTAAGGTCGGGGGCATTTTCGAACACCCGCGCCGTCATCGGCACCACACCGACAATAACGGCATCCATCCCTTTCAACAGATCGATCAGCCGTTCTTCCGTCATCTTTTGGGTCATGTCCGCCTTCGACACCTCACAGCCTGCCTTGGCCAATACATCCCACGGTTTCTGTGAGGTGCTTCCAAATGAGCGTGTTGCAATAAGAACTTTGTAGGCCATAAGAATCCCGCCCCAACCTGAAGGTCCGCCTGATCAATGATTCCAGCAATCTTTTTTCATATCTGATTTTAAAATTCAAGATAATTCAAAGAGAGCAAATTCCCAAAAAAAACTAAAGCAATCCGGGCTGTTGGCCGAATATAAGATAAGGGGCAATGTTTCTGATAAAATATTTTCACCGGGGAGTATACAATGCCTGTTTATCAATTTATATGCGAAAAGCATGGCGGATTTGAAGAAATAACAATAAAAGCGGAATGGGATGATGTCCGCTGCCCGAAATGCGGCGCTAAATCCCAGGTAGACCAAAAAGGCCATTTAGAGCACCAAAGCCGCTTGAAAAATATCTAAAATAAGCCCGCTGTTATCAGCAATAAATCCACAGCTATTTCCAAAACCCAAGCCCCGTTTCTTATCCTTAGATGCGGGGTTTTTTAAGCTTTCGAATCCCGCCGTACAAAAACAGAAAGCCCCCCAGCACCAAAGATATGCGGCCCAGATAATCGCCGTGTCGGGCGAAAAACGTTTGGCCCCGGCGGAGGCGGATCTTACCTTTGAGGGCCGTTTTTTCCCACCAGGGCGTTTTGGCAATAACCATACCTCTGGCGTCAATAAGGGCTGAAATTCCTGTATTGGCAACGCGTACAAAATCCCGGCGGTTTTCGATGGCACGAACCGGGCTGAAATTGAAGTGGTGCTGATAGCCCGGCGTATTCTTCCACCACCCGTCGTTGGTGATCATGCAGATAAAGCCCGCTTCTTTGGGCAGGCTTCGGGAGATATAGGGGCCGAATATGGATTCAAAGCAGACGATCGGCACAATGGTAATCCCAGCGTCGGGCAATTCAAAAGTACGACTCGCCTGACGAAGACTGTAGGTGCCGCTGTATCCGCCAAGCTCCAGGGAGTATTTCCCCAAAAAGCCCAGATATTGCACAAAGGGCATGCGCTCGAATAGGGGCACTAACTTGGTTTTGTGGTAGAACCGGGGGGCGGGAGCAAAACCCGCCGGCAGAAAAAGCGCTGTATTAAAGGCCTCGTAGTAAAAGTTTTCCTCGCTGTTGAACCGACTTCCCGGGGGAATGTTTTCATTGCCCAGTTTCTGGTAGCTGTGGACGCCCAGGAGAATATTCAACTCCGGATATTTTTCTCTAAATTTCAATAAATTACGGTAGTAGTTCGAAGCTGCCGGATTGCTTTCGTCGATCTGCTCGACAATCAGGGTTTCCGGGCCCAGCAGGTATTGGGTTTTTTCATCCACGATCGCATCCGCAGTTCTGAAAAAGGCTTCCACGTGTCGCGCATAATTATCCGGGTCAAATTTTTCCGTGTACGGGTCCAGGTTGGGCTGAACCAGAGCGACATTTACGGTTTCGCCTTCCGACTTAAAATTCTTAAATATGAGATAGGATCCAACCGCGGGGATAAGAAGGAGCAGCAGTGTCATTGCGCCGACCGGAACAATAGAAACCGGGCCTTTTTCCCGATAACGACGGTATACCTTCAAAGCGGCAAAGTTGGCCAGTATGATCCAGAGCGTGCCGCCCCGCACACCGGTAAACTCGTACCATTGAATGAGCTTTGGCGCGGTGGCCAGGGCGTTGCCCAGGTTGAGCCAGGGCCAGGCCAGATCCCAGAACAGGTGAAAATGCTCATACCCCATCCAGATGAGCGCAAAGGGGAGCAACAGAGGGATTTTCAAAATCGTCCGGATGCGGCTTGCCAGCCAGAATACGAGGGCCTGCAGGAGTGCATTTGCGAGCATTATGAGAATGGCCCCCAGCCATTGGGCCTGCATGATCCACCAGGTTCCGATGAAGTTCCACAGCAGAAAACTTACAAAGGCATAATTGAATGTGGCATACGGGTTTGGTTGATGCCGGACTTGCGCTTCCAGCAGCAGGAGGGGGCCCCAGGCAATAAAAATCACAAAGAACAGGGATGAAGCCGACCAGGGCAGCCCCAATAGCAGACCGCTGGCAAGCGCTAAGAAGATGTTTTTTCTGGTGTTCATTTTGGGGGGTTTCCTTACCGGTCCTATATGCCATCGGGCGGTTTGATCCGTCAAGGAAACAGGGGGGATATCTTGGTTACATTATGGCATCCATCCTCGGTCATGAGGTCATCATTTCTTCGATGTGCCGATTTTTTTCTGCCCAGATGTCGTTCAGCCAACGCTGCAGCCCTGCCCGGAAGTGCCCATCATTGGAATAATCACCACGCAGGTCGGCGCTCACCGGCAGTGATCGCACGCGGACTTTAATCCTGCGGATTTTACCGCACAGAAGTGCCCAAAAATTGGTAGTGCCGTCGGGATATACGATGGTAACGTCCAGTACATGCTGAATTTGTTCTCCCATGGAGCCCAGCACAAGCCCAATACCGCCGGCCTTTGGTTTAAGCAGATGTGCAAAGGGGGATTGCTGTTGGCGGTGCTTTTCATTTGAAAAACGGGTACCTTCCACAAAATTTATTATAGAGACCGGTATTTTCTTAAACTTTTTACAGGCGTTGCGCGTTATTTCTAGATCTCTGCCTTTCAGGTGAGGCTTTTTCTGGAGATAACTTTTCGAATACCGTTTGACAAAAGGGAAATCCATGGCCCACCATGCCTGACCGAGGATCGGCAGCCATAACAGCTCTTTCTTAATGAAAAACTTCAAAAACGGGATTTTGCGATGAAATATTCGCTGAAGCACCGCAATATCCACCCAGGATTGGTGATTGGCCAGAACCAGATACCATCCAGACCGATCCAGCGTTTCGACGCCCTGAACATCCCAGCGCGTGTTACCGATCAGTTTCTGGCTTTGGTTATTGACCCAGATCCAGTTTTCGGCAATGGCGTTTAGCATCCGACCGCAGCTACGCTTCCAGGATTCCAGCGGAGCTGCCGCCTTAACGGCTACCAATACAAACAGAGGTATGCACCAGAACACCGTGTTCAGGATGAACAGGGCCAGGGACAAACTGCCGCGAACGACGCCGGGTAAAATATGATACATTATCTTTCCGTTTTTGACTGATTATGATCTGAAAGAGAATAGGCTGGAATCCATATTAGAAGTTGTTTCAAATGAACCTGATCTGGGGTCTTGAAACAACTTCTAAACAAAGGGCACCCTTTTCTGATCAAAGGATGCCCTTATTCGTTCGGAATTGAAATTTAAATCACAGTGACATTTGCAGCCGCAGGACCTTTTGCGCCTTCCTCGATGTCAAAAGTGACACGGTCGCCTTCATTGAGAGATTTAAAACCTTCTGCCTTAATTGCGGAATGATGAACAAATACATCCGGTCCGTCTTCCTGTTCGATGAAACCGAACCCTTTGCGGTCGTTAAACCATTTAACAGTGCCATTCGCCATAGTGACATTCTCCTTTCTTTAAAATTTTCAAAGTTACTAACTGGAGGATGCCATTTTACCAAATGGGTTGTTCCTTCAGTAAGAAACCGTCCCTTGTTTTGGGCGGGACTTTATTGATTAACAAACAATAACCCTTGTTTGGCCCGAAATCAAGGGGATTATTTATCCTTTCCGGTTTTCCAATTCTGATTGACTGCCGGATGGATGATTTTTTAAGTCTGCCGACCTGACGCTTTTGTCTCCTGCAGGCGGATGAAATTTCTTTCCAGCACGGCCGCTTCCACCTCGGGCTCAAGTCCCAGGCTGCGTACTTTGCGCAGTTCCATGGACGGGCTGCCGAAAGGATAATCCGATCCGAACAGCAGCCGGTGGTGGCCGTAGCACCGGAGGTATTCGCGAATCTCACTCCGGGAAGCCAGGGCGGTGTCCGCCCACACATTCTGCCGCTCCCACAGACCCGCTTGCGCGATGGCCTGAAAACCGCCGTTAAGCGATCCCAAATGAGGGATGATCACCGTTAGTCCATCTGCAAGCTCGCGGACGAAACGCAATGTATTGTCGATCTCCTCTTCAAGTACCACCGGCAGGTTTCGGCGTCGAATCTCATCCAGGGCGGCCCGGCACCGCGGATCATCATAGTGGTAGACCGGTTCGCCGGGGTGGCGGTGCCACTTGATGCCGCAGTGCGCCGGCGTAAGCTGCTCCACGGCAAAGTCGTTCCAGATGAAAAAGTAGGGGAAAATGGTCAGATCGGCTGAATTCAGCGAGAGCAGATAGGTGTTGCTCTCCTGACGTCGGCGCTGCCAGGCGGGGGTGTCGGCGAAGTTGAAGTCGTAGCGGTCATAGATCTCTAAAACAGGAGAGAACATGGCGGCCCCGCCGATGTCCGTTCCGCTGATCTGTTGCGCATAGTCATCTAAAGACTGCGGCATACCCCGATCGATCACCCCGCAGTGAACATGTGTGTCGATTACCATAAAGCGCTTTCTCCCATTTCCCCTGACCGCCGACAATTTTCAAGAAGTGGTATTTCTGGACTTCAATCTTTAGCATAGCCTTATTTTCCAAGTCAAATATCGGAACTTCAAATCTCTTTTCACCATTAGATTGCTCCGGATTGCCTCATTTCCCCTTGGCGCCTGATTTCTTAAATTTTTCTGAAACCCTCAAGTTTTAAGGCATTTAAACCGATATAACATATAGGTGAAAAGACGCTGAAAATTTGGTCATAAATAAAATTTTAAGGATGTGCTGGCCATGGCATTTATTGACAAATACAGTATTGTATTACGCTGGTGGCTTTTCTTTACAGTTGCAAGTTTAGGGACGGTGGCGCTTTTCCTGTCAGGCGTCATCCAGAAAGTCAACCAGGCAGATTTTACCAAAATCAGTTTTCTGATCTATGCGGTTTTTGCAATTTTTACAGTACGCACAGGTATAGATACCTATCGTCTGAGCAGGAAAGAAAAGGTCACAAATCAACATATCGCTGTCTATTACAAAAAAAGTGACATCGGTTGGTTCGTGAGCGACATGCTTTTAACCCTTGGAATGATTGGTACGGTGGCAGGTTTTATCTACATGCTGGACACCAGTTTTTCAGAGATGGACCCCAAGAGTGTCATCAGTATGCAGGGCGTGCTGGCGAAAATGGGCGCTGGTATGAGCACCGCGCTATATACGACGGCAGCCGGTCTGGTGTGCAGTCTGTTACTGAAACTGCAATTGTTCAACTATACGCATCAACTGGATTATCTTTCAACCATTCTGGAGAAAAATGCGACCGCGTAGAATATATTATAACAATACAAGCTTTTTGGATTTGTTATTCAATACGCTGGTGGGTTTTGTTTTTTTATTTATTATCGCATTTATGCTGATCAACCCGAGTATTAAAAAAGCGGATATCAAAACCAAAGCGGAGTTCGTCATCACGGTCACATGGGACGACAGCAGCAAAGACGATGTCGACACCTGGTTACAGGATCCCGCCGGCAACGTTTTGCACTTCAGACAAAAAGACGTTGGCCTGGCTCATCTGGATAGAGACGATCTGGGCAAAGTCAACGATATCATCACGCTGGATGACGGACGCCGGATCGAGTACCCCCATAATCAGGAGCTTACCACCATCAGGGGGTTTCTCACCGGAGAATGGGTGCTCAATGTTCACATGTATAGCAAACGCGATCCGAATCCTACTCTGGTAGAAGTGCGCATAGACAAACTCAACCCGAAGGTTGAAACGCTTTTTTATAAAAAAATCGTGATGAAGAGTAGATGGGAAGAAGTCACCGTCGCCCGTTTTGTGATGACCGAGCAGGGTGATATCATCACATGGGATGACCTTCCAAAAAGACTGTTGCAGCTGGCCTCACAGAGAAGAGGCCCGAGGGGTGCAGGATGAACCGGGGCCACGGTCTGGCCCCTGCCAAGGAGTTTTAGATGGGTATGTGGTCTGGTTATATTGGTTTGACAGTTGCTTTTGTAATTATCTCTGCGATTGTTTTGTGGTTTTCCATACAAACACCGGGTCATATCATCCTTAAAGCAATTCTGATTCCTGCCACCGTTTGGTATGGTCTGGTATTATATTATTCCGTGCCGAATTTGATGGGCTGGCCGATATCACAATCCATTCCGGATGACAGTCATGTCCTGGCCATTCGCATCAAGGAACCCGAACCGCAACACAATGATCCGGGTGCCATCTATTTCTGGGTCAATGTTAAGCCGGAGTCAAAAAGTCCCGAACAAACAGTGAAAGCGCTGCTCAACCCGCAAAGCCTGTTTAGCTACAACGGTAAAACCCAGCCGCGAGCATATCAACTGCCCTACAGCCGAGAACTGCACAAAGCGATTGTAGAAGCTCAAAGAAGCGCACAGGGCGTGCCGGGCGCCCAGCTAAAGACCAAAAAGGCCAAATCCAAACGGGGCAATACCGGTAAAGATGAGAGCAAAGCCCCATTGGAGTTAAAGATCATTAATCCTGTCACCGCATTTCCGAAATAAACTGTCCTGTGAAAAACAGCACGCCTGCAGCCGACCGATACAACTGTCTAAAGCCATCAACACTGAACCTGACTTTCCTGCGGCTGTCTTGTCTCGGCGAAGCGCAATGGAATAAAAACAGAGGTTTTAGGGAAAGCGGGAACCCTGCTTCTTTGCCTTTAATCAGTGGTTTTTTTAGGTGAAGGCTCGTCGCTGCCGTAGACCTCCACATAGGCGTCATGCGAGGGACACCCTTTTTCCCAGTGTTGTCTGACCCTTTTGCCGATGAAGGAATCCGGATATTTCCGCCCGATGTTGCATCCGGGGCAGATCTTGTTCCAGCCCGCCAGCAATTTTTTCATTTCCATTTTAGCCCCCCTTTTGCAGGCCCGCGCACCTGCAGCTAAGTCTTTGAGGATCTCAGAGATGAGATTGGCAACCTTCTGTATGATTATCACATATTAAGTTCTAATTCCGAATTAAGCAAGAAAACCCCACCGCTCATTTCAGAAAGCGGGGTTCCAGTATCTTAATCCCTTTTAACCTCGGACCTTAAACCCTGAACCGTAAACCTTTCTTTTATTATGACTGCCTGTATTTCTATGGTGCTGAGATTGGAGGTGGCCGTTTGAAGCCTTTTTGCTGCGACGGATGGCTGCAGAGATAGGGAGGACGAGAGGGGTCTTTAAAAAGAATCAGCTCATCGATCCTGTTGGTCCGGCAGATTTCAATTAAATGGGGGCACGCCTGTTTTGTGTAATCATTTAATGTTAAAATGACGGCCAGACCTGCCTTTTTGTCCTGAGGCAGGTTATTTTGCGCTGCCAGGATCTTTTGCAGATCAGCTATTTTGTCAATATCCTCTATCACGGGCTGCTTATAAATAACCTTCACAGACCCTTGCAGCTGTTTTACTTCAGGGCGTGTCACCGGCCAGAAATATTGAAACATTTCAAGCAGCTTCATTTCCGTCCGGCACAAAATCAGCTCCGGCAGCCCGATTTGAAAATATTCAGCGCTGGATGATCGTTGACCCAATTTTCGGGATCGAGCAAGTAAGGGCTCCGGCAGATTCCGGCCGGGATCGTAGACATGAACACAGACGAGTTCCTTATCAAAGTAGTCTCTGGTTTTAAAGCCAAACAGCGCTGCTGGCAGTGCGATTGCTAAAAACCTTAGCATTTCTCGTCTTGAAAGGTTGCACATCATTTTGAGCCTGCTTTTGTCCTGTCCATAGATAAACCATAATGCTGGCGCTTTTCAAGAACCCATCTCAAAAATGTCTTTTGGCCTCCCGCCTTTTTCGGCGGGATTGGTGCCGCGTTTCAAATCCTCAACAACCAACAGGTTGCCTCCGGTTTGTGATCCACGGTGAGGATTTGTTCAGACGGGAAATCCCGCGATGCGGGAAAACTGGGCCCCGCCGCGATCTTGAACCAAAATCCTATTTTTGAGATGGGTTCTAATTATTTCAATAAAATTCCCGCTTTGTTTCTACCATATAGCAAACCAGATGCCAGAATCAGAAAATCTAATAAATTCATTTATCCAGGCTTTATTCAGACTCAAAATTATCCGAAACGAGTCTTTTGGCCAAATTGTCGATATGCCTGTCATCGGTTCCGCAGCATCCCCCGAGAATTTTCATGCCCAGCTCACCATGGAGGCTGGCCATTGATTTGCCAAAAATTTGCGGGTCCTCTTCAATCAGTTCTTCGCTATCGTCGAGTTCTTCGGGGTTAAGCGCGGCCGTATTGGCCAGCAGCCCTGCGACCCGTTTTCTGACGGCGGTAGATGAATTGGTGGCGTGCATGATGGCGGTTTTAAAAATAGAGGCATGCGTGCAATTGGCCATAAAAGCGACAGGCTTGGGATTGGCTTCGGTATCGATTACGGAAACGGCCTCTTTCAAAGGTGTGCCGTCTAGCAGTGTGCCTTCAGGGCGGAACACAAAACTGATGATGTATGGTATTCCGGTGGCGGCAAAGGCGGTTGCCAGGCCGGTTGCCTCACTGAGCGCAGGTAAGGTGGCGGCAAGCAGGAAGTCCACACCGGCCGCTGCGAGTCTATGCGCCTGCCATGAGTGAAACCCGTGTGCATCCTTTGAAGTCAGCGCTTCGGATTGATTGTAGGCGTCTCCGCGGCAACTCATCAAACCGCAAATGAGAACTTTCCCGGCATATTCGCCATAGCTTTTGCGCATTTCATCAAGAAAGCGGAAATTGTCACCGTTTACATCCTTTTTCACATAACCCGCATTTTCGATCCGTTCCCGGCTTGCGCGCCAGGTGGGGGTAGAAAGGAGCAGGGGCAGCTTATATTTGAAGCCGACATCAAGATACTGCCGGTAGATTCCGGAAATCGCCGTCCGCCTGCCTTCATCGTAGATAAACGCCGAATTAACAATATGGGGATCGAGGTCGAATTCGCTGTTCCGGCGCAGGCGCTCGATAACGGCTCCCTCGCCAAGGATGCATTTGGATTTCTCAAAGAATTCTGGAAAGGGTAAGTGTTTCATTTCTTTTTTTTCGTAGAGAGAATCTCCATCGATTTGGCAAAACCGGCCGATACCATGCCGCCGTCAGCACCGATGGCAACAAAGGAAAAGCCAAAGTCTGTTACCGGGTCCAGCCAATCCGCATTGGGCAGAAGAATTCCGGCGGCCTTGCCCTTTTCTTTTGCGGCGCGACCGACCGCTTTGAGCGCCTCTACAAACCGCCCGTCTTTTAATTGACCGGGTGTGTTCAAGTTCATGCTCAGGTCAAGGGGGCCGACAAAAAGCACATCGACGCCGTCAACAGCAGCGATGTCATTGAGGTTGTTCAGCGTCTTGCCGGTTTCAACCTGTACGACGGTGAGCAGGTTATCGTTGGCGGCAGCATAGTACGCTTCGAAATCCCCGGCAAAACCGGCGGCTCTGGGGCTGCTGGCCACACCCCGCAGACCTTCCGGGCTGTAACGCATGGACGCTGCTGCGTATTCGGCCTCTTCCCGGGTCTGGACGTAGGGTACGATAATACCGGAAGCGCCTAAATCGAGGGCCCGTTTGAACCGCGGCATCTCGTTCCAGGTGATTCGCGCCAAAGGCGCAGCCGGCCAGGCTTCCACGGCCTGGATCTGGTGCAATAGGGTCATCGAATCGCCGGGACCGTGTTCCTGATCGAACAGGATCCAATCAAAACCCCTGCGGGCCGCCATTTCGGCCGTAAGCGAAGAACCCAGGTTGCACCAGGCTCCGGCCATAAATTCTCCACTTAGAACTCTACTCCTTATGAATTTCATTATCATTTTTCCTTGCAGGATTGTTAATAAAACACGGCACGGCCCTGTTTTATTGGATAATAGACAAGAATTGATGACCGCACCTACACCCTACGTCCTTTGAAAAGCTGTTTTTCAGCTTAAGTCGTCAGGAATATAAACGCAACCCTATTCTTTGGGAAAGAAAGTCATTAATTCATGGAGGTCCTCTAAATTCCTCGGCGCCAAAGCAGGTTACAGGCCGGCGGCGGGTGAGCTTCCGCCGGCCTGTAGGGACTGGATTCAATTGAAAGGATTTTACGGCCTAAGCGGGCAAAAATAACAGTGCAAGTATGAAGAATACTATGCCAATCAGCATAACGGCCATGCAATAACCCATGATTTGCCGTGCTTTTAAACCTGTCAATCCCAATAGGGCCAGCGCCCAGAATGGCTGAAACAGGTTCGTCCACTGATCGCCGTACGCTAATGCCATGATGGTCTTGGAATAACTGACACCAATTGTCTTGGCCGCTTCGACAACCACCGGACCTTGAACCGCCCATTGGCCGCCGCCGGAAGGTACAAATATGTTAACCAGGCTTGCACTGATGAAGGTAAACAGCGGATAGGTGAATTGATTGGAGATGGCCACGAACCAACCGGCGATAACCACGATCAACCCAGAGTACTTCATCATTCCCATGATTCCTGCGTAAAAAGGGAACTGCAGGATTATTCCGGCACAACCCCGGGTGCCTTCGGCGATGGCGCGCACATAGTTGATGGGTGTGCGGTGCAGAAGAATACCGACCATCATAAAAGTGAAATTGACGATATTCAAATTGAGTTTGAAGCCTTGGGTTGCAAAATACCATACGATAATGATCAATCCCATCACACTCACGATGATACTGATGACCATGCTGTTTTCCAGTTTACTCGCAACGGTATCGCGACGCTGTTGCCCGGAATCTTCTTCTTTTTCAGCAAGATAATCATCGATATTCGGCAGCACTTTGTCGATGGTTACTATATCACCCGCGTCGACGGGTGTTAGAAATCGGAACAAAAAAGGCAGCCCGATGATCAGGAACACGGCTACGACAATGTTCAACGGACTGAACAGTGTCTGGCTGACAGGAATAATACCGATTTTGTCTGCCAAAAAATGTCCGTCGGTGGCCACCAGCAGTGGTGCCGAGGCCGAAAACCCGCCGTGCCATACCGCCAGACCCGCATATCCAGCAGCGCCCAGAAGCGGGTAATGCATGGCGACCTTTTTTTGGTAGCCGCGAAGTGCTACCTGCCGGGCCATTAGCGCTCCAACGATGATACCCAGGCCCCAGTTGATGTAAGCTGCTATGATCGCCACCAGGGCCACCAGGGTGGCAGCGCCGGCACCGGTCTTGGGTATGTCAGCCAGGGCTTCGATGGCCCTGCGGACGGCCTTTGTCGTGGCCAGTGCATAGCCGGTCACCAGGATCAGGCACATCTGCATGGAAAAAGTCAGCAACTCCCAGAACCCTTTGTTCCAGTGCTTGAGCATGGCAAAGGGTCCGTTGTCCGTGAAAATGATCCCCAAGATCAATGTCAAAAAGGTGAGCAAAATGGCGAAGAGAAAAGGGTCCGGCATATATTTGTCTGCCCATCGAGAAAAGTAACTCCCCATTCTTCTAATCATAATTGTCCTCCTTTCATCTTACGGTTGAGATGTTTTGGGTCATTTCATTTATTATTGGATCAGAATTTCGGCAGTAAAATGAGAGATGATTTACTGGTTGGTTGCCGTAACAGGTAGCATTCCAAGATAGGATCGGGACGGATATCAAGCCGCAGGCATAATCCGGCAACCGGCGACGGGTATTCAATTAACGGATACCGGTCGTTTTTTTAAAACCGGATCTTGAATTAATGAATCTCATTCGGGTAAAAGAAAAGAATTGCCTGTATTTATGAGCATTTTCCCTCTGAGAAAGATTTTATATCATTGACAATCCTAATCTTCTTCTATCGATAGACCCAATGAGTAGTGCTCGTATTCTGTTTCTCCGATCAGGTAATCTTTAACTTCAGCTTCATTCGCCTTTCGCGTTTCGCTGCTTTTCCAGGCATTCCAGGATTCGATGTCTCCCCACATCGACACCACTGTGATTTGATTACGGTCATCTAAGTTTCGCAGGGTCTCGGAAGAAATATAACCGGGCTGCTGCATTGCTCCGTTACGATTGTTAATCAGAAGTCTTGATGCCGCTCTCATACTTCCATCTTTAAATTTGCGTTTGATTAAAATTTTTACAGCCATAATACCCTCCTTTCTTAACAATTATTACGCCTGGCCTGCTCATAGAAAGGTTTTTTTAATCGGGCACAAGTGGCAGCAGCAGGTGATAAGAATTTCTAGCGGATCATTATTCGGTGTGAAATCGCGACTGGATATGATGGGCATTCAGCGCAGGCCTGACTACAATTTTAATAGACAAGGAAGATAAAAAAGTCAAGGGCAAAGCGTTACCCATTGTAATAAGCTGAAGATGTCTTATCTTATTAATAGATAAGTCATCAAGATTATTTGAGTAATAAGGATTCATTATGAAATTACAGGAATGTGGCTGTGGCTTTATAGCACAGGTCACTTACGAAATTAATGAGCATAACAAATTTGTCGTAGGCTGTTCGGTTTGTGACAACAGAACGCCTGTATGTGAGAGTCTATCGGAAGCCGTTTCACTGTGGAATCAAATCTATTGTTATGCATCGCCCCCCTACGAGGCCGAACCGGCTTAGAAAGTTAATTCCTTTTTATTTTTTCCCTCAAAATGGCATTTAAGGTAATATTAAAATCTCATGCCTGACGCCTGAAGCCCTGTGTCCCTGTATCCTCGATGAAAGAACTTTATGCGATTATTGTCTCCATTCACCAGGGAAGTTCTCTTGAGTGACCACCAAATATCTTCCACGGGGGCATTTCCCGCTGTCATCAAAAACCGTGATGACAGGATCATATTCAGTCCCGCTTAAATCCACGGTGACATTATCAATCGGGATGTATCCTGCTACCGCTGCCAATTCATTTATGCTTGGCAATCGTGTATTATTCGGATTTGCATGATATTCGGACATGGCAGCAACGGTATTGTCGGCCGCGGATTCGACTCTGCTGCAGAACGCTTTATCCTTAAAAGCAATATAATTGGGAATTGCGATGGCGGCCAGAACAGCTAGTGTCGTAACGACAATGCCAATGTATCCCAGTATAAGACCGGCCAGGGCCATACCGCCACCGGTTAAGACGCCTTGTGATTTTCTAATATTAGATCGTGCAACGTGGCCGCAAATAACTGCCGGTATTCCTGCAAACAAACCAAAACATAGAAAACTAAGTAATCCTAAAACCATACTCCAAATCGCGTGGGCACTCGTTTTTGACGTATTTACAACTTCGTTCATAATGAACCTCTTCTTCTATTTATATTTACGGATTTAGAATCTTATTATCGCAAAACTTATTTTAAGAATCATGGATTATCGGACTTGGTGATTTGAAGATTGAATGGAGAGCAACAATTTTCGGGCAGATGGAAGACTGGATAAGCGGCTATTCATTCAGCTAATCAGATTTCAATGCAATGGGGGCTGACCCAAAATCCGTATACAATACATATCTGCAAGTTTTCTGGAACCTTAAAAGCCTTTAAAAATTTGTGGTGGGAGGTAACAATCTGAATTTAATGAATATTCAAAGGCGTCGGCACACTTTCTGACCTGTGATAAAAATAATGAATAAATCACCGATCAAGATTTGACACTGCACCCGCAAAATACCGGGTTCTGGATTACAATCTTTTGTTTAATCCTGAACATCTCGTTTATCACAGCTGCCTCAAGATTTGGCTTAGCGTGAGGTAAGTTATTCTTATAAAATTTTTTCTATTTTTTTTAAAAAAATTTATGTTTTTTATAACTCTGCCGATAATCATACCAAGCGCTGTAGAATCTAACTTATTGTGCATAAAAAAGCGGGGTTTCTGATCTGGAGCTGACCTCTCATCCTTGACCGATTTTACTGATTTCGTAATCCGCTATCATATATCCCATAGTTTTTGAATACTAAGTTCATAACGATCAGCATGCAATGATTGCATGGCTCGACCTTATTATTTCTTCAAATGAGGCGATGGTATCAATTTGGTTGGTTTGTGAAACCTAAAATCAAAATATGGAAGGGGAGAGCAATGGGGTTAAATTTCAGAAAATTTTACGGAAGTATCTTCGTAATTTTCTTATTCCACCTGATGTTGGTTTCGGCTGTTTGGGCAAATCCTCAAAAGATGTATTATGCCGGGTTTGCCTTTATCAGTGATTATGCCGATATCGGACATGAATATCCCCACAGCAAAATAATCTCGGAAATTACTAATCCATCAAATGGTCGCCCTGAAATTGAAGCGGTTCTCACCGACAAAGTAAGAAAACTTTCAAACCCGAATATTGAATTTGTCATAGACGAATTGGGCGATCCTAAATCGGCCAACGCCCTGTCGCTGGCTATGGTTGTTGACTGGGAAGATGTTTGCGTAGAGCAGCTGGATGCTAACGTTTATAAGATAGTTATCAACTTACACGGCCAGGCCTTGGTTTTTGATTTCCAATCAAAAAAAATAGTCGCCACCTATCCTTTCGGGGTTCGCTTTAACGATGCACAAAATTCAAAGCCAGATGAGGATCACATTCAAAATCTGTTTTACCAGCTGTATTTTGGAAGCATCGGCAACAGTAATTTTCTGGATGAATTCATCGCAAGGCTTCAAAATATCAATATTAAAGAAGGAGATGACCCTCATTTAAAAGTAACCGAAGTGATGTTAGGCAACCAGTCCTTCAATTTAATGCCCGCGAAGGTCAAAAATAACCCGGAAGCTTACAAAAAGTTTGTGGCCCTGCAATTCGGTTCATTTTTAGCTGCAAACCAGGGAGTATCGGTTTTGCCCTATACCCCAGGCCATGCCATCAAAGGTAAGATGGCCTTGCGGTTTGATAGCGGCACTGCAATTGACCTTGAAGCCCCGAAGGTGGAGATCCCCATTATCATTACCGTTAGAGGATTCAAGAAAGTAAAACTGGATGAAAATCATACCGGTGCTTCATGGGCTTACGGCTGTTTTATAAATTTTAAAGTATTAAATCCTTTTGGTAATCCTGTGATTGACACCAAATTTAAGAATGCCGCTGTCAAGATTATTCCCGCTGGGACTGAGATGAAACCTGAAGTCCATTGGTCCGCCTTTGAAGAGTCACTTCTAAAGCTGTTTCATGACTTAACTCAGCAGATAACAGAAAGATCTTCCAGCTGGATATCCAAAAGAACCAAGGATAAAGATGCCATATCAAAACTTAAAGAGTTGGATGATTTACTCAAGAAAAATCGATCATAGTATTTGCAAAACCGCGGAAAAAATAGGCCTGACTTGGTGAGCGGTGATTGGCAGCGGATTGCAAGAAATTCAGATGTGAATGCTTAGCCGGGATTGGATGCGCCATTATGAAAACTTGGATGATAAAAATTTTATCGCTACTGTTTGTCGGATTTTTACTAGGCTGTGTCTCAACTCTGACAAGAAACGAATGCCTGGAAGCGGATTGGTACGAAATCGGGCTCATTGATGGGAGCGAAGGCGAGCCCAGATCCAAATTTCAGGAACATGCTGAAAATTGTTTAAAGTACGACGTCCATGTGGGGCGGGAAGCATACTACCGGGGGCGCGATCAAGGATTAAAATCCTATTGTACGCGGGACAGGGGATTTGAACTCGGCCGCCTGGGTGAGCGCTACAACCCTATCTGCCCTCAAGATCTGGAATCAGACTTCCTTGCGGGCTATTCCAAAGGGCAAGGTCAGTACGACAGAAAATTAAAAATCGCCACCCTCGAACAGCGTCTGCGAACAATCGAAAATCAAATCAAAAGCAAAAAAAAGCAGTTGCTTATGTCTGATTTAAATCGGGACAGAAAGAATGAACTTCAAGCCGATCTTCAATACCTGGATATTGAATACCGGCAGGCCTTGCGGGATTTGAAAGATTTAAAAAATATAGATCCATCGGAATAATATTTAAAGTACGGCATTTTTTATGAATTAATTTAAAGACAAATATCCAACGAATAGAGAGGGGAGCTATGAAAATTTGTAGAGGATTTTTATCATTTATCATCGCCCTAATTTTTGTATCCACTAACGGTTTAGCCATCGCAAAAGAATACAAAGGCAAAGCTTTCATTCCTTATAAACCATCTGCTTTTTCCTCGAAACCCAGCGACGAAATCAAGCATAAAGCCATCGAAGAAGCCAAACTCAATGCCTGGAAAAATTTTACAGCCGAGTTCAACATGGCCAGGCAAAAAGAGTACAAAAAAAAGGAAACCGAATTCTTAAATCATTTAGATGAATACATTGTCGATTACGTCATCCTGGCGGATAAAGTTGACAAAGGTACTAAGACCTACAAGGTCATGGTTCGAGTCAATATCAACGAATCGGCGGTCGAAGCAAAATTAAGCTCTGAATCGGAGGCCGGTAAAAATGGTTCCGGTGAAGGCAGCCTTTTCAGCTTTATCTTTGTGGCCCGTGAAGCCCTGGAAGTTAAGTCCTACGACGCGAGAAAAACAAAGATCAGCAAAACCGATTCCAAAACCATGGCTGAAGAAAAATCAGCGGTGGGCAATGGAACCATGATTTCGGGGGATTCCAAAAAATCTATGACCAAGGTCCAATCCGGCGGCAACACGATTAGAAAGGCAGACAAAGTCAGCTATCGGGTGAGCAGTGCCGCGGATATGGATTCTGTCGTAAATGAAATCTTAAGTCCGGCTGGTTTTGAGGTAGTTGACTACAACGATGTAGTGAGCGAATGCGGTGGGGTAGAGCTTGAAATAATCAAAGAAGAGTTCAGTGCCAATCAAGAAATTTCACGTCGCGCCCGTAAATCTGCCTTAAGAGGCGCGCGTGAGTGTGAAGTATCTTATTTTGCCCTGGGTACGCTCGATGTCGGCCTGCATGATACGGACCCAGTCAGCGGTTTGAAGCGGGTGCATGTATCGGTTAACGCCATGGTCTGGAATATCGAGAAAAGATTGCCCAAACGAGTGGCCTCAGTCAATTCTGATACATTTGCGGGCCTGGGTCCTGATCCGGATGTGGCCAAAAATAATGCCCTTAAAAAAGCGGCGACAAGCGCCGCCAAAATTATCGTGGACCAGATGAATGCGAAAGGTCTCAACTAAAACCCTTTCGATTCATCCTGCTAAATACGGTGCTTATCTCAACGAAAATAGAGGCACTTATTTAAATACAAAGCTAATGCTTAACTAAATTAAAGGGAGGTTCATTATGAACACAAAATTGTTTAAAGTTACATCTGCATTAACCATCGCCATTCTGTTCTTGATGACGATGGTCATCGGTAACGCGCTTGGTTTCGGGCTAAAGAATCTTACAGGCGGTAACAAGAAAGAGGCCATTAGCGTCGATGCGCTTGTCGATAAACAAGCAAATCTAATCAAGCGGTTGTATTCAGCAATGAAGGATATAAATGAAGCCCAGTATCACTTCGCTCTGGCGTTAAATGACAAAGAAACGGCAGATCTTTGTAAGCAACGCGGCAAAGCACTCGCTGAAGGAAATGTAATGGATGCGGATTCCATAAATAAACATATGAAACAAACTGCCAATATAGCCAAATTGCAAAATGAACAGTTTAATAAAGCTGCCAAATTAGATGCCGCAAAAAAACAGGAACTGCAGAAAGGTCTTTTGCCCTATGCGACCGGTACGGCTCACTCGGTCCTTCTGGGCAGGGAGTTCGCAGATCATTTATCTTCCACCAAAGATGCCATCCAAGAGGCCGGCATAACCGGCGCGCGTTCTGTTAAAAAAAAGTTAAACGTGACCCTTAGTGTAGCCCCGAATATGCCGAAACTGGCAAGCAATCTGTTTACCACAGCGAAGACCGCCATTAAGACTGCTAAAAATGAAAATCTTAAAATCGCTGGCGCTGTAGAAGCATTGGAAGACATCGATGAAGGTTAACCGTAATAATACGGTCCTGCTCTCCAAATTGGAAAGTCAGGACCGTTTTTCCGGAAATTTAATTATTATGAAAAAAATATCTTTTCTATGTACCGCTTTGATCATGGCTTTGGCTGTTGGTGCCACAATGCCAGCCCTATGCGATGCACGCCTGACTTATGTAACGGTTGAATCTGAGGGATCCGGTTCATCGGCAAAAGCGGCTGTATATGACGCTATTACTCAGGCGCTTGGCAGGGTCAATGGGATGGAAATAGCGTCCGAAACCACCCATGAGATTGCTGAGGCCAGCAAGGAAACAAAAGAGGATGAAACCTATTTTGCATCCGAGGAATTTAACAAGAAGATCCGATCAGCTACCAAGGGAACTATAAAAAACTATAGCGTTTTGTCCCTGGGCCAGAATCCGGATATGAACAACATCTGGATTGCCAGCATTGAGGTCACCATAGCTAAATACAAGGTTTCAAAACAAGTCCAACGGCTTCGAATGGCTCTGGTGCCATTCCGAATCAATCCGCATGTTTCAAGCGCAAAAAAAGCAGCCAAGTTCGAACAGCTTTTTGCTCAGGCTTTGGTCAGCTATCTGACGCAAACACGTAAATTTGCCATTCTGGATCGTGAATTCATGCAGGAACAAAATATGGAGCTCGATTTGATTCAGGGAGAGAATTTTTCAGTCGATGAAATGGCAAGACTCGGAAACAAGCTGGGTACAGATTACATCATTGTCGGCTCCGTTGATGATGTTATTGATAAGCGCTGGACCCAAACGATGAAAACCACCGGTAAAAAGTTTGCGATGCACAAATTCGGAGCTCAGATATCATTCCGGATTATTGATGTGGCTACCGGACAGGTGAAGTTTTCGGATATGTACAACCACGGCCGTCAATCTCAGGGAAAGCAAGTTGACTACATGGATTTTGCCAGCAAGGCCGCCGACTCTGTGGGGCAGAAAATAATCAATGCCATCTATCCGATTGTCGTGTCTTCCGTCCGCGGGAAAACAGTCTATTTGGCGCAGGGCGGCAACACGCTTAAAGTCGGTCAGAAAATGGAGCTGATCAAATACGGAGAACCGATTCTTGATCCCTATACCAATGAATCTTTAGGTAGGGAAGAAATTGAGATCGGCATTATCCAGGTGACCAAAGTGCAGGCCAAAGTCGCCCAGGCCAAGATTATCACAAGTTCCATTGATTTAGCCGCTGAATTCTCCCCTAAAAGCTTTATCGCCAGGCCTGTTAAAGAGCCCAAACGATCGGTCCAAAAGCACCAGGCGAAGGTAAGGAGAGCGCTTAAAAAAGATTTCGAAGAATTTGAAAAGAAGAGTGATGATGATTGGTAAGAATATGCAATCAAAGGAGTATCCTATGAAACGACTATTTTTAACCACCATTGCCGGTCTGCTGCTGTTGAGTTCTCAGACCTTTGCAAAAAGCAACGATCTGATAAGCGATCTCCAGCAGGAGGCAGAAGAACTCAACACCCCGGCGGAAACATCCATCCAGAGCATAGAAATGATTAACATTGGCAGTGGTCCCTGCCAGGACTGGATTTCTGAAAAGGACTGGAATCCAGGCAAAAACACTAAACCGGATGGCAGCTATTTTTATGTGGAGTCTGCTTCAGCTGTGATTGACGCTCCTCCGGGCCATCCAAACTATATCAACTCAAGGCAAAATGCATATGTCAAAGCGATGATGAACGCCAAAGGAAAAATCTTGCAGTATTTGGAAACAGAATTTTCCCGAGAGGTGACGTTTAATACAAAGGAAGGAGAATTTACTACAGAAAAGGAAGCCGACAAAAAAAATACTGAAATCCCTGAAGAAAGCGCACTCCAGCAAATAAAACGCAAAACCCTTTCTTTGATTAATGCCACACTGGATGAAAAACTGAAGGCTAAAGGCGTTGACCCGGATTCCAACAATCCGGTAGATCAGGAAACTGTTGAAGAAGCCGTCCAGGAAGTCCTCATTTCCAAAGAGTTTAGAGATTTGGCCAGCTCTCATTCCAGTCTGCAACTCAAAGGGGTCCGGCGGGTCTTTGTCAATGAATCAATCAAGAAAGGTGAGCAGGGTGAAATATGCCTGGTTGCCCTCTACTCGCCGAAAACCATGGCCATGGCGGATGCCATTTTCTCGGATCCATCCCTGGCGCCTGAGGGGACCCCAAACAAACCGATCAAACAGCAAATCCCTGATTGGAGAACACCGGAAGGAGTCGCACAGCTGCTCAGCACCTTCGGCACTGAAATGCTGCGGGATGAAAACGGCCAGTTCCACGTGGTCGCCTATGCCCAAAGCGCTCCGAAAACAAAAAGCAAAACAGCGCAGAGTCAGGCCATCAAAAAGGCCCGTACACGAGCAAAGGCAGAGCTAAGAACCTTTGCCCAGGAGAATGCGGTGTTAAATGACGCCAAAGAGGACTATGAGTTGGCAAAGGAGCTGAGCGAAGCCATGGCTGAATATGAAGGTGGTGATGCTTACATGGATACACTCAGTAGCATCAGCGGACCGGCCAAGATAAGTGGTATGAGAGAATTAGGGGTCTGGGGCGCCAAACATCCTATTACCGGACAAGTTGTCATCGGCTCAATCGTCGTCTGGTCCCCTGACGATGCCAAAAGTGCCAGGCAAATGAAATCTGAGTTGGGTGCGAAACCAAAATCTTCCCGGAAGTCTTCAGCTAGAAAATCAAGCCGATTTAAAAGCGACGCCTTAAAGGCCAAAGGCAGTTACCAGGGATCTGCTTCGGGAGGCTCAAGTGAGGAAGATTTTTGATATCACCTTTCTTTGTGTTTGCCTTTTTTTAGGTGACATCGCAGCAGGAAGCTGGGTGCATTGTGCTCAGCTTCCTGCTGATATCTATCAAAACGCTGGGTTAAAACTGAAAAATAGAGAGGTAATAAAGGTACAGCAGTATCTGTTCACCCGGGTCAATCTCAAAACTAAATCAAAATCTTTTACCTCACTGGATGGATCAAAGGCCAGTCTTTATGCCCAACAAAATTTCGCCATGTATCTACATGGGCAGATCCATTGGACCGATGATCTTTCATCAACCGAAAAAAGAATGATTGAGGCACTTTACCGACAGGCTACGTCGGTGTCTGTCGTCCTCAAAGGTCTAACCCTTATCCACAGCTTTTACCACAACGGCTTGCAGTCTTATATTTATGCGGTCAACGCCCCGATGAAAATCCCCAGGAAAATAAATCAACGTGAGGTTATCAAAAAAATCCAAAGGGCCGCAACCGCTAACAATATACCGCTGGACCATATCACTTATCTTGAATTAGCGCTGCGCTGGCCTGAGCTATTTAACCCTAAAATCGGAATTAAACGGCTTGGCAAATCCTGCGGAAAAAATTTTGTATTCTTTCTTCTGGGTATGGATCTGCCCAACGCCAAAGCCCTGACCGGAATTTCAAAAGTGAACTTCACCCAGCTTGCAGAGCTGGATAAATATCAGATTGCAGTTCTCATAGATGAAAGGCCTTACGACACGACTTTGGCGTTAGCCTTTACGCGCATGCTGCTCCAGTCCCATCACGAAGAACTGGCTAAAATGACCATCCGAAATGGCTGAAGATTGGAAAAATTTGGCGCAGCTTATGATGAAATGTATAAACTGGCTCAAAAATGGCAAATAGAGCTATCCGGGTCTTACCGATATCCGGGAAACAGTTTTGGTCAACAGCAGCTTTTAATTGAGATAGCAAATTCTGAGTTAAATCTTAATGCGCTTTCCGAAGCTATCCTGAATTCTTTAGGGGACGTCCCTTTGAAAGCCGCTGACATTCAACAATTTAACCCAACTGGCGATTATTAAAGGCTGACAAAGGAAGAATTTCAGAAATTGCAGACTAAACAAAAAAACGCAGTTACCAAGGGACTTTTAGATGCCACTGGAGAATTGGTATATGCAGGGGGTTATCCCCTTATGGCCTATTGCTTCTGGCACCAGGCGTTTTACTTGGATCCTGAAGATCGACCACTTCGAAATAAAATTTTAAAACATGCAAACGGGGCCGATTTCGTAAAATACTCAAAACTGCTGTCATCGTGAAGGATAACTTCCTCCAAAAAGAGATGATAAACGAAAGTGACAAATGTCAATAATATATCGATTCTTAAGGAATTAAACCTATGGCTGACTTTAAGACCCATCTTACAAGCGGCGTCCTGTCCGGAGCAGGATTTTCGGTCTTCGGATTGTTAACCAATGCTTTGACTGTGACTCAGGCGGGAGCCGTTTTTACCGTCGGAGCCCTTGCCGGGCTATTGCCTGATCTGGACAGCGATACAGGCAAACCTTTAAACTTTCTTTTTCAGCTCCTGTCCGTTATCATCCCCTGCATTTTCTTTTTTGCCGCTGCTCAATACGCGGGCAATTCCCCGGAATTTCTGATCTGCTATTTTACCCTGTCTTACCTCTTTATTAATTATATAGTCTGTTCCTTTATCAAAAAGATGACGGTGCATCGTGGAATGATGCACAGCATTCCGTTTGCTTTTTTGTGTGGAGGAGTTGGGTATTTGCTTTTTTCAAATTCGGGCGGACAGGTCGCTTTGTTTGCGGGAGCAGGCGCATTATTTGGATGCTTGGTTCATCTCATTTTAGATGAGCTTAATTCCTTTAAGCTTAAATACGGTTGCATACCGGCGCTAAAAAAATCTGGCGGAACCGCATTAAAATTTAAATCCAGCTCATTATCAACAACCCTTTTTATGTATACGATTCTAATTCTTGTTTTAATGGGCAGTATTATAGGATCTTAAAGTCACGATTGAAATTTACACGAAACGTAACAGAATAATGAAAATAAAATTGTCTCAACGACTGCGGTATTTTTTTGACAGTTCCATGTCAAAGGGAACCATTTCGCTTATCACCTGGCTTTCCATTTTTTCTGCTATTCTTATACTTGCTGTTGCAACCATTGTCGTATTTATGGATTTTATCCCGGTCGGTGGGGATAAAACCTCAATGAGCTATCCCGAGGTTGTCTGGATGAGTGCGATGCAGGCTTTGGATCCGGGAGGGATTGAAGCCGACGGGAAAAACTGGCCTTTTGTTGTTTCAATGTTTATCCTTACCATCGGCGGCATTTTTATCGTTAGCAGTTTAATCGGTATACTTACCAGCGGGCTAGAGCAGAGATTTGAGGAACTGCGCCGTGGACGTTCTATCGTTCTTGAAAAGAATCATACAGTTATTCTGGGAGGATCAGAAGAAGTTTTTGGAATCATAGAAGAACTTCTAGTTGCCAATGAAAATCAGAGACGATCTTCAATCTGTATCTTAACAGAAACCGATAAGATCGAATTTGAAGATCAATTAAGAAAGCGTATAAAAAATAAAGGACGGACCCGGATCATTTGCCGTAACGGAAACCCACTGGACATTACCGATATTGAAATTGTAAGTCCCAATACGGCGCGCTCCATTATCGTGCTGCCCCCTCAAAAGAGCCTGGACCCTGACCTCTATGTCATAAAAACAGCTTTGGCGATTATTAATAACCCCAATCGACGAGTTGAACCTTATCATATCGTCACCGTAGTTCATTCCCGCAAAAGCCTGGAAGTAATTAAAATGATCGGAGATGGTGAAGTGCAGGCTCTTTTTATCGGCGATCTTGTGGCCCGTATTACTGCTCAAACTGCGCGCCAACCCGGCCTATCTTTAATTTTTGAAGAATTGCTCAGCTTCAGGGGTAACGAGATTTATTTCGAAGCGCAAACAGAGCTGGTTGGGAAAAGCTTTACCGAAGCGCTCATGGCGTTTGAAGATTCGGTCGTAATTGGTATTCGTTCGAGCGATGGGCGTATTCAGATTAATCCACCAAAAGATACTAAAATTATGGTGGGAGATAAATTAGTGGTTATTTCTTTAGATGACGGCAACCTTAATTTGGGCAAGATGGAAAAAACGCCAATCTTTGAGCCTGCTATAAGATGTAATGGCCACAAGCGTTCGCTCAAGCCCGAGAATATTTTAATATTTGGATGGAACCGCTTTGCAAAGACGCTCGTCGATGAATTGTTCACCTATATTACACCCGGATCCAAAATCATGGTTGCAGCCGAAGACTTGGATTCTTCAGTTATAGCCGCTTGCAAATCTAAAATCGGTCAAGATTTCAGGTTGCAATATCTTCAAGGAGATACAACCGATTGCACTTTCCTGAATCAAATGGGAATACCAACTTATGACAGCGTTATTATTCTTCCATATGCCGATGACCTCAGCCCTGAAGAAGCCGACGCCAAGACTTTGTTAACCCTTATAAATTTGCGTGAAATCGCCCAAAATCAGGGTAATGGATTTTCGATTGTCAGCGAAATGATGGATGTTCTGAATCGCAAAATTGCCACCGTGACCCAGGCTGATGATTTTATTATTGGCGATCAGCTCATCAGTCAAATCCTTGCTCAACTTTCAGAAAACAGGGAACTCTTCACTGTTTACGCGAATTTGTTTAACTCGGCCGGATCAGAAATTTATTTGAAGCCGGTTGAAAATTACATCGAGTTGGGCGAGCCGGTGAATTTCTATACAATAACAGAATCAGCACGACGGCAAAATGAAATCGCTGTGGGATATAGACTGTTATCTGAATCAAAAGATATGAAAAGGAGTTATGGCGTAAAAATAAATCCGCTTAAATCCGAATTGGTAAAATATACCCCGGGTGACCGGGTTGTCGTACTGGCGGAAGATTAAAGATTTTCTCGCTCTATTAACAAGCGCCAAACTATTAGCTACCGGAGAATAATATGAAAGTCATCAAAAATTTTTATAAGATAATTGATTATCAGACCATTATCATCACTTTACTGGCAATACTTTCAACCTATTTGTGTAATCGCTTTGAGTTCTATGCTGATTTGCCGTCAGGCTTAATTGGGATCGCTATTATTTTTCCGATCGTTTTTTCTATAAACTCCGCTTATAAGCGAAGAGAAGAGGCCTTGAGACATTTCGCCTCTTTGCGAGCCCATGCGATCGCCATATTTTATGCACATCGGGATTGGGCTTCAGATCATCCTGAGCATGCAGTAAGAGTAAAAAGATTAGTATGCCGCCTTTTGGGAACGATAAAGGAATACTTCTTATCCCCGCCTGAAAAAGAAAAGGAAAAATTTAACGCTGTATATAAGGAATTCTCAGATTTTTCCCTGTCGCATGAGCAATTGCGAAAGGACGATGTCCCGGCAAATGAGATCTCAAGGATAAATCAGTACTTGCGTGCAATTATAATCGATTTCGAAAAAATGCGGAACATATTTTTGTACCGCACGCCGGTATCACTTCGTGCTTATAGCCAGATCTTTCTAAACATTTTCCCAATCATTTATGCGCCTTATTTTGCCAGTTTATGCAATAAATCATTTGAAATCGTCGGGTATGGTGTTGCTGTCGTGTACAGTATTGTTTTAGTCAGTCTGGATAATATCCAAGAAGACCTTGAAAGCCCTTATGATGAAATAGGTGCTGATGACGTCAATTTGGACGTGATTACTGAATACGCTGACATAATGGAGTTGGGAGAAGCTACCGAAAAAATTCTCAAGGATGAACTATTGATAGAAAAAATTCAACAGCACTCGCAAATTTATAACAAGAAAAATTTCGAAGATCCGGCATTAAATGCCCCAAGACGAACATAATTTGAAAACAGTAACATTGGACCATGGAACAATATTACGATTTTTTTTTGCGTCAAAAGATTACAACTCAGCAGGATTTTCAAAAGGCCATATCAATATCCCAAAAGGCAAACGCAAGTGTCGAGGCGACCTTAATCAAACATTTTCAAGTCACAAAAGAGGCAATTGGAAAATTTTTATCCGCCTTTTATAACTGCCAATTCATCGAGTATAATCCAAAAATGTCGAGGGCGGACCACCTCTTTACCACGCTCAATAGATCCCGGCTTTTAAATGAATGCTGGGTTCCTCTCAGCTGCGATGAGAATAGAATTGTGGTTCTGGTCGATGATCCATCGGATACCAAAAAAATAGCAATTATCAAAGACGCACTTCAAACTGATGGAATAAATTTTGCGGTGGGAATCAAAGAGGACGTTGAGGCATTCATAAATCAATTCTTTGATCAGATAGAGATCTTTGACTTGGTTTCAGCAGCAGAGGCGGGTAAAAGACCCATCGAGGTGGCAGAAATCGTGGATATTATGTTTTCTGAAGCTTACAGGCAGGGCGCCTCTGATATTCATTTCGAGTCGCTAGAATCAGTTAAAAAGGAACGTATATTATTCTGGATGGACGGGGAATATAGGGAATATATGACGGTCCCAGACGACGTTGCTACTGATATTTTAAAAAGAATCAAGTCCATGGCAAACCTTGATGTTGATGACCGTCGTCTTTCAAAGATTGCATATATAAAATTCAGGCGCGATAATTTGCCAGAATTCCGACTTACGATAACCACATGTCCAACTGAGAATCTGAGAGAGGCGGTCTTTTTAAAAATCCCTACTGCTGGAGACCCTGCTGATTTAGAAAAAGGAGGGTCGCATCCTGATCAGCGACACTAATTATGAATCAATCACCGATCGAGATTTGGTACTATAGCTTCAAGATGTCGGGTGTGCAGGCGGTATCCGTTTTGCGGCCGGCGGGAATATTATAACTTCAAGAACGGTCCGCAAATCTTGCTAAATTTCTTGTCATTTTATCTTTGATATATACATCGTAATTACAGCGCGAAAAACCTCTACCGCGTCCGCATCCGTAACATGGACAGTCATTGGAAGTTCCTGCGGACTATCAAGACCCTCAGTTGAAATGTTACAAACCGCTTTAAGATCTGTCCTGGCAATCTTGAGATACTCGACGGTCATACCTTTTGGTATCCACCTCATGCCGGACGGCAATGTCACTTCGAGCATGGTGCCTGCACAAAGTTCGCTTAGGTTGCACATGGCAATCGCATGAACAGATTTAATATGATTGTGGACAGCCCTTCTGTTTTTCATGGCAATTTCACAGTAACCGGGTTTTAGTTCTTTAAAGACAGGCTTGATTGTCCCGAAGTATGGGGCCTTGAGGCAGAGGAGTTTCGAAAAGACGCGCTTTCCGGCCGGAAGCTTTGCGCATTTGCCGTAAAGATTCATTAAACTGTTCATGGTTATCCCCCTTTCATATGTCCCTTACGATTTAAACAGGATACAGACATTGTCGCCTATCTGCAACCGGATCGCAAAAAAATGTAAGTCAAATCTTCACACCCGAATAGTTTGGGCGTCCCTCTTTTTTCCTTTTCTTCAGTTTAAATATTTAATATCTATGATGTGAACGCTTCATTTTACCGTTCGGCACCAACAACCGGTCGTAACACAAGGAGGGATCGAAATGGCTGTCCGCATCGTTCAACTTGGCTCTCCCAGGGAAACCGATGAAGGGCTCAGGGTAGGTACGGTCCGCCGGCCGCCGCGGGGCGTTCCAAAGGCGGATTACGCCAGGAAGAACTTTTATGATGTCTGGCTCCCCAACCTATCGCCCAGTCCGGAGTTGATGAAGGAAGACAGGTCGGCTCAGGACGACAGGTCATGGGCTTCGTTCGGTAGAAAGTTTCGTGCGGAAATGAGCAGGCCGGAGGCCAGCAGGGTTTTAGACCTCCTGGCTGCGCTCTCCCACCAGACGCAACTGTCTGTGGGGTGTTATTGCGAAGACGAAAGCAGATGCCACCGGTCCATTCTCAGGGAGTTGCTTGAGGAGCGCGGGGCGGATCTGATATGAAAATCAAAAAAAGGATCTCTAGATTCTACGCCCAGGCCATTAAGTCAGGCACGGCTTAGCAGTTCGTCACGGATTTTTACCATGGCAAGGGTATCCTGGCCGCAGTAAGTCAGCAAATTATTTCGGATTGTGGTTTTTTCTTGTTCCGGTGTCTCTGCATCAATCATTCGCAGATAATCCAGAGATGCCTGCATGCCGTCCTGGATGGAAAGTTTGTCGTAACTCATTTCCGGTACAAGGGCAGGGAGCACGTCTTTGAGGGAAAAGGAGCCGTAAAACTTGGGATGGTAGTAATTATTTTTGATGATTGCATGTAAGTCTTTAAAGCGATCGATGATAGCCCAGAGCTCATCGGTAAATTGCGGTAAATGCTCGATGATTGAGTTCAGCACTCCGGTTTCATAGTTGGTATAAATCACAATACTGCCTTCGGTACCCAGCGCTTCTAAAAGGGTCTGGGTAAATTCTTCACGGGGATCCTTGTCTGTATTGCACAGATATTCACGATGGTCCAGCCTGCAGTCTTCGTAAAGGATGTGATCCGACCACTGAAAGGGGATGGTCTGGTAGGGACGTGTGCCGGCATAGCGGGGGAGCACCGGACCAAAGGTTTCGAAATCGAGAAAGTGGATAGGGTATATCATATCCTTCAGCTCAGCTCCAAGCCGATTGGAAATATACGCCTGCCGGTTGGATACGGATACGCGAATCCGATCCTGGATCTGGTTTAAAGAGAAGGTGGTCGGGATATCCTCAATTTTCTGGATGCCCATATCAGCCAGCTTATCGAGTTTGTCCTGCTCGATGCCGCTGATGTTATAAACCCAGAATTCAGGCATATCTTTCGTACAGTGATCCCAGAACTCGCAATCGTATGGTTTGTGGCAGTGCCTGGACGGCCGAATATCAGGAGCGTCTGAATTCCCAAGTATGGATTTTAATTCAGCGAGACGCGATGAAATGCCCGGTTGCATTGATCTGATTTCATTGGTTAGATCGCCAAGCGAAAACAGGGAATCTAGATCCAGATTGTCGCCGTCATAGACATACTGGTTATTAATGTGCACTAAGCCGGCCCGGTTAATCCTCAATCCGCAGCCCTCAAGAACGTAATACTGAACGGCAACATCAGGAAAATAAACGTCTTTAACCGAAGTCGATGACTTGACCTCCACCAGATTCCATGAGCCGTCCTCCTGCCGTTCAAGAACATCAGCGCGAATGCGCACACCGTCATAGATAAAAGCAGCCTCGTAAATGGCCTTCGCCTTCGGGTCCTGCATGGCCTTAAGGGTGGATTCGACCGCCTTTTCGTGCTGATAGTAAGGTTCATCGATTAAGACGCCGTCCGGATGAACCTGAGTGGCGAGCTTTCCGACTTCGTGACCGGCATCAAATACCGCCTGCTGCGCAGCCGATACTTCAGATGCCAGATCCCGATCATAGCACTGGTACCAGAGCCGCAGGTGGCACTGCAGCCCGGCAAGAAATCGTGATTTGGAGAGCATGGGCGCTTTTTTCATACCTATATTTTAACCCGATTCGCTCATTTTGTGCAAATTGATTCCTTCTTTTTACCCTTGACAACTCAATGCGCTTTCAATAATTGGAATTTATCCAGAGCTTTCCGTATAAGTTAATCGCAGGGTGGGCTGCAGCTGAATCATTGCCAATCAACAGGTCAGCCAGACCTGCAATTAAAAAAAGAGAGATTGCCATCAAAAAATCAGCAAACAAAAAACGGCCTCGAAAACGAGCGGGTCGGGTCCTGGAAAAATGCGGCAGCGAATACTTCGATCTGAACAACGAGTTGAACCTCCTGATTCGCTCCCGGTATAGCCTGATATATTTAGAAACCACAGAAGAGGAGCGGGCCGAAAGCCTGCTCAAACATCTGGCAGACGATCTGAATCTGCCGTTTTTTATCTGGACGCCAACCAGAGGGCTGCAGCGCTCGGATTTTGATAAAGCGATCTATGGGACCGCAAACATCAAGGTGGCCCTGAACCACATCGAGTCATCAGAGCTGGCAGCCATCTATCATATACAAAATGCCGGATCCCATATTAACGACAATGTCGTGGGGGCCAAGCTCACCCAGGTGGTGCGCCTGTTGACAAACGCTGGGGGGGCGCTGGTCCTGACAGGCAAAGATATTGAAATTCCGGCAACGGCTAAATCCCACACCGCATTTTTAAAATTACCCCTGCCCGATCAACAGGATTACGCCAACCTGCTGCAGGAAATCTACAATGACCTGAGTGCCCGGATGCAGATCCAGGTCGATATGAATATGGATGAGATTAATCAGCTGCTGAATAATCTCAACGGGCTCACATTGATCGAGGCCGAGAAGGTTCTCACTAAAGCGATGATTGAAGATCGCAGGCTGTCCCCCGAGGATATCATGCAGGTCATTGAAGCCAAAAAGGCCATCATTGAGCAGGACGGCCTGTTGGAATATTTTCCGGTCAAAGAAAGCATGGCGGATATTGCGGATATGGCTACCCTGAAAGCCTGGCTGGTGAAACGGAAATCCATTATTACAGAACCCGAGCGTGCCAAAGATTATGGGCTCTCGTTTCCCAAAGGGATTTTACTGCTGGGGATACCCGGTTCAGGCAAGAGCCTCTGTGCCAAAGCTGTGGCCATGGAATGGAATTTGCCCCTGTTAAAGATGGACCCCTCCGGTTTATACAACAAGTATATCGGGGAAAGTGAGAAGAATTTTAAAAGGGCCATGGATACGGCCGAGAAAATGGCGCCGGTCGTTCTATGGATAGATGAGATTGAAAAGGCCTTTTCTTCCGGTGAAAGCGAAGATGGAGGCGTCTCCCAGCGCGTTCTGGGAATATTTTTATCCTGGATGCAGGAGCGTAAGGGAGATATTTTCATCGTTGCCACCTCCAATGATGTGATGAGACTGCCGCCTGAATTTTTGCGAAAAGGCCGTTTCGATGAAATCTTTTTTGTGGATCTGCCCGACCCTGAAGTGCGGGCGGCCATATTCGAAATTCACCTAAAACGGCGCGGCTGCAATTCCGCAGAATTTGATCTCAAACAATTGGCCGAAGTCAGCGAAGGTTTCAGCGGCGCCGAAATCGAACAGGTGGTAGCGTCGGCTCTTTACACCGCCTTTTCCGAAAACACCCGGCTGAGTACCGAACACCTAATCCAAGAGGTCACCACGACCAACCCTCTCTCTAAGACACGCGTCGAGGACGTTGCCTTTTTACGCCACTGGGCCAAGGAGCGCACGGTTGCCGCCGAGTAATTTTTCAGGGATTTGGGGAGCTAAACCTCAAGCCGTATATGGTGAGACCCGAATTCTAATTCACTATTCAAGATTTGCTCCCCCTCATAAATGAAGAAAATCAATAATAGCAGAGCGATGAAGGGCGTATCGTACGCTGAAAGGGATCAGACCGATCGGGCAAACCGGCAGGGAACTTTTGCGGCATTGAGATTACCGGCTTACCGGATCTTTTTCGGCGCGCTGCTGATGCAGATGACTGCCATGAATATGCAGATGGTGGCCCGTACCTGGTTCATGTACGAGCTGACCGGAAGCGCCGTCATGCTGGGGGTGATCGGCCTCGGCAGCGCGCTGCCCGTGCTGACTGTTTCCATGTTTGGCGGGGTTCTGGCGGATCGCATCCGAAAAAGGAGCATTCTGGTTGCCGGACAATTCGCATCGGCGCTAGTGGCGCTGGGGGTCGCTATCTCCATTTCGGTAGGCACGATTGCCTGGATTCACCTGTTTCTGGCTGCTCTATTTCAGGGCCTGGTCATGGCGTTGATGATGCCCGCCCGGCAGGCCCTCATTTATGAACTGGTGGGTGAAAACACCCTGATGAACGCAATCGCGCTCAATGCGGCGGCCATGAATTTTATCCGCCTGACCGCGCCGGCATTTGCCGGCTTCTTCATCGCCTTCTGGAATATCGAAGGCGTTTACTATCTCATGACCGGCCTGTATCTCATCGGATTTATGTTCGCCTTGCGGCTGCCCCGCACCGGCACGCAGCGGCCCCGGGAAAACACCACCATACAGGAGCTGGCCGAGGGCTTTCGCTACATCCGGCATAACACCGATGTGCTGGCCATACTGGTGCTCACACTTTTGTCTACCATTCTTTCAATGCCATACATGTTTCTGCTGCCGATGTTTACTCGGGATATTTTACTGGTGGAGGTATCGATCTTCGGTCGGCTCACCTCATGGCCCTTGATCGGATCCTTGCTTCTGGCCCTGGGAGAATCCAGCGCCCGGCAGGGGCTTTTGATCAGCGTCTCGGGTCTGGGTGCTCTGGCAGGTTCCTTGGTTGTGGCTTCCATGAGGAGCCGCAAGCGCGGTCTGATCTTTTTGCTCAGCCTGTTGTTAACGGCTGTTTCCCTGGTGGCCTTCAGTGCTACCGGATCTTACCTGCTGGCCCTGATATTTTTTGTTGCCATGGGCCTGGGGCAGGCCGGCAGGCTGGCATTGAGTAACACATTGTTGCTGTCCAACACCGATGATGTTCATCAAGGGCGGGTCATGAGCGTATATATGACGAACTGGGGCATCACCATGGTCGGTGTTTTCTTTGTCAGCATCCTGGCCGATCGCGTCGGTGTCCAGCTGGCCGTGGGCGGTTCTGCCGGCCTGCTGGCGCTGATCACGCTCTACTACCTGTTTCTGACATCTCGTATCCGGTCCCTTGATTAAGAAGCTTTAATCTGATTATCTTATCAGGCCAACAGCGTTTTTAGCACATCCTCTTTACCGGCAATCCCAACAATTTCGCCGTTCTCCACAACCGGCAGCGTGTGATATTTCTTGTCGACCATTAATCTGGCAACATCTTCGATTTCGGTTTCAGGCCCGACGGTTACCGGGTCGGGTGTCATGGCCTGTTCCACCTTCAGGGCCGCAATTTTTTCCACCTCTTTGTCGATGCGCTTTATAGATGTCAGCGGTATGAAACTCTCAAGCAAAGTGTAAATCGACGGGAGCGGAATATTTTTTTGCTGGGCGACAAGATCGCCCTGACATAAAATGCCGACCAGCTTGCCGGAATCGTCAATTACCGGCAGTCCATTGATCCGATTTTCTAGAAGAATTTTAGCAGCACTGGTAATATCCGTCTGAGGAGACACGGTAATGGGTTCCCTGGTCATAATGTCTTTTACTTTAATCATGGCTACACTCCGAGTCTTTTAGCGACCCTTATAGGGTTGTTGTTTGCCCACTTTTAATATTTTCTTTCCTTGTCCGTTCCGGGTTTCAACCTCTTTGCGGCTTGACACGGCATCAGGTCGATGACATATTTTAAACATTCGGCATCAATTTATCGGGACTTCAATTATTTAATCCGTTGGTTGACATTAAAAGGAGTGGCGATCATGGTGGACAAAAGAGATCTCGTCAATGTTTTTGACTATGAGGCGGCCGCGCGCGAAAAATTACCCCAAACAGCCTATGATTACTACAGAAGCGGTGCCAATGATGAAATCACCCTGCGCGAAAACCACGCGGCCTACGAGCGGATTCAGTTACATCCCCGGGTCCTGATAGACATCAGCAAGCCGGATCTTTCCACCCGCATTCTGGGGCAGGATATTGCGATGCCGATCGTGGTTGCACCGACGGCTTTCCATCGCATGGCCCATCCGGAAGGGGAGGTGGCCACGGTCCGGGCCGCCGGCGAGGCCAACACGCTTATGATCTTCAGCACCCTTTCCAACAGTTCTTTTGAAGAAGTTATGCCCGAAGCCACCGGACCCGTGTGGTTTCAGCTTTATGTCTACAAGGACCGCGAAGCCACGCTTGCATTGGTGCGGCGTGCTGAATCTCAGGGCTGTACGGCTATCGCCGTGACCGTTGATGCTCAGGTCTGGGGCCGCCGGGAACGCGACATAAAAAATCGCTTTCGTTTGCCCAAAGATCTTTCCATTAAAAATCTCATGCCTGCCGGCATGGAACAAATGCCCAAAGAGAAGGGAGAATCCGGCCTGGCAGCCTATGTGGCCTGGCAGTTTGATCCGACCTTTTCCTGGAAGGATATTGACTGGCTGTGCGCCAAATCAAACATTCCCGTGCTGCTCAAGGGTGTTATGCATCCGGGTGATGCCCGCCTTGCCGTCGACCATGGCGCGGCCGGTGTCATTGTATCCAACCACGGGGCGCGCCAGCTCGATACGGTGCCGGCCACCATCGATGCCTTGCCTGCCATTGTTGAAGCGGTGGACGGCAAAATCGAAGTGCTCGTTGACGGTGGTATCCGGCGCGGCACCGATGTTTTTAAGGCGATTGCCCTGGGTGCAAAGGCGGTTGCCGTTGGCAGACCGATTATCTGGGGCCTGGCCGTCAATGGACAGGCAGGCGTAAAGCATATCCTGGACTTGCTGCGCAAAGATTTCGAGCTGACCATGAAGCTGTGCGGCTGCACCTCGATTCAAGAGATAACCAAGGATTTGATTTTCAAGCGCTAAAGGCAAAGGAGAAAATCCTGAACCTTTGAACCCAGAACCTTTTGATTGTGCGTGTCCGTGTGGGTCAGTGGCTAATTTAAATTCCGCAATCCGCAATCGAATAACCCTGAACCTTTGCGCCTCGAACCAGAACACAGCTGTTTACATCCAAAGAGATCTAAAGTATAATAAATATTACAAATTCAGCTGTTCCCGAAATCAGAAGATGTTGACCGGTGAGATATCACCGGGGAGGCGTCAGAAGCTTGAAACCCAATACTGCACTTTCTGAGCAAAAATCAAAAGTTGCTTCATTGCCTCAGCGGTTAGTGAACGACGCGAAAATAGCGAAGCAGAAGGCCCAAAAATTGAGGGTTCCCTTTATCGATCCGCTTCGGGTAGCCATCGAGCCGTCTGCGCTTAGCCTGCTTGCGCCTGAAATGGCGGTAAAGCGCAAGGCTTTGCCCATCCGTGTGGTTGATAACTTACTACTGGTAGCAATGATGACACCGGAAGAGCCGGTCGCAGTTAAAAGCCTCGAGTTGCTCACCGGGTTCAAGGTCCGTCCTGCAGTTGCCCCCAAAAATTCGCTCTATATCGCCCTGAAAAGGTATTATGGAAACAGATCTGCAGGCGCACCTGAGGCCTCAGACCGCCGGCCCGATACAGCCCGGAACATCGCCAAAACCGCCAAAAAGGACAGAACCGGGCCGTGCACGATCTCCGTGATCTCGAACAAGGGGGGTGTCGGTAAAACCCATTTTGCCATCAACACAGCTTACAGCCTGGCCAAAAAAGGCGCCAGTGTTCTGCTCATCGATGCTGATCTGGGCAATGCGGATGTCTCCAACAAGCTGGGAATATTTCCCAAGTGCCACCTGATGGATTTCCTGGAAAATAAAAAAAAGATGGATGAGCTTCTCTTCCGCACAGAGTATGGCTTTGATCTTATCGCCAGCTCGTATGGAGAATTTAAACTGGCGAACCTGTACTATGCCCAGAAGGTAAAATTTATCAAACATTTTAGAAATATAAGCCAACAATACGAATTTGCCATCTTCGATCTGGGAGCCGGTATATCCCGTATGGTGATGGACTTTGCCCTGGCCGCTGATCACACCATTATCGTGACCACGCCCCAGGACTTCATCAGTGGTTATGCGTGCACCAAAGCCGGATTTTCCCGATTCAAAGAGATCGAAGAGAGACTGGAAGAAAAGGTCTCCAATTATGACCCCCAGTGCGTCTTTTCCCCTATGCTGGTGATCAATCAGGTAAGTAATCTTAAACAGGGATTTAGACTTTTTGCCAAATTCACAAAAGCAGCCAATGAAAAGATCAATTCCCGTGAAGGCAAATTCAGCATCAAACCCGAGTATCTGGGTGCCATCCCCTATGAAAGAGTCGCACTGCGTGCGGCTGAGGCCAAAAAAAGACCCCTGCTTCTCGCCGCCCCACGTGTAAAGGCCGCCCAGAGTCTGCAGCATATATCCACACGATTTTTTTACCCTGAGGCGACCTATGATCCAAAGGTCAAGTTCAAAAAACCGCTAGCACGCTTTGCAGCCATTCTCTCCCAAAAAAATTAACACTTTATGAATGGCCGGAAAGGAAGGACAAGGCATATGAAAACAACAGACAAGGATATTCAAATGCTGGGATCGCAGGTGGTCCTGGAAGGAAATCTCGTATTTGAAGGTACATTGTATATGAACGGCCATGTTAAAGGCGCCATTGAAAGCCGCAACGGTTCGATCGTTATCGGCGAGGAGGCAGTCATTCATGCCGACGTTTTTGTCCAATCTGCCACGATTAAAGGTGAAGTAAAAGGAACGGTCCGCGCCAAAGAGCGCATTGCACTCCACCCCCCGGCGCGCGTGTACGGCGACCTCGCTGCGCCCGCCGTACAGGTTGACCCAGGGGTCATTATTGAGGGTAATTGCATGATCAGGCCCAAAGAAAAGGCGGCGCCTCAAGTAGAGAAGATACCGTCAGCCAAGGACGAGAAAGACAGCAAAACCGATGAAATCCCCGCGGAAGCCAAAGATGCCATTGGGCTCGGCAAAAAATAACGAACCCGTCCCGGCGCTATGTGAAACCGGGGTCGTATCCTGATTTGTGAGATGCGGCCCCATATCCCCACATCATAGATAAACTACCCTATTTGCCGGTGAGATCAATCCGGCGTCATACCGAACCATGCACAGGCATAGCCACCGCCGTACAGCGCACCGATGGCTTTCCACTGATAATTGCTCCATTTGCCTTTACTGAGGATCACATCGTTATGAAGGGGGCTGTTCTTCCAGCTGTTTAATGCGCCTTGGGCCGTGGTGGAGCCATAGTGTGCAATTTCATATCCGTTTCCCTGATAGCTGGCAATTTCATTGGGCTTGTCCCACATGCAATGCGGGTTCGAATGATCGTCAGGATAACAACACCCTTTCCAGTGGCCGTCGCCGTATTTTCCCTGCCAATTTCCATTGTCAGACCAGCTGTGCATGTTTCCGTTGGCACCGCAAATTTTCTCTGGATGGTAAGTTGAGAGGTCCCGGACATGGGCCATTGCAACAGCTGAAAGCTTGCCTGATAGCTTGATACTCGGTTGGCCATTCTGCTTTCTGTAGTCATTAATCAGGTTGGGGAGCTCGGCGATCCAATTGACAAATTGTTCGACATGTTCTTTTGTGCAGCTCAAAAGCAACGGCGAGCTTAATGCTGCTCCGAAAGCGCCGATTCCAGCTGATTTTTCCACAATGGCGCCCATTAGCTAGACATCGGTGTTGTCTAGAAAGGCAAGAATTTTGGCCATTAGTCTGTTTATCGCCTGGTATTTCTCCGGTGCAGCCGCGAGCATCACCGCTTCGGACTGCACGTATATCGATTTGCAATTAGTGAGCGCGCATATCTGTTCCTTCGACGGCCAAAAATAATATTAGCCAGGAGATTTTCAACGTACTGAGATATATTAAAAATGTAAAGTCATGAATTTATAAATTCCTCCCTAGATTGGATTGACAGATCACGATAAAAACTTAACGCCCAGCGGTGAAACATCGCTTTTCTATCCGGCACCACTTTAAAGATCCTCAGCAGGCACGCTTTTGCGGCCTGACGGTCTTCAAATCCCTCCCATAGAATCTGGGCTTTTAAGTACAGCGCTTCTGGAAAATCAGGATCTTTTGCCAGAATCTCTTCAATTTTTAAGAGGGCATCGTCGAATTGATTGGACAATTTGTGATACCTGGCCACATTCAGGTCTCCGCCCATCTGTTCTCGAATGCCAATGGTTCTTCTGCCCAGGCCGAAAAATACATTGATGGCCCCTCCGCCCAATGCACCTGTCAGAATTGAGGTCAGCGGGCCGATTGCGGCACTGGCCAAAAAGGCAACCGCCAGGCCGGCGACCGCACCTGGTGACCCACCGGCAAGGTAACCCCAGATTAGGCCCATCACAGCCAGATAGGGGAACGCCCAGATAGCATTTTTGAGTGTCAAGGCCAGCTCTGCCGAATCTACATCTTTTAGACGTTTCATATTCTTTCCTTTCCTGAATCGATAGGTGTTTCTCTTTAGATGGGGTTTTTAAATCACTTCTAAAGGATAGCACGCCACATTGTCAGATCCGGTCAAACCCATGAAATTTTTTTAAGCGCTCAAGTTTAGTACGATTTTTGCCGATATTGTTATTGATATTGGTGAATTAGGCGTGGGCGCACGAGAAGATCTATTAGAAATATTTATCCGCAGACCTGTCCGCCAATCTTTTTGGAGGATTACCCAGATCAAACAGATTCTAAAAATAAGTTGGGTTTAGTCACAGGCAGCTCTGAAGAAAAGTTTGTGTGAGTCTGTGTGAGCATGCCGCGGCGAAGCCCTTGGCGAAGGCGGGTCCGTGGTTAAAAGATAAAGTTTGTGTGTGTTTGTGTGGGGCTTGCCGCGTCGTAGATCGCCAGAGCGAAGACGGGCTTGTCCGGCGCAGCCCGATAGGGCGAAGAAGGATCTGCTTGCCCCGTTAAATAATCCATAGAATTGGAGCGCAGCGAATTTAACCGGGCTGGCTAATAATAGAAGGAGATCATCATGGCACGCGGTGATCAATTAGCAAGGCAATGGAAGATTTTTCAAACACTGGTCTCATGCAGGTACGGTAAGTCCGTCGCGGATCTGGCCAGAGACCTTGACTGCCATCAGCGGACAGCTTACCGGGATCTTCATGCTCTCGAGGATGCCGGGTTTCCGATCTATACCGAAAATTTAAACGGCCAGAGTCGGTGGCTGCTAATGGAGTCGGCCAGAAATCCGATGCCCGTGCCGTTCAGCTTGCCCGAGCTGATGGCCCTTTATTTCGGAAGGGATGCCCTCAAAGTTTTAAAAGGCACGGTCTTTTACGACTCCCTGGAGGATCTTTTTCAGAAAATCAAATCCACGCTTCCCCCGGGATCCAAAAAATACCTGAAAGATGTCGAATTCAGCCTGAAAGTGGGTTCAAAGCCTTATAAACCATACAGAAAATACAAAAAAATTATCGAGCAGATTGAAAAGGCGGTGATCAATAAAAGGGTAATCGATATCGTCTATTACACAATGAGCCGCAAAAAAGAGACCCGCAGAAAAGTGGAACCATACAAGCTCTGGTTTCTTGACGGCACCTTCTACATGATCGGTCATTGCAAATGGATAAAGGAGATTCGGATTTTTGCCGTTGATCGAATAAAAATGCTTACGCTCACCGATGAGATCTTTGAGGTGCCGGATGATTTTGACGTCGATGATTTTATGGGAAGCAGTTTCGGCGCGTTTCACGGCATACCGGAAAAAATAAAAGTTCTTTTTTCTGCCGACATTGCCGGATACATCAAAGAAAAGATCTGGCATGAAACCCAGAAAATATACGATAATCCTGATGGATCCATTCTCTTTGAAGCAGATATGGCCTGCACCAAAGACATCAAAGCCTGGATCATGCGCTGGGGCTCCAAAGCGATCGTCCTCGAGCCCGAGGGTTTAAGGGAGGAAATCCAGGCGGAAGCAATAGGAATGATGGCCGGTTACGCCAGCGGCATGGAGCCGATGGCAAAAACATTAACCGCCTAACGCCAAAACAGCTAATCTCTGATACTTAACCGATCTTGATGAGCACAATACCCAGCGCGATGATGAGACCGGCCATGAAACGCAAGAGGCCATAAGGCTCTTTGAGCAGAAAGACACCCATAAGAACCGCAAAGAGGGTAGCGCTCTGCCGGACGCCGGCTGCATAGCTGACGTCGGTGACCTCCAGGCCGAACCGGTAGGAAATGTTGGAAAAGAAAAGAAGAAATCCTCCAAGAAGGACGCG
>WOR8_10000698_pt1 | contig 42018 bp, 40 predicted proteins | sample DeeMarSeWOR38_10_FD_19890 | JGI IMG/M metagenome (IMG submission 19890)
AACAAGGTGATGAACGCGGATCGTTTCGATCTTGCCTGATTGTCGCTGAACGGTCTCCTTACTTAATCAAAACCAAAAAAGTCACCCGCCCGGGTGACTTTTTTGGTTTATAACTTATTTTACTCGTCGGTGATCGAGCATACGATAGTGATCCTTTAGATACAATATTGGCGGAACAAGGTGTCAAAATGATTACTCACCAATTAGAGCTACTTGACAAACATAAAAGATCTCTGTAATATGTAGTTAACCGACATATAAACTGGAGGTGACTCATGTCGCAAAATAAACAGCTTGATGTAGATACTCTGGAAGAATCTGTTAAAAACCGGGTGTCACAAGGTTGTCTGGATCGACTGTATAAAAAAATCCGCCCCTATGAAAGAGGTCTACATCTGAGGGGCGGAAAGTTTCTTGGCATTGACGAACCCGGATGGCATATTCAGATCCCCTTCGTGGATACAGTCATTGGGGTAATTGTCATCGAACGTTCGGGAACAATCGATAGCCTCGCGGCTATGACCGCTGACGATGTCACAATGGATGTTTCGTTGCTCTATACATATAAAGTATTTGACCCTGTGCGTTATCAACTTGAAGTGTTGGATCCCGAGGCAATCGTCGACGGCTTTGTCAAGGGCACACTAAGGGATGTGGTCAATACCCGCCATATGGACGAGGTCATGCACAGCCGCGCAGAGATCAATCATGAAGTGATGACGATCCTGCAGGAAAAAGAAGATCAATATGGGGTTAAATTCATCCTCGTACAAATCCAGAATGCAGCTCCACCTGCAGAAGTCGTTGGTGCGATCAAAAATAGGATGGTTGCAGAGCAGCTTCAGGAACAGGCGGCGGCCGAGGCCGAGCAACAACGTACTCTGGCAGACAGCCAGTTCTATACTGCTCAGAAGCAAGCCGAAGGAGAAGCCTACCAGACTACAAAGCTAGCTGAGGCTCAAGCAGAAGCATTACGAATTATTCTCCAGGAACTTGAGGGAAAAGGTACCCTGGGTGAGCAATACATTCAGGTATTGATGGCTCAAGAGCTTCGCCAGAACAGCAAGTGGATTATCAGTAACGGTAGCACCATGCCCGTTATAGACTTTGGGGAAATCGCTCCCTAAGCCCAACCAGTAGATTGCATGAGGTTTAGAGCGGGGCAGGCTTAACAGCTTGTCCCGCTCAGTTTGATTTATGTGCCTTAATTTCATAGTGCCGCTACTGCCCTCGCCAATCCAAATATCGCATTCATCAAATACTGGGGCAATCGCGATCAGGCTCTACGCCTGGCTTCCAACGGCTCTATCTCGATGAACCTGGACGGGTTGTTTTCGCAGACAACGGTCACGTTCTCCGCTTCTTTCGGAAGCGATAGCCTGCGCATCAGTAACAGACCTGTCACCGGCCCCGGGTTGGAGCGCGTGAGTCGCTTCCTCGATCTGGTGCGCCAGTTGGCGGGGATGAACCTGCGTGCTGAAGTCGACAGTGAAAATAACTTCCCTTCCGGTGCTGGTATCGCTTCCTCGGCTGCGGCTTTTGCAGCTCTGGCATTAGCAGCCAGCCGCGCCGCTGGGATTGTCCTGACCCAGCGCGAACTCTCCCGCCTGGCACGGCGCGGATCTGGGTCTGCTTGCCGCTCCACGCCCAGTGGTTTCGTTGAATGGCGAGTTGGTGAGACGGACGAGGACTCATATGCCTTTTCCATTGCCCCGCCCGAGCACTGGGATCTGGTAGATTGCGTGGCCGTTGTCAGCGCCGGGCACAAGAAGACTGGTTCCACCGAAGGACATGCTCTGGCCTCCACCAGCCCCTTGCAGGCCGCACGTGTAGCGGATGCGCCCCGCCGCCTTGATCTGTGCCGTCGAGCCATTCTGGAACGCGATTTCGATGCCTTCGCTTCGATTGTCGAATTGGATTCGGACATGATGCACGCCGTAATGATGACTTCCACTCCGGGGTTGTTCTACTGGCAGCCTGCTTCGATCACCGTGATGGAAGCGGTGCGGGAGTGGCGGGGGCGCGGAATCCCCGTCTGCTATACGGTGGATGCCGGGCCCAATATCCATGTGATTTGTCCACGGGAGCAGGTCGAGGGCGTGGAAAGACGCGTGCGCGAACTGCCTGGTGTACAGGACGTGCTGGTAGCTGGATGCGGTGGTCCAGCGCACATCATCTCATAAAGTCCATTGGGGACATGAATTCTACGGCGTAGTCGCCGCAGGTGGAGTAACCGGATTTCTTTTTGTAATTCCCGTGCTGTCCGTGTCCAGTTAGAAAACCGTTTCTCAATGATATACTTTCAAAAATCATGCAAAAGGCACATAAATGACTGATTTTCTATGGTGGCGCGATGGCATCATCTATCAAATCTATCCGCGCTCTTTTGCCGATAGCAACAATGATGGGTTGGGCGACCTGCCCGGCATCACCGGCAAGCTGGATTATCTGGCCGATCTGGGTGTGGGTGCGCTCTGGCTCTCGCCGATTTACCCAAGCCCGGATAAGGACTTCAGTTATGACGTGAGCGATTACGTTGATATCGATCCACGCTTTGGTTCACTCGCAGACTTCGACCTGCTTCTGTCCGAGGCGCATCAACGCGGCATCCGCATCGTCCTCGACCTGGTGCTCAATCACACCTCTGACCAGCATCCGTGGTTCTTAGAGTCACGCGCCAGCCGCGACAATCCCAAGGCGGACTGGTACATCTGGGAGAGCAAGAGGGGGGCCGGGCCTCCCAGTAACTGGCAATCTATCTTCGGCGGCCGTGCCTGGACTTACGCCCCCGAACGCGGCCAGTACTATTATCATATGTTCGTACCCGAACAACCCGATGTGAACTGGCGCAACCCGGAAGTCCGGGCAGCCATGCTGGATGTGGTGCGTTTCTGGTTAGAGCGCGGTGTGGACGGTTTTCGTCTGGATGTGTTTAACATGTACTTCAAGGATGAGCAACTACGGGATAATCCCTACAAACCAGGACTGCGTGCCTTTGACCGCCAGCAGCATATCTACGATTGCGACCAGCCCGAGATGCTCCCCCTGTTGCAAGAACTGCGCGGCGTGTTGGATTCCTACCCCGAACGCTATGCAATTGGTGAAACCTTCATTTCGACAAAAGACAAGATCATCCAATACTCCGGCACGGATAAACTGCACGCCGCCTTCAATTTTGAATTCACTAAAAGCAAATACGATCCGGCACAATACGCCAAATATATTTTAGATTGGGAAACGCTGTATGCCGAACATGGTATTTGGCCCAACTACGTACTCGGCAACCATGATGTACCCCGCATGGCAACCCGGCATACTAAGCAACAATCGGATGCACGCCCGAAAATCTTAATGGCCCTGCTGCTCACCTTACGCGGCACCCCCTACCTTTACTATGGCGAAGAGATCGGTATGCGCGACATTTCACTCAAGCGCAATGAAATTCTCGACCCGCCCGGCAAGAAATACTGGCCCTTCTACAAGGGCCGTGACGGCTGTCGCTCGCCTATGCAATGGGATGATTCGACCAACGCCGGATTCTCACCTGCGAAACCCTGGTTGCCAGTGCATTCTAATCATCGGTTTCGAAATGTAGAAGCCCAACAGTCAGATCCGAACTCAATACTGAACTTCACACGGAGCATCATCAAATTGCGTCGTAAAAACTCCGCTTTGCATCAAGGAGATTTCACACTCCTAACTACACAACCTAAAGATGCGCTGGCATACTTGCGTCAGACGCCGGAACAAACTATTCTGGTTGCTTTGAATTTCAAAGACCGCCCGACAGCCTTTGACAGCATACCGGCAGGGAAATGGGGCTTGCTGTATTCCACCGTCAGAGACACTCTACCTGGAAACACACAAAGTATGCAATTGGATCCCTACGAAGTGTTGATTGTGGAATCCGCGTAGATCATGAGCATTAACTTCCGTAAATTCTCAATCGCTGTTGTTATCCCAGCCTACCATGTCGCGGATACCATCGAATCAGTATTACATGACCTGCCTGATTACTTGCGTTACATCATTGTGGTAGATGATGCTTCGTCGGACAACTCGTCAGAGTTGGTGCTGGGCCTCGCAAATCGTGATAAGCGTATCGTCCTGATACGGCACGAGCAGAACCAGGGCGTGGGCGGTGCAATGCTGACCGGGTTCCGGAAAGCGCTTGAACTCGGTGCGCAGGTGGTTGTCAAAATCGACGGAGATCATCAAATGGATCCGGCACACATCCCGGCGCTGGTCGCGCCGCTGCTGGAGGGCAAAGCTGATTACGCCAAAGGCAATCGTTTCCGCGACTTTGAGTCGCTGCGGCACATGCCGCTTATCAGGCGTATCGGCAACCTGGGATTGAGTTTCCTGACCAAAGCCGCCACCGGCTACTGGAACTGTTTCGACCCGACCAACGGCTATTTTGCCATCCGTGCTGAGATTCTGACGCAACTGCCGCTTGAACGTATCGACCGTAGATATTTCTTCGAAACATCCATGCTGGCCCATCTTTACCTGCTGGATGCTTTCGTGCTGGACGTGCCTATACCCGCCCGCTACCGCGGCGAACGCTCCAGCATGTCCATCTGGCGCGTGTTAGTCGAATTCCCGGTCAAGCTGCTGGCCACCATGTTGCGCCGCCTATTGCTCAGGTATTTTTTGTTCGACTTCTCGATGGTATCTGTCTACCTGCTGACAGGCATCCCGCTAATTCTCTTCGGGCTAATCTTTGGAAGTGTCAAATGGATTCAGTATCTTCAGTTAGGCCTACCTGCTCCCACCGGTACGGTCATCTTGCCTACGCTGGCGCTCATCCTGGGCATCCAGATTATGCTCTCAGCCATAGAAGTTGATATGAACTCTGCACCTAAGATGCCGCGCAGCGGATCGCTCTTATAGAATGGCCACAAGAACTCAACCATGAAAAATTCTGATTTTGAAGTCTACAAAGCCGAGTTCCGCGCCCTCATCCGCAAAGTGCTGGCCGAATCCAAACAGGGACGGCTGGACGAGGCCGGTTTCCCAGCTTACTCGCATCAAAACCCACTAATCAACTGGCTGTTCTGGCAGCGACTGCACAAGGCAATGAATTACATTGAAACGGACGCTCCCTATGATCATGTGCTGGACTTTGGCTGTGGAAGTGGCGTCATGCTACCCTTTCTCTGTGGGATCAGTAACCGCGTCACTGCCATGGACATCGACCTGGTCCCGTTTGAACGCGTCAGCCGGCAGCGGGCGTTTCCCGCTAACCTTGAAGTCCACGATGCGCGCGAAGTCACCTTGCAAGACCTGCCAAAAGCATATTTCGATATCATCGTTGCCACCGACGTACTTGAGCATGTGGATGATTTATCCGGAATGCTGGCTGATATGAAGGCCCTGCTCAAGCCTGGCGGACAAATCATCATCTCAGGCCCAACCGAGAATATTTTCTACAAGATTGGACGGGCGCTGGCTGGCTCAGAATACTCCGGTGATTACCATGAGCGCGGCATTATTGAAGTGCGCGATTTGCTCGCTGAACAGTTGCAGGTTATCCATATCGCCACGCTGTACTGGCCCGTGCCGTTGTTCGAGATCTTCGCCGGGCAAATAAACTAATTTTCTGATACCGATACGCGGCTGAACGGTTTTTTCTGCAAAATTACAGAGGCTGCCTGTAATTTCCGTTTTTTCCTTATCTCAAAACCTGCTTGCTTTTTCTACGGGGGACTGTATACTATTCTTAAGTGGATACATTTTCTCTGATTCCAGGCACTAAACCAAACAACCCCGGTCCGTTGGCACGCTTCCTGCCACCGCTGGAAGATGACGTCATATCTGCCTGGCTGGATGAAAATATTGAACCAGGCGGCTGGTTGCTGGACCCGTTCGGGTCAGCACCGCGCCTCGCGCTGGAAGCGGCGCGAGCTGGCTATCGCGTGCTAGTGGCAGCCAACAATCCCATCACGCGCTTTATGCTTGAAATGGGAACTGCCTCCCTACCCGGATCGGAATTCAAGGCCGCGATCGCGGATCTGGCGGTTTCACGCAAAGGCGATGAAAAACTCGAGGAGCATTTACAAGCCCTGTATCTGACAGCCTGTACTTCCTGTGCCCAGAAAGTTCCAGCCCAGGCATTTTTATGGCGCAAAGGAGAAGAGTCTCCATTTGGGCGCATCTTTGAATGCAAGGAATGTGGCGAGAGCGGTGAAAAACTGGTCACCCCGGAAGATGTGGAACGCGCCGCTGAGATTGCGAAGACCGCTGGATTGGCCCGTGCGCGCGTGTTGGAACGGGTCGCGCCGCTGAATGACCCTGATCGTGAATACGCTGAAGAAGCCATCCAGCACTACCTGCCGCGCACGATCTATGCCCTGGCAACGCTCATTAACCGACTTGACGGCCTGCAAATCTCGGAAGAACGCCGCAGCGCACTGACTGCACTGATTCTGTCTGCCTGTGACCGGGGCAATGCACTCTGGCCGCATCCCACCGAGCGGCCCAGGCCCAAGCAGCTCTCCACGCCGCCGCAATTCCGCGAAAGTAATATCTGGATCGCACTTGAAGAAGCCATCTCTGTATGGGCTGGTTCCGGTGACTCTGTGCCAAGTTTGCACTGGTCAGATAAGGGTGAAAAACTACCTGAAAGCGGCGGGATTCTGCTCTACGAGGGCCGCATCAAAGGCCTGGCTGAAGTCGTTAAAAACGCGCCCATCCAGGCCGTCATCGGCGCCATCCCGCGCCCAAATCAGGCCTTCTGGACGCTGTCCGCGCTGTGGGCCGGCTGGCTGTGGGGGCGTGAAGCGGCCGAACCGTTCAAAGTTGCGCTGCGCCGAAGGCGCTACGACTGGGGTTGGCAAGCCAATGCACTGCACGCGGCCTTGCATCATGTATTTGACCTGCTGCCGCTCAGCACTCCTTTCTTCGGCCTGCTGGCGGAACCGGAACCCGGATTCCTGTCTGCTACACTGACGGCTGCCAGCACTGCCGGATTCGACTTGCAGGTACAGGCTATGCGTACGGCGCATGACCCCATCCAATTGTTGTGGCTGCGCGGAGAACGGCTGAAGCGTGAAAAGGGAGTTGTCAGCCTGGAGGCCATTCGTGGGGCAATGCATGAACATTTGCGGGAGTTAGGGGAACCAGCCGTCTATCTTCAATTGTATGCTGCGGGGCTCGCCGAGCAGGCTCGGAGCCACGGATTGATGCGCCCGGAACAGGATTTCGACGAGGCGCTGCGCGAAGTACAGTCCAATATCCAGCAGGCGATCCAATCCGATGTCCGTATTGAAAGGATGGATTCCGAAGAACGCAGCATGGAGGTTGGCTTTTGGGACTTGCAGGAGGGCGAAGCGCGCGCCGAACCGCTGGCCGACCGGGTAGAACGGGCGGTAGTAACATTCTTGCAAAAACATCCAGCCAGCACGCTGCTGGAACTGGAACGGGGAATCTACCCTGATTTCCACGGCTTGCTGACACCTTCCAAAGCGTTGGTGGGGGCCGTGCTGGAATCGTATGGTGTGAAAGAAGCTGGCCGCTGGCGCCTGCGGGATGAGGACAGCGCCTCTCAACGCCGCGCCGAGTTGGAGCAGATGACCAAATTGATCAAAACAATTGGCGAGCGGCTTGGGTACACTACTGAACAACTGGGTAAAAATGCCTGTAGCTGGAAAGAAAAAAAGAAAACAGTGCGCGTGTTTTATCTGGTTGTTTCGGCAGTAACCGGGCGCATATTGGTAGAAAATCAATATCCGTTGGAAAAATGCCTGCTGGTGCTGCCCGGCGGGCGCGCAGGGTTGTTGGCCTACAAGGAAAAACGCGACCCAAAACTACGCCAACGGCTGGAGGGCTGGAACATCGTCAAATTCCGCCTGATGCGCGCACTGGCAGAGATCCCGGTCTTGAACCGGCGAACCTTCGATGAACAACTCATCAGTGACCCGGTGGAGCAAACGCAGGGTCAGATGATGATGTTTTAACGATTCACATTCATTTAATGTCATTCGTGGATAATTAATATTCCGCCCCGAGTAGCAGCATGAAAGATTATAATGAACTACTTTACCGTAACCAGATTTATGAGCCTGTACAAAGGAGACCAACATGTCCAAAAGAGTACTTTCAATCATCTTGCTGACAGGAATCGTATTGTCTGCTTGCGGAGGGCAAGCGGCACAGGCCACTGAAACACCGACAGCCGTCCCAGCAACTACCGCGCCCCCCACTGCCACAAACACAGCTACAGAGGTGGTTATACCCGTGACAGGAGAGATAACAGCAACTCCTTCGCCCACCCCTACCGCATTCGTTCCTGAAAATGCAGCAGACTGTGTCAACAATGCGAAGTTCGTCAGCGATGTGACCATTCCTGATAACAGCAACATTACCGCGGGCACGGCATTTACAAAAACATGGCGCATTCAGAATGCTGGCACGTGCATCTGGTGGTCGGGGTACACGCTCGAACACTACTCTGAAAATGCTATGAGCGCGCCAGCTTCTGTGCCATTACCGGTTACAAATCCCGGCGAAAATGCAGATATTTCTGTCGATCTGGTCGCGCCCAGCGTGGCTGGCACGTACCGGGGCAATTTCGTCGTCAAAAACCCGGAAGGACTGATCATGCAGGTCGATAATGATTCCCGCCTGTGGCTGATCATCAACGTAGGCGAAGCACCGACTGCCGCGCCTACCACCGCTTCTGGAGGCAACTCTGCCACAGCACCCGCTTCGAGTAGCAGTTCCAGTTCCGCTAACGCTGCCTGTGCGCTTACCACCGACGATGCTAAAACCTCTGCAATGCTCACTGCCCTCACCGCTTACCGCGCACAGAGCAGTTTGGCTGCGCTGCCTGTCAACGCACAATTGAGTCAGGCTGCCCAGGCACACGCCAACGATATAGCCTGCAACAAACTGTTCGTGCATACCGGCTCAGATGGCTCTACACCCGAAACACGTGTAGCCGCGGCTGGCTATGTTGCTTCGGATGTGTCAGAAAATGTGTACGGCAGCTATCCGCCGCTGGACGGACAAGGTGTAATCAGTTGGTGGGCCAACGACAAAACTGACATCCGTCATAATGAAAACTTACTGACCACAAAGTACACCGAGATCGGTGTTGGTTATGCCTTCTTCAACAACTTTGGCTATTACGTGATCGTGTTTGCCACACCCTGATTCCTGGAACAACACCAATGGCCGGTGCGGGAGAACCTGCACCGGCTGCTGATTCCACAGTACAATTTCCCATATGAACAAGATCTGGACGCTTTTCCCGTCTGTGCTGCATCCACACCTTTGGATTGTCGCGGTAATGACTAGCCTGCTTTTGACCGGGTGTATTTCTGTTTCGACACCTGCTGAGGCCCCTACCGCCCCGCCTCAATTCGTGACCTCCACCCTGCCACCCACAAAAGCGCTGGTTCTGCCCTCAACAGTTACCCCACAAACCCCGCTAGCAACAGTTGTAACCGGGACGCCTGCTACCAAGGTTCCCACCGCCCCGGCAAATTGCAAAGTGCAGGCTGTATTGATGGAAGATGTCACCATCCCTGATGACACCCGTCTCACTGCAGGAGAAACGTTCACTAAAACATGGCGTTTCAAAAACAGCGGCACCTGCCACTGGACGGATTACACCATCAACTTTCTGACTGGCGACCGCATGGGCGCACCCGACTCTGCCCCCATTCCTGATACGGTGGCTGGCTCCACCGTGGATATCTCGCTTGACTTGACCGCTCCCAGCGCCGATGGCGCTTACTCAGGATATTTCACCTTGAAAGATGCCGAAGGCGAGTCGATCAACATCGGCACCGAAAAAACCTTCTGGCTCAAAATCATTGTTGGGAATGGAACCGTATTTCCGGCATCCACGCCGGGCGGGAACTCCGGTTCCGGAGGAACATCTGGGAACGCAACTGGTTCGACAGCCAGTTGTAATTTCAGCCAGAATGCGGGCTACGTCAGTCAGATCGAATCGCTGATCAACGCCGAGCGCAAGAAAAACGGGTTGCCCGCTCTGACGGTCAATTCCCTTCTGACAAACGCCGCGCAGGCACACAGCGCAGATATGGCCTGCAATAGCCTGCTCAGCCACAGCGGCTCGGACGGTTCGTATGTCAGCACGCGCATCGTTGCAGCGGGTTATTCCCCCTCCTACTCCGAAGAGATCATCTATGCGGGTGGGGGTCCGCAAGTGGCATTTGACTGGTGGATGAACGACAAGCTGCACCGCGATGCCATCTTGAACACTAAGTCAACCGAGATGGGCATCGGTTATGCTTATCTAGATTCGAGTACGTATGGGGGTTATTTCACGGTTGATTTCGCCAGCCCGTGATTTTTGAATGAGCACAAGATCTGCCCCTACACTGCCTTTAGCAACCCGATCCTGACCTGCTCGTGCAAGAGCACTTTACGTTTCCCATGTTCTTCTTCCAACCTTCTGGCATTGGCAATCACATCTTCCGTGATGATTGAGTCGCTCCAGTTCTCTTTCAAAAAGGTTTTCAATTCGTCGAATGAATCGGCATGGGTCAGGAATTCAAACTCCCCTGATTTCACCACCTCGAATAAACCTGTCACAACAGTCGCTTCAAGCGCATCATTGGCCTGATAGTACTCGATGTAATCATCCGTTTCTTGCATATAGCCGATGAATTGCTTGCCTTCATCCAGCGGATAGAGGAACTCAACCAGTTCACCGTTGGGATGGATGTCGATCAAATAGCTCCCGGGGTTGAGAAGAGTATGAATTTGTTCCAGAGCATGGACCATGCTCTCAGCTTCCATTCATCAGAGTGACCAGGATAGCAACACCAGGTCGAATTTTTCCTTGTTCCGCTTCACAAATTCACCCAACCCCAGGTTAAGAAACTCCACATGCTCAAACCCCCGTAGACGCTCCGCCAGTGCAGTTTTGTGTTTCTCAGCATCTGGCTCAAGGGCGCTAACACGTGACACTTTATCGGCATAGCGCCAGGTCAGGCGGCCATCGCCGGAACCGATTTCCAGCACGGATATGCCCGTCCACGCGATGGGTAGGTTGAAGAGCGCGTTCGATTCGTTGAGTTCGGGGTCGAGGATTATGGTCATAATGTCTATTTTGGTAGTGGCAAGTCTTAGACCTGCCACTACCTACGTTTATTTTGGCAAAATCTTACCCCAATCCAGCATCTTTTTGATGTCTTCCATGGGAAGCTGTCCCTCTGGCACGTAGCCCACAAAGGAGCGGTTGTAAGTATCTTCATTGCCCTCGACCATGAAATCGGACAAGAAGTATTGGAGTGGCTTCTTGAACGTACCAATAGACGAGGTGCCCTTGTAATCGTCCGGCAAGGCAGTTTCGTATGTGATGACGACTGTCCCTTCGGCAGTTTCGGCCACCTCGACCACGGTGGCTTCGTGGATCCAGCGCAGGAACTGCTGCTGCCTGATTCTCTGTTTCTTCTTTTTATCCTGGCTGACCAGAACACGCTCACGTGTGGTTATCTCGCCCGTTTTATATTTCCAACCGGGATCGTTTTTGCCGCCGCCATCCTTCTTGCGCATGAAATTATCCGGGAGCAAGCCAACCTTTTCTTTGGTTTCGACCAGTTTGGCTACCTGCCAGGGATTGGGCTTACTGTCCACAAAGCGCAACCACAGCACGCTGGCGCCCGGTGTGTATTGCTCGGCGGTAGTCGGCTTGACGTAGTAGGGGGGTGGGGTTCCGGGTACTTTCTTCTCGCTTTCGTTAGAGAGATACCACTTGGGCTTGGGGGTCAGGCCGCCGGGAGGCAGGTGCCCGCGCAAGTGCTGGATGTGTTCGGCGGTCTCGTTGCAAACCGCGCGCGTGACGATCAGTTCGTGTGTGCGGCCATGTTCCTCGCGCCAGGCGGTGGCGTCGAAATTGGCCCAGGCATCGATGATTGCACGCAAGGGATAGTTCTCGCGCGAGTAGCTCTCCTGTTCCTCCTCAGGCGTGAGTTTTTCCCAACCGGGAGCAGCAACCTCGGTCAGGCGTAGAGGCGTGAGCTTGACGATCGTTTTCCAGGCCCAACCCGGGAACCGGTCCTTCATCTTGAGCAAGGTGTCTAGCACTTCCTGCGTGGGCTTGCTTCTGATCTCATAGGCGTCCTCGGCCTTGCGCAGGTCCGTCAGTCCACGGCGGCGCGTGCTGGGGCTGTTTGACTTGACGTTGGGCAGGTACCAGCCGAGCTGCTGCGTCCACTCTTTTTCGGTGGCATCGGCCAGTTTGGGCCTCGAGGCGCTGTTCGGTTCCTCGTATGCTGCAACCTTTTCGGCGCACAGTTTGGCGAGCGTTTCATCATCCAGCTTTTTGACTTCTTCTTCGATATCCGGAGCGCGCAGGCGGATCAGCAGGTCTTTGGGGTCGGCCCAGGAACCGTGCGCGCTGGCATAGCGCATGCCTGAAAAATGAACGACCATGTACTGCAGCCAGAACGGGTAGCGTTGCGGTTCTCGCATGAAGCGTTGGTGGATTTCATCCAGCAGTTCATACTGGTTCTTGTTTTCCAACGATTTCTCGTAGGCCTGTGCTTTCCAGATGGCGACATCTCTGGCAGTGGGCGGATTCTCAGGCTTGTACTGGACCAGGAACTCCGCTTCGGTCATCCCTGCCGGAGTCTGCCCCCGTTTCTGCATCCAGTACCAGTCGAGTTTACGCTTCTCGATCACCTCGTAGGTGTCCAGGAAGGCGTGTAGTTGATCGAGTTCGTGCTCGGCCATTGGGAAGCTGACATTTTCCCAGAGATCCAACTCTTCTTTTTCCGGGGCATACTTAGGGTGTTCCGGATCCATGGCCGCCTGCCGCCGTTTGCGAGACTTGATCCGGTTCTGGATCAAGTTGCGATGGTTCATCCAACTCTGGATCTGCATCTCGACGAAGTTCCTCTCGCCGCGGATGTCTTTGGGCCAGTAGGTGATGAAGGTATCGTGTAATTTGTTGATCTCGGCTAGTTCATCCGCGTCGAGAGGTTTGAACTGCAAATACTCGGCGCGCGCATCCGGGCGCATGAAATAAGCTTTCATCGAAGAGTACAATTTGTACCCGGCAGCCGCGGCCAGTTTTTGCGCATCAGTGTATTCCTGAATATCCTGAGCCAGGTCGGTTTTATCCTTATATTCCGCCCACAGATCGACCTCCTGGAAATAGACCAGGAAATCGCGCAGTTTCTCCTCCCGCATGGGATAGATCGTCTCGCACAAAATTTCGTTTTGCCATTGGAAATAGACGGGCTTCGCCATTCTGCTCTCCTTGCCTAGTAACCGTAGTAGCGACTTTAGTCGCTGAAATATAACGACTGAAGTCGTTACTACGATATATTATTCGTAGATTTATTTTATCCGATTTGATAAGATATGTGTGATATAAGCAGGTTTAAAATTGGTTTTGAAGTGTTAGATAGGATGGTATTTTTTTACCTGAAACAGTTCTCTGGTATTAGAGGCCGCCATTCAAGAATTTGTAAAATATAAGTACAATACATCACGAACAGACAATTTGGAAAAGAGGTAACAGTGCTAACTTACATTCTCCGCAGATTGTTGGTCCTGCCCATTGTCATGTTCCTGGTTACCGCGATTCTCTTTTTTCTTTTATTACAGCTGCCAGCTGAGAGACGCGCTGAAGTTTATATTCCCTCTGTAAACCCGCACATCACAGAAGAAGAATATGAAAGGCTTGTTCAGGTCACGATAGAACGTTATGGGCTGAATGATCCATTTTATGTTCAATACTCGAACTGGATTCGAAATTTGTTCCAGGGCGATTGGGGCTTCTCATCGTCCTGGCGCCAACCGGTTTTAGAAGGGTTATTGCACCGCCTGCCGGCCTCCATCGAACTCGGCGTTTTTGCAATGGTGCCTTCTGTGTTGTTCGCCCTGATTTTGGGAGGGGTAGCTGCTATAAAGCAAAACCATCTTCCCGATTATATGGTGCGCTTGTCTGCATTTGTCAGCTGGGCGATTCCAAACTATATATTTGGGCTCATCTTCATGACCATCTTCTATGGCTGGCTGGATTGGTTCCAGCCGGAACGTCTGGGCTATGCAGCAAACGCAATCGTGAACTCAGAAAATTTCAAAACATTTACAGGCTTTTTGATCCTTGACGGATACTTGAACGGAATGCCTGATATTAGCTGGGAAGCGATCAGGCACTTGATGTTACCGGGTATCACGCTGGCAGTTTTCCAATGGGCCCTATTTGTGCGCATCATGCGCTCCTCTTTATTGGAAGAATTTATGCAAGATTACGTCACAACCGCACGGGCCAAAGGTTTAAGGGAAAACAACATCCTACGGGTTCATATCTATCGAAATGCCTTGTTACCGGTCATCGCAAGTGCGGGTGTGGCGACTGCGATGTTATTTGGAAATATCATCGTCGTGGAAGTCCTGTTCAACTTTAACGGTGTTGGCCGATGGGCGATTGAAGCGATCCAGAATTTCGATGCCCCGGCAGCGATCGGGTTTATCCTGCTCAGCAGCGTGGTCTCCCTGCTAGCCAGCCTGGGAGCCGATATTCTGTTTGCAATCGTAGATCCGCGCGTATCCATCGACTAGAGTGTTGGAATGGTTACCATTCAGCCATGAATAACAAACGCAGAGTCAAACTTCAGAAATTCGAGTTGGCCTTTGGCCTTTTGATGATTCTCGGATTTTTGGGAGTTGCTATCATGGCTCCCGTTCTTTCCCCTCCTCGAGGGGATTTTCCAGAACTCACATACATTATTCCGCGCGATGGCTATAAGGATTTCCCCCTGCCACCCAACCCCGATCACCCATTGGGCACGCTACCCGACCAATACGATATTTACTACGGCATCATCTGGGGCACACGCCGGGCATTTATCATAGGTATTGCGATTACCTTTGGGCGGACTTTTATCGGTGTTATTTTAGGTTTGATCAGCGGGTATTACAAAGGCTTTCTTAGCGGTCTGATTTTACGCGTTACCGATGCATTCATGTCGATGCCATCCATCGCTGCTGCGGCGCTCATGTTCGCCTTGTTTGGCGAACTGGCCATTCCCCATTTTACTCCGGGAGGCAGCATTTCCGCCGACCCAACCGGTTTATTACAAAGCGAGAACAGAAACGTAATAATCATTACGCTTTCACTGATGCTCTTCGGGTGGATGCAATATGCACGCTTGATTCGCGCCAATGTGATTTCCGAACGCGAAAAGGAATACGTTCAGTCCGCGAAATCGATCGGAGTTCCAAACAGGCGGGTCATCTTCAAGCACATCCTGCCAAATGGAATCAAAGGCCTGTTTGTGCTCATCGCGTCGGACATTGGCAGCATGGTTGCAGTTGTATCGTTGTTCTATTTCATTGGTCTGATTGGTAGATACCCTTATGGCCTGGTTGCAGACTGGGGGCAGATCCTGAGCGTATCGCGTGATTGGATCGTAGGACCGCCCAGCCGACCTTTTTTATATTGGTATACCTATGTGCCTGCAATTTCAGTCATAGCTTTGTTCACCATCGCCTGGAGTATGGTTGGGGATGGACTGCGCGACCTTTTCGATCCCCGCATGTCATTGAGAAAGCGAAGCAAAAAGAATTTTTCCTTCATCACAAATTGGTTCAGGCGCTTCTCCCGGACACAGATGCAGGTCCCCGTTACCCCAGCGATTCGCAGCCTGGAATTTGAGATTCCACCCGAAGAGTCTGAACTTGACCCTGTTCTCATCCATGCCCGGGGCGCGCTCAAACGTGAAGATCTAGCGGAAGCGCTACACGCCTATACCCATCTGGTCTGGGACGGAAAAAACCTTGGAACAGTTATCCGGGATCTGCAAGCCATTACCTGGAAATATCCGGGTGCTATCGAGGCCTGGAGCATTCTTGGGGAGGCTCTGAAGCAGCTTGGCGGGGAACAAGATGCGCAGCGCGTCTTCGAGTACTACCGAAAACTCAAAGAGCGTGAAAAGTCCAATCGAAAAGGGAACGTTATCCGGAGCAAACGTTTGGTCACTCTGGGATTGCCCCTGGTAGCGATTGGACTGATTCTTATCGCATCCGGGATGTTTACTGGGAATAGGGCAAAAGGTGATTGGCCGAGTCCAATTACTGAAACACCGACATTATTTGTTGATCTGCTGCCTCCCATGTCACCGACTGCAAAACCGACACGAGCATTGTACCTGCCCACACCCAGAGCGGCTCTCGCCACACAAACCCCAACAGGGACACCTGCTGCAGCTAATACACTCAGTACCCCCTCTCCTACTGCACAGAACACATCTACTCTTAAATCCTGCATCCCGAACAATCCATCCCAGAGAGGGAAAGTGGTGGAAATTATCGACGGGAACACGGTCAAAGTTCTCATAGATGGCTTTGTGTATGTTGTTCGTTATATTGGGATTGAAGTTCCTAATGTGGGTGAGCCAACTGGAACTGAAGCGGCATTCAAGAATGCAGAACTGGTTTATCAAAAAGAGATTACGTTGATTCCCGATCAAACGGATAAAGATGCGCGCGGACGCTTGTTGCGCTACATGTTTGTTGGAGAAACCTTTGTCAACTACGAACTGGTTGCACAGGGTTTTGCCCGGGCAGTAGATGAGCCTCCAAATTCTGCCTGCGCCGAATACTTTCAAAGTGCTGCGCAATAGACCGGGAAACAGGTTTCATCAACTCAACAATCAGCTAGTGGAGACGCTTCCAACGCTTCCACCCGCTTGACCTGTACCACTTCCTTGGCTATATTTCAGCCATGCGATTTCCCTTCGAAAAACAGTGGACCATTCCGGACAACCCGCCCTCCAACCCGGATTGTTTCGTCATCCCTTCCTACGCGCTGAAAAACCATACTACGCCCACCCGCCCGACTCGGGCCCAGATCGATTTAGCCATTGACTGGTGGAAACGCTTCCCAAACTCCTCGCTGATCATGTGCACCGGTGACAACCAGTTTCTGGGACTCTCCAACGCCAGCGTGATGGCTGCCTATGCGGTGGGGCTAGGGGTTCCCGCTGCGAACGTGATCGAAGAAGACCAGTTCCTGAACACCTACGAAAACCTGCATTACGCCATGCAGATCATACAGGTGAGAAATTTCCAGCAACCCACCCTGGTGACCCTCGACCTGTACACCCGTCGCGCCGCTGCCACCGCCCGCAAAATGGGCTGGGAGGATTTCTACTGGCTCTCGGTCTATTCCAGCGGGGAACCGGGCACATGAAATACTCGCGCATTGATGAATATTGCTTGTAAGCCATGGTCGCCGCCAACTGCTGCGCTTCAGTGTATTCCTGGATGTCTTGAGTCAAATCGCTTTTATCTTTGTATTCCGCCCACAGATCGACCTCCTGAAAATAGACCAGGAAATCGCGCAGTTTCTCCTCCCTCATAGGATAGATCGTATCGCATAAAATCTCGTTCTGCCACTGGAATTAGATCGGTTTTGCCATTCTGCTCTCCTTGTCTGTGAATTAATTGCAGATTTATTTTATCCGATTTGCGGAGATTAGTGGAAAAGGTTAATACAACGTGTACTTGACACTATGTTTTTATTGAGTATAATCAACGCCAATCAACAACAGGCTGTGACGAGGACGAGTACGCGCTGAAAGACGGCACAGAGAGCAGGCGAACGGTGAAAGTCCTGCCCGAAACATCAGCGCCGAATGGACCTCCGAGCCGCAGGGCGAACAGAAATAAGTAACCTGCGCCGGGATGCTCCCGTTATAGAGCTAGGGTATAACTCTCAATAGAGCGTACCCGAATGAGTGAGGCTGGCTTTTCTCCCTGGTGCTTCATCAGGGAGTTTTTTATTAAGGCCACTGGTCAGCCTAAGTTGGGTGGCACCACGGATGCAGAAGCGTTCGTCCCATGTTTGGGATGAATGCTTTTTTTGCGCCCTCACGCCGGTCCTCTCCCTGAAAGGGAGAGGAGGAAAGAAGGAGCTATGAACACACAAACTGATACGAAACAGGCTGTCAAAGTCACTGAAACGCCAACAGAGACCGAAAATCCGATGCAGGAACGTCATTGCGGCAAGGTGGCGGAGTCTGTTCAGGTGACGGCAGAGGCTATTTTTACGGCACGCAGGCTTGAGGTCCGGGAAGAGGCGGGGCCGCTCTTTGTGCCGTAGAAGATGACAGTCACTTCGTCCCTGCGCTATGCTACGGGATGCTACGCAAAAGTGACTGTCATCTAAGGAGGCTGCTATGTCCAAACAACGAATTCTCACAGGTCATCGCCCTACCGGGCCGCGTCATCTCGGCCATCTGGTCGGGACGCTGGAAAATTGGACGCGTTTGCAGGATACACACGAGTGTTTCTTCCTGGTGGCAGACCTGCACGTGCTCACAACCAGTCAGGCGCAACCAGAGCACATCCAGGACAACATCCTGAATATGCTGGCCGACTGGTTGGCGGCCGGCATTGACCCGTCGCGCTCGACAATCGTGCTGCAGTCCATCATCCCGGAACATGCGCAGCTTGCACTGCTGTTCAGCATGTTGACAACGGTGGCGCGCCTGGAGCGTGTGCCTACCTACAAAGAGCAGATCAAGGAGTTGAACCTGCAACCCTCGCTTGGCCTGCTGAACTACCCGGTTTTGCAAGCAGCAGACATCCTGCTTTACAAGGCGCAGGTCGTGCCGGTGGGCGAGGATCAATTGCCGCACATCGAGCTTTCGCGCGAGACCGCCCGACGTTTCAACCAGACCTATGGTAAGACTTTCCCAGAGCCGGATGCGCTGCTCTCGAATGCGGCCCGCCTGCCCGGCCTGGATAACCGTACTATGCACACTTCATATGGAAATTCCATTTTGCTGCGGGATACGCCTGAAGAAACGGAAGCCAAAGTTATGTCAATGTACACCGACCCCACGCGCATCCACGTCACGGACCCGGGGCATGTGAACGGCAATCCGGTCTTTTTCTTTCATGACATCTTCAATCCCGATAAAGCCGAAGTCGAAGAATTTAAGGCACGCTATCTGAAGGGCAAAATCGGTGACGTAGAAGTGAAGGGCCGATTGGTTGAAGTGTTGAACGCCTATCTTGCTCCCCTTCGTGAGCGCCGCGTTGAATATATTTCCCAGCCCAAAATGCTATTGGAAGTGTTGTTCAGTGGCACAGTCAAGGCTAAGTTCATCGCGCAGCAGACCCTCGAAGAAGTTCACCAGAAGATAGGGCTGATGCACAGCCAATCGTTTAGTGAAAAGGTGTTGGCTAATAATATTTCGGGCATTTTTTGTTGATGCCGCTACCACATGGAATTGTTACGGTGCTAACAGGATAATGGAGAAGTGAGATGTTTATGCACATTATTTTTCACCCACCTTGAAGGGCAAGTTGTAATCAGTGATGAGTAAATAGTAAGAAAAGTAATACGTAAATCTAAAATCGAAAATCGCGAATCTATGGAGGTTCCCATGTCTGAGCAAACCCGTTTTCTCTTAAACCAATCTGATCTGCCGAAATCCTGGTACAACATTGCTGCCGACAGCCCGGTCGCGCCAACGCCCGTCCTGCATCCCGGTACGCTCGAACCGGTCACCCCGGACTTTTTGTCTGTTCTGTTCCCGATGGAATTGATCATGCAGGAAATTGCCACCGACGCTTATATTGACATTCCCGAAGAAGTGCGTGAAATCTATAAGCTTTATCGCCCCACTCCGCTCGTGCGTGCTGTCCGTTTGGAAAAGGCGCTCGACACCCCAGCGCATATCTATTTCAAAAATGAAAGTGTCTCTCCGGCTGGCAGCCATAAACCAAACACAGCTATCCCTCAGGCCTTTTACAATAAAGTCGCTGGCACCAAAGCACTGACAACTGAAACCGGTGCCGGCCAATGGGGTTCAGCTCTCTCTCTTGCCTGTAATTTCTTCGGTATAGATCTGGAAGTGTACATGGTCAAAGTCTCTTACAATGCCAAGCCTTATCGCCGGGTCATGATGCAGACTTACGGCGCCGATATCTACCCCAGTCCGAGTGACCGTACCCAGTTCGGACGCATGGTGCTTGAGAAAGACCCTGATTCTACTGGTTCACTGGGTATCGCAATCTCCGAAGCAGTTGAGGTGGCTGCAACGTCTGAAGGCAAGAAAAAATACAGTCTCGGTTCGGTGCTCAACCATGTGCTGACCCACCAGTCCATCATCGGTGAAGAGGCCCTCAAACAAATGGATATGGCTGGCGAATACCCGGATGTTGTCATTGGATGCGTCGGCGGCGGATCAAACTTTGCCGGGATTGCCTACCCCTTCCTGCGGCAGAATCTCAAAGATGGCCAACGCGCTCGTCTGGTAGCAGTGGAACCAACTGCCACTCCGTCGATCACAAAGGGTGAATACACCTTCGATTACGGTGATACAGCCAAGATGGCTCCTGTTGTCAAGATGCATACCCTTGGCCACGGCTTTGTTCCGCCCGCTATCCATGCAGGTGGGCTGCGCTATCATGGTATGGCACCCAGCCTTTCCGCATTCTGTGATGCGGGCTTGATCGACGCCGTCTCTGTAAAACAACGCGCGACTTTCGAAGCCGCAGTCACCTTTGCCAAAGCTGAAGGTATCATCCCCGCCCCTGAGACTTCACACGCTGTACGCATCGCCATCGACGAGGCCCTGGATGCTAAAGAAAAAGGCGAAAAGCGCACTATCCTGTTTAACTTCTCCGGCCACGGTCATTTCGACCTGGCAGCCTATGATGCTTACCTGAGTAGCGGTCTTGAAGATTACGAATATCCCAGAGAAGCCATCGAAGAAGCCATGAAGGATCTGCCACAGGTTAATATGCCTGGATAAGTTGTCAATTTTCTCCCCTCAAAAAGAAGCCCGGCTCGACAAGCCGGGCTTCTCATATCTTTCATTGGGAATTTTTTATTTTCCTTCCCCAAACAAAATCACGACTATATGTTGATTCAAAAATTCTGGAGGAGCATCTACACTGCCTGGCACAATCTGCCCCAACGTATAGCCTCCGGCAATCGGAATCTCTTCCCCGATGATCTCCTGAATGGCAGCGATCTCGGCGCCAGGTGTTGCTTTGAGCAGCATCTGCCAAGCAATGTCAACCAGGACAAGCGCAAAGGCAGGTTTGACGCCATCCAATTCGCGCAGTGCTTGCTGGGTTGCCTTTTGAGCGGCTGCTTGACAACTTATCCGGCTTCCTACCAATATAAAAGCATCTGCACCATCGCGCACCGGCGCATTCATACGGAAACTGCCGTCCGCTTCAACGCGGATCGGGGAACGGACCACCAGTTCCTCGCCTTGTTCCATACCTAGTGGATACAAACGTGCCATATGACTAAGAGGCGGAAACCCCCAGTCACGGGCAGGGAAGCCAAATAATTCGGCGTAGGTTTCGGAGGCAGGACGCGCATCCAGAGTTCGCAGCCAGAAACCGCGCGAACGTGTGACGCGCATCTGCCCGCCGACCGGATCCCAGCCATGCGCATGACCAATACCCATGCGCAGGTTGCCGCTGAAGGTCAGAGCTGTCAACGCGCCAGCACCGTTCTGGTTTCCGGCAATCTGATAATTATTTCCAGTATGTAAATCCCCCGAAGACAGACTACCAACTATGCGGAATTTATTTGGGGAAATTGAGTTGCAAAATTGCTCTGCATCCCCATTGAAACCATCTGCAAAGAAAATAGTATTTTGCGCCTGTTCGCCGGAAACCAGCATTTCTAACTGGGAAGCTGTCTCACGGCTGCTCTGGGCATACCCTGATAGCCAATGAGAACCGGCTGCCAGGTCATCCGCGCTTAGCACTGCTACCACAACGGAATGGTTATACAATCCATTACCGGTCAGACCTGCAGGAGAGCTGAAACCGATTAGTGGGGCGTCTCCGAGTAAACTGGCAACTCCGTTGGCAACATCACGTGCCTGATATTGGTGAGATGCGATCACAATTCCCAACCCAGGCGCAACCGCTCCGAGATTGTTCAAGGCATGGTGTGTGGCTTGCAGGCTGGCTTCGCGGCCATCCAATGCCTGCGCCTGTCCAACAGCAGCATGAAATGTCATAAATGCTTATTCCTCTGCCACCGGGATGGTGAAATGGAAGGTGGTCCCTTTGCGGAACTCACTCTCAAACCAGATTTTGCCGCCCTGCATTTCTGCCAGACTCTTGGTGATATTCAAACCCAGGCCTGTGCCAGGCGCTTCGCGGGCTTTCTGGTCATCCGAACGGAAGAACTTGGAAAATATCTTTTGCTGGTCTTCCAAACTGATACCGATGCCATTGTCTTTTACCCAGATATGTACAACCTGTGCTGCGCCCTCGGGATCCCATTGATTGGCAGAAACCTCAGCGCCTACGATTATCTTTCCGCCTTCAGGAGTGTACTTATGGGCATTGCTGACAAGATTTGTCAGTACCTGGCTCACGCGTGTTTTGTCCGCCCATACCTTGGGTAACGATTCGGGTACCTGTAGCTGTATTTCCTGTTTCCTGTCTTCGATTTGGCGGCTTGTAGAGCGGGTAACCTCCTCCACCACCTCGGATAGGTCCACAGCTATGTAGTCCAGACGGAGACGACCGGCTTCGATTTTTGAGTTGTCGTTCAGGTCTGAGACGAGAGTCGACATACGCTCCACATTCGAACGGATCGTTTGCAGGAAATTGGTCTGCATATCGTTGATCTCACCGACGGCGCCTGCCGCGAGTAATTCAGTATAGCCCTTGATGGACGTCATCGGGTTCTTGAGTTCATGTGCCACAAACGAAACAAACTCGCTCTTGGCATCGTTCGCTTCCTGAACTTCCTCGTATAGTTGGGCGTTCGAAATGGCGATAGCGGCATGGTCACTAAGACGATTGAGAAAGGCGACATCTTGTTGCGTGTCACTGACACTCTCAAGCAGTAACAGCCCGATAACATCCGCTTCGCGTCGGATCGGAATAACGATCTGCGTATGCGCCCCCGGCAGAATACTCTCTTCAGCTTCAGACTGCAACGAGATTTGTCTTGGTTGGGCTGTCTTTACCGCGGTCTTGATAGCCGGCATTTCCAGTGACAAAACACCATCTGCAAAGCGACCATTCAAGTCATCATATCCTTGTTCAGCCATTACGCGTAATTCTTCGTCTGCCAGCATGCCAATCAACCCGGCCTCCGCCTTTGATTGGCGCATAGCCCATTCCAGCGTAATACGCATGGCACGGCTAATTTCAAGGCTGGCATTCAGTTCTCGGTCAATGCGCTGCATGACCGAAAGCTCTTCCACGCGTGAGGCCAATTCCTGGTCGGTGAGGGTGTACAGACGTGCGTTCTCCATAGCAACAGCGGCTTGCCCTGCAAAGGCGGACAACAGGGTTTGGTCGTCTTCGACGAAAGGTAAACCGTCTTTACGGTTAATCACTTCGATTACACCAATCACGCGATCCTTGAATAGCAAAGGTGCGGCAAGTAATGACTTACTGGTAAAGCCTGTTTGCCGGTCTGCAGCGATAAACCGCGCAGGTGAAGTCTGTGCTTGATTTTCGACCACTGCTCCACGCTCTTGTGCTGCACGGCCAACAATACCGCTGCCAGCCGGAACACGCTGGCCGATCAAGTCAGCCGAAGATGGGGGACCAACCGTCACTTTGAAGATCAAATCATCTGTCTGTTCGTCGACCAGGAACAAACTGCCGGCTTCACAATTAAGAATGCTGACAGCATTATCCAAGATATTTTGCAGCAAGGGTTCCAATTCAAGTGTTGACGTAAGCTGTCGGGTCAGGTCATTTAACGTAGACAGTTGATAAGCACGCTGTTGTGTTTCTTGTAGCAAACGGGCTTTGACAATGGCACCAGCGGTTTGGTCAGCAATGGCTTGCAACAAGTCAAGTTGCACACGAGAATAAGTGACACTGGCATCACGGCTGCCAATCCCTAATGACCCAATGGTCTCTGCGCCAGCATTAAGAGGCACGCCCATCCAGGCAAACACATCTTGGAATGCGGGCGTCACATTGCGAGCCTGGCATTCGCGCAGGTAGTCCTGCGTCAAAATCGGGCGGCCCTTTCGAATCACTTCCTGGCCAAGCCCCAGGTTTAATGGTTGCGGAACGTTCTCGCGTTCTTCCAAACGATCGCGATTTTCCACGCCAAAGGCATAGTAATAATAATCTCCGGCCTGACTGTACAGCGTGACATGAAATTCGCTGGCAGGGATGATCTGCCCGGTCTGGGCAAAGATCAATTCCATGATATCGTCAAATGTCAATGTGATGTTGACGCCCTGTGATACGCGCGTCAGGGCGTTCATTTCCTGAATGCGGCGTTCCAAATTGGCGACGGTCTGTACGCGTCCAATCGCGACCGATGACTGGTCTGCCAGATTTTCGAGGAACGTCAGGTCTTGGGGTGTGTACGGTTGCCCGGACATACGCTGGCCAAGCGCCAACCAGCCGATTGGGCCGTCTTTGCCTGCCAGTCCAATAAACAGTTTTGCCCCCAGTAGATTCAGGCGCGCTTCTTCCACTTTCAAACTGGGGGGCAGGGTAGCACCATCTAGGTATAGGGGCAAATTCTCGCTGGCAAAATATTGAACTAAGGCACTACCTGATGAGAAACGCACGTCGCTGCTGGGGCGGCCATCAATATCCGGCAAGCTGATGAACTGGTCATTGATTGGCTCAAAAGAATAGATGTGTATGTATTGTGGCGTGAGTGTGTCCATGATCTGTTGGCGCAAGATACGCCCCACATTTTGAATATCCAGGACACTGGTCATCTGGTGGCTGAAATTGCGCAGACGCTGATCGTAGATGCGTTGTCCGCGGAAGAAAGAGCTATCGACAACATCAAGCACACGCTTGCGGAAGGGATCTAAAGTCACGGCCAGAATGAAGATCAAAATACCGATCACAAAAGGATTGTCGGCTGGCATAGCTTCTTTGAAAACCAAGCTGAAACCGCTTACCAACAGGGCATAACCAACCACTGCAATAATAGTTAGGATGGAATAAACCAGCCCTTGCCGAATCCACATATCGGTCCGCACCAGGCGATAGCGCAAAATTGTGTAACCAATAGTCAGGGGAAACAAAAAAACTGTAAAGAACAAATATGGAGAAAAAGATACCAATCCAAATGGGAATAGCGCAAGCCAAACGCCCATTGGGCCCAACGAGAACAAAATCCCAATCAATACTACACGGGCCTGACTCCTGACAACAGGTGATTGCGCGAAGAAACCTCGATAAATAGTCATGCCCAGATGAAACAGGATGGCAAGTGCATCAAAGAAATAACTGGCATACCATGCTGGAAAATATGCTCTTGGCTGCTCAAGGTTGGACATCGTGACGATAGAATATCCTGCCAGGATAAACGCAATTGCATATCCTCCCCAACGTAAGTATGGACGCCCGATTACAAAACGGGCTTCCTGTGGGAAGGAAAGTGTCAGATCTACCAATGCTCCCCCTGCCAACGGTAGAGCCAATGCCCAGATGTAAGAGAAACGATGGGTCGTGTACAGGTCAAAAAAGAGTCCGGCGACGATTGCCATCGATGAGACGAAAACCGTGAAGGCGCGACCAGCCGGTTCATTGCGGCGCAGGCCGAAGATCCACAGACTGAGCGCAAAGAACGCAATACTTACAATCGAAGGCACGATCAAGTACGAGGTCCGGTCTGAAGCGGGGAGCAGGTGCAGTTCTACATCGTAGGCCGTTTCTTCCCCGTCAACAGATTGCATCACAACCGGGACCGTTTCACCCGGGAAAAAATTGCTAAGCACTCGTTCAAGGTCTTTAGAATTATGGATTTCCTCGCCGGCAACAGTACGCAACTGGTCACCATGTTCAACCCCCTGATTGTGTAATTGCCAGGCATCGCTGGGTTTTCCCGGACCTGCCGGGCTCTTTACCATAGTCGGTTCAAGGAAAGCGCCTAAAAACGGTTGTTGTAACCAGTTATAAGCAAAAACAAGCGCTGCGATAAAGACAACCACCACAATCGACTGATAGGTTAGTACTATCAGTTGCAAAATCTTGCTCAAGGTTAGATTTAAGCGTATTGACTTATTCATAAGGGTAGAAATAGATGTAAAAGTTGTGAATCAAGCCTTCTAAAGAGCATTTTACTCTACATTTTAGAACGGTTTGAATGGTACTTTCATATCAAACTCATTGGGAAGGGAAAGAAAAAGGCCAGCTTGCAAGCTGGCCTAATCCAAGTTTTGATCCAGTTAAATGTCCAGATTGCGTACACTGCGCGCATGGGTTTGGATAAAACGCTTGCGCGGATCGACTGCGTTCCCCATGAGCATATCAAAGGTCCGGTCTGCTTCGGCAGCATCTTCCACAGCCACCAGGAGAAGAGTCCGGTGCTCAGGATTCATAGTTGTTTCCCATAATTGATCTGGGTTCATTTCACCAAGACCTTTATAACGCTGTAAATTCGCTTTGTCACCGCCAAAAGTTTTCAGTAAAACTTCTTTTTCATTTTCTGTATAAACATACTGTGATTTATTCTTGTGTGTAATTCGATATAGTGGCGGTTGGGCAATGTAGAGATGGCCTTCTTCGATCAATTGAGGCAGGTAACGGAAGAAGAAGGTCAACAGCAGCGTGCGGATATGGCTGCCGTCCACGTCAGCATCGGTCATGATGATGATACGGCCGTATCGCAGGCCTTCCAGGTCAAAGCCTTCCCCTATGCCAGTACCCAAGGCTGAAATGAGCGATTTGACCTCATTGTTGCCCAGGATTTTATCCAGGCGCGCACGCTCCGTATTCAGAATCTTGCCACGTAAGGGCAAAATCGCCTGGAAATGACGGTCGCGGCCCTGTTTGGCCGAACCACCAGCCGAGTCACCCTCAACGATGTAAAGCTCAGTCTTGGACGAATCGCGCTCCGAACAATCAGCTAACTTGCCGGGCAGCGTGAGTGATTCAAGTGCTGATTTGCGAATGACCAGGTCACGTGCTTTGCGAGCTGCATCGCGGGCGCGGGCGGATGTCAGACACTTGGCGATGATGGCCTTGGCTGCTGATGGGGTTTCTTCCAGAAAAGTATTGAAGGCCTCAACCACCACTTGTTGTGCGTACGTTTGCACCTCTGCATTCATGAGCTTGACTTTTGTCTGCGATTCGAACTGCGGATCAGGGTGTTTAATCGAAACGATCGCGGTTAAACCTTCGCGGGTATCATCGCCAGAGAAATTCGGGTCGGCATCTTTCAACAGGTTATTCTTGCGTGCAAAATCATTGATCACGCGCGTCAAAGCGCTGCGCAAGCCGGTCAGATGTGTGCCGCCATCAACCGTGTTGATCGTGTTGGCAAATGAATACACCGACTCGGTGTAAGAGTCTGTATATTGGATGGCTGCTTCGATCCCAACTCCGTCAATATCTTTTTCAACATAAACGACCTGATGCAGGGAAGCACGGTTACGGTTCAAATAACGGACAAATGAATTGATTCCGCCTTCGAAGTAAAATGTCAATTCCCGATTGCTGCGCTCGTCTCGGAAATGGATCGTGGTACCACGTGTGACGAACGCCATTTCGCGAAAGCGTTGTGACAGGGTATCAAAGCGATAGTCGACATTATCCTTGAAAATTTCAGGATCAAACTTGAATGTTGTTTTGGTCCCACTATCTTCCTCTTTAACTTTTCCGCTGGCCTTCACCGGCCCTTGGGGGTATCCACGCTCATAACGCTGCTTGTGGATCTGCCCATCACGTCGGACTTCCACCTCGCACCATTCCGAGAGGGCATTTACCGCGCTGACACCCACACCATGTAAACCGCCGGAGACCTTATAACCGCCGCCGCCAAATTTTCCGCCTGCGTGCAATGTGGTCATCACTACCTCTAAGGCAGACTTCTTCATCTGTGGGTGTTTATCCACGGGAATACCACGGCCATCATCCTGGACGGTCACGCTGCTATCGGCATGGATGACAATATCAATGCGTGAGCAAATTCCGGCCAGGGCCTCATCGATGGAGTTGTCTACGACTTCATAAACAAGATGATGCAAGGCTTTAATATCCGTACCGCCCACATACATGCCTGGGCGACGACGGACAGCTTCCAAACCTTCCAGTACCTGAATATCTTTAGCTTGATAACTAGTGTTGCTTTGAACCACAAAAACCTCCGAATAAAGGCAGAGCCGGGAACTAAGCCTGCTGTGTTGGTATATTTGCCTTCAACTTCTCAAGGACAGTCTGTAACCAGACCTGCATATCCCGATAATAAATGAAACTTGCAGCCAGGAGCGACGTGGTAATAAAGGCGTGCCCGGCAATCCCTATCAGCGTCATCCAGGAATCAGATGAGGGAATATTCCAGAGAAAATTCAATCCGAACGCGATTAGCAATACGCTAAGCACAAACAAACTGCTGGTCGGCAGGGTGAAACGAGCCATCCGTAAGCTGGCATATATGGATGAGAAGACATTTTGCTGGCGCATGAAAATACCATGAGGTGTAAAAAATACAGGCACGATCAGCCACATGGAGAGCAACCCCAGGATCAATAGCATGCCCTGTGCCAGCAATGGACTGGCAGTGATGACCAACGCGAGCACGATCAGCACCGGTGTGCCAATCATAATTGCCAGTATAAAGTAAATTACAGACAACAACATTGTTTGTGCGATTGATTGGCCGAAACGATTTTCTGTGGATTGAGGCGTATCTGTCACCACAAGGGATACCCAGCGGAAAAACAGACCGCCACATATCCAGCCGATCAACGTTAGCAGTACAACCCAGCCTAGCAGGATAAACACAGAATCTATTTGTATAATAATAGAAGGATCGCCCAAGGGAGTTTGGCTGGGCATTGCCCCGCTCATCAGGCTGAAAACGCCTATCGGGAACGTGCGCAATACACTCATCAAATTGTATTGTTGAAATTGCTCTACGAGTAGCGCGCTGTTTTCCTGCAAAGTTTTTAGGTCTGCTGATGGGATACCACTAAAACTGGCATAACGGGACATTTCATCGAAAATGATCTGAATGAGCCGATCCACACGCAGGCGCGGACCCAGCCAGAGCAAAAGATCTAATGCCAACGGTAACAATATAACCGTCAGATTGGATGCAATCGCATCAAAACCCGCCTTGAGCGAACCAACGACGCCCGGGGGCGGGGGCAGGGTTTCGATTTTGTCCATTTCCATAACCTACCAATTTTACCATATCGCCAACTTTTACTGCAAATCTGTTCTATAAAAAACTGGCTAATAGGATGAGCTCAAAAGCTTTTCACCACGGCGAGTACTGAGCCCACAGACGTGTGTCCAAAAGGGTAGAAAATAAAGAAAAATCTACGCTCTCTCTGCCTTCACGGTGCAGCAGGTACACCTGTGGTGAAACAAATGGGAGCCCACACAAATATCCACTTCCTTAATGTCCTTCTCATTTCTCCCCTTTTAATTCAGGATATAATGAGCGCGCTATTTGGTGTATTTGAATTCGATTGGTAGAAAGAACTATGAATATAACTTTGCTCTCTGGTTTGATTTTTGTCGGCGTGTTCGCTGCTGTTGTACTGATTCACGAATTTGGGCATTTTGTGGCTGCCCGTATTTTGAAAGTTGATGTGGAGGAGTTTGGCATTGGGCTGCCACCGCGCGCTCTGACACTCTTCCGTTGGAAAGGAACCGCGTTCACGCTCAACTGGCTACCGCTGGGCGGCTTTGTGCGCCCGAAAGGTGAAAACGACCCCAACGTGGAAGGTGGATTGGCCGCCTCCAGCCCCTGGGTGCGCCTGGGTGTGCTCTTTGCCGGATCGTTCATGAACCTGCTGGCCGGTGTGGTGGTCAACAGTATTTTGTTTGCACAGATGGGTGTACCAGATATGACACGTGTGATGCTGTATGATGTCACGCCGAATTCACCAGCTGCGCAAGCCGGTTTACAGGCTGATGACTTTATTTTGGCAGTAGACGGTGAGCCGATCACTGACGACGAGCATTTCCGCTCTCTGATCCAGTCGCATCTCGATCAACCCATACAGGTTACTGTTGAGCGCGGCGATGAGACCCTCGAATTAACGGTTACACCGCTCAGTAGCCGTTCAGCCGAAGAAGGCGCGTTGGGTATTCTGCCCGGACCGCCAATGATGCCTGCTAAATCCTTCATCCAGGCTATTCCTTATGGCAGCATGTATACCTATGCCCAGATGCGTCAGATTGTCTCATTGCCGGTGATGATCATCCGCAACCAACTCTCGCCGGAAGAAGGCCGCTTTATCGGACTGAAAGGCATTTATGACCTGTTCGGTCAGGCTGTTAGCCGCGATGTGGAAAGCCGTGAAACAGTTCCCCCCACCACTTCGCAACCAGCGCCTATCGAGCAAACTAACTTTACGTTGCAAATCATCGCTTCTCTAACACTCACACTGGGGATTTTTAACCTACTGCCCTTCCCGGCGCTGGATGGCGGGCGCATCATTTTTGTGTTGCCCGAGTTGATATTGCGACGACGTGTCCCGCCTGAATTTGAAAATGTGGTGCACGCGGTCGGCTTTGCTTTGTTGATCGGTTTTATGATTTACATCAACGCTATGGATTTTATCAACCCGGTTAGCTTCACACTGCCTTGAAATGGACGAAGAACTTCTCCCCTTCAAAAATGTGTTGGATACGCTGCTGGATGACAGCCAGGATATTCCCCATCGCTACCTGACCGAGTTTTCAGACATTGAACCTAGTTCGCTCAAATCTTTACAGGATACCTGGCCGCGCATCGAACTCAGCCGCAAGCTGCTTCTGCTCGAACAGCTGAATACTCTGGCGAACGAGGATACCCTCGTTTCATTTGACGATGTAGGCCGCGCCTTTTTGGTAGATGATGAGCCCCAGGTGCGCGTTCGTGCCATGCGTTTGCTGGTCGAATGCGAAGATGTGCGGCTTGTCCCGAAATACATTGATATGCTGACCCAGGACAAAGATGTCGCCGTCCGCGCGGAAGCCGCTTCTATGCTGGGTATTTACGTGCAACTGGGCGAATTCGAAGATATTCCCGCCGAGGTACACCACCAGATAGAAGATGCGCTGCTCGAAGTGCTCAATGGCGAAGACGAAGCCTCCGTGCGCCGCCGCGCGTTAGAGGCGTTAGGCTTCTCCTCGCGACTTGAAGTGCCGGTGTTGATCGAGTCTGCTTTCAACCGTCAGGACCCGGTTTGGAAGGCCAGCGCCATCTTCGCGATGGGCCGTTCCATCGACGACAAGCGTTGGGAAGATCACGTGCTGCATATGATAGTTTCGGAGGATCGTCGCATCCGTCTGGCGGCTGTGCAGGCTTCAGGCGAACTGGCGCTGGATCTGGCGCGTCCGCTTTTGCTGAATTTACTGGAAGACGAATTTGATGATGCCATCGCAGGCGCAGCCATCTGGTCGCTTTCGCAGATTGGCGGCGAAGACGTACGCTTGTATTTGCAGAACCTACTTGATAAGGTGGAAGAGGGTGACGAGACTGCTTACCTGGAAGAAGCGCTGGACAACCTGGCCTTCACCGAAGATAAGGCTATATTTGATTTGCTGGCCCTGGATGCAGACGAACTTGACGAATTAGATTTGGAAGATTAACCATTTTGCGGGGTAAAATGCGCCAATTTGTTTTCAGTATTGTGATGGCCGTTCTCATCCTGGGTTTGCCTCAGCAGGCCCGGGCGCAGTCTGGAATCGAAGTGACAGATGCCGGGATGTCTGTCGAGTTTGGCCAACATGTCACTTTCCAGGCACGGGTGGAATCGTCTGTCCCTATTACCAGCGCCACAATCGTTTTTGGCGATGATTTCGATGAATCCCCGCATCGTTTCCCGGTTGAGCTCGGTGAGAATGGGGAGATCGCTTATCGTTATGATGTGGTGCAGAATGTTCTACGTCCGTTTACAACCATCACATTTTGGTTCGATGTCACATTGTCAAATGGCCAGACCTTTAGAAGCCAAAACTATCAAGAACAATACATAGATAACCGATTTGTCTGGCAGCAGCAGGTGGATGGAATGCTGCGAGTGCATTGGTATGAAGGTGAGACAGCTTTTGGGGATGCGTTACTGGACGTATCCCGGCGCAGTCTGAATGCAATCGATGCGCTCATTCCTGCCCCGGCAGATGTGCCCCTAGAAATATACGTGTATGCGTCCACTACTGACTTGCAAAGCGCCTTGTTCCTGGGCGGCGAGGTTTGGCAGGCTGGCCATGCCAACCCAAAGCTGGGTGTGGTTATGCTGGCGGTTACGCCGGGGCCCGGGCAGAGCATTGAAATGGAAACGCTCATTCCACACGAATTGGCACACGTAATACTATATCGTAGTGTGGGTGATGGATATGCTTCACTGCCAGCCTGGTTGAGCGAAGGCATAGCCTCATTATCGGAACTGTATCCCAACCCGGATTATGAGCAGGCCCTCACGGTTGCCAGCCAGAACAATTCACTCTTGCCCATTTCAGATTTATGTGACACCTTCCCGTTGGATGCTTCGGGAGCTTACCTTGCCTATGCCGAATCTCAGTCTTTTGTCCGTTTTGTGCGCGATTTGTACGGAGCTCCAGCCTTACTTCAATTGGCTTCGGCCTACGCCGATGGCCTGAATTGTGACGAGGGTGTGGTGCGCGCTCTGGGTACCTCATTGGCAAGCCTAGAAACACGCTGGCGCGAATCGGTTTTGGGTCAAAACGTGGTGGGCGTCTTTTTGCGCAATATGTTGCCTTACCTGGGATTGTTCGTACTTTTGCTTTTAATGCCATTGATCGGATTCTTACAAAAGAGGCCCACAGATGAAGAAACAAAATGACATTGTCCGTGTACACGTGTGGGTGCAGGGGCGCGTGCAGGCTGTCGGCTTCCGCGCTTTTGTCCAGCAGAATGCGCTTCAGATAGGGGTAACAGGTTGGGTTCGCAACGTTGGGTATGATACGGTCGAGGCCCAGGCAGAAGGCACCAAAGAGCAAATTGAAGTTTTTTTGCAGATGATAAAGCGCGGCCCGACCATTTCCCGGGTGGACGAATCCCGCGAAGAATGGGAGCAGGCAACGGGAGAGTTCAAATCGTTTGGAATGAAATCCAGCAGGTAGACCTTTATTGGGAGGAGGACGCATGTTGATCGATGGGTTGGTGGGAAATCCGTGGCTAGTGGCTGTTTTGTGGGGCGTTCTCAGTATTCTTGACTTTGTTGGGACAATGTTGTACTCAAAAGCTTATCGTGAATTTCTCAGCGCCACCGTGCAATACGAACATGGCATTGAAATGAACCCCAACTTTGAAAAAGATGTGGGTCAATTGCGCTGGTTCAGCCCTCGCTATATCCTTTCGATGTTGGGTGTTGCTGTGCTTATTGGATTGGCAGGTTCATGGCTCCCAACCTTGTGGTTCGAAGCCCTGGCCGGGGCAGCCTTGTTGCTGGTGCTCATCACCGACCTGCGTCACATTGAGAATCTAAGTGTGGTTTGGTTTTTGAAATCCGACCCTGCCGGTTTCAAAGGCAAGATCGAGCAAAGTTATAAACTGTCACAACGACGGGTGGCGGTTGGGGGCTTTAATATCGGGGTATTGTATTTCATTGTCTACTTGTTAACCGGGCGCGTGTTCTTTGCGGGTGGCGCGCTTATCAGCCTCTTATATGCAGTCAGGCATTTCCTGCTCTCCAGACGGAAACTTCCAGAGCAATCCCCCGTACATTAGATGTAAACAATTCTCAAGAAGAGGGCATTGATGCAAAAAACAGTAGACTCTTTTCGCTTTGTCAGCGGTGTAACCCGTCGTATGATCGAAACCTGGATCAAGATGGAAGAGCCGCGCTCGATTCCGTGGACGCCGCTCTCTAAACCTTTATCTGAAAGCAAAGTGGCATTGCTCAGTTCGGGTGGGATTGCGATGAAAGGCGACCAGCCTTTTGACCAGGAGGGCGAGCGACAAAATCCCTGGTGGGGCGATCCGTCGCATCGAATCATCCCCAAATCTGCTTCCGCTAAAGATGTAGAAATCTATCACCTGCATGTTAATCCCAATTTCGCCCGTCAAGATATCAACTGCCTTTTGCCGATTCAGCGCCTGAACGAATTGGAAGAAACTGGCGAGATTGGGAGCGTAGCCGAATCGCATTACTCGATCATGGGGTATTTACCAAAACCAGATGAAATGCTGGCCACAAGCGTTCCAGCTATTATCCAACAATTGAAAGATGAACAAGTGGATGTGCTTTTACTCGTCCCCAGTTGACCGATCTGCAACTGGTCCGTTGGACTGGCACAACGTGAAATTGAAGCAGCTGGCTTCAGCACTATTTGTCTCTCGAACATCGCCGAACTGACCGCTTCGGTCGGCGCGCCACGCGTGGCAGCCATCGAGCATCCTTTTGGGCAAAATGTCGGTTGTGCAGGTGATAACGAAACGCAATTGGCTGTGTTGCGAGCAACGCTGAAAGCTTTGGAAGAGATCCAGGAACCGGGAACCATCGCACATCTACCGTTCGAATGGCCCGAGAATATGGATAATGGCGAATTGGAAGAACCAACGCCGATTGCAGCTTATCTGTTGAAACACCCCTTCCAGGTGATGAAGCTCATCCGGCGCAAGATCCCGGATGCTTAGATAACGATAAAAGTCTACCGCTCTGTTGGGGGCTAACCCCCCAACAGAGCAGATAGGCTAACTAAACCCTAATCCCCGTTCCTTCAACGAAACCCATTTTCCCTGCCCGATGACCAGGTGATCGAGCACTTCTATATCCAACAGCTTGCCAGCCTGGACAAAGGCGCGCGTCACCGCTACATCATCGGGGCTGGGAGTTGGGTCGCCGCTGGGATGGTTATGGACAATGATGACCGCTGTCGAGCCGCGTCGTACCGCTGCCTTAAAAACCTCCCCAATCCGCACCTGTGAAGAATTGACCGAGCCTCGATATACTTCTACGATATCCAGCACATGGTTGCGTGTGTCAAGCAGCAGCACGCGCAGGTGTTCCTGCTCCAGCGCAGACATTTCGTACTGCAACAGTGCGGCTGCATCGGCGGGCGAGTTTATGGTGTGGCGTGCTTCAGGGGATTCGAGTGTCAGGCGTCGGCCCAGTTCGATCGCGGCTTTGATCTGGGCGGCTTTGGCCTCACCCAGTCCGTGCTCGTGAAGCAATTCCTCGAACGGGGCACGATGAATCCCAGATAGTCCATTGAATTTGTTCAATAGGCGTTGACCGACTTGCACGGCATTCTCTCCCTGCACACCAACGCGCAGTAGGATGGCAAGTAGCTCAGCATTGCTGAGCGCCTGCGGACCCAGCGCTGCCAGCCGCTCGCGCGGGCGGTCTGATTCGTGTAAATCGGTGATGCGGTAGATGGGTTTTGTATTAAGTGAGGTCATAAGCTACTCATTTCAATCGGTTGACCAATTATAAAATGCAGAGAACATTATTATGCTTTCAAACAACCTACAAAAGAATTCGGTGGAATCAGTCATCTTGGAAGACGTGTGAAGACCTTTTTGGCTTCAGATGACTTTTCTATAATGTGTTACCAAAATTGGCTTGACATTAAAAACCCCCTCAAGTAGAATAGCCTTCGCCCAACCCGGGCCTGTGGCGCAGCTGGGAGCGCGCGTCAATCGCACTGACGAGGTCAGGGGTTCGAATCCCCTCAGGTCCACTCTGGGCAGTGAACAGTGGGCAGCCCATGTTCACTGCTCACGAAAAATTTAGACTAGGGCCCATGGCGCAGCTGGGAGCGCGCCTCAATGGCATTGAGGAGGTCGAGGGTTCGAATCCCTCTGGGTCCACTAGCAAAACACGAGCCGCTCACCATTCCGGTAGAGCGGTTTGTGTCTATGTTAAGGTTTGAAAATAAAGGGAAATTGGGGGAAATACCAGATATTAATCTCAATCTGTAGTTATTTTTTTTCAAAAAACGGTTCGAATCCCTGCGGGGCATCCGACTCAAAAAAACGTTGAACAAGTAGTGTTGAGTGGTTTTTGTCATATCAAAGGGGGATTCCGGTCGATACAAAGTCTGATTTTTGAATTAAAAGTATTCGAATTAACCCCCAAGTTAACACCTTCGGGGTATGACATCTGATCTCTTGCCTGCTATCCTGTAAGCGTAAGATTTCACAAAAACAGGAAATGTAAAAAGGAGCAGAACATGAATACATACAGAAAGACCTCGATAATTGTCGGTTTATTGTTCATCATTGGAACGGTTGCGGGTATATCCAGTGGGGTTGTCACCGGGCCGGTTCTTGGTGAATCAGATTACCTGGCAGCCGTGGCTGCAAATGAAAGCAGCATGGTATTGGGAGCGCTCTTGATATTAGTGATGGGCTTTCCTCTGGCGATGATCCCGGTCATGATGTTCCCAATCTTTCGAAAATACAATGAACCCCTAGCCCTTGGCGCTGTCGTTTTTCGTGGTGTACTTGAGGCTGTTACCTATATGGTGCTTGCAACCTGTTGGTTGCTACTCATCCCCGTAGGTCAGGGCTTCGTGAACGCTGGCGCAGCGGATGCATCTACCTTCCAGGCGTTAGGCATTCTCATCACTAAGACAGGTTATTGGACGGAACATATCTTAGCGCTGGTCTTTACCATTGGCGCCTTGATGCTGTACTGGCTCTTTTTCAAAACCAAGCTCATTCCAAATTGGTTATCCTTATGGGGTTTTATTGGCGCCATACTGTATTTCGCGGCCCCGGTTCTCAATTTGTTTGACCCGCAGCATCCGGCCCTGTCTCTGGGTGTCAAATGGGGCAACTTGATGGCCCCTCTCGCCATTCAGGAAATGGTATTTGCATTATGGATGATCATCAAAGGGTTCAATCCGTCTGCTACCGAATATTCCCTGAAAAAAATTCGTTAATATAATAAGGGACAAGTGTAAGTTTGGATGAATTTTTATGAAGGAAATTGTATTTGAGATGTATGGTTTGCCCGATGTTCTGCAACTCAAAGAATCGGGATGGCCTCACCAAATAAACCACAATAGTTGGAGGTTGAAATGAAAGCAATTATTCAAACGGCGTACGGAGAACCATCTGAAGTTCTTGAACTCAGAGAAATTGAAAAACCTGCTCCCAAAGCGGATGAAGTCCTGATCAAAATCCAGGCCGCGTCCATCACCTTTGGCGACCTGGCTGCCGTGAAAGGCGAACCGGCCATCGCCCGCCTTTCACTCGGGCTTAAGGAACCAAAGCTAAAGACGCCCGGAAAAGATGTGGCCGGGATTGTCGAAGCGGTTGGGCCAAATGTTAAAGGGTTCAAGCCTGGGGATGAAGTCTTTGGGGATTTGTCCGAAAGCGGCTGGGGAGCGTATGCGGAATATGTTTCGGTTACGGAAAACGCCCTGGTTCAGAAGCCAGCCAATATCACGTTCGAAGCGGCAGGGGCGGTTCCGGAATCGGCGGTCGTCGCCTTGCAAGGTCTCCAGGATAAAGGTCAGATCAAGTCCGGGGATAAAGTCCTGGTCTATGGTGCATCCGGCGGGATCGGTACATTTGCGGTGCAGATTGCAAAGTCCTTCAACGCCGAAGTGACCGGTGTATGCAGCACACGAAATCTGGAAATGGTGCGCTCGCTTGGCGCCGACCATGTTATTGATTACACCAAGGAAGATTTCACCCAAAACGGGGAGCAGTATGACCTGATCGTGGCTACGGCCGGATATCGCTCGATCTTCGATTACAAACGTGCCTTAGCACCCGGCGGACACTATGTAGCAACGGGTGGGGAGATGGCTCAGATTTTCCAGCCCATGCTGCTGGGGCCGCTGGTTTCGAGCGGGGGCAGGAAGATGACCAACCTGGCGATGAAGCCTGACAAAGAGGATCTGACCTATGTGAAAGAACTCATCGAAGCAGGCAAAGTCACGCCTGTGATCGATAAAAGCTATCCACTGAATGAGCTTTCCGAAGCATTCCATTATTACGCAGAAGGACGTTCCCGCGGGAAAGTGGTTGTGACGGTAGCGTACTAAGGAGATGAACATGGATGAAACAAGGATCAAGCTTTCAGGGATATGGGTGGCGCTGATGCTGACTTATCTGCTGGGAGACGTGCTGCGCATCTTCAGCGGCGACTTCAGCGCGGGCGCCATCGGTGAAATGCAAATCTCACAGGGCATGTACCTGGGCATGGCGGCCATCATGGTGATCCCGATCCTGATGGTGTTCCTGTCCCTGACGCTGAAGCAAAAAGCGGATCGCTGGGCGAACATCATCGTCGCCGTTTTCTTTTTCCTTTTTAATGCGGTTGGACTGCCAACCTATCCGTCTGCCTATGACCAGTTTTTGATCGTGGCTGGGCTGGCGTTCAACACTCTGACAGTCTGGTATGCTTGGAAATGGACGCCCCAGAAAGGAGATTCAGAATGACAAAGGATAATTTTTTGACCGTCCGTTGGAATAATTGGCTTACGCTGGCGCTGGGTCTGCCCGCCATAATTTTCATTATCGCATCTTTCTCTACCCCAACTTGGTCTACCCGTGGTGGGCTGATCGGCCTCTCGATCATCGGTGTGCTTTACTGACTGATCATCGAGTACCACACAGCCATGCGGTTCGCATGGATCCGAGAAAATTCAGGGGATGGCTCAACAGCCGCCCAAGCGCAAACGAACAATTTCTCTCTCATCCGAATGGCATACAATCTCGCCTTCTGGATCTTTTTGCCGCCTTTCTTTTCAAACAGGATCGACTATAGTTTTGGTTTCATCGCTTTTACCATTGTGATTCTTGTAAGGTTGTCGCTCAATCTGTACACCAATAATCTTCTCAAACCCACACCAGAGCAGTATGAAAGATTTCCATTCCGAATACCTTAACACAATGGAGGTGAGTAAAACCTGATTTCCAAGCTAAAAATGCGGGAGGCTGGGTATAATCTGTTTATGGCTTCCCCGATCTTGGTCACGAAACTTTTCATCCCGGCCGCACGACCGGAACTCGTATCACGGCCACGCCTGATCGAGCGACTGGATGATGGACTGGGACGAAGGTTAACACTCATTTCTGCCCCAGCCGGTTTTGGAAAAACCACCCTGGTGGCAGAATGGGTAAACATCTTAAAAAAAGAGAAACAAAGAGAGAGCCAGGAAGATTGCAGAATCGCCTGGCTCTCTCTTGATGATGGGGATAATGAATTAGCCCGCTTCCTGACATACTTTATCGCTGCGCTAAACCAAATCGATGATCTGGATAAACTTGGGGAAGGGCCGCTATCCATGTTACAAGCGCCTCAACCCCCGCCAACCGAATCCATATTGACATCTCTGATCAACGAACTGGCATCCATTCCAAATGAAATCATCTTCGTTCTCGATGACTACCATTTGATTGAGACCCAATCCGTTCATGATGCTCTGACCTTCTTACTCGAAAATCTGCCTCCGAGTTTGCACCTGGTGATTGCCACCCGCGAAGATCCGCTTTTGCCTTTGTCACGTTTGCGAGTCCGCGGCCAATTGACCGAAATTCGGGCTGTCGATTTGCGATTTTCATCTGCTGAAGCCGCCGAATTTCTCAATCAGGTGATGGGTCTGGAGCTTTCACCGGTAGACATCACCGCGCTCGAAAGGCGCACAGAAGGTTGGATCGCAGGTTTACAGTTAGCTGCTATTTCCATGCAAGGACGTACTGACGTCAGCACGTTCGTCAAATCCTTCACTGGCAGCCATAAGCTGGTGTTGGATTACCTGATCGAGGAGGTGCTGATTCAACAACCTGAAGACGTTCAGGCTTTTTTGCTGCAAACCTCTATCCTCGACCGATTAACGGGCTCCCTTTGTGATGCCCTCACCGGTGGAAATAACGGCCAGCAGATTCTGGAAACGTTAGAGCGCGCCAATTTGTTCATTATTCCGCTGGATGATAAACGGGGTTGGTATCGTTATCACCATCTCTTCGCAGATTTATTGCGGCAGAGATTAGGACAGGGCAATCAGGTTCAGATTCCGGAATTGCATCTGCGGGCGAGCGGATGGTTTGAGCAAAATGACGCATGGCCTGATGCGGTTCGTCATGCATTTGCTGCTGAAGCTCTTGAGCGAGCGGCAGATTTGATCGAGCTGGCATGGGAACCGATGAACACCAGCTATCAGTCTGTTACCTGGTTGGGCTGGGCCAAGGCATTACCAAATGAGATGGTTCACTCAAGACCCCAACTCAGTGCATCTTGCGGCTGGGCCTCGCTGGACGCCGGTGACCTGGTAGCCGCCGATCTTCATTTTCGGGATGCCGAGCGATTGCTTAATACGATGGTAAATTTGGATGGACCTCTCACAGTCTCATCGAATAAGGAAGGGGCGTTTGACGATGAGCAATTTCGAACGCTGTCAATCTCAATCGCGAATGGGCGAGCCTACCTTGCCCAGGCTCTAGGCGATGTGAACGGAACTGTGAAGTATGCGCAGTGGGCCAGCGAACTCCTGCGCGAGAATGAATACTTCGAGCGCGGTCTCTCGGAGATTCTTCCGGGGTTTGCATACTGGTCGGACGGAGACCTGGAGGCAGCCCGCGAAGCGATCTCTGAAGCCATTGCAGAAATGCGGATCATCGACAAGATTCCCTTTGTCATCAGTTTTACCTCGTATCTGACTGACATCATGGTTGCGCAAGGTCGACTCCGAGAGGCTCAAAGAACTTATTTGCAATTATTGGAAGCCGTGAAAAAGCGAGGCGACTCGGAAGTACAAGAAGCGGCAGTGCTGCATTTGGGGTTGAGTGAGTTGTATTTTGAGCGGGGCGATATGGAGGCCGCCAGGCAGCATCTGCAAAAAAGTGAGCAACTGGGCGAGCAGCCTGCCTTCCCGCCCTGGTATCGCCACTGGATTTGCGCACATATCCGATTGATGGGAATCCAGGGAGATTACGATGGCGCTATCGAAACGCTGATCGGAGCGGAACATCTTTATTACAGACACCCCATTCCCGATGTGCGGCCATTATCGGCTCTGATTGCACGGATGCGGCTTGCGCAGGGAAAATTGGATGAAGTCCTGCGTTGGGTCGATGAACGGAACTTGTCTGTTGACGATGACCTCGGTTACCTGCGTGAATTTGAACACATCACCCTTGCCAAACTGCTTATAGACTGGCATCGGGATGAGAAAAATGGTACGTACGTCCTGGATGTCATAGGATTGTTGGAGCGTCTCCTAAATGCCGCAGAAAAAGGTGGGAGAACGGGAAGTTCGATCGAAATTCTTATTTTGCAGGCGCTTGCCTTCGAAGCACAGAATAATATTTCTGATGCTCTAAGACCACTAGAGCGAGCCCTGACATTGGCCGAGCCGGAGTGCTATTTCCGCATCTTTGTGGATGAGGGGCCTCCCATGGCGCATTTGCTTTACGAAGCCCTCTCTCACGAAATTGCGCCGGATTACGTCCAGCGATTGTTGAAGGCCTTTCCTGTTGCTGAACCGGAAAAACCTGTCACGCTGCAAACACATGATAAAAATCCTGATTTGATCGAGCCTTTGAGCGAGCGCGAACTCGAAGTGCTGCAACTCATCGCGGATGGATTGACCAATCAGAAAATTGCATCCCAACTGTATTTATCGCTGAACACGGTTAAGGCGCATACTCGCAGTATTTATGGCAAACTCAATGTAAACAGCCGTACCCAGGCGATTGCTAAAGCCAGTACCTTGGGATTGTTGTCGTCATCCTGAAAATCTTCATCAAGAACAAATCCCGACGGGCTGAGAGAATCGGCCCGTTTTTTGATTCCAATTAACCCCCTGTTTAACACCTTCGGGGTATGACACCAGGCCTTCTCCCTGCTATTCTATAAGCAGATGTTCACTAGGTTCAATCCAAACAAAAGGAGAATGACAATGGCCGCAAATACAATTATTCAACTGGTTTTGAAGGTTGTTGCAATGGCAATGGGAATTGTCAGCATTGTGATGGGTTTTATCCCCAATGCAGCAGATATAGATACCCACATCACTCTTCTTAGTATCGGGCTCTTTGCCCTCGCTCTGGCAGCCCTGCAGAAAGAAGAATAGTAAGGTTATGCGTCTGGTCTGTGGAGACATTGACTTCACTGACCATATTGATCAAATTGGAAACGGAGAATTTCTATGAATACCAAAGCGACAGACATT
>WOR8_10003026_pt1 | contig 41977 bp, 38 predicted proteins | sample DeeMarSeWOR38_10_FD_19890 | JGI IMG/M metagenome (IMG submission 19890)
CCGGTGAGCGCTCTGCCAAATCGGATGCGCTAATCACCTGTTGATACCATTCCGGATAATCCTCCGCCCTTGTCGGTGTTATGGCGGTTTGTACCTTACTTCCCATCTGGTTCCTTTCAGTCTGTCTGGGGGCTTGGCCCCAGTCGGCGTCCGGCCCGCAGGGCCTAAGTCCCGGAGGCAATGTTGGAATGATGGAATATTGGAAAATCGGCTCTGGGATATTGGCGCGTGGGGATAATATTCCGGCACAGGTGGAAGATTGGAATTAAAATGAATAATAACCATTTTAAAACCCACTATCCCATCATTCCACTATTCCATTATTCCATAATTGCTACAAAAACGAGATATCGAGTATAGCATTTATACTCAATAAATCATACAGGTTATTGAATATTCAGACGGTCCTCAATCTTCCAACTTACGATTATGGCGCTCATAGGCTTCCACTTCCTCCAGCAACACCTCAACCAGTTGTTCCTGGGGAAACTTTTTGACGACCTTCCCCCGTCGGAAGAGAATCCCGCTGCCGTCTGCTCCGGCGATGCCGATGTCCGCCTCCCGCGCCTCCCCGGGCCCGTTTACAACGCAGCCCATAATCGCGATTTTAATCGTGGAAGCGGTTGTCAGCAAGGCTTTTTCAACCTCCTCGACAATATTGAACAGATCGATGTTGCAGCGCCCGCAGGTCGGGCATGAGATAATGTCCGGACCCCGTTGCCGTATGCCCAGGGCTTTTAAAATTTCATATCCAACCCGGACCTCTTCCACGGGGTCGCGGGTCAATGAGACCCGAATCGTATCTCCGATACCTTCGGCCAGCAGCGTGCCAATGCCCAGGGCCGATTTTACGATCCCGGAATAAAGGGATCCGGCCTCGGTCACCCCGACATGCAGGGCAAGATCCGTTTTGGCAGCCAGACGCCGGTAGGCTTCTACCGTCCGGGCAACGTCCGATGCTTTTAAGGAAACCTTTAACTGATCAAAATCAAAGGATTTAATCAAGTCCACATTGCGCAGGGCACTCTCCACCATGGCATCGGCGGTAACACCGTTGTGCTTTTCAAGAATATCCTTTTCCAGAGAACCGGCGTTCACACCGATTCGGATGGCGAGTCCGCGATCTTTGGCACAATCAACCACGGCCTTAACTTTCCGGGCGTTTCCGATGTTGCCCGGATTAATCCGCAACCCATCGGCACCCGCACGGGCAGCGGCGATGGCCAGACGGTGATCGAAATGGATGTCTGCAATCAGTGGAATGGAAATCCTGGCTTTGATGGCCGTGATGGCATCCGCAGCCTCCCTGTCAGGCACCGCGACCCTTATAATTTCGCAGCCGGCACTGCTCAATCGCTCAATCTGTGAGACCGTAGCGTCCACATCCGCCGTCGGGGTATTGGTCATGGATTGGACCGCAACGGGCGCCCCTCCCCCCACGGGCACATTGCCGACCATTATCCGGCGGGTATTTCTGCGGTTTGTTACAAAGGACATGATTCGAATTACGGGTTACACGTTTCTGGTTTTTTAAACCAACTGGTAGAAGGTTTAAGATGCAAGGTATAGGGTAATGGATGGCGCAGGGCTCAAGGCCTTTAAAGGATATGATCATTGACCTCATGCCCTGCGCCGTTAGCCTTGCGCCACTACCTTAGACCTTATACCCTCAACCTTATACCTGTCATTGCCCATCCGGGTTATATAATATTCAGAATTGAGCATAACGCATCCAACTGGGAAAATTGAACCCCCAGCCGATTGCCAACAAAACTGAATTCGTGATATACTCGGTCGACATCGACAAATATCGAGTCTTAAAGATAATGAGATTACCAAACAAGGTGGTTTAATTCAAGTCTGGATTTGCGGTGTCCACTATCCGAATATACCGTTTCCACAAACAATCTTGACATTTAATCGGACATGTCAATAACCTCAACACGCTTGAGACAGGGGGGATTCCAATGACACGGGAAAAGGGACAAAAATTTTCAGACAAGCACGGCGCCAACGCCCAGGCGGATCCGCGTGCAACCGATAAAATCCGAACAAGTGCCCTAAATGGAGAAGTGACCTGCGTGGTTGCCCATCAGATTGCCGCAGAACTTAACCTTCCGCCGGCTGAAATCGGCAAAGCCATTGATTTGCTTGAATATAATATATCTAAATGCCAACTGGGATTGTTCGGCTACGGCCAGGGGCCTGATAAAAAAGCGCTGAAACCCAAGGCACCTGAAGATCAGAAGCTGGAAGCGGCGATCCGCGGGTCCCTTGTGGACGAAAAACTTGCCTGCCGGGATGCCTGGCGCATCGCAAGTCGGTTCAACGTCCCGAAAATGACCGTCAGCAACGCCTGCGAAGCCCTGGGAATTAAAATCAAGCCCTGTCAGTTGGGGGCCTTTTAGCAATTGGAAAACATACGGGACCATTTACCTGCGAAATTCAAGACAACAAACTATAGCAGGTTAGAGGTTATAGGTTTGAGGTTTGAGGTTGGCGGCTGAAAATCAAGGTTCAGGCCTCAAACCTCCAACCGCCGAAGGCGATGCTGTTTAACTATCTATCTATTTAACTACTTTTCTATTTAACTAAAAGCCAAATTAGCCGATAATACAGATTAAATGAGTTCATCAGCAATCCATAAACTCTTTCATCAAGGCCGCGGATTTGGCATCATTATTCTGATCCTGTGGGCAATTGGCGTTTTTTATATAATCATAACGCTGCATAAAATCTTGAAAGCCGGACAGGTAACGGTGGTCACCCGGAATACGCCCCATTGCTATTACATCTATCGGGATGAAGCCATGGGTTTTGAGTACGAGTTGGCGCAGGAATTCGCCGCTTATCTGGGCGTCGACTTGAAAATTAAAATTGTTGAGAATTGGAAGCGCATGCTGCCGGAGCTTAGAAACGGCACCGCAGCCATAATTGCAGCCGGGATAACCATTACCCCCAAAAGACAAAAGCGGGCTGCTTTTTCAGACGGGTATATGGACATCCGGCAGCATATCATTTCCCATCGCAACCACACCAGGATAAAAAATATTACCGACCTGTCCGGTAAAACCGTCCATGTCCAGACTGCAACAGCTTATCAGGAGCGTCTTGAGGAGCTCCGCCGGCAGGGTCTGGATCTGAGGATACAGCTGCACAAAGATTTACCCACCGAGGAGCTGATTCAACAGGTGGCCGAGGGTGAAATTGAATTAACCGTGGCAGACAGCAATATTGCCAAGCTCAATCAGCGCCATTTTCCCCAGGCGGTTATGGCAGGCGCAATCAGTGACTTGAAGCAACTCGGCTGGGCCGTGCATCCCGACGCCCACCAACTGAGGAAAAAAATCAATTCCTTTTTTGCCAGCATCCGGAAAAGCGGTCGGTTTGATGAAATTTATAATAAATACTACGGTGATGTAGAAAATTTCGATTACGTTGATCTGAGAGCCTTTCACCGCCGCATCAAAAGCAGGCTTTCCCGCTACAGCCCCTTTATTAAAGCCGCCGCCAAAAAGCACGGCTTCGACTGGCGTTTGATCGCCGCCCAGGCGTACCAGGAATCCCATTTAAACCCGTGGGCCAAAAGCCGGGCCGGCGCCAAAGGCTTGATGCAGCTGCTCAGCAGCACCGCCCACAGCCTGGAAGTGACCGATATTTATAATCCTGTGGATAACATCAACGGCGGGGTTCAACATTTAAAGAATTTATACGAACACTTTGACACCGCCACCGGTGAGGATCGGCTGATGATCGCCCTGGCAGCCTACAATGTCGGCCAGGGCCACATCCAGGATGCACGCAATCTGGCAGCTAAAAAGAAACTGGACCCCGATTCGTGGGAATCGCTCAGTGAAATATTACCACTGTTGAGATATCGAAAATATTATAAACATGCCAAGTACGGATACTGTCGGGGCAGCGAGCCCGTCATATATGTCAAACAAATCATGATTTACTACGATATCTTGAAACGGCAGGGGATCGAATACCGGGACGTGCAGGCAAAACTGATTGAGTGAAACTCAATCAGTCGTTATTGGTTATTTGTTATTGGTTGATTGCAGAACAGTGCGGCTGCCGATCTCAAATAACGAATAACCAATAACAAATAACAGAAAATGCGACCTTTCTGGGTTATCCCATAAAGCTGGCGTTTTCTCCGACAAAGGGGTTGTGAAGCCGCTCCCTTCCGATGGTTGTGGTTGGTCCGTGACCGGTATGCACCCTGACATCGTCGCCGAGCTTAAACAGTTTCTGCTGGATACTTTCCCTGATGGTCTCAAAACTGCCCCCCGGAAAATCCGTGCGGCCGATCGAACCTGCAAACAGGGTATCCCCGACAAAGACATCATCCTGAGCGTAAAGCGAAATACCGCCTGTGGTATGCCCCGGTGTGTGAATGACGGTCAGGGTAATATTGCCGAACGTTATGTTATCACCATCCTGAAGTTGTCTGTCGGGTGCCGGCGAGTTTTCGGCCCTTAGACCCCATGCGGCGGCGCTGTTGGCCACCTGATCCAGCATGGGCGCATCAAGGGCGTGAATGAGAATCGGGGCGCCGGTAAGCTCATGAACTCTCTTATTGGCACTGACATGATCCATATGACCATGGGTGTTGATAATATATTTGACGGTCAAGTTTGAGGCTGTCACCGCTTGCATGATTCGATCACCTTCTTCGCCAGGATCAATGACAACCGCCTCCAGAGTATCCTCGCAGCCCACAACAAAACAATTCGCCTGAATCGGCCCCACCGCCAGTGTCTTGATGATCACATCTGCCTCCTTAATTGAAAGTCAAATAGAAAAATAGAGAATTAGAAAAATAGTCGAGAATAGTTAAATAGGTAAAATGGATATCAATCTATCTGACTATCCGACTGGTCAACTATTTTCTATTTATCTATTCGACTATTTATCCAATTCCAACTATTTGGCTAATTCTCTATTCAACTATTTAACTAATCCAGCTTTGAGCTTTCTTTCAGCTTCCCATCCTTTTCCAACTCACTGCGGATACTATCCATGATCCCGTTGATGAAGGCCCCGGATTCTTCGGTACCGAATTTTTTACCGATATCAACGGCCTCGTTAATAGAGACCTTGGGGGGAATATCATCGCAGTGAACCAATTCAAAGACCGCAATGCGCATCACATTGCGGTCTACGCAGGACATGCGGCTGATGTCCCAGTTTTTTGAAAATCGCTCAATCAGGGCATCCAACTCAGCCTGTGTTTCCAGGACGCCGTTTACCAGCTTTAAAAAAAATGGTTGTGCTTTGGGAGAAGGGCTAAAATTCTCGCAGAAACGCGCCAGCATCTCGGCCGATACGTCATTGCGGATATCCATGTAAAAGAGCGCCTGCATCGCAAGCTCTCGTGCCTTACGACGAGTTCCCATGCTTTTAATCTAATCAATCGCCTCGAACAGATTTGCCATCTCGATTCCGGCCATGGCGGCACTCCAGCCTTTATTGCCGGCCTTGGTACCGGCCCGTTCAATGGCCTGTTCGATGGTATCCGTGGTAATTACGCCGAAAATAACCGGCGTTTCAGATTTCATACTGGCCGCAGCAACGCCTTTGGATACTTCGGCGCTGACATAATCGAAATGGGGCGTGGACCCCCTGATGACGGCGCCCAGGCAGATGACGGCATCAAAGCGTTTGGTTTTGGCCATTTTCATGGCCACCACCGGAATTTCAAAAGCACCGGGGACTTTTACCACTTCAATATCTTTATCATCGGCGCCACTGCGAACCAGCGCATCCAGCGCACCGTTTAAAAGCTTTTCGGTAATAAAATCATTAAAGCGGCTGACAACCAGCGCGAACTTCTTACCTTTCGCAATAAGTTTCGCCTCATGGTATTTCGGCATGTGCGCTCCTTTCGGTTTTGGTTATTGAAATTCCAAATCGGTTTTAAAAGGATTAGATCCTGTTCGAGGGCAAGGCGCAAGACATTTTAAAGGCGGAGCGTACACGAAGTACGTGAGCATTTTAAAATGGCTCGCAACACGGCCATCGGACAGGAGATGATTCTTTTAAAACCGATTTAGGGATTGGCATCGATGTTAAGCATATGCCCCATCTTCAATTTCTTGCACTCCAGATAGCACTTGTTGAATTCATTGGCCTCGATTTCAATGGGGACCTGTTCGATGATGCTGAGACCGTATCCGTCCAATCCCACCATCTTTTTGGGATTATTGGTTAACAGCCGCATTTTGCGGACACCTAAATCGACCAGGATCTGTGCCCCGATACCGTAATTGCGCATATCCGGTGCAAAGCCCAGTTCCTTGTTGGCTTCAACCGTATCAAAACCTTCGTCCTGAAGGGCATAGGCCTTGATTTTATTGACCAGTCCGATGCCCCGCCCCTCCTGGCGGATATACAGCAGGACACCCCTGCCCTCTTCCTCCATTTTGAGCATGGCCTGGTGAAGCTGCGGCCCGCAATCACAGCGCTGGGAGCCGAAGATATCGCCGGTCAGGCATTCCGAATGGACCCGGACCAGGGTGGGTTTTTCGGGATCAATTTCACCTTTGACCATGGCGATGTGCAGCAGATTATCGACGTCATTCTCGTAGACAACTGCTCTAAATTCTCCCGCAACGGTCGTGGGGATGATGGTTTCCGCTGCACGGTGCACAAAAGACTCCACACGCATGCGATATTCAATTAAATCGGCAATGGTACAGATGCCGACACCATGCTTTTCACTGAATTTTTCAAGCGCCGGCATGCGGGCCATGGTACCGTCTTCATCCATGATTTCACAGATAACCCCGGCGGGTTTCATACCGGCCAGGCGCGCCAGATCGACGGACCCCTCTGTCTGACCGGCTCTGACGATAACCCCCCCCGCGCGCGCCCTGAGAGGGAAAATGTGCCCGGGCCTCACAAGGTCACGTGGTTTGGCATCATCGGCCACGGCGGTTAGAATCGTGGTGGCGCGATCGGCAGCCGAAATCCCGGTGGAGACGCCGCAGCGGGCTTCAATGGAGACCGTAAATCCGGTTCCATAAGGCGAGGTGTTGTTGTCGACCATCGGGGGAAGATCCAGGCTGTCGATTTTCTCCGGCGTCATCGCCAGACAGATCAACCCGCGTCCGTATTTGGCCATGAAATTGATGGCCTCGGGGGTCACGGCCTCGGCAGCCATGCATAAGTCACCCTCGTTCTCCCGGTCTTCATCATCGACCAGAATGACCATCCGGCCTGCGTGAATGTCTCTGATGGCTTCTTCAATCGTAAGGTGTGGCATGTTATCTCATTTCTCCGACTGTTTTAACTATCTTGTCATCCTATCGACGGATATTGTTATTGGTGCTCGATCGTTGCTGGCCCGGGGCGCACGGCTCAGGGCTCAAGGCAGAAAGCGGGATATTCTGGCAGTCAAGCCTTGGGCCTTGCGCCGTGCGCCGTGCGCCATTACCTTCTACCTTCACCCTTATGCCTTGGACCATTTATTTATCAAGAAATCCCGTTTTAATTAAATACGCCTCGTCAATCCCCGACGTCTTTTTGGCCATGGCATCTTTCCGGCCCGACCGGGCATGCATGAATTTCTCGACATATTTGCCGAGCATGTCCGTTTCAATGTTGACAGGATCGCCCTTATTTTTAAAGCCGATCGTCGTCAATTTGGCGGTGTGGGGGATGATGCTCACAGAAAAACTGCCGGCATCACAGGCATTGATGGTCAAACTGATACCGTCAACAGCGACCGATCCCTTGTTTATCATATACCTTGTCAGCGCTTCGGGGACCTCGATGGTTACGGTAATCGCATTGCCCACGGTTTCCCGTTGCCGGATGCTGCCCACACCATCAATATGGCCTGAGACCAGGTGGCCGTCGATTCGATCCGAAAGCTTCAGAGCCCGCTCGATATTTACCCGCTGGCCGATTTTGGCCTGCCCGAAGGTAGTCACTTGAAGGGTTTCGGGTGAAATGTCAACCTCAAAATGCCTGCCGTCAATTTTTACCGCCGTCAGGCAGGCACCGCTGACACAAAGGCTGTCGCCGATTTTCGTCTGATTTAGATCAAAATCAGCTTCAACTGTCATTCGCCGGCCCTGCCCGGTGGGCCGCAGGGCAGATACGGCGCCCAATCCTTCAATGATTCCGGTGAACATGGTGGTAGTTGATTCGTTTATGGGTTGATTGGTTAAATAGTTGAACAGGCTGACAGTCAGATAGACTGAATTCCTTTTTTACCTATTCAACTATTCAACTAATCAACTATTTGACTGAGATTGGCCATGCCATATGGCCAATCTTAAAATATAAGGATGAATTACGATTTATCAACGTATCCCTCTATGAGGACATCATCGTCAAACCGTTGAACCACGATATCTTTCAACCCGATACATCGGCCCATCAGCTCCGCTCCCGGCCCACTGCAGATGGGGATGCCGTCATCTCCGCCTAAAATTTTGGGGGCGAAAAAAAATTGCACTTTATCCACGATGCCGGCCCGAAAGGCCGACCCCAGCACCTGGCTGCCGCCCTCGATGAGAAGGCTGGAAATTCCCATGGCACCCAGTTGCGGCATTAGAGCCGCCATGTCAATTTGACCGTGCTTGAGCGGGGCCTCGATCACCCGGATGCCGGCCTTATCGAAGATGGCCTTTTTGCCTTGCGCCACGGTTTGGGCAGCAACCAGTATCGTGTCGGCGGCTGAATCCTGTCGCAGGACCTTGGCATGCGGCGAGATCGACAACTGGGAGTCCAGGATGATTCTTGCCGGATCCTTGCCCTTGCGATCCTCGCGTCGGGTGGTCAAGCTCGGGTCGTCCTTGCGAACCGTATTGATGCCCACCATGATGGCGTCGGCCCCATGGCGCAAACGGTGGACATACCGGCGGGCCGCCGCCCCGGTTACCCATTTGGAATCACCGCTACGGGTGGCGATTCGCCCGTCGAGGGTGGCGGCACATTTGGCAATCACAAAAGGCAGCCCGGTTGTAACGTATGTGATAAAGGCCTCATTAAGCTTTCGGGCTTGCGCCTCACAAACACCACAGACGACTTCAAGTCCGTGCTGCTTTAAAAAGGCCAACCCGCCGCCGACCACATTCCCATTCGGGTCGGGCATGGCCACCACCACCCGGCTGATGCCGGCATCCAGTATTTTCCGGGTGCAGGGAGGCGTGCGCCCGGTATGGTTACAGGGCTCAAGGGTGACATAAAGGGTCGCACCGACGGCATGCTTACCGGCGGCGTCGATGGCATTCACTTCAGCATGGGGGCCACCGACAACTTCGTGAAAGCCGGCCCCCACAACCTGGCCGTCTTTAACGACAACGGCCCCGACCATTGGATTGGGCGAGGTATATCCCTCCCCCTTAATCGCAAGGTCCAGGGCCATTTGCATGTATCTGATCATTCATTTTTTTCAGATGTCAGAGGACAGAAGACAGATGACAGATGTCATAAAAATAAAACCCCGAAATTTTTAATAAGCCGTATTCTGTCATCCATTTCTTTCATCTGTTTTTTGCTCTATGATCTCTGTCCTCTGTCTTGCGCTCTCTGTTCTCTGGTTTCTGTCATCTGTCCTCTGGTTTATCGTGATTGGATAGCAGACTCTTGAGTTCCGAGACAAAATCGTTCACGTCTTTGAACTCCCGATAAACCGATGCAAACCGCACATAGGCCACGTCGTCCAGTTCGTGCAACTTGGCCATGATTTTTTCACCGACCACAGAGGCGGGGATCTCTTTTTCACCGATTTCGCGCAAATCCCGCTCTAATTCATTGATAAATTCTTCGATCACGTTCATGCTGATGTTGCGTTTTTCACAAGCCTTTTTCACGCCGCTGCGCACTTTTTCCCGGTTAAACACTTCCCGGCGCCCATCCTTTTTAATGATCATGATGGGAACTTCCTCAATGTGCTCGTAGGTTGTAAACCGTCGGCTGCAATCGATGCACTCCCGGCGCCTTCGGATCACACTGGCATCCTTGCTCAACCTGGAATCGATCATGGTCGTTCTCCCCCGATCTCTGACCTTATTTGGATCAATTCAATATGGGCTTCTCCCAACAATTCCTTGGCCAAGGGATCCGCATAGCCTGATTGATAAAAAATTTTTACAATGCCGGCATTGATAATCATCCGTGCGCAAATCGAACAGGGTTGATTGGTGCAGTAAATGGTGGCGCCTTTAACGGAAACACCATGGTAGGCGGCCTGAATAATCGCATTTTGTTCAGCATGAATTCCCCGGCAAAGCTCATGCATCTTGCCGGACTCGATACCCATTTGCTCTCTCAAACATCCAACTTCGAGGCAGTGTTTGAGGTTGGCCGGCGCGCCGTTATATCCGGTGGAAAGGATGCGTTTGTCCTTGACCAGAACGGCACCGACGGCCCGCCTCAGGCAGGTGGAGCGCTCGGCCACGAGGTTGGTGATGTTCATGAAATAAGTTTCCCAGGAAGGGCGATTCTCTGTTTTTGGCATGCCGCTAGATGGCCTCCGCATTCCTTTGACGATGAAGTTATAAAAAATAATAGTATATTTCTATTCACATTACCGCAAGTAAAAATTTTGTGGCTACCAGGCAAATCTAGGTATTTGAAAAGTGACCGCTGCCGGCGAACCGGATGATCGCGTCCGGCCGGAAAAAATAAGGGCGGCATTCATAAAACGCCGCCCTGGCTTCAGACTCGCACAGGAGCCCAGCTTGATGCAAAGGTGTTTTCTGCAGCAGATTTCTCCCTGTCTATTGGCTATACTTTGACAGTATCAGCGTCGCATTGGTGCCACCAAATCCAAAAGAATTGGTCATGGCATGCTGAACCCTGGTTTTTCGGACGGTATTGGGCACATAATCCAGGTCACATTCCTCGGCCTGGTTTTCATAATTGATCGTCGGCGGGATCGTGTCCGCATGAACGGCCAGGGCCGTGAAAACAGTTTCGATACCGCCGGCGCCTCCCAGCAAGTGACCCGTCATCGATTTGGTGGAACTGACAGCCAGCGAGTAGGCATGTTCTTTAAAGACGGTCTTAATTGCCCGGGTCTCGTACAAATCGTTGAGCTCGGTGGAGGTACCATGGGCGTTGATATAGTCGATCTGGCTGTGATCGAGCCCGGCATCCGCCAGGGCGGCCTGCATGCACCGCACGGCACCGGAACCATCGGGTGGCGGAGAGGTCATATGATACCCGTCCCCGCTCATGCCAAAGCCCGTTATCTCGGCATAAATCCGCGCGCCCCTTTCCAGGGCATGATCAAGCGATTCGATAATTAAAATACCACTGCCTTCCCCTACCACAAACCCGTCACGGTCCCTGTCAAAGGGGCGTGATGCTTTTTGAGGTTCATCATTGCGGGTCGACAGCGCTTTCATAGAACCGAAACCGGCAATGCAGGTTGGGCTGATAACCGCTTCGCTGCCGCCGGTAATCATGGCATCCACGGTTCCGTCCTGGATCAGTCGAACCGAATCTCCGACGGCGTGCGTGCCGGCTGCACAGGCTGTGGCAAGGGAAGAATTCGGCCCCTTGGCGCCAAAATGGATGGATATCATCCCGGGGACCATATTGCCGATCATCATGGGAATAAAAAAGGGACTCACTCTTCGAGGCCCCTTTTGAGCGACTTTCATAACGGTATCTTCCATAAAGCTTAAACCGCCAAGTCCACATCCCGTTATCGTTCCGACTCTTGACTCATTGGTACTGTCGATTACCAAGCCGGAATCCTCAACTGCCATACGGCAGGCCGCCAGCGCGAACGCAATAAAAGGCTCAACCCGCTTGGCATCTTTTTTGGGTATGAAATCCTGGGGTTTGAAATCTTTGACCTCGGCCGCAATTCTGGTCGAATAGGCGGACGCGTCAAAATGGGTAATTTCTCCCGCCCCGGATTTACCGGCGCATAGAGCCTCCCAGGTTTGCTCGACACCAATGCCTACCGGCGTGACAAGTCCCAGTCCTGTGACGACAACCCTTCTTTTCATTTACTTCGTTCTCGATTGTATTCAAATAGTTTATTGGCTGCTGGTATTGGTTGAATAGAGAAATAGTTAATTAGTTGATTAGTTAAATAGTGATAAAGGATTTCAATCTATCTGACTATCCGATTTGCAGACTATTTAACTAATTTTCTATTTGACTATTTGGCATTCTAATGTGCCGCCACGTAATCCATGGCATCCTTGACGGTCGCTATCTTTTCAGCATCTTCATCAGAGATTTCAACATCAAATTCTTCTTCCATGGACATGATCAACTCGACCAGATCAAGGGAGTCTGCCCCCAGATCATCCACAAAAGAAGCCTCGGGTACGACTTCGTCAAGATCAACACTAAGTTTTTCAGCAATAATTTTCCTTACTTTTTCTTCAACAGACATCAGAGTTACCTCCTTGACATCAGAGTTACCTCCTTGCAAATAGCTGCGCCCAGATAGCCGCAGTCAGTAATGAATGGTAAATTGCTTGCGATGCTTACATCTCATAGCTCTTAGCTCAAACCTCAAAGTCGAAAGCGCAGTAATTTTAGTGAAGCCACAAACACTATATTGTTAAAAATTGATTTAGAGTTTTAGGTCTCGTTCGATGGTCCCGCTTAAAAAGCAGCGGGATTCCAGATCTCATCTTTACATATTAAGGTGTTCAACAAAGCGACACTGAACGTATCGTTGGCTGCTTTTAAAATAACTTGTTAAAAGCGAATTTAAAATGTTAGCTCGTGCTCGAGAACGAGGCGCCGTTTTGGCGCAAAAGCGGAGCGTACACGAAGTACGTGAGCATTTTGCGCCGGAACGCAACGAAGTTATCGGGCGCGAGATGACATTTTAAATTCGTTTTTACATGTACATGCCCCCTGATACGTGCAGCACCTGTCCGGTAATATAAGCCGCATCATCAGACGCCAGAAACACCACCGCCCTGGCAATGTCTTCCGGTGTTCCGGGGCGGCCCAACGGAATCTGGCCGACCATGGCCTCCTTGGCCTTGTCCGGCAGACCGGCCGTCATGTCGGTCCTTTGGTAAGACCGATGATACCGGCCTTGGCGGCAACGTAATTGGCCTGGCCCGGGTTGCCGCTCACCCCCACCACTGATGACACATTGATGATGCGGCCGTAGCGTTGCTTCATCATCGGTTTGGTCACCGCCTTGATGCACAGAAACGCCCCTTTCAAATTGATGTTGAGGACATCGTCCCAATCGGATTCCTTCATGCGCACCAGCAGGCCGTCCCGGGTGATACCGGCATTGTTGACCAGCACATCGATCCGGCCGGTTGCATCCAGGGCCCGCGCGACGAATTCCGCAACCTCTTTTTCAGAGGCGACATTCACCCGCACACCGGTGGCGGTGCCTCCGGCGTCGGCCACCAGCTTTTCAGTTTGGGCCGCGGCCTCCCGGGCCGACGAATAATTAAAGAAGATATGGTTGTCGGCTTTGGCAAAGGCCAGGCAAATACCCCGGCCGATCCCTCTGGACCCGCCGGTTACCAGTATCGTCCGTTCGCTCCCTTCCGTCATGACGACCTCTCAAATACGATGTCGGCCAGCTGGTCCATGTCGTTGACGATGTTCTGACAGCTTGCCGTCAGTTCGGTGTAGGCAATATTCTTCATAAAATTATCGGTCATATCCAGGTCACAGGTCCCGCAGCCCATGACGACCTTTAAAATGCCTTGTGATATCATCAGGGCGGTTTCGTTGGCGAACAGCTTTGAGATCAGTTTAACCTTTTCGGCGTCTGATTCACCGTTTCGGACTTTGGCAGCGGCCCGGCGGGCCAGGCTGGCGCCCACCTCGACATGGACCATCATATCCGCCAGGGCGAACATGATGTACTGCTGGCGGGTCAAGCGCTGTTCGTGGGCCAGGTCGACGGCCTGGTTCAAAGCGCTGGCGGCAAGTCCGTACATACGGCAGCCGGCATCCTGCAACTCGTCTTCCAGGCGCAGCATTTCATCGCTGATGGCCTGGTAAAAACCGCCTTTGGTTTTGCGGGTCTTTTTCCAGCGGAAGGTGCTGATGATGTTTTGCTGAATCTCGCTGGTGCCCTCGTATATGCAGGTAATACGTACATCCCGTTTGATTTTTTCAACCTGGTACTCGGTGATATACCCATATCCGCCCAGGGCCTGGATGGCGTCTTCGGCCGCTTTGTTGGCCGACTCGGTCGTAAACAGCTTGGCGATTGACCCTTCCACTTCAAGGTCTGGCTCGCCGGAATCCAGTCTGGTAGCGGTCTCCTCGATAAACGCCTCCGCTGCAGCCAGCCGGACAACGTTCGGTATAATCAGCTTGTGGGTATATCCCTGCTTTTCCGACAAAGGGGCTTTAAACTGGATGCGTTCTTTGGCGTAGGCAATGGCGATCTCCATGGCGGATTCACCGCCGCCCAGGGCCATGGCGGCAACCATCAGCCGGGTGTATCCGAAGACCTTGCTGGCCTGCTTGAATCCCTGACCGGGAACGCCGCCGATTAAATTTTCCAACGGTACGAACGCATCCGAAAAAGTCAACGGTGAGGTGTTCGAAGCTCTTATCCCGTGCTTTTCCTCGCCTTTACCCGGCGTGTAGCCCTCGGTGCCTTTTTCCATGATGAAGAAGGTGGCCCCTTCGGGTGTGTTGGCCAAAACGGTAATAAAGTCGGCATACAGCCCGGTGGAAATGAACTGCTTGCTGCCGTTAATCTTGTAGCCAATGATCTCACCCGCATCATTGGTCACCGGGTCGGCCTTGGTTTTGATAGCGACCACATTGCTGCCGGCATCCGGTTCGGTGACCGCATAGGCAACCAGGGCGTTGCCTTCGGCGATGGCGCCGAGCCATTTCTGCTTCTGCGCTTCGGTCCCCCCCACCATAATGGGGTCGGCTCCCAGCTGAATGGCAAAAAAGGCGGTGGTAATGCCCAGGCAGATTTTGGCCATCTCACGGGTCACCGCACAGCTGTCCCTGGCACCGCCCCCGATTCCGCCGTAAGCTTCCGGCAGCATCAACAGCTGCAACCCGATCTCAGGCCCCAGCATTTCTCGAATGGTGTCTTCCGGAAATATTTCCTTGCGATCGTATTCGAGTATTTTATCCTTGGTCAAAAGCCGCTTTTTCAGCTGGGCAACGGTATCCAGGACCATTTGCCGCGACTCCGGATCCAATCCTTGCAGTTGGGTTGCTTCAGAAGCCATCGGGTTCATTCCTTTAATTGGTTATGCGTCATTCGTTATTCGTTAAGGGTTCATCGGATGAGTCTGAGTATCAGCGTCATCACATCATGCCGGTGCAGAATATGGGTGCAATCGATTTGCAATAGCGATAACCCCATCCGCCTCCGGCGGATGAACGTCCGGATCGAGCCTTTCCCGCTCAATCCAAGTTATTTAACGGCTGGAATTTCTGAAAAATGAACCCCCATGATTGTAAGGGGGTTGTTAAGGACCTGACATATCTAACAAATTCGGTTATTAATCCTCATCTGTTGAAATAACGGTACGGCCTTTGTAAGAACCGCAGCTGGGACAGGCATGATGCGGCAGGGTTGATTCACCGCAATCAGGACAGGTTGATAGATTCGGGGCCGTCGTTTTTTTGTGAGTTCGTCGCTTGTCGCGTTTAGACTTGGAAGTCTTGCGCTTCGGTACTGCCATAAGTAATCTCCTAACTATTTAATATATTTATAATTTTTTAAATTTACGACTTAATCTTTACGGTGCGCTTCTAGTAATTCATATTCAACGCAATGTCAAGGATTTTCAGTCAAAAAATCGATTTTGTTTGCTTGTGCTGGGATTGCTTCTGTGGTATTGAAGTTACCCGGCTGTTGTGCGGTTTATAATATAACCGATTAATATAATTTGTCAAATCTATTTGGCCGCTTTATGCAAGCGGCATGAGAAGGGCCAATAAGTGTAAGAATTTTAAGGGAAAATAGTAGGGGGCTGGCAGCTGCGGCATTGGTTTGCGGCAACTTCATTTTACTAATCTTTTGCCTTATTCTAAGATATTTACGATTTTAATAGATATGTAATATATAATATTATCAGTTAAATATCGTTAATTCGTCTGTTGCATCAATTCTAGACATTCGGTTCACATAAAACAATCAGCGCCGGTAATTTTAACTTTTTGGACAAATACGATACTTCATGAGGATAAAAAATATGGAACAGATCATCACACGGTTTCCCCCGAGTCCCACCGGCTACCTCCACGTGGGCGGTGCCCGGACGGCCATCTTCAACTGGTTATATGCCCGGCACATGCAGGGCAAATTCGTCCTGCGCATCGAGGATACGGATGCCGAACGCTCCACCCAGGCCTCGGTGGATGCCATTTTTGAGGCCCTCAATTGGCTCGGGATCGACTGGGATGAGGGGCCCTATTTTCAAAGCCAGCGTTTCGACATCTACCGGGGATATATACAAAAGCTGGTTGATTCCGGCCAGGCTTACTATTGCACCTGCTCTGTCGAGCAAATTGATGCCATGCGCCAGAAGGCCATGTCCACCGGGGCCAAACCGCGCTATGACGGCACCTGCCGCGACAAAGGGCTGACCAGCCCGGACAACGCCGTGGTGCGCTTCAAGGTCCCGCCCACCGGCACCACCGTGGTCGAAGATGTCATCAAGGGCAATATCGTATTCCAGAATGACGAGCTGGACGATTTCGTCATTTGCCGCAGCGACGGCACGCCGACCTATAACTTCGTCGTGGTGGTGGACGATATCACCATGCACATCAACACCATCATTCGCGGTGACGACCATGTGATGAACACACCCAAGCAGATCCTGCTGTATAAAGCCCTGGGAAGTCCCCTGCCGACCTTTGGCCATGTGCCCATGGTGCTCGGCAACGATCGTGCCCGGTTGAGCAAGCGTCACGGTGCGATGTCGGTCACCGCCTACCGCGACATGGGCTTTTTGCCCGATGCCATGATAAACTACCTGGTCCGTCTCGGATGGTCCCACGGTGACCAGGAATTTTTCACCCGCGCTGAGCTGATCGAGGTGTTCGATCTTGCCAACATCGGACGGTCGGCCGGGGTTTTTGACCTGGAGAAACTGCAGGCCCTCAACGCCGAGCACATCATGGCCGCCTCGCCCGGGGATCTGGTGGCGCCTTTGAAACCGTTTATGGACAAGGCCGGTGTCGACATCGAACCGGGCAATTATATTGACCAGGTCATCGAAACCCTGCAGCCCCGCAGCAAGACCCTGGCGGACATGGCCGCAGCAGCCCTTTTTTATTACGTAGACGATATCGTTTATGATGAGAAAGCGGCCCAAAAATTTCTCAAAGCCGCCGCCCTGGAGCCCCTGAGGCTTCTGGCGGACAAACTCGGGGCCCTGGCAGATTACACCCAATCCGGTCTGGAAGATGTCTTCAAGGCCGTCATGGACGAAACCGACCTGAAACTGGGCAAAATCGCCCAGCCGGTGCGCGTCGCGCTGACCGGCCGAACCGCCAGCCCGGGCATTTTCGAGATCATTGCCATCATGGGTAAGGACAGAGTTTTACCGCGTTTACAAAAAGCGATCCAGTTTATTGAAGAGGGGCAGGATTAGATGAAAAGAAGTTGGCGGTTGGAGGTTAGAGGCTGGAGGTTGGAGGCTGAGCTTTCGGCCGTGCGAGATAGGAGGTTTGAGGCAAAACGCATTATCGATTAGATGGGGGATTGAATGTCTGAGTATGTTTTCCCTTTTGAAAAGTTAGATGTCTGGCAGCTTGCAGTGGACTTGGCAGATTATGTCCTTGAACTGCTTGAAGACTTTCCAACAAATCAGCACCTTCGACTAGTTGGTCAAATGGAGGCAGCGGTAACATCACCGGCACAAAATATCGCTGAAGGGAAAGGCCGACAGTACAAAAAGGAGTTTATACCGTATCTTCATATTGCCCAGGGTTCATTATATGAAGTGGTTACATTGAACGAGGTGTTCCGTAGAAGAAAACTTTTTTCTCAAGAAGATGCTCAGGAGGTTAGAAACCGTTGTGAGCAAATTGACAGAAAGTTAAATGGCTTGATCAACTCTCTTCGCGGTACAAGAGGACGAACTTATGACAAGAATTGATAATCATGTCAGCGAATCTCGAGTCCCTTGCCTCAAACCTCCAACCTCAAACCTAACACCACCAAAAGCGATGCCAATAAACTAAAATTTCTTGACTCAAAAAAAGATATTCTGTAATAAGTAGGTCGCAACAAACTGGGGGATCGTCTAGCGGCAGGACGACGGGTTCTGGCCCCGTTAACCCAGGTTCGAATCCTGGTCCCCCAGCCATCAATATTTATAATTATTTAAAACAGTTAAAAGAATATAGCACTCCCATAATAAAGGCGAAGATATTAAATTCTTCGCCTTTTTGTCTTAATATCAATGCATTGGCTTTTCAATGGTGGTTCGAAGGTATTAATGCCCAGGCTGCATTCTTGACTGATTTTTTCATGGCTGCGAGCTTCGGCAAAGCCGCTTTTCGAATCATTTTTTTCAAAATCTCGATACGATACAAAGGAAGCGGATTCGCCAACCACCACTTCAACCTGAGAAGGAGTAAGCCTTGTATGAAAAATTCATGTACTGGATTTGACGAGGCTTGTGAGATCTGTGCCCGCCTCATAGCCCATTGGTTCTCGATAGGGTTGGTACCAAAACATATGGCAGAAAAGATAACCAGCCATACACCACCGATGCCTTCTAAATCATTAAGAACACCGGGTTCCAAAAATACTTTAGCAACAAGAACTCCGGGCTCCGAAAATACTCTCATTTAAAGCTGTGTGCCGCTTCTTTTAGATCGATCCCCCAAAACTAGCGCCAGTACCATTATTTCTGATGACCCATTTAATCTATTACAGGACATCGCCCTGCTAATCGAATTAAATAATATTTCCAGTGATTTACGACAGAATCACGGCACCCCGCAACCCTGCAGACGGCAGGGTTGCGTCAATAGCAGGCGGACGGGTGTTCAACATTTGCGATATTCTATTCACTAGTCTCACGTGGCATGTAACCTGCAGAGAAGAGGCAAGCTAAAGGCAGCTCAGCAAGCAAAGAATCATGAGGTAACATTATTGAACAAACACGACGAAAGCCTCTCTAATTTTAACCTATGCAAACGATGCGGGGCCCGTTGTGCAATATGGAAAGTATGCTTTCCAGCTATTGAAGCGGACACAAAAAAAACCGGAAGCGTTCCCATTCAGTTCACTGTACGGGTAAGTGAAACCCAACTCGCTATGAAAGGGACGGAACTGAAACAAAAGCGATGCTGTGCGCTTAAGGGGCAGATCGGCAGTTGGGTGAGCTGTTCCATTTATCCATCCCGACCGACAGCTTGCAGGGAATTTAAAGCATCTTGGGCAATGGGAATATCCAATCATGATTGCGATCGAGCAAGAACAATCTATGGTCTCGTACCATATGGCAGCCTGATGCCATTTGGCGGCATGTGATCGTGAAATCAGAAAATGTCGGTTAGGTCGCAGACAAGCGATGGCACCATGTCGCTTGATTGCCGCAGCCAGCCGGGTACGGCCTGGCCGAATGGGGCTGAAACGGGCGGGCGACAGCATGCTCCGGACAGTTCACCCTGGTGTCGGCGGATTTAACCGGGCCCATCCGCTTCTTCGATGCCTTTCCGGGCGCAAGCCAGTTCGCAGGTCCGGGCGTTGACGGGGTTCAGATCACCGCGGGGTTCCGTGCCGCGGAAGGCGGTCCAACGCCCGTTGAACTCCCTTAAAATAGGGGAGATAAGGCCGTGCGTATTTGAAAAGAATCCGGCAAAATACATAGATGGGAATAAAAACGAATATATAGCCGACCGTCTTTCCGAAAACCAGCGACAGCGGAAATGCCAGCGCCAATCGCACGTCCGCAAAACGCATCTGCATCCAACCCAGCGCAAACGGGATGGGCCATAGAATCCCGGCGGAATACCCGATCATGGTGAAAAATCGTTTGCCCCAGGCATCGGTGGCCGCCTTGTTTAAGGCCCGATAGCTGGATTTATCTCCGGACCGGTAGGCTTGCAGGGATAATGCTTCCTTTGTCTCCATCTCGGCGGTCAGCTCATCAATGAAGCGTTGATTCAACCGCAGGGCCAGCGAAACCGTCAACTCGCCCACGACGACACACACAACGGCCAGCACAAATGTCCCCATCAAATAGTCCACCAGCGGCACACCAGTGCAGCGGTAAAAAAATATCAGGCAGCTGTCTGCCAACAAATAAAAATTGGAAAGAAAATTTGCCATGCAAATTCGTAACGATCTTGAGCAAGATCAGCCAGGGGTTGGTGTGATCATCGGCGTCGCTGTCCGGGACCGGGCCCATCCCGGATCCCGGACGGACGAAATTGGCACTTCGCCTTCAGATGATACTGATGCCGAAAAAGCCCCTCAGCGTGTATCTGAGACCGATGAAGATGGCCAGGACAATGAAGATGCCCTTCAAAACCTTGTTGGGAATGTATTTTCCGGTTCGGGGTCCGATCATCGCGCCGATGAAAATACCCACCAGTTCGGCACCGATCATGGGCCAGTAGACCTGCACGCCTTTGAGCACCATGAAGTTGAAAATTGCGAAGATCATTCCAATCAAAACGGATAGTGCCGAGGTTCCGGCCACCACAAACATCGGCAACCCCACAACACTGGTCAGAAACGGAACGTACAGGAATCCGCCCCCGACACCGAGAAAGGAGGCAATGCAGGATATCACAAATCCACCGATAAAGGCCCATATCGGACTAAACGTAAACGTCTGGCCGAAGAAAGAAAACTGCGTTTTTGCCAGCCCCCATTGCAGCGTCTTGATGCCCTGCTCCTTGATGTCCTTTTTCTCCTTGATGGTGGCTTCAAAAGCCTTGGCGGCTTCCTGCGACTCCCGCTTGGATTTCTGCCCGCGCGGGGTCATTTCATAGATCATAAAGCCGCCGATGACAAAAACGCACAGACCGAACCAGCCCTGGTACTGGGAAAATTTTATCTTTCCGGCGGTCGTGAACACCACCAGCAATGTGGCGAATAAGGCGCCAATGCCCAGGAAGAATCCCAGGGCCGTTACCAGTCGCTTTTGCCGGGCATAGTTGACACTCGACACCAGCGCCGCCAGGCCGACAAGCCACTGGTTGGAAACCCGGATACTGTCCGTGATGAATTTGTTGAGCTCCGGCGCTGTCGTTTTAAAGGTCTTGGCATAGGACCCCAGACCATAGATGGTCATATGCCCGACACCGGCCATAATGCCGCCAAAAGCGCCGACCGTCGAAAATATCCACCCGACCCAGATCGCCCATAAAAATCCGATGACCAGGCTGATAGGCGGTGCGCCGGGAATGCCGAGAAATCCCGGGGCGGCCTTGGGGTCAATCTGGCCTTTTTCAGTTCCTTGCGGGGCTTTGGCGATGGCCTCTTCGAGCGTCACGGCATGCGCAACCGTCATCATCGGAGCCGCCATTAAAGCCGCCAGAACACTGCAGATAACGACAATTGTTATATTGTGGTGATTCATACCTCCTCCTTTCGTGATGATTTTAGCAAAGCGGTCATTATTGGGAGTGCCGTAAATCCGCCACTTCCGGGATGCGGTGGCGTGATATCCTGAAAGAACCTGCCAAATTTTCGTCGGAAAGGGACAAGGTATCACTCTTTCGGTGATCGATAGGCTATAAAGGAACAGAGCTTGCAGATATCGAACCCCGGATAGGTTTCGCCAGTCCTCGGGAAAGACACCCCGCCGTCCCGGACGGTTCTTTCCAGCATCCACCGAACCGTCGGTTTCAGGTGGTCTCCCGGCATGATCCAGTTGATCTCGCCCTGCTCGGTCTTTCCCGCGGTATAGCTGCTGCTGCACATCGGGGTAATGTTCGGCTGCTTGGTGACATAGGATTGGACAAGGCCGTGGCAAACCGATGAATTCATGGTCATGGCCATTTCAAATGGATGGGTGTCAAACGCCGCACACCAATCATTTCCCAAGTGGTAGGCCTGCAGGACGTCGGACATGCCGTGGATGACATCCGGATCAAACGTCGCTTTGTGAAGCGCTGCAGTGGCATAGGCCAGCAGGCCTTCGGGCATTCTCTTTTTGGTCCGGATGAAGCGTTCCGCCTGATCGCGGTCTTTGGTGTATTTCAGATGGCTCTTGATCTCCGAGTCATCGAGATCCTTCCAGTTGAAGACATATTTGGCATTGGTACAGCCGGTCTTTTCCGGTGTCACCAGAATCGTATCCCCCCGCTGCCTCGAGGCGGCAACGGCATGGCAGACGGTATAGGGATGCAATCCGACTTTGTATTCCGTATGGCTTTTAAAATCTTCCAGTTCATCGTTTGAGTAAAAAAATTTAACCGCCACCGGGTAATATTTCATTCTCAGAAGATTGCGCAGCGAAAACAAGACATCCGCATTGCTCAGGTCTTTTTTTGCGAGCATCGCCCCGGCAAAGGCCACATCGTCCAGCAATTTATCTGTTTCAATCATGATATCCTCCCTTCTTGAAGCCTGTATTCTGTGTGCCCCTATGGCTGATAAATGCTCGTGGGGTGGCTGGCCGTGAAAGATGTGCTTCCCTGGCCGTTGTGCAGAATACCATATGAATGACCACCGACGCCGGCACCCGTCACAAGCGTATCGTCAGCAACAGGTATTGCAAATTTCAGCCTTACTCTCTAAATTACTGCCAATCGGTATCCATCAATATGGATGACGGGGATTTAAGCGATAGAGGATCTAGCGGCTTGCCAATCGATTGATTCGGGCAATCACTTCCTTCATCATGCGATTGAGTCGGCTGGCCTGCTGCTTAAGATCTTCCATTTCCTGGTCCCTGGATCGCATGCTGCTATCATTTCTTTGTGAAGCTTTCGAACCTGACCCCGGCGGAGCAGACCGGCCACCTGTGCCGCCTGCCATACCCCGCCCCATACCTCCGCCGCGCCCCGAGCCAGTTTCGATCCCGAAATGGCTGTCAACAGTGGCGCGGTTCGTCGGTTTGAGATGTCCTTTCTTAAATCTTGCAACGACCTCTCTGACGGTCCCTGCCTGGCAGGTGAACAATTCAATTCCAGCCGTCGAAAGGGTTTGCACGGCATTCGGGCCGCAATTGCCGGTGATAACGGCGTCCACCCCTGCGGATGAAAGCAATTGCCCCGACTGGATACCGGCCCCACCTCCTTGCAATGCGCCGCGATTTTGGAAAGCTTCAAAGCTCATATCATCCGGATCGATAACCAAAAAAAAGGCACATCTGCCAAAACGGGGGTCGAGCTGCGCGTCTAGATCGTTCCCGCTGGCACTCACTGCTAGCTTCATTTTTTTCAACTCCTTTCATCGTTGCGGCTTGTAAACCTGACGATTATGGCAAAAATCTTAACGGTCTCATTCGACCTGGTCGATTTCTTTCAGCCGGCGCAATATATCCCGGGGCGAACCCGAAATCGCTATTTTGAGCAACTCATCCATCTTTTCTTCTTCGATTTTTCTCCGATTCATGACCTTCTTCTTAAAGGCCTCTTTAAGGGCCTCCAGCAGCTCATTTAAGTCACAGGGCTTTTGTAAATACGAGAAAGCACCGCTTCGGACACATTCCACGGCCGAGTCAATCGTCCCGTGGCCGGTGAGAATAACGACCTCCATCCAGCTGTGTTCGGCTTTCAGCGCCTTTAACGTTTCTTCACCATTTATTCCGGGCATTTTTAAATCCACGAGGGCAACGTCTATCGGATTCTTTTTGGCAGCTTCGATTGCTTTTTCTCCCCGGTCTACGGCGATGACGTTGAAGTCCCGGGCTTCCAGGCTTTTGCGAATTGAATCCAAAAAGGTCACTTCATCATCCACGATCAACAGGTTGATTTTATTATTTTGCATGCTGATTGCTCCTATTGGCTTTATTCGTGCTAATGACGAACATCTTAACGTATGACTAGACCGTCATCCATTTCCAGTAGCCGAAAAATACCCAGACCCATAAAACCGCAAGGCTTAATATAAAGATGGCAAACCCATGTATAAAAAAGTCCTTCATCGTCAACAGCTGCTCCCCGGTTTCCGGGTCTTTGGCTAAGCTGAAAACAATCGCATTGTTCGGCGTGCCGATGATCAGCATATGGGCAAAAGATGATGCAAACGCGGTGGCCAATCCCACCAGCAGTGGCGAGGTGCCGGAGAGAGTAGCCATTGGAACCGTTATTGGCCCGACGGCAGCCACCGTGGCCCCGTCACTCATAAAGTTGGTCAGGATTCCGGTGATAAAGCTCGTGGAAATGCAAAGCCCGGTTCCGGCTTTTAAAGCGTCAGGCAGCACGGCCACAAAGCTGCTCGCCAGCCACAGAGCCGCACCGGTAGCTGCCAGACCGTATCCCATGGCACTGGCCGCTGCATACAATGCCACCACATCCCAGTGAATGCTGTTGATGTCTTTCCAGCGCAATACGCCCAGGACATTTAGGAGCACCAGGCACAGAATCACGGGGCCGCCCATGCCAAACCGATCTGATAAAGTTGTCCACAGGATGATGACGAGCACGAGGACGCCGGCTGCTTTGAATTCATCGGCCGTCATTTTGCCGATTTTTTCAGACTCACGCCTGACTTCGGCAGAAATATTCACCGATTTTACGATAATTTTGTTTCTAAACACCGCTATGAAATAGACGCCAATCACCAGCGCCATCACCGGCACAAACGGCAGCCCCATCTTTATCCACTGCCCGAAGGAGATGCTGACCCCGTAGTCTGCAAATATCCCCAGCATGACGGCATTGCGCCCCCCGGCAGCCGGCGAACCGGGCCCGCCAATGTTGGCACAGTAGGTCAGCATCAGCAGCAGCATGACAACAAGACCCTTGTCATTTTTCAGCCGGGCGGTTTTGATGGCCCCCATGTAGGTCAACATCAGGATAGGCGCAATGAAGGCCACCAGGGCATGTTCGGAAAGAAATGAGGCCGTAATGGCCAGCAGAGGTCCAAACATTAGGGCAAAACGCTTTAATGAAGTGCTGGTGCCCAGCAACAAAATCCCGATGCGGCGATCCAGACCGGTTTTACCGATGGCCGCAGCCAGAGCCAGAACACCGAAGATGAATATAACCGAATCCTTGGCATAGGCTTTGGCCACCTGGTCGGCTGGCAACACCCCGAAAAAATACATCAGAACACCGACCAGCAGGGCCGTGATGCCAATGGGAACGGCGCCGGTGGCCCAGAAAAGCGCCGCCACCGTGAGCACCCCCACCATGGCTTTGGCACGCAGGACGACCTTGGCGATACGCAAGGGTTTAGTACTCACCCGACCGCTGTCGTCGATGGTTTTCTCGTACAGTTTGGCCTTCAGGGCGTAGTATTCGGCAATACTCTGACCGGTTTTCATCTGGCGATAGTCGGAATAGCCGGCGATGGCTTCAGCGGCATTGCCGGTTTTTTTTGTTACCAGAAAAGTGTGCAGTTGCTGAGGAGCGGGCATCATTAGGATGCCTATGAAAATCATCACCCCAAGAAAAATGATCCCCGGTCGGGCATTGGGTACACCGACCAGCCAGTCTTTGAGACCCCTTTTTTGAATAACCGGTATCTCGTGACGGGCGAGGGCATGGATGCGTTCTTCGGCAGCATCTTCGATAACCTGTATCAGATCATCCAGCGCGCTGGGCTTTTCAAGATAACAGAAGACGTCATGCTTGCCGGTCAGTCGGGCCGATTCCATGCTGCCGTGCCCGGTATGCATGATCACCTGAACTTCCGGCCGGATCTTTTTTATCTCTTTTAGCGTCTGAATGCCGTCCATACCCGGCATCTTTTGATCCAGGATGACAACTTCGGGATTTTGATGACGGACCAGCTTAATGGCATCTTCTCCGTTGTTCGCATCCAATACGTTGAAATCCCTGACGGCCAGCTGCCGGGCCAGGGTCTGTCGGTACCGGTCTTCGTCGTCAATCAGCAGGATCGTCGGCTTATCATGGCTGTTGGGCGGGGTTATGCGGTCCAGCATCCTTTACTCCTTGTGTTATATTGATGGGTAGCGAGATGGTAAATGCACTCCCGGCACCGGGCATGCTTTGAACATCAATGGTGCCACCCATGGACTTGATGATACTCAACGAGACGCTCAATCCAAGACCGGTACCCTTACCTTCCTGCTTGGTGGTAAAAAAAGGATCAAATATTTTTTTTATCTGATCGAATGTCATCCCGCACCCGGTATCGGTGACGGTAACATGAATTTGTCTTTCACCACTTGAGGTTGATATGCTTATGGTTCCAGACCCATCGATGGCAGCACCGGCATTGTTGATCAGGTTTAAAAATACCTGCCTGATTTGATCGGGATCCACCAGGGTTTTGGGCAGATCGGGGGCGTAGTCGCGAATTATCTCTATGTTGGCGACCTTCAATTCCCGCTCCTTAAAACCGCTCATGACCTCATCTAGAAGTTGATTGAGATCGCAGAGCACCGGTTGAGGGGGGGTTTTGCGCCCGTAATCGAGCAGTTGGCGGGTGATCCCTCGCGCTCGCAGAACAGCCGCATCCACGTTGTCCAGTTCTTTGCGGATATGTTCAGGGCTGCCGTCGAGCTTTAACTCGGGGTCCATCATATCCCTGATAACCCCGCTGGAGGCCATGATAATGGCCAGGGGATTGTTGATTTCATGGGCAACTCCGGTCGCCAGCTCTCCGACAGAGGCCAGCTTGGCGGCATGCAGGAGTTGAAGCTGAAGTTCTTGATGCTTTTCAGCCCCGGCCTGGGCTTTGCCGATCAGTTTGCTCGTCGTGGACCAGATGGCCGCAGCGGTCAGAACGATGATGAGCACGCTGCCGCTAATGATGATTTTTCTAGTCCGGTAGATCTGAGCATGGGCGATGTTGAGCGGTTCCCTGACAATCAGCGCCCAGGGGGCCTCTTTTAGCCAGGCATAGGCTGTCAGGATTGAGTGCCCGTTTGGGTTTACCTCCTGAACACCGGATCCCTTGATCCCCGGAGGGATGAAATCGCTTAGCGCGAACAGTTTCCCGCGGTCGGGATCCACCAACTGGTAGGCACCCGCTTTATTGATCAAAGCGGAATCAACGCCTTTGCCGCGGTTGATGGTCCGCAAAAACATGTAGAATTTGTCCGGATCAAGGGTTGAGCGCATGACATAAGGATTGCCGTCTATCATTTGCCGAACGGCAATGGTGAAATGCGGTTTGTTTCTGAAACCCAGGTATATGTCGCTGATATAGTGGTTCCGGTCTTGGCGCATCAGGTCGCTAAACCATTCTTCATTGGCGTAGTTTTTGTTTTGCAGGTAGGGGAAAGGCCCGGCGTAGCCTATCTGTAACCCGTCGGCATCTAAAAACCCGACATCAATGAACGCATCGCTGACGCGCCTTAAATTTTGCAGATAGCTTTGCATGTTACGAATAGAGGGCGCCAGGCTGAATTCCACACTGTGAAAAAGGCTGAAAATATTAACAACCCTTTCCTGCAAAAATAAATCGATGGTATTGCGTTGGCTCTCCGAGATCACGTTCAGATTCAGTTTGGCCGTCTCTTTCAGCGTGAAGTTGAACTGAAAGTGAAAATAGACCGATAAAGCCGCCAGCGGCACAATAAAGGACATCAGCAGGCCGATCCTGATACGCAATCGAAGTTGTTTGAAATAGGCCCCCGTATTCGTGGCTTTATCCGTGACACCGTCCCGATATAAATGGGAGTACTTATGTTTCGTGTTTCTTATTAGCGCTGTATCCATACCGAATTGACCTGCCCCAAGTGGTGTCAGTGACCAGCCCGGACCATGACTCAGCAATTCAGTCTGCACGTAATGTGCCATGACTGTCAGTATTTATAAGCAGTATAAATTCAGCTGGTTATAAAGTTATTAATTCAAAAAAGATTGGGCTGAGGGGGAGAAAATAGAAAAATTTAGACATCTGTATTCGTAAAATTTCGAAATCAGCAAATGCGCCACCCGTCCGAAGCGGACAAAAAGTCTACCCGCAAATGAAAAGCAGGCAAATTGCACGGATTAAAGCGGCGTTCAGATGGGGCGCATTTCCGGGCGATTATACCAGGGACAAGGGCTTTAGACCGATCCGGGGAACGGGTCCTTCCGACACCCATCCGGCATCCGATCATATGGCCTATTCGGCTTGGTATATGGCTTGCATGCGACGTATTTTGAGAAGCTCTTTTCGCGGTGGCAGGAAAATCAGCAAGAAAAAAATGCCGTCAAGAATTGAAGATCACAAAATTTCCTGCTTATACCGCCGAAAATCCAGCAGTGAAGGAGATGCACTATGTATGCCTTAATTTATGATGAATTTGATCCAGCCAAACGTGTCAAGAAGGTAATCTCGGTCCACAAGACCAGGGCGACCGCCGAAAAAGCGTTGGCGAAACGGCAACACAAGTTAGGCAAAAGAATCTGGGAGTGCCATACCCGGATCGTATGGGCGTACACCCCCGTTCACGAAGGGGACGGCATTACCCCCGACGCTTTTGATACCTGGGCCCCGCATGAAACAGTTCCCCGGGGCGACCGGGTCCCTGATGGGGACTAAATGGCTCCCGGCGGCTACTTGGACGTCACGACCAAAACCGCCGTGCCTTTGAGGACTCTGAGAAGCTTGACGCTAACATCGCCCCTGACAAATTCTTCGGTTTTGGACATGCGTTTACGACCGATAACCACCATCGTATAATTTTCTTTTCTAAACTCGTCGATAATTCCCTCGGCAACAGTGGGATACGGTTCCTCTATCAGTTTTATCTTTACCGTGTTCGGATTGCACCCTTTTTCAATCAGCTTGTTTTTAGCGTCTTCCATGGCAGCCAGATACTTTGCCGGCTGCTCTTGCATGAATTTTTGCCCCATAAGCTCTTCGCCGGCTGTTGGCTTTCGAAATACATGCAGCAGGGTGATTTCCATTTCCTCAGGGCATATCGCTAGACTGGCGATAAAATCCACAGCGGTTCGGGAGCTTGAAGAATCATCCATGGCAATAAGCATCGAATTTTTCAAAATGTCCCCCGTTCATTCAAAAATCGAATAAAGGCATCTGTTTAAGTCTTCAAGAAGTTCATCAACGAATTCATAGAAGACATCCGCCCCTCTCGAAAAATGCATCAGAACGTCATTGAGCATTTTGGGAATGACCGGATACAGCTTGCGCAAATTGATAAAACGCCGCTTGTTGAGTAAAGAGAAATCTTCAGGCTCAATCCGGTCGATCAGATCACCGTACCTGTTTCTTTCACTTGAAATCATGGGAAGGTGGTGAAAGCCCTTACCGACGGCGTAGATCAAAATGTTTCCTAAACCAAAAATATCCAGTCCAAATGGATTTTCATCCAGTCCAAATGGATTTTCGGTGGCCTCGTAATCATAGTCAAAGTCAATCCAAACATAGTTTCCACTGGTGCGGTCGATTATGATGTGATCGTTCCGGATATCACCATGCTTGAATCCATTGACATGTAAAAATCGAATCGCTTCAAAGGCCCGCACCATGTCCTTTAAAATGACCGGCAGAACTTGCTGGAAATATTCGCTGTACCTTATTTTGAAATGATCGATATAATTAAAGAAGTTCGGCCCCCGGATGACATCCAAAACCCTTACGATATTGCCTTTCGCGTCTATCAAGGCCTCTCCTTGCATAAAGGATGCGTGCTGTTTGACCAATTCTAAGATTTTGCCTTCCTTGGCCGGGTTGCGGAAGCATCGAATTTTTACACCGCCAATGGCCGTTTCGTAAGATTCGAAGAACGTCAGCTTCATAATCTTGCGCTCGCCTGTTTTGGATTCCACTACGCGTTTGACCCAAAATTTGGGATCCTCCAAACCGAACCGTGTTTCGCGTGCAAATCCAAGTACGGTGTAACATTTGCCACCAATTAAAATTTGATCCCTATAATCTATGGCATAAAAATCAGTGGTATCTGTAAATTGCCGCCCGACCACTGCCTACAGATCCTTGCGCATACGTGGGGGAAGGTTTTCCAGAGAGGCCAAAACCCCTTCAAGAAAATTCTTCAGCCCGTTGTTTTCAATGACCAATCCCAGATGTTCCGCCATTACACACAGGGTTTCAATGTCTTCACCATGGATACTTAAGGGCTTCTCGTGATAAATTCTGATCACGCCGATTATCGTATCGCGGCATTTAATGGGAATCGAAAGCATGGAAACGATACCTTCTTTTTCGGCGGCTTGCGGGTATTGTACGCGGGTATCGCTTAGCATATTCTCTATGAAAATCGGTTTGCCGGTGTAGACGGAGCATTCCTTATCATCCATAATGAGGGGCCCCTTGTTGAGGTATTCTTCACTGATCCCATAACTGCTAACCGGATATAAGTGCTTGTCTCTTTCATCCAGCAGCATGATACTGCAACCTTTAGCCTTAAACCGCCTGGCGGTACCTTCTGAAAGATGATCGGTAAGAATATTCAAATCCTCGTAGGTTGCGATCGCATGGCAAATGGATCTGAAATGCTTGAGATAAAATTTTCGTTCCTGACGTTTGGTCATGGGCCCTATCCTCCGGTTTATTGATGATGGGGGGCCTTGTGTTCGGGATTGGCACAAAACCCGGTTTCAGGTTCAACCTTATTTACACCCGGCGCAGACATTAAAACCGGGCTGTCGATGCCATATCCGGAATCCCGGGCGATAACCGGACACTTGACCTTAAACAGAAAAAAGATATTTTCGGTTCTGTCGCTCAGAGATTCATAATTTCCCTGCCCCTTCGATATAATAAGATCGGCCGCCTGATAAGCAGCGCGCATTTCTGCGGAACACTGTGAAAGAACGGTTGCGGGAGCGTCAGATCCACTGGATATTATGGTTACTATTTTATTTAAGCCGACTTGGCGCGCATCATCCCATGTGGCGTCGTTTATGATGGGCTTATCTCTGACCACAAATATGATATTCATTTTCTTGATCTGAAGAAGCTGCTCGATGAGGATACGATCAAAGACAATCTCGCCCGCATTGTCCGCCATATAAACGATTAAATCAGACTGCATTAAACTCGCTTGAAATCGACGGTAATGTTTTTGATCGAGTCGAAATCCAATGCTATCCTCAACGATTGAATAAATGCTGCTAACTTCGGTGGTGGCCCCAATATCAACAGCATTTCCGGCAATAGCCAGCTTGCAGGCAGTCTTTAAAGGATCATTTGAATAGGCCAGCATGTCTTTCATGCGGTTGTATTGAGACAGGGCTGAGCTATTGGCCTTTTTTTTGGCTTCCCAATAGGGGTCGGCCATGCCGGTCATCTTGTGTACGATGCGGTAGGCACGTTGTGCAATTTCAGGCGGCGTGGCAGCTAATGGCAGATCCGGGATCATGAGTGCCACCGCATTCAGAACCTGTCGATGAATGGCCTCCTCCCGGGAGGACATTCTGGCTGCTGCCAATGTCTGTCTCAATATGCAGGGGATACAATCTAAATATGTTTTCAATTTAACCCCTCGATGGCGCCGACAGGGCCTTTTTCCTTCACCCCAGCGGGCGATCATCCAAGGTCCGTGCAACACCCCCACACCGCTGAGGGCAACCCAGCGCCGCAGCGATGACAAGGTTCCGGCGTCGACATGTCCTGGATCAAATTTTCAAACGTATTCATGAGGCCCCCCGCCAGTGGATGCGGGCCTTTTTCTGGGGATGCTGATTTGAAAAAGCGTACCGCTACCCAGCGCGGATTTCACCTGGATTCGGCCACCATGTTGTTCAATGACGGAGTTTGAGATAAAAAGACCAAGGCCGGTGCCCTTGCTTCCTTTGGACGAAAAAAACGGTGTAAATATTTTGGTGATGGTATCCGCGTCCATGCCGATTCCATTGTCGGATATTTCAAAGATAATATTTGCGGGCTGCTCTCGGATGCCAAAGCTAATTTCAGGATCTTTTACAGATTCGTTGGCGACACACGCATCGATGGCATTCTCCATGATATTGATCAGGGCAGAATGGAGGTAGGCACCATCAGCTTCGAAATCACCCGCCACAGAATCAAACCTCTTTTTCAGATGGATCTTAAGATCCTTCATTTTCGGCGCGAGTTCTTTGGCGACCTCTTCGGCAAACGCCAACATGTTGATCCGTTTGTAATTGAGATCTCTTTCCTTGGCATAAAACAAAATATCCATCACCATTGCGCGAATCCGCTCGACCATCATTTTGACGAGTTCCCACCCTTCCATGACCTGGTTCTGGTTTTTGGTGGCCAGACCTGAATTCAATATATACATTCCGCCGTCCAAGCCTGTCAGCAGGCCCTTGATCCCGTGTGAGATGGAGCCAATCATCAGGCCCAGGGAGGCTAAATGGCTTTGCAACTCGGATTTTTCATGGACCAGTTTTTCAAGATTTTCCGTATACTCCTTGGGCTCTGCGAACTGCCAATTCCAGCGCATCCACATTGATCGGTTTGATAATAAAATCGGTGGCGTTGTTTTTGAGACTCCTTATCGCCAGTTCCGTGTCCCCGTGCCCGGTAATCATAATCACTTCTGTTTCAGGATTTTCCTGTTTGATTTTCTGCAGCAGCTCGATGCCGTCCATGCCGGGCATTTTTATGTCGGTCAGCACGATGCAGGGCTGCATGGCTTTGAATATTTCCAGCGCCTGTTTGCCTGTTTCAGCTTCACGTATGCGGTACCCCAGATCAGAAAGGGGTAGGCGCAGCACTTCCCGCACATCCGGTTCATCATCCACGAGGAGAATTGTTTTTTTCATTGCTCTTGCTCGGCACAGGAAATGTAATTTTAAAACAGGCACCTTCATCCATGTTGGGGACAACTTGAATCATTCCCCCGCAATCTTTTACAATTCCATAACTGATTGACAGACCCAGGCCGGTACCTTTGCCAACTTCTTTGGTGGTAAAAAAGGGTTCAAAAATTTTGTCGACCAATTCCTGTGGAACGCCTTTTCCGGTATCACAAACCTCACAAACGATGGTATCGTCTTGGAGCCGGGTTCGCAGGGTAATTTGTTTGGCGGCATCGCTTGACATTTCGCTTGACCCCCAGCGCTCTTCAATGGCATCTCTGGCATTCAACAACAGGTTAATGAAGACCTGTTCCAGGCGACTTTGATCGCCGCGTATTTTGGGCAGATCTTTCTCTATATGCCAGATGACCTCGATGCCCCGTAATTTTAGCTGCTGGCTGAAAATCTCAAATGCGCGCCGCAAAACATCGTTGACCTGGAGCTTTTCCAGGCCCATATCGGATTTATGGGCAAATTGCCGCATGTGGTTAATAATTTTGGTCGCCCGATCGACGTTACTGTCAATTTTTGTGAGAATGCTGAATAGTAGGTCCGCTTCAAGGGGCTCTTTTTTTTCGGCCTTCTTGATGGAAAAGCTACTGGCGGTTTTAATAACCGAAAGGGGCTGATTGAGCTCGTGGGCAATGCCGGTGGCCATCTCACCCAGGGTTGCCATTTTGCTGGCCTGGATTAACTGCCTTTCGGTCTCCAGTCGTTTGGTATCCTGATATTTACAATCAGCGGCAGTCCACTGCGGTTTATTTGATTGACATGGTCTATCATTGCTAGCTTTTTTATCATCACTTCAAATCGGCTTCTGTCTTTATCGGCAAACAAATCCAAAAATGATCTGTTTCCGTTACTGATCTGATCTTTGGTATACCCGTAGACAGTCTCCACACTGTCGTTGCAATCGATAATTTCGAGGGTTTCGGGGTCCAGCACAAATACCGGGTTGGGAATATTGTTGAAAATTTCGTGATATTTCTTTTCAGACTTTTCCAGTTGATCTTCGAGTTGCTTCCTGTCACTGATATCGACGCTCATTTCCATGGCGGCAACGATCTCGCCGGCGGCATTTCTAATTGGTGAGGTTCTGACCAACCAGTAATTGGGAGTGCCATCCCGGCTGAATCCGGTTTCCTCTCCAAAATGAATTCTGCCGTCTTTAAACGTTTTTTCGACCGGACAATGGGGGCATTTTTGATCACGGCCCTTATAGGCGTGATAGCAAAAATCGCCGGGCTGGGGATTGAAGTTTATTTCGAATTCATGATTGTATCGCAGCAGGCGGAGATTTTTATCCTGCACCGTTATGATGCATGGCACTTGCTCAAACAAAGTCTGGTATTCATCCCTTTGCTTGTTTAACTCGCTCTGCTTCTCAGCAATCTTTTCGCTCATCTGGTTTATCGCCAGGGCCAGCTGCCCCATTTCATCGTCTTGGTCAACAGCCACCGTGCTGATATAATCACCGGTGGCGATATGCCGGGTTCCTTTAATCAATTTCTGTATCGGTTGATTGACGAATCGAAATAAAAAGATAAAAATGATGGCGGATGTCAGCAGAAATACAAACACCGCCAATCCAATGCTTCCTTGTTCAGACCTCCGCAGGGTCTCATCGGTATTTTGCAGGGATACGACCACATCGAGGGCCCCCAGAATTTTTTTCCCGCGCGGATGCACGTGGCACGGGGCGGTGGAACAATCCGGCTCATTGGCGATGGGGCTGATGATCCCGAGCAGGCGGTATCCCTGCGGCGATGCAAATATTCGGGTTCTATCGGCGAGCGCAACCTGCTCAAGGGGTGGATCCGATCGGTGGCAGATGAAGCAGGCCTCTGCCTCGATATTGGTTTTGCGGTCGACTTCCGATGTCAAATTGGAAAATTTGATCTGGCCCTCCTTGTTGTATATGCGAATGGTTTCGATTTCCTTTTGCCGGCCGATGTTGTTTATAATCTGATTGATGTCATCTCTGGAGTTGAGCATCATGGCGTAGTGCGCACCCAGCCGGATGGTATTGGTCAGTCTGTCGGTGCCCATGATGATGTCGTCCATGAACTTCTTTTTCTGGAAATTGATATTGAAGTAAGCCCAGGTAGATATGGACAGGAGCAGCACCAGTCCTACCGTCAGGATTAATTTTAAAACCAGACTGCGGCGAATTCTATTTAAGCGTTCCAGCATGGCCGGATTCCCATAAGCGTTTCAGCGATGGTACCCTGAACCGCTTCAGTATGAGCCCGAATTTCGTCTCTTGAAAGGCCACCGACCAGGGCCTCTGCCCTTATTGCTTTGGGGTGGTTAAACCGGTTGCCCCGTCAGCGCGCTTGGATCCATTTACCGTATATTCCATTACCGGCAGCTTCAGCGTGAAAGTGGCCCCTTCACCGGCACGACTTCCCACATCCAGGCTGCCGCCATGCCGTTGCATGATTCCGTATACGGTTGACAGGCCCAGCCCCGCGCCATAGCCTTCATCTTTCGTCGTAGCAAAAGATTCAAAAATAGCGGCCGTGTCGGCCGGGCCAATTCCTGGCCCGGTGTCTTTGATACGGATGGCGACCAACTTTTGTTCAGCTTCATGGCCGGCGGAAATATAGAGCGTCCCGCCATCCGGCATAACGTCGACGGCATTGAATATAAGATTGATGACACACTGCTGGAGCTGATTGAAATCAGCTTTGACCGCAGGCATATTAACTTGGAGATTGGATTCAAGGCGGATATGGTTTAGTGCCAGTTTGTGTCGGCTCAAAAGGATGCAGCGCTGCAAAAGCTCGTCGATTTGCACCTTTTCGAAGAGATGATCTGGGAACAGCGGCTGGTTTCATTTTCCGCCAGGTCTAAATAGCCCTGAAATTTTTCCTGACGATCAGCGGCCGACTGACCTTGACCCAAAATTCGCTTCATCCGCCGCAGGTAATCTAAAACCCCGGACAGGGGATTGTTGATTTCATGCACCACACTGGCGGCCAATCGGCCCAGGGACATCATCTTCTCCTGGTGAAGGATCCGGGCCTGATCGGATAGCTCCCGCTCGAGTTTACGAATCTCGCGCAGGTCTCTGAAGAAGCAAACCAGCCCGGTCTCAAGGTCCTGATTAAACAGCCGAGTGGCTGAAACCTGGACCGGAATCACCTGCCCGGAAATTGCTTTTAAATGCGTGTCATAAATAACCAGACGGTTCGCACCGCCATAGGCATCTGCGGACAAATCGTCCCGGAAGCGCTTAAGTTCATCGTCAAAAAAAAACTGTTTGAGGCTCATTTTATGGAGGACTTCCGGCTTGGTCCACCCGAGCAATTGTTCCATACTGTGGTTGTATATAACAACCGTATGGCGGTCATCGCAGCCCAGGATGCCATCCATGGAGCTTTCAATGAGATTTCTTTGAAACCGGATGGCTTTTAAAAGCTCCTGGCTGGTTGCGGCTTTTTCCTTTTCCAGCAGGGCGGCGTATTCCCTGAGTTGTCTCTTGGACGTAAAACGCTCCATCGCCCGCTTCAGGGCCAGATCCAGGGCCTCATCGCTGATCGGCTTGGTAAGAAAATCCGAGGCGTCCAGCTGCAGAGCGCGGATGGCAAGGTCCATCTCGCCAAAGGCGGTGACCACGATGACTTCGACATCCTGATATGCTTTCTTGACGGTTTTCAATACTTGGAGACCGTCCATGCCAGGCATGCGGATATCGGTCATCACGATCTGGGGCAAGATCTCTGCGCAGAGCTGAAGCCCTTCTCCACCGTCGGCGGCTGTTTTAACGGTAAAGCCGGCCTCCTGAAGGGCAATGGCCATCACCTCCCGGATATCTTCTTCATCGTCGATCAGGACGATTTTCCAGCAGGTGTGTACCGCCATGATTTGTTTTGCGCCCAAAGCGATCACCACCATAAGTAGCTGCCATCTGCAGCTATCCCTTTGAGATCTGGCTATGGATCAAATTGTCTTCCCCCGCGACGGGTTAGCCCACAACCCGAAGATCTTCGGCAATGTGTCCGCCCTATCTTTTGCAGAAGACCTGGCAGGGGTTCTGGACGGTAGCGGTGATTGTTAAATCCTTGTTCCAGTCCGAGTTAAGCTTGCGTTTTCGCTCCCGCCAGCTGAAAAACGCCTTCGGCCATCACTACAACCTGGATTTTAAAAAAATATCCTGTCGCGGGTGGTATGCTTTTTTCATTACACAATTAAAGCATGGAGTATGCCAGAAGATGGAGAACAAGAAAATGCTCCTCGAATCAGTTGGTTGCGGAAAGGTTCGGTTTCGGGCGGGGGTCATTTTTTCTTGAATTTCGCAAAAGTTCGAAATTTGATTCGCAAAAGTTCGAAATTTGTTATTTTCAGAATTATATTGACCTATTATATGCTGATTTTTAAACTGCATCGGCAGGCAAAGGATTATGAAGCCAATTTAAATCTAAACAAGTTCCCGCGAGCGGAATTGTTTTTAGGATTTAGAGGTGGATCGGCATGACTTTAAGAAACAAGTTAATCTTGATACTCTCAGCGGTGGCCATCTGGCCGATGATTTTTGTCGGAATAATGGGGTACTTCAGTGCCAAAACGGCGCTGGAGAAACTGCGAATTGATCAGTTGAACAGCATTGCAACGTTGAAGGTGAAAAAAATAGAAGCCTTTTTCGCAGAACAAAAAAAACATTTGCGCATCGCTCAACGCAGGTCGACCATTAAAAAGTATACTGCCATCCTATCCGGTTTCGGTGCTGATTTTACCAGCCCGGTGTATGCAACCATTCGCGACGAGTTGGACAGCGCCCTCGAAATGTATCCATCGGTATATAATTATGCCAATGTTATGCTGGCCAATCCACAGGGGAGAATCGTCTATGTCTTAAAAAGATTTTCGGATTTAGAAGATATGGATCGCTTTCTACCCGATCTTTGGCAAAAGGCTTTTATGCAAGGCACATCCGGAATTTATCAATCAGACGTTTTTAAAAGCAGGCGCCATGACGGCCAATTCTCGGTCTATATTACCGCACCTGTCCATGGTTTTGACGGAAACTTTGCGGGCGTCATCGCCCTGGAAGTTGATATGGCATCCATTTATTTGCTGGTTAAGGATTACACCGGTATGGGGGAGACCGGGGAAACCTTAATTGCCCGCCAAGAGGGTCAAGCGGCGCTGGTTCTGAACCCGCTTCGCAATGACGAAAATGCGGCCCTGCAACGCAGGGTTATGTTTGGCCAACTTCAGGGCATACCCATCCAGGAGGCCTTAAAAGGAAAGGCCGGTAGCGGAATAGCCACAGATTACCGCGGCAAAAAGGTGGTTGCCGCCTGGCAGCCCATGCCTGAACTGAATTGGGGAATCGTCGCCAAGATAGATGCATCGGAAGCCTTTGGGCCTGCGACGACCCTGAGGAATTTTGTACTCTTGTTGGTTATTGCCTTAATTGCATTGGGCATCCTATTGGCCTTTCTGGTGTCAAAATCCGTATCCGATCCCATTCAGGTTCTTCGGAAAGGCGCCCTGGAAATCGGCAAGGGCAATCTGGATTTTAAGGTCGGATCCGCAGCCAGAGATGAAATCGGCGAACTTGGCAGGGCGTTTGATCAAATGACCGCACAGCTAAAAGCGATCACTGCCTCGCGAGACGAGCTAAACCGTGAGATTCGTGAGCGCCGCAAGGTGGAGGAAGCGCTGCGATTAATGGAATTTTCCCTCAACCATAGCAGCGAAATGCTTTACTGGATCGATCCCGATGGAAACATCGTTGATGTCAACGATACAACCTGCAAAAGACTGGGATACTCGAGGGACGAAATGGTTTCGATGGCGGTGGCTGACATCGATCCGGATATTTCAACCGGGGAATATTGTCAAATCTGGCAGCATCTTAAGCGGCACGGCTTTTCGAAAATGCAATCGTCTCACCACACAAAGGATGGCAGCCGGATCCCGGTTGAAATCACCTTGAATTATATCAGGTTTGGCGGCAAGGATTACAATTGCACTTTCGCCCGTGACATTTCCGAACGCAAGCAAGCCGAAGAAGAACTTCAAAAGAGCATGAACGAGCTTGAAGAAAGGGTCAAAGAACTCAATTGTCTATTTGAAATTTCCCGTTTGGTTGAGAAACGCGCGCTTGCCCTCGATGACATCCTTCAGGGGATTGTAGAGCTTATTCCGCCCGCCTGGCAGTATCCGGATATCACCTGCGCCAAAATCACGTTGAATGGAGAGGAATTGAAAACAGGTAATTTCAAAGAAACAATTTGGCGGCAATCTAGCGATATCCTGGTTCACGGCGTGCCGATCGGCAAATTGATGGTATGCTACCTCGAAAAGAGGCCGGACAGGGATGAAGGCCCTTTCATGAGGGAAGAGCGGGAGCTGCTCGATGCCATTTCGGAACGTGTCGGAAGAATATTAGAGCGCAAATGGGCGCAGGAGGCGGTGCGCACGAGTGAAGAAAAATTCCGGGAACTTATGGAAAATATGCACAGCGGTGTCGCCGTTTATGAAGCGGTTGCCGACGGCGCGAACTTTGAGTTAAAAGATTTCAACCGCGGTGGCGAAAAAATAGAACGCATCCAAAGAGAGAAAGTCATCGGCCGCCTGATAACCGAGGTCTTCCCCGGTGTGAAGGCGCTGGGAATTTTTGATGTTTTGCAACGGGTTTGGCGGACCGGCCGACCTGAATTTTTTGCCGGCGGCATTTACCAGGATAGCCGCAAGCCCCCCACTTGGCGGGAAAGCTATGTCTATAAACTTTCATCCGGAGAAATCGTCACGGTCTACCAGGATCTTACCGAACAGAAGCTGGCCCAAAAATCACTGGAAGAAAGTGAGAAACGCTTTCGCGATCTGGTTGAAAACTCTCTGACCGGCATATCCATCGTTCAGAACAATCAGGTCATTTATCAGAACAGGGAACAGGAAAGACTGCTGGGGCCATTACCCCGATCCTATTTACTGGCTGATTTTGAAAAAATCCATCCTGAGGATGTTGGTTTGATCAAAAAGTTGAGTCAAAAGATCGACAGAAAGGAAATTCAAACCCTGGAGGCTGATTTTAGATTTTACCCCAACGGTATCAGTCAGAACAGTAAGGATATGAGATGGGTTAACTGCCGGGCCCTGTTGACCGAATACAGAGGCAAACAAGCCATATTGGTCAATATGGTGGATATGACCCGGGCCAAGGAATTGGAGCACCTCCTGGCGATTCAGGATAAAATGGCCTCGCTCGGCCGGGTGGCGGCCGGAATCGCCCATGAAATACGAAATCCGCTTTCGGGGATTAATATATATCTAAACACCCTCAAAAAGCTTCATCACAAAGATGGAAGTGAGGAAAAAGTAGAGCAAATTCTAAAGCAGATCCAGTCGGCTTCCCAGAAGATTGAATCGGTCATTCGCAGGGTCATGGATTTCGCTAAACCCGGAGAGCCCAGACTGGATTGGGTTGATCTGAATCAGCCCCTTGGGGAGGCCATTGACTTATGTGCCGTTACGATGCGAAAAGCCGGGATCTCCCTTGTCAGCACTCTGGATAAGGATCTACCCCTGTGCAAAGCTGACCCCAACCTGATTGAAGAGATGATTTTAAATATCCTGAATAATGCCGCCGAAGCGATGCATGCGATGGAAACAGGCAAGCGCATATTGGTGACGTCGACGCTGGAGGGCCGAAAGATTATCCTTACCATTTCCGATTCCGGGCCGGGTATTGCAGCCGAGCTCAAAGGCAAAATATTCGATCCGTATTTTACAACCAAATCGGATGGCACCGGCATCGGTCTCAGTCTGTGCCACAGAATTGTGATGGATCATGGCGGATCTTTAACCGTCGCGGACAGCAAATTGGGCGGCACCGAATTCAGGATCGAACTGCCCATAACATAACAGGAGCATGGAGATGTCAAGAATTAGCTATACGATCTATATCGTCGACGATGAGCAAACCATCCGGGAAGGAATATCCATGGCACTCGAAGAGCTCTACCGTATAAAGGAATTTGTCAGTGCGGAAAAGGCCCTCGGTGCCTTTGAAAAAGAGCCGCCCGATCTTGTTCTGCTGGATGTCGGTTTGCCGGGCATGGATGGAATCGAAGCGCTTGGCAAGATGAAGCAATTACATCCCGATGCTATCATCATTATGATAACGGCCTATGAAGATGTCGACACCGTCATTGCCGCCATGAAATCAGGTGCCTATGATTATGTGGTCAAACCGATCCATATGGATGGGTTGGAGGTGACCATCCGAAACGCAATCGATACGATTAGACTGCGCAAGGAAGTGCAGGCGCTTCAGGAAAAGCATTTAACGGAGCATATCCCCTGTTTTATCGGTGAAAGCCATGCCATCCAGGATGTGATGGAATTCATCAAAATTATTACAGTCCCAATTTCAAGGCCCCGTTTGCGACGGTAAATTGCGCCGCGATCCCCAAAGACCTGATTGAAAGTGAGCTGTTCGGCTATGAAAAAGGCGCTTTCAGCGGGGCCGATGCTGCCGGCAAGAAGGGTCTCATTGAAGAGGCCTCCGACGGGACCCTTTTTTTGGATGAAGTCGGGGACCTTAGCCTGGAAGCCCAGGCCAAGCTATTGCGGTTTCTGGAACTCGGAGAATTCTACCGGGTGGGGGGCACCAAGAAGCATCATATACGAACCAGGGTGATCTCTGCCACAAATAAAGACATAGACCAGATGATAGCGGACGGCCGGTTCAGAAAGGATCTGTATTTCAGGCTGGGGGTGATAAAAGTGCAGGCACCTTCCCTGAATCAGCGACCTGAGGATGTACTTCCCCTCAGCAAACATTACCTGGAGGAATTCAGTCGAAAGTTTGGCAAAACATTTACGGGCATTTCTGCCAAGGCCGAAGCGATTTTGCAGGCGCACAACTGGACAGGTCATGTACGCGAATTAAAAAATCTTATGGAAAGAGCCGTTCTAACTGGAAAGGGCCCCGAGCTGTTGCCTGCTGATCTGGGGATAGCCTCAGGCGCGCGGATCGAATCTGCGGCGCCAGTTAGCGATAAAACCGACTTCCCCCCGCTTCCCCCGGAAGGCTTTGACCTGGATGGGCAGCTTGAGGCATTTGAAAAGCACTTTATCCAGCAGGCGCTTAAAATCGCCAAAGGCAATGAAAGCAAGGCCGCCAAGCTTTTAAACATCAACCATCACACCTTTCGCTACCGCAAAAAAAAACTGCTCGGTGAATGAACCT
>WOR8_10000905_pt1 | contig 41913 bp, 38 predicted proteins | sample DeeMarSeWOR38_10_FD_19890 | JGI IMG/M metagenome (IMG submission 19890)
TCACGAATGCGCCGAAGTCGGACGTCATGATTGTCTACGCCGTCACGGACAGCGAGGCCGGCAGCCGTGGTCTCAGCGCGTTCATCGTCGAGCGGGGCACGCCGGGATTCTCGACGCCGCAGAAACTCGACAAGCTCGGCATGCGGGGCTCGGATACCAGCGAGGTTCTGCTCGAGGACTGCCGTGTGCCGGCTGCGAACCGGCTCGCCGACGAAGGTAAGGGTGCGAAGATATTGATGAGCGGGCTCGACTACGAGCGTGTCGTACTTGCCGGCGGCTCGCTCGGCATCATGCGCGCGTGCATGGACCTCGTGATGCCCTACGTGCACGACCGCAAGCAGTTCGGCCGGCCGATCGGCGAATTCCAGCTGATGCAGGGCAAGATCGCGGACATGTATACGACGATGAACGCCTGCCGCTCGTACGTATACGCGGTGGCGGCCGCATGCGACCGCGGGCAGACTACCCGTTTCGACGCCGCAGGATGTATTCTCGTCGCTGCCGAGAAGGCGACCTGGATGGGATCGGCGCCGGTACCAGCGAGATTCGCCGCATGCTGATCGGGCGCGAGCTCTTCGAAGCCACCGCCCCATGACCAGACCGTTTTAGCAGAACCCGGGACCGCAAATGCCCCTGATCAAGACCAAGGTCGATCGCAATTCCGACGACTTTGCCGCCAACCTCGCGGTGAACCAGGCGCTCGCGCAGGATCTCGCGGCGTTGAGCGAGGAGGTGATGCAGGGCGGCAGCGAGCGCTCGCGTGAGCGTCACGTGACGCGCGGCAAGATGCTGCCTCGCGAAAGGATTCGTACCCTCCTTGATGAGGACTCGCCGTTCCTCGAAATCGGCCAGCTGGCGGCCTGGAAAGTCTACGACGACGACGTACCCGCGGCCGGAATCATCTGCGGCATAGGGCGCATACACGGTATCGAGTGCATGGTCATCGCCAACGATGCCACCGTCAAAGGTGGCACGTACTATCCGCTGACCGTCAAGAAACACCTGCGCGCGCAGGAGATCGCGGCCGAGAACCACCTGCCGTGCATTTACCTCGTGGATTCCGGCGGTGCGTTCCTGCCGCGGCAGGAAGAGGTGTTTCCGGACCGCGATCATTTCGGCCGGATCTTCTACAACCAGGCACGCCTGTCGGCCCGGGGGATTCCACAGATCGCGGCCGTCATGGGATCGTGCACGGCCGGCGGTGCGTACGTGCCCGCGATGTGCGACGAAGCGATCATCGTGCGCAACCAGGGCACGATCTTCCTCGGAGGGCCGCCGCTGGTGAAGGCGGCGACGGGCGAGGTCGTCGACGCCGAGTCACTGGGTGGCGGCAGTGTGCATTCGCGGATTTCGGGTGTGACCGATCATCTCGCCGACGACGATGCGCATGCGCTGTCGATCGCGCGCGAAATCGTTTCGAACCTGAACCACCGCAAGCACGTTTCGCTCGCGATGCAGGAGCCCCGGGATCCGCAATACCCGGTCGAGGATATCTACGGCATCGTGTCGCGCGAATATCGCTTTCCTTACGATGTGCGCGAAGTGATCGCCAGGATCGTCGACGGCTCGGAATTCCACGAGTTCAAGAAGCTCTATGGTTCGACGCTGGTGTGCGGGTTCGCACACCTCGACGGCTACCCGATCGGCATCGTCGCCAACAACGGCATCCTGTTCATGGAGTCGGCGCAGAAAGGCGCGCACTTCATCCAGCTCTGCAACCGCCGCGGTATCCCGTTGCTGTTCCTGCAGAACATCACGGGATTCATGGTCGGCAAACGGGTCGAACACGCGGGTATCGCGAAGGAAGGGGCGAAAATGGTCAACGCCGTGGCGACGGCGACCGTGCCGAAATTCACGGTCGTGATCGGCGGATCCTTCGGTGCCGGCAACTACGCGATGTGCGGGCGTGCTTACGGTCCACGCATGCTCTGGATGTGGCCCAACGCGCGCATCTCGGTGATGGGCGGCGAGCAGGCGGCGCTGGTGCTGTCGACCGTCAGGCGCGAAGGTCTCGAGTCTCGCGGCGAGAAATGGCCGGCGAAGGAACAGGCGGAATTCGAGAGTCGCATCCGCGAGCAGTATGACCAGCAGGGCCATCCGTACTATTCCAGCGCGCGGCTCTGGGACGATGGCGTCATCGACCCGGTCGACACCCGCTCGGTGCTCGGCTTTGCACTTTCAGCCGCGATGAACCGGCCTCGTGACCCGGAAACGCCGTTCGGCGTGTTCCGAATGTAGCGCCGGCATGCGTTCACGCCAGGATCAGAATTCAGGCACGACGGAAGTCAGGGAAACCCTGCGTTTCGACATCGACCGGTTGCAGGACTACATGACGTCGCACGTCGAGGGCTTCCACGGCCCGCTGCAGGTGCGCCAGTTCAGGGGCGGGCAGTCGAACCCGACCTACCTGCTGGAATCCGGCAGCGGCCGCTACGTGCTGCGCCGCAAGCCGCCCGGCAAGCTCCTGAAGTCCGCGCACGCCGTCGACCGGGAATTCCAGGTCATCAGTGCGTTGTACGGCGCCGGTTTCCCGGTACCGCGGCCCTGCGTGCTGTGCGAGGACGACGTCGTGACCGGCACGGCGTTCTACATCATGGAGTACGTCGAAGGCCGCATCTTCTGGGAACTGGACCTGCCGGGGGTCGAGCCCGACGAGCGGGCCGCGATCTACGACAGCGTCAATGACACCATCGCGACGCTGCACAGCTTCGATTACGAATCACTGGGTCTCGGCGAGTTCGGCAAGCCCGGCAACTACTTCGCGCGCCAGATTTCGCGCTGGAGCGGCCAGTACCGCGCGTCCGAAACCCGGACCATCGACGCGATGGACCGCCTGATGGACTGGCTGCCGGAGCATATCCCCGACGACGATTCGGCAAGCATCGTGCACGGCGACTTCCGCCTCGACAACGTGATCATCCATCCCGACGAGCCGCGGGTGATCGCGGTGCTCGACTGGGAGCTGTCGACGATCGGCCACCCGCTGGCCGACTTCACCTACCACCTGATGTCCTGGCAAATGCCCGAAATCGGCCTCGGGTCCGCGGGACTGCGCGACAAGAACCTCGCCGCACTCGGTATCCCTTCGGCGGACGAGTACACGCGCCGCTACTGCGATCGCACCGGGCGCCGCGACGGCATCGCCGACCGCGATTTCTATTCGGCATTCAATTTTTTCCGCCTGGCGGCGATCCTGCAGGGCATTGCCGGCCGCGTTCGCGAAGGAACGGCCGCCAGCGCACACGCCGGGCAGGCGGAGCGCGCCGTCGAGCCGCTGGCCGTCCTCGGCTGGGAATTCGCCGCTCGCGCCTGATTGCGACTCCTTGTAAGCTTAGCCGCGGCCGGGGTGACCGGCTCCGACCTGAAACAAATCGAAACTGGGGATCATGGCGCTCAACTACGATGAACTGATGGCGACGTCCGTGGTGGACCTGCCACACAGCTACAGCGACACGGACAGCATGCTGTATGCGATCAGCATCGGCCTGGGACGAAATGCCGCGAGTCCCGACGAACTGCCGTATGTCTACGAGCAGGGCGAGCCGATGCGGACCGTTCCGACGATGGCGTCCGTGCTGGTGCCCGACATGTCGCCGCCTGACCTCGGCTGGGATTTCAGCCAGGTGCTTCATATCGAGCAGCGGCTGGAGCTCTACCGGCCGCTTCCGATTGCCGCGGATCTCCTGATCAACAAGAGGATCGCGGCGGCCTACGATCACGGCCCGAAACGCGGTGCCCTGGTGCTGTACGAGGCGGAGGCGCGGCTCGCCAAGGACGATACGGCGCTGTTCAAGATCGGCAATACCATCATGGCGCGCGCGGACGGCGGTTTCGGCGGCCCGCGCGGTACGGGTCCGGCGCCGCACCGGCCGCCCCGGCGCGAACCGGACCTGAGCTGCGACCTGGATACGCGCAGCGACCAGGCGCTGCTTTACCGGCTGAATGGCGACCGCAATCCGCTGCACGCGGACCCGGCACTGGCGCGCCGCGTCGGCTATCCGGTTCCGATCCTGCACGGCCTCTGCACTTACGGCATCGCCTGCCACGCTATCCTGAAGACGATCTGTGCCTACGACTACACGCTGATCACGGGATTCGACGCGCGATTCTCTGCGCCGGTTCTGCCCGGCGATACGATCACGACGGACATGTGGCAGGACGGAAACATCGTGTCGTTCCAGTGCAGCGTCAAGGAACGCGATATCGTTGTGCTCAAGAACGGCAAATGTACGTTGACCGCATGAGAGGAGCTGGCGCGGGATCAGGGGGGCAGGGATGAGCAATCGCTTGCAGATCAGTATCGAGAATCACGTTGCCGAGCTCGTGCTGAACAGGCCGGAAAAGCACAACGCGGTGGATATTCGCATGTTCGACGAGCTTGCCGAGGCGGGGAAGCACCTCGCGGCAGAGCGGTCGGTTCGGGCGGTCGTACTCAGCGGCGCCGGCGAGAATTTCTGTGCCGGTATCGACGTGAGCATCTTCAGCGAGCCGGGCGATGCGATCGATCCTGCGTCGATGGCGCCCCAGGCAGGCAGCGATGCGAACCGTTTTCAGCGCGCGGCCTATGTGTGGCGCGAAATCCCGGTGCCGGTTGTCTGCGCCATTCGCGGCGTCGCCTTCGGCGCCGGCGCACAGATCGCGCTCGCCGCGGACCTGCGGTACGCGGCGCCGGACGCGAAGCTGTCGATCATGGAAATACGCTGGGGACTCATTCCGGACCTCGGCATCTCGGTGACCGCCAGCGGTCTGATTCGCGAGGACCGGCTGCGGGAGCTCGCTTACACGGGACGCGTGGTCGAGGCGCCTGAGGCGCTGGAACTCGGCCTGGTGACGGCGCTGCACGACGATCCTCTGCGGGCGGCCAGGCAAACGGCCCGTCTTATCGCCGCGCGATCTCCCGACGCCATCCGCGCCATGAAACGGTTGTTCAATGAGCGCCGCAACCTCGATGCGGGGCAGTCACTCGCGCTGGAAGCGAAGCTCCAGTCCCGGGTCATCGGGCAGCCGAACCAGCTCGAAGCAGCGCACGCGAACAGCGAGGGCCGGGAGCCGGTTTTTGGCGAAGACTGATTGAACTTGTGCGGAACTTTGGGGCGGGCGCCTGACTCAAATCTCACACGTAATTAATGGCCAATCGCGGCGCAGGTGCATTTTGAGAAGAGCACTGAAACTACTGATCCTTGCGGCGGCTCTCGGGCAAATCACGGCTTCTGTAGCGGAACAGTCGCCTGGCAATCTGAACTTTCACCTTGATCCGAAGACGCTGAGCGTCCAGGCGAAGGCGGAAGAGCTGTTCTTGAGCGAACAATATCGCCGTGCGCACATTATTTACCTCAATGACCTTGCGCCGATCGGCGACAAGTATGCGCAATACATGATTGGGTTCATGTATCTCAGCGGTCTCGGCGTGGATCCGGACCCCGTGCTCGCATCAGCATGGTATCGACTCGCTGCGGAACGCGGTGGGCCGGGGGAATTTGCGAAGATCCGGGACGGGCTGCTCGAGCAGCTCGACGAGTCGGAGCGTGCGCGTTCCGAGCAGGTTTATCGTGAGCTTCGCCGCGAGTACAGCGATATCGCCATCAGCATGCGTGAGGCGCTCGAGGAATTCGAAAACATGCCGCAGATATCGACAGGATCCCGCCTGGGTAACGACTCATCGGCCATAACAATCGTCGATCCCCGCCCCGGCAGTACGTCGTCCGTTGACGCGCTTGTTCGCCGCGCCCAGCTTCGCCTGCAAAGGCATCTGGACCGTATCACCGAAACGCTCGGCATTGATGGCATCGACGCGAAGCGCGTGACGTTGGCCGACCTCGAAGATCTCGAAGTGCAGGTGAGGGAACACCTGCGATGAACTGACCGCCGCTATCGAGCCGCCAGCCCCGCGCTCAGTATCTGCGGGAACTCTTCCAGGATTTTCGCCGCGACGGCCGGGTCGCCGTGGAACCACTTGGGAATCCAGTTCAGCGAACCCATGATCGCGTTGCCGGTCATGCGTACGTCGCACGGGGCGATGCTGCCATCCGCGATGCCGCGCTCGAGGAGCGCTTCGAACGCAGCGCTGTGCTTGCGGGACAACGCCAGCACCTCGTTGCGGTGCTCCGGCTTGAGCGACGGGATCTCGCTCATGATCGCCACCGGGCCCTGGGGCCCGACCATGTACTCGATGTGATAGCGCAGGTAGCGCCGTACCGTCTCCAGCCCGTTCTCCCCTTCGCCGATGGCGCGCTGCATGGCCTCACGGCCGACGTCGGCGGCCCGTAAGTAACACAGGTAGACGAGCTCCTGCTTGTTGCGGACGTAGTAATAAAGTGCTGCGTCCGTCAAGCCCAGCAGGTCGGCGACGTCCTTCAGCGACGTGCCGCTGTAGCCCTTGAGGTTGAAGCAGCGCGCAGCCGCCTTGAGCATGCGGTTGCGCTTGAGCCGAAAGCGAGTGTCGACGGGACTTTCGGTCCCGGGGCTGGAGGATTCCATGACGGGGGCACTTGAGTTCTGGCCGAATGTGCATTATTTTAATCGTCATTAAAATTATTGCAACAGCAAAAGCGTTTGATTTAAAAAGCAATTTCGCTTTCCAGGCGAGGCACGCCGCTGTTTTTGCACCGGAGGAACGGAACCCATGAGCACGGTTGCGAGCGATCTGCGTGGTGCGCCACGCAAGGTCAGAGAAGCCCCCCTGCGCTTCGTCACCGCGGCGTCGCTGTTCGACGGGCATGACGCGGCAATCAACATCATGCGGCGCCTGATCCAGGCGCAGGGCGCCGAGGTCATCCATCTCGGCCACAACCGCAGCGTGGAGGACATCGTGCGTGCGGCGGTGCAGGAGGACGCGGACGGTATCGCCGTCAGCTCCTACCAGGGCGGCCATAACGAGTTCTTCCGCTACATGATCGATCGCCTGCGCGAACTCGGCGCGGGCCACATTCGCGTATTCGGGGGCGGCGGCGGCACGATTACGCCGGAGGAAACCCGCGAGCTCATGGATTACGGTGTCGAGCGTATCTACCACCCCCACGACGGCATGGAGCTCGGCCTCGACGCGATGATTCGCGATCTCATCGAGCGCACCATGGCCGCACGGCGCGACAGCGCGATGCCGTCGGACGTCAGCCGCGAAGACACCGTCGCTATTGCCGCCACGATCTCGGCGATCGAGGAGGGCATCCTCGACGACGGCACGCTCTCGAGGCTGCGCAAGGAATGGCAGGTGCAGGCGGCGGGCACCACGCCCGTCATCGGCATCACCGGTACCGGCGGTGCCGGCAAGAGCAGCGTCACCGACGAGATCCTCAACCGCTTCCTCGGCAGCTACGCGCAGATGCGCATCGCCGTACTGGCGGTGGACCCGACGCGGCGGCGTACCGGCGGCGCGTTGCTCGGCGATCGAATCCGCATGAACATGCTGCGCTCCGAACGCGTGTTCATGCGCTCCATTGCCACGCGCAGGCAGCACCTCGCGACCAGCGAGATGCTGGGCGATCACATCCTGTTCCTCAAGTCCCTGGGCTTCGACCTCATCATCGTGGAGACGGCCGGCATCGGCCAGAGCGACAGCGAGATCGTCGACCTGGTGGACTACTCCGTCTATGTAATGACCAGCGACTACGGCGCCGCGAGCCAGCTCGAGAAAATCGACATGCTGGACTTCGCGGACCTGATCGTGCTCAACAAGTTCGACAAGCGCGGCGCCGAGGATGCCCTGCGCGATATTCGCAAGCAGTGGAAACGCAATCACGTCGCGTTCGACGTGAACGACGACGAGATCCCCGTCTACCCGACCATTGCCAGCCAGTTCAATGACCCGGGGATCAGCTGGATGTTCGCGGAGCTTTGCCGGCGCATCGCCGGGAAGCTCGACCTCGACAAGGCTCGATGGTCGCCGGACATCGACACGTCGGTGCGCGAGCCGCGCGCTACGGCGATGATCCCCGGCAGCCGCATTCGCTACCTCGCCGAGATTGCCGAGCAGGGTCGCGACATCAACCGGCGCGTCGACAGCCAGGCCGAAGTGGCCAGCCGCCTGCAGCATCTCTATGAATCACTGAAGGAGCTCGAAGACGCGGCGCTGCCCGCCGAATTCGAGGCCTACAAGCAGGACGCGCTTGCTGCAAAGGGGGACCGCACGCTGCAGGTGCTGCGGCAGCGTTACCAGGAGACGCTGGACGAACTGACGGCGGAGTCGGTCAGGCTGCTGCGTGAGTGGCCCGCGCGCAGGGAGGCCGTGACCAGCGAAACCTACAGCTACGTGGTGCGTGGCCGCGAGATCAAGGGTGACAACTATCGCGAATCGCTGAGCCACCAGAAGATCCCCAAGATCGCGGCACCGCGCTACCGTGACTGGGGCGAGCTGCTCCATTTCCTGTCCCGGGAAAACCTGCCGGGCGGCTATCCCTACACTGGCGGCGTCTACCCGTACCGTCGCCTGGGCGAGGATCCGACGCGCATGTTTGCCGGTGAGGGCACGCCGGAGCGGACCAACCGGCGGTTCCACTACCTTTCTCACGGCCAGGACGCGGCGCGCCTGTCCACCGCGTTCGACTCGGTTACGCTGTACGGCGAAGACCCGCACGAGCGCCCGGACATCTACGGCAAGGTCGGCAATTCCGGCGTATCGATCGCGACCGTCGACGACATGAAGAAACTCTACTCCGGTTTCGACCTCTGCTCGCCGAAGACGTCCGTGTCGATGACGATCAACGGCCCCGCACCGATGATGCTCGCATTCTTCATGAACACGGCCATCGACCAGCAGGTCGAGAAGCACCTGCGCGAAACCGGCAAGTGGGAACAGGCCAGCAGGAAGATCGATGCCTATTTCGAGGGCCGCGAGCGGCCCCGCTATGGCGGCGAGCTGCCGCCCGGCAACGACGGCCTCGGACTCGGCCTGCTCGGGATCTCCGGCGACAAGGTCGTCGATGCCGAGACCTACGGCCGCATCCGCGAGGAGACCCTGTCGACGGTGCGCGGTACCGTTCAGGCCGATATCCTGAAGGAAGACCAGGCGCAGAATACCTGCATCTTCTCGACGGAATTCGCGATGAAGATGATGGGCGATGTACAGGAGTTCTTCATCGCCAACGACGTGCGCAATTATTACAGCGTGTCGATCAGTGGCTACCACATCGCGGAAGCCGGTGCGAACCCGATCAGCCAGCTGGCATTCACGCTCGCGAACGGCTTCACGATCGTCGAGTATTACCTGGCGCGCGGCATGGACATCGACGCGTTCGCGCCCAACCTGAGCTTCTTCTTCTCCAACGGCATGGATCCCGAGTACACGGTGATCGGCCGCGTCGCGCGGCGCATCTGGGCCCGCGCCATGCGCGAGCGCTACGACGCGAGCGCGCGTTCGCAGATGCTGAAGTACCACATCCAGACATCGGGCCGCAGCCTGCACGCGCAGGAGATCAGCTTCAACGACATCCGCACCACGCTGCAGGCGCTGTATGCATTGTTCGACAACTGCAACAGCCTGCACACGAACGCATTCGACGAGGCGATCACGACGCCGACGGAGCAGTCGGTGCGGCGCGCGGTCGCGATACAGATGATCATCTCGAAGGAACTCGGACTGAATTTCTGCGAGAACCCCTGGCAGGGTTCGTTCATCATCGATGAACTCACGGACCTGGTCGAAGAGGCGGTCTACCAGGAGTTCGAACGCATTTCCGAGCGTGGCGGCGTGCTCGGCGCGATGGACACGATGTATCAGCGCAGCAAGATCCAGGAAGAGAGCCTGTATTACGAGAGCAGGAAGCACGACGGCTCGTTGCCGCTGATCGGTGTGAACACGTTTTTGCCGAAGGCGGGCCAGGAGGACGAGGTGCACGAGCTGGAACTCATACGCTCGAGCGAGGCGGAAAAGAATGACCAGATCCGCAACGTGCGCGGCTTCCAGGCGACGCATGCCGAGGAGAGCGACAGCGCGCTCGAGCGCCTGCAGGGCGTAGCGCGCGAGCGCGGCAATGTTTTCGCCGAGCTCATGGAGACGGTGAAGAGCAGTTCGCTCGGACAGATCTCGTCCGCACTGTACGACGTCGGCGGCGAATATCGCCGCAACATGTAGCAACCGGCAAGAGGCAGAAGATGAGCGATATCGTCAGGTACGAACAGGCGGACGGCGTCGCCGTCATCACCCTCAACCGGCCCGATGCGATGAACTCGTTCACGTCGCAGCTCAGCTTCGACCTGCTCGCGGCACTCGAAAATGCCCACGACGACAGCTCGGTTCGTGCGGTCGTGCTGACGGGCGAGGGGCGCTGTTTCAGCGCCGGGGCAGACCTCAAGGGCGGCCTCGAGGGCCGCACCGTCTACGGCAAGCTGCAGTACGAATACCGCCCTGTCATGACGGCGGTCGCGTCGATGCCGAAGCCCGTGATCGCGGCAGTGCCCGGATCGGCTGCAGGCATCGGCCTGTCGCTGGCACTGACCTGCGATCTGCTGATCATGGCGGACAATGCATTCCTGCTGTCGCCGTTCACGACGATTTCGCTGGTACCGGACGGCGGCCTGAACTGGCTGCTCGTCAGGCAGCTCGGCTACCGGCGGGCGTTCCAGCTGAGCGTCGAGTCAGAGCGCATCGACGCCGGGCGCTGCGTGGAGCTCGGCCTGGCCAACAAGGCGGTACCGGCCGGGCAATTGCAGGCGGCCGCGCGTGAGTGGGCCCAGGCGCTCGTGAAACGTGCGCCGTTGTCGCTGGCCGCCACCAAGAAAGTCATGCGCCTCGCGTTGGATAAAGACTGGGAAACCTGCTTCAACGCAGAAGCCGAGCTGCAGCAGTCGCTCGTGGGGTGCGACGACAATGTCGAGGGGGTGGAAGCGTTTTTCGAAAAGCGCGAGCCGGAATTCAAGGGACAATAGGAAATCGAGTCGTGGACAGACTGATATTCGATGAAGAGCACGAAATGTTTCGCGATTCAGTGCGGAGCTTCATGATCAATGAAGTGCAGCCGCACGGCGAGAAATGGCGCGAGCAGGGCATCGTCGATCGCGAGGCCTACCTGAAGGCCGGCGAGCAGGGCTTGCTGCTGATGTGGGCCGACGAAAAGTACGGCGGCGCCGGGGTGACGGATTTCCGCTACGAACAGATCCTGATGGAGGAACTCACGCTGCACGGTGAGGCCGGTTTTTTCCTCTGGCTGCACAGCCGGCTGGTCGGTCCGTACATCGACGAGTTCGGCACCGACGAGCAGAAGGATCGCTGGCTACCGAAGTGCGTCAGCGGTGAGAGTATCCTCGCCATCGCGATGACGGAACCGGGCGCCGGCAGCGATCTCGCGTCGATTCGCTCGAAGGCGGAGGACAAGGGCGATCATTACCTGTTGAACGGCGCCAAGACTTACATTTCGAACGGCATCCTCGCCGATCTCGTCATCGTCGCGGCGCGGACCGACCCCGAGAACAAGCGTGGCATCAGCCTGTTCGTCGTCGAGCGCGGCATGGATGGCTTCGAGCGCGGGGCGAACCTGGCGAAGATAGGGCTCAAGAGCCAGGACACGGCGGAACTGTTCTTCAACAACGTCAAGGTGCCGAAGGAGAACCTGCTCGGGCAGCTGCACCGCGGCTTCTATCACATGATGCACGGGCTCGTGGAGGAGCGGTTGCTCGCGGCCGTCGGTTTCGTGGCGAATGCGGAAGCGGCCTTCAAGGCGACGATGGACTACATTACGGAACGGCATGCATTCGGCCAGCCGGTTGCCGCTTTCCAGAACACGCGGTTCAAGATGGCCGATATGCGCACGGAAATCGACATTGCCCAGGCGTTCGTCGACCAGTGCGTCCTGCAGCACAACAAGGGCAAGCTCAGTGCGGAGGATGCGGCCAAGGCAAAACTGTTCACGAGCGAGCTCGAGGGACGCGTGACCGACGAGTGCCTGCAACTCCATGGCGGTGCCGGTTACATGGACGAGTATCCGATCAGCCGCATGTACACGGCGGCGCGCGTGTCGCGGATTTACGCAGGATCCTCGGAGATCATGCGCGAGATCATCGCGCGCTCGATCGGCCTCGATCCGCGCAAGGCAAGCTCATGAAGACGGCGTTCGTAGGCCTGGGTGTCATGGGCTACCCGATGGCGGGTTACCTGGCCGCGCACGGTCACGAGGTGGTCGTCTACAACCGTAGCACCGACAAGGCGGAACGCTGGCTCGAACAGAACCAGGGCAGCAGTGCGGCGACACCCGCGGAAGCGGCAGACGGCGCCGACATCGTATTCTGCTGCGTCGGCAACGACGATGACGTCCGGGAAGTCACGCTCGGCGAATTCGGGGCGGTGCACGCGATGTCCCCCGGGTCGATCCTCGTGGATCACACGACAGCATCGGCCACGCTGGCGCGCGAGCTGCACACCGTCGCCAGCGAACGGCAGGTCGGTTTCCTCGACGCACCTTTGTCCGGCGGACAGGCCGGGGCCGAGAACGGCCAGCTCACGATCATGGTCGGCGGTGACGCCGACGTGTTCGAGCGTGCCCTCCCGGTGATGGAGTCCTATGCCAAGGCCGTCACGCTGATCGGCCCGGCCGGCAGCGGTCAGCTCGCAAAGATGGTCAACCAGATCTGCATCGCCGGCCTCCTGCAGGGGCTGTCCGAGGGCCTGCACTTCGCGACACGTGCCGGGCTCGACATCGAGAAAGTGATCAGTGCAATCTCGAAGGGCGCGGCGCAGTCCTGGCAGATGGATCATCGCTGGCAGACGATGGTGAACGGCCAGTTCGAGTTCGGCTTTGCAGTCGACTGGATGCGCAAGGACCTGGGCATCGCGCTCGATGAAGCGCGTTCGAACGGCGCGCGGCTGGAACTGACCGAACTCATCGATCGCTACTATGCCGAGGTGCAGGCGCTGGGCGGGAACCGCTGGGACACGTCGAGCCTGATTACGCGCCTCGAACCGCCGCCCGTCTCGCGGGACGGCTGAGCGGCCTCCCGCGCGCACGCTCGTGGGCCCGCTGCACGGTACCAGGATCATCGAGATCGCGGGCATCGGCCCGACCCAGCTCTGCGGCATGCTGCTCGCCGACATGGGTGCGGAGGTCCTGAGGTTGCGGCGGCCCGCCGCGGCCGATACCGGCATCGACCTCCCGGCTCGCTTCAACCTGATGAACCGCGGCCGGCCGACGATCGACGTGGATCTCAAGTCCGATGCGGGGCGCCAACTCTTGCTGCGCCTTTGCGAAACGGCCGACGTGTTGTTCGAGGGCCTTCGCCCCGGCGTCATGGAGCGGCTGGGACTCGGGCCTGGCGATTGCATGGCGCGTAACGAACGGCTGGTCTACGGGCGCATGACCGGCTGGGGCCAGGACGGGCCGCTGGCCCGCCGCGCCGGGCACGACACCAACTACATCGCGGCCGCCGGCGCACTGCACGGCATCGGCTACGCGGACAGGCCGCCGCCGCTGCCGCTCAACCTGATCGGCGACTTCGGCGGCGGGGCACTCTATCTCGCAGTGGGCCTGCTTGCCGCTTTGCTCGAAGCGGGCCGGTCGGGGCAGGGCCAGGTCGTGGATGCGGCGATGGTCGACGGCACTGCATCCATGCTGACCTTGTTCTACGGCCTGCAGGCCGGCGGCATTTGGACCGACGCGCGCGAAAACAACCTGCTCGACGGCGGTGCGCCGTTTGCGCGCTGCTACGAAACGCGCGACCACCGCTACATCGCGGTATGCGCGCTGGAAACGGGTTTCTTCGCCAACCTGCTGCAGGCAATGGCCGTCGACGACATCGATCCTGCCGAACAGTACGATACCGACAAATGGCCGCGCCACCGCGAGATTCTCGCACGCGTATTCCGCGGCAGGACCCGCGACGAGTGGAGCGGGCTGTTGAGCGGTATCGACGCCTGCGCGACGCCGGTCCTGACGCTGGGCGAGGCCGCGGAGCATGAGCACGCGCAGGCGCGCGGCACTTACGTCGACATCGAAGGTATCCGGCAGCCCGGCCCCGCGCCGCGGTTTTCGCGCACGGCCTCCGAGGCAAGGCCCGCGCCGTCCGACCAGCGCGAGGCGGCGCGAAAAACGATGCTGAATTGGGGGCTCGCCGAGGACGAGGTGCGGCAGCTGCTATAATGCAAGCTTCACAGGGGTGGTCTTCGGACCTGAGATCCGCAACGGGAACCCTTAGAACCTGAACCGGGTAATGCCGGCGTAGGGAGAGGATAATGAACCACAGACACCCGGTGCCGATCCGCACCCTCTTCGCAAGCCTCCTGCTATGGGCACCAGCGTTTGCAGTCGCGCAGGCCATCGAGGAGATCGTCGTCACCGCGGACTTCCGCGAGCGTGCCGCGAGCGAGATTCCCGCCAGCGTCACGGCGCTGGATGCCGCCGAGATCGAACGGCTGGCGGTGCAGCACTTCGAGGAACTGATCAGCGTCGTGCCCAACCTCAACTGGTCGGGCGACGGGCATCGTGCGCGCTACCTGCAGATCCGTGGCGTCGGCGAACTCGAGCAATACCAGGGCGCGCCAAATCCCTCGGTGGGCTTCCTCATCGACGATATCGATTTCAGTGGCATCGGCACCATTGCGACGACCTTCGACATCGAGCGTATCGAGGTGCTGCGCGGCCCGCAGGGCACGCGTTATGGTGCCAACGCGCTGGCGGGGCTCGTCTACGTGCAGAGCGCATTGCCCTCCGGGCAGCGCGAGGGACGGGTGCAGCTGACGGCCGGCGGCGACGATACGCGGGCGGGCGGTGTCGCGCTCGGCGGCCTGCTGGCGAGCGACGAGTCGTTGTCGTTCAGGGTCAGCGCACAGCATCACCAGGGCAACGGTTTTCGCGACAACCCCTACCTCGGCCGCGACGATTCCAACGGCCGCGATGAAACGACGCTGCGCGGGCGCCTGCGGTGGCAGCCGACGGACGCGCTGACCGTGGATATTGCGGCGCTGTATGCCGACGTCGACAACGGCTACGACGCGTTCGCGATCGACAACAGCTACACCATGCTGTCCGACAAGCCGGGCCGGGACGCGCAACGCAGCGTCGGCGGGTCATTGCGCATCGAGTGGTCGGCGCTGCCGTGGGCAACGCTGACTTCGATTACGGCGGCGGCCGACTCGGACATTGCTTTCGATTTCGATGCCGACTGGGGCAACGACGACAGCTGGGCGCCGGTGACATACGACTACGTCTCCCTGAGCGACCGGTCGCGTCGCACCGTCACCCAGGAGTTCCGCCTCGCCTCGAGCGACGACGGACGGATCTTCGGCGGCACGACCGACTGGCTGGCCGGCATCTACGTACTGGACCTCGCGGATGAGCTCGTAACGATCAACCGCGGCGAGTATTTCGATCCGGGCTTCAACTTCGCCGACAGCCTCGACGACACGTTCGGCAGCAGCTACGACGCGACCAATATCGCGCTATTCGGGCAACTGGACGGCAATCTCGGCACGGCGACGCGCCTGAGCGTGGGACTGAGGGTAGAGCGCCGCACCACCGACTACGACGATACGGCCGGACTGCGCGCCGGCCCTGCAGAGACGATGGCGGGTGGCGAGATCACCCTGAGCCACGACCATTCCGGCGAGCTGACGAGTTTCCTGAGCCTGTCGCGGGGTTACAAAGCGGGCGGTTTCAATCTCGGCATCGTGCCGGAGGATCGGCGTGAATTCGACGCGGAGAGCCTGTGGAATCTCGAGGCGGGCATCAAGTCGTCGCTGTTCGACGCCGCCGTCGCGCTCAATGTGTCCGCGTTTTACAGCCGTCGCGACGACCAGCAGGTGCGCACGTCGTTCCAGCTGATTCCCGGCGACCCCGCGTCGTTCGTCTTTCTTACCGACAACGCGGCCCGGGGCCGCACGCTGGGACTCGAGGCCGAACTTCGCTGGACGCTCAGCGAGATGCTCGAGCTGTATGCGAACGCTGGCCTGCTCGACGCGGAATTCGAGGACTTCGTGACCCCGCAGGTGGATCTTAGCGGCCGCGCCCAGGCGCACGCGCCGGACTATACGCTGGCTGCCGGGGCAAGCTTCCGTCATCCGAACGGCATGTTCGCGCGTCTCGACGTGACGGCCCGCGACGCGTTTTATTTCGACGTCAGTCACGACCAGCGTTCGCAGCCCTACGAACTGGTGAACGGCCGGGTCGGCTACGAGACGGATCGCTGGTCCGTCCAGCTCTGGGCGCGCAACCTGTTCGACCGCCGTTATGCCGTTCGCGGATTCTATTTCGGCAACGAGCCACCCAATTTCCCCGACACGCTCTACACGCGCGCGGGCGATCCGCGGCAGCTCGGCGTCACGTTCGACATGAATTTCTAGAGAGGTACCCCTCATGCAAGTCGCAGTCGACATCAGTCTCTATCCGCTCGACGCGGATTTCATCCCGCCCATCAAGGACGTCATCGAGCGCCTCAACGGCTACCCGGACCTGCAGGTCGTAACGAACCCGATGAGCACCCAGGTGCGGGGCGAGTACGCGGCGGTGATGGCGGCGCTGACCAGCGAGATCGGCACCACCTTTGAGCAGGTTCCGAAGGCGGTGTTCGCGATCCGCATCCTGAACAACCCGATCGCTGGCTGACAGCCGGGTGGCCGACGCCTGGGTTGCCATCGCCGCGGAGGCGCGCGCGCTCGCGCCGCTCGAAGTCATCGCCGTTGCCGCCGCTATCGCCTACCTCGTGCTGGCGATCCGGCAGAACATCTGGTGCTGGCTGGGCGCCGGGATCAGCACCGCGATCTATATCTACCTGTTTTTCGACGCGAGGCTCTACATGGAGTCCGCGCTGAACCTGTTCTATTTCGCGATGGCGATCTACGGCTGGTCGGTGTGGTATTTCGGGCGCTCGGGGGGCGCGGAGCTGCCGGTATCCGTGTGGCCGCGCAACGTTCACGCCACTGCAGTTGCGGCGGTCGTCGCGGCAAGCGCGGTGAGTGGCTACCTGCTCTCGCGGTATTCCGACGCGGTGTACCCGTACGTCGACTCGATGACGACCTGGGGCGCGATCTGGGCGACGTTTCTCGTCGCGCGCAAGGTTCTCGAGAACTGGTGGTACTGGCTCGTGATCGATGCCGCGTCGATCGTCATCTACTGGTCCAGGGACCTGCACCTGACGGCGCTGCTGTTTGTCACGTACGTCGTAATGATCCCGTTCGGGCTGATCGCGTGGCGGCGCTCGTGGCGGGAGAAGACGGCATGACCCGCAGCGCGAGCCCGGACGAGGTCCTCGCGGCGATACCCGGCTGGCGCGGAGCGACGTTCGAAGAGTTGCCGGGTGGCCTGACGAACAGGACGCTGCGGGTCGAGAAGGGTGGGCGGCGCGCGGTGCTGAAGATCGACCCGGCGCCGCGCAAGCCGCCTTTCAATTCACGGCAGGCCGAGGCGCGCATTCAGGACCAGGCCGCGGCGATGGGCCTTGCCAACCGGGTGCTGCACGTCGGGGACACGGTGTTATTGGCAGAGTGGGCGGACGGTGAGGTGTGGACACGCTCGCACTTCGACGACGAGCAGGCGCTTGCGCGGCTCGGCCGCGCATTGCGCGAGATTCACGGGCTTCCGTTGACGGGAAGAGTTTTCGATCTGCAGGCGGCAGCGCGGCAATACGCGGCACACCTGGACAGGTCCGACCTCGACGACGCGAAATCGCACCTTGCACTCATCGAGTCGATGCGTGGACCGATGAATCTCTGCTGTTGCCACAACGACCTCGTCGCCGAGAACATCATCTCCACACCCGAAATTCGCTTCCTCGACTGGGAATACGCCTGCGACAACGATCCGCTGTTCGACCTCGCGATCGTGGTTGCTCATCACGGCCTGTCAGGGCAGCAGGCGGACATCCTGCTCGACGCCTACTTCGACGGCGACGGTGCGCGCTGGCGCGAGCAGCTCAACGTGCAGATGCGTTTCTACCAGGCGCTATGCTGGCTGTGGTCGGCCGCCAACGCTTCTCCAGCTCAGGAAAAATAGCAGCAGGAAAACCAGGTCCGCGTATGCCCAGGGTACCCACATTGACGGAATGCTCGTCGTGAACATGTACCAGAACGCCAGTGAGCAATAGGAAATCTTCAGGCCGCAGCCGTAAAGAATCAGTTCGCGATTCCTGCGCGGGTCCGCGGCAATCCGATAAAACATGATTGCAAATACAATCAACAGCATCGCGGGGAACTGGACATATGCCATGTGGTTCGGTGGCGCGACGCCGTACATCGCGAAGATGCTCGTCGGGGCAATAATGAAGGCGATGCCGAGAAGGCCGTCATAGACCGCAGCCAGCAGGAACAAGGGTCGTATCCATTTTTCTTTCATGATGCACCCCCAAGGTACATTTGCCTGTCTTTTGTCAGCCCCCGCAACGTACGCTTGTAGGCTCGTTGCCGGGACCGGGTCGCTTCATCGCTGTAAAGGTCCCTTGCCAGCGATACAAAATTTTCTTCGAGTTCCCGGACGCTCATCTGATCGGGCCGGAAGTTGACGTCGAACAGCGTGCAGAGTTCCCACGCGGTTTCGTCGAGCAGGCGGCCCTCGCGCTGCAGGCGCTCGTACAACGGCGTCCCGGGAAACGCGGTCTGGATCGTAATCTGGACCTCGTACAGGCCGCTTGCGCGAACGAAATCGCGCACCTGATCAAAGCTCTCGGTACCGGTGCCGTCGAGCCCGAGAACGAAACAGCCGTTAACGCTGATGCCATGACCCTGAATACGATCGATCGCGGCCATGTAGCTATCGAGCTGCTTCGCTTTCCAGTCCGACTTCTGCTCGATCCCGTGCAGTCCCGCCGTTGTCGGGCTCTCGAGGCCGATCAGTACCTGAGCGCAGCCGCTGTCTCGCATTAGCGCAAGGAGTTCATCGTCCCGCGCGATCGAGATGTCGCTTTCCGTAAACCACCGCACGCCCTCGCCAGCGATCGCGCGCAGCAGTTTTTTTGCGTGCTTTCGATTGACGAAACTGTTGTCGTCCGCAAACTCGATGAAGGGCTTCGGCCATATTTCCTTTATGCGCCGGATTTCGGCAACGACTTTGTCTATCGGTTTTACCCGGTATCCCGGCGACAGGCGTATGGAGGCAGCGCAAAACTCGCAGTCGAATGGACAGCCTCGCTGAGTCTGTACCGTCAGGCGGTTGTATCGCTCTGGGTCGAGCAATTCAAATCGCGGCATCGGTGCGGCGCCGAGATTGAACGGTGTATTGCGGGCGTCGTAGATTGCTCGAAGTTGTCGGCGCTCGAGGTCGCGCAAGACTGCAGGCCAGACTGGTTCGCCTTCTCCACGTATTATGCTGTCTGCATATCGCAGCGCTTCGTCGGGTACCGCGGTCACATGGGGGCCGCCGAGTATGACCGTGACGCCTGCGCCGCGAAATCGGTCGGCCAGCTCATACGCTTCTTTGATCTGTGCGGAATACGAAGAGATTGCGACGACATCGTAATCACCGGGCAGTTCGTCGAGCTTCGCAATGTCTTCGACTTCCTTGTATTCGAGGTCGACGTCTTTGCCGGTCAAGCCGGCGAGCGTGAGCAGGCCAAGACTCGGCAATGAAGCGATTGTTTTGTTGCGTTCGACAAAGCCGGGTAGTGTCAGACCGAGACGCGTGAGCTCCTCGTTGTGAGCCCTGACGCCGCTCATTGCGACGAGGCCAAGTCTCATGAGTACGGCCAGCCGAGAAGAATCGGGATTATTCCGGCCAGCACGGCCAGCACCGGAATTGGAAACAGGTGGCGTAACGGCTTCTTCCACGCGCTCAGGAAGCAGCATGCGGGCATGGTTATGGCCGCAACCAGCAATCCCGCGGAAGCAATGCGGCCATGCGCCGGTGGCAGGGCAACCACCGTCAGCGTGAGTCCGAAAAGAAGATTGAGGAAACCGATACCGAAGAAAGATATGTGGCCGAGGCGCAGCATTCGGCGCCGGAACGAGGCGTACCCCCCCGCCCAGTCGTCGCGGTGGAAGAACAGACCGAGTGCGGCACCCGCTATTGCCCCGGATAGCATCGCTACCCACCCCACCAGTATGTTGAAGTTGGCGATATCCATGACTGCCGCTCGCCTACGTCTTCGTAGACGACACAATCATAGTATCCCTTTGTGAGTCTGGTCCGATAAGTATTTACATCTACTTGCGGACTTCCCGCGATCCTCCGGCCGGCTTACCAGCTATTACGCAGCTCCCGCAGCTTCAGGAACACCGTGCGCGGATCGGGGTTGTCGCCGATCTCGGGGAAGTCTTCGGCAAGCCGCGCGATCACCGACGGGCTGTCGAGGCGGAAGAAGGTGTTCATCTCGCGCTCCTGCGCCAGCGTGGTGACCAGTGCGTCGGCCGGGTCCTGGTTCTCGTACTCGCGGATCATCTGCTTTGCGACCGCGTTGTCGGGCTCCCGGTCGAGCGTGAAGCGCAGGTTGTTGATCAGGTAATCGTGCCCCGGGTAGACGAGCGTATCGTCACGCAGTTTCGACAGCTGCCTGTCGAAGGTCTCGTACAGCTCGTCGGGATGGCCGCCATTGTGGCAGTTGCCCGCGCCTGCATTGAACAGCGTATCGCCGCTGAACAGCGCTGGCTGGTCCGTGTGCGACAGCAGGCAGACGTGGCTCATGGTGTGCCCCGGCGTGTCGAGGCATTCGAGATCGACGGTCGCGCCGACCTTGATGACGTCGCCTGCGCCGACGCCGCGGTCCATGTTCGGAATGCGCGTGCCGGCGTTCTTGTGCGCGATGATGGCTGCGCCCGTTGCGGCGACCATGCCCTTGTTGCCGCCGATATGATCGCCGTGTTCGTGCGTGTTGACGATCTGCGTGATGCGCCAGCCCCTGTCCTGCGCGACCGCGAGGCACTTGCCGAAGTCGAGCGGGTCGATCGCGAGCGCCTCGCCGGATTCGGGGCAGGCAACCAGGTAGTTGAAGTTGCGGTACGCGTTCCCGGTCCAGACCTGTTCCACGATCATCGCTTATTCTCCGCTTGCGGCGTCGTACACCAGTTTGCCCCCAACCCAGGTCTGCAGCACCTGGATGTCGTCGATCTCGCCGACGGCGATCTCGAAGTAATCCCGGTCGATCACGATGAAGTCGGCCCACTTGCCGGGCTCGAGGCTGCCGAGGCGCTCTTCCTGGTGGGCCGCGTACGCCGCTCCGAGCGTAAACGAGTGCAGGGTCTCCGCCCGGGTCATGGCCTGGTCGGCATACCAGCCGCCTTCCGGGAGCCCTTCGCGGTCCTGCCGCGCGACGGCGGCATACAGGCCGTGGAACGGGTTCGGTAATTCGACCGGGAAATCGGAGCCGCTCGCGATGACCGCGCCCGAATCGAGCAGCCGGCGCCAGGCGTAGCCGCCCTTGATGCGCTGTGCGCCCACGCGGTCTTCCGCCATGTTCATGTCACTGGTCGCGTGCACCGGCTGCATCGACGCGATCACGCCGAGTTCGCTGAAGCGCGGGATGTCGTCCAGCGCGATGATCTGCGCGTGTTCGACGCGGTTGCGCAGGGGCGAGGGCTTGCCGCCCTGGGCCCGCTCGAAGGCATCGAGCGCCATGCGGTTGCCGAGGTCGCCGATGGCATGGATGCCGACCTGGAAACCCTTGCTGTTCGCTTTCCGTACGAATGCGTCGAGCTGCTCCTGCGTATAAAAGGGCAGGCCACGGTTCTCCGGGTCGTCGTCGTAGGGCTCGATCATCGCCGCGCCGCGGCTGCCGAGGGCGCCGTCGGAGTAGAGCTTCACGGAGGCAATATCGAGGTGATCGTTGCCGTAGCCGCGGATGGGTTCGGCGAAGGCATCGAGGTTCGGGCCGCTGTCGCTCAGCATGGCGTAGATGCGCATGCCGAGTTCGCCATCGTCGGCCATGGACATGTACACCTCGGCTTCCGTCTTGCTGATACCGGCGTCATGTACGCCGGTGATGCCCAACGCCAGCAGGCTGTCGATGGCACTCGCGTAGGCTTCGCGAATCTCGTTGCGCGTCGGGTCGGGGACGTGTTTCTCGACGAGCGCCATCGCAGTATCGACGAGCACGCCCGTAGCCTTGCCGTTGTCGTCGCGGATGATCTTGCCGCCGACGGGATCCGGCGTGTCCGCGTCGATACCGGCAATTTCCAGCGTCCGACTGTTCGCCCAGCCGGCATGCCCGTCTATGCGCCGCAGCCAGACGGGCCGGTCGGCGACCACGGCGTCGATATCGGCGGCGGCCGGGAATTCCTTCACCGGCCACAGCACCTGGTTCCAGCCGCGGCCGAGAATCCAGCCAGTGCGGCGATTCGCGGCAAATTCGCCGATACGCGCGACCGCGTCTTCGACGCTGGGCGAACCGAGCAGGTTCAGGGTCACGGTCAGGACGCCCTGGCTGTAAACGTGCGCGTGCGCGTCGGTCAGCCCCGGCAGCACGACGCGGCCGCCGCCATCGATGCGGTCAGCGTCCGGGATACCGGCCAGCAGGGTGTCGTCTCCGGTCGCGACGACCTTGCCGTCTGCAGCGAAGACGAGCACGCTGAATTCGCGGACACCGTCCGCGGTCGGCGTGTAGCCGACCACGTCGTGGATGGCGGTGTCGGCCGCGGCGGCGAGGCTCCAGAATGAGGCGAGGGCAAGCAGGAATCGGCAGGCTGTGGTCACAGATGGGCTCCGGTGAAGCGGTTCAAGTATGTAGCAAAAATACCACAAACCGACAGAATGGCGCGGTATTTGACATAGAAGCGTTCCAAAATGTTGACATGACGCGGGACTTCTGCGAATTTGTTTCTGCACTCGCGTCGTGTTTGAACAACATTCGTGCGACACGGGTACAGCCAGACACCTTCAGGTACGGCTTGGCGGGGGATTCAGGGGGCCAGGTACCACGTACGATACGTAGGTAGCAAAGGCGGTTCCGAGAGGAGCCGCCTTTTTTAGTTCCACGGCGGGCGGCGACCTTTTCGACGGCTAGCATCTATGGCATCCGACCACGGCAGCGGCAACATGAAGCGCGTCATCATTGCGCTGGCGCTGACCGGGTGCTTCATGATCGTCGAGGTCATCGGCGGCATTCTCTCCGGGTCGCTCGCGCTGCTGGCCGACGCCGGCCACATGCTCACGGACACGATGGCGCTGGCGCTCGCGGCGATCGCATTCCATGTCGGCAAGCGGCCCGCGGATGCGCGGCGCACTTTCGGCTACCAGCGTTTCCAGATCCTGGCCGCCTTCGTCAACGGTCTCAGCCTGCTGGTTATTGTCGGCTGGATCCTGTTCGAGGCGATGCGGCGCTTCGTCACGCCGGTCGACGTAGCCGGCGCGACGATGCTTGCCGTGGCCGCGGCCGGGCTGGTGGTCAACGTGATTGCTTTCACGGTCCTTCACGGCGGCGACCGCGATAACCTGAATATCCGCGGTGCGGCGCTGCACGTCGCCGGTGACCTGCTGGGTTCGGTGGCCGCGATCGTCGCCGCCGTCGTCATCATCTACACGGGCTGGATGGCGATCGACCCGCTGCTGTCGATCGCCGTCGCGTTCCTGATCCTCAAGAGTGCCTGGGCGCTCGTGCAACAGAGCGGGCACGTGCTGCTGGAAGGCGCGCCCGCATGGCTCGACCGCGACGAGATGCAGCGAAAGATCATCGAGCGCGTGCCCGAGGTCGACGGCATTCACCACGTTCATGTCTGGGGACTCACGCCGCAGGACCTGATGCTGACGATGCATGTCAGGCTGGACGCGGGAGTGACGAACCCGACCGCTGTCGTACGCCGGGTCAAGGCGACGCTGCAGGACGACTACGGTATTGGCCACTCGACGATCGAAATCGAGACCGACGACTGCGCGGATCACCACAGCGCCTGAACAGGCACTATTCCGGCGGCTCGATGGTCCCGATATACGGCAGGGTGCGGTCGCGCTCCGCGTAATCGAGGCCGTAGCCGACCACCCACTCGTCGCCGATACCGAAGCCGATGTAATCGATGGGGACCTCGACCTCGGCGCGACTCGGCTTGTGCAACAGCGCCGCGGTCCTGATGGAGGCGGGGCGATGCGACTCGAGGATTCCGATCAGGTACTTGAGCGTATGCCCCGTGTCGACGATGTCTTCGATGATGAGGACATGGCGGTTCTCGATGTTGCCGCGCACGTCCAGGACCAGCCGCACGGCGCCCGAGGACACGCTGCCGCTCGCGTAGCTCGATACGGCGATGAACTCGATGGTGCGCGGTATCGTCAGGCGTCGCGACAGGTCGGCGAGGAATATGAACGCACCCTTGAGGACGCCGATCAGCACGAGGTCGCCCTTGTCGCGGTAGTCGTCCGAGATCTGCGCAGCGAGTTCAGCGACGCGCGCCTGGATGTCCTGTTCACTGATCAGTACGGATGGCTGCTTCAAAGTGATGGCCCGCGGTCCGCAAAGCGAGGAGCATAGGGTATCTTGTACGTGGAAGCCACCCACGAATACGGTAAGGTAGCGCCCCTATGAAACGCTCCATCGCCATTGCGGGAAACATGGGCGCCGGCAAGTCGACGCTGGTCGATTTCCTTGCGCGAACCTACGGGGTGGTGCCGTTCTACGAACCCAATGACGAGAATCCCTACCTCGCCGATTTCTACAAGGACATGAAAGGCTGGGCGTTCCAGTCACAGCTCTACTTTCTCGCCAACAAGTTCCGCCTGCACCAGGAACTCGACCGGCAGCCCGGTGTGGTCGCGCTGGACCGGACGATCTTCGAGGACGCCGAAGTCTTCGCGACCGCGCTGCACCAGATGCGCAAGATCTCGAAACGCGACTGGCAGACCTACCAGAGCTTCTACAATGCGATCCTCGACGCGATCCGGCCGCCCGACCTGATGATCTACCTGCGTTGCTCGATGCGCACCCTGCGGCAGCGCATCCGGTTGCGCGGGCGTGCGATGGAGCGGGATGTCCCGCACGCATATCTTAAACGCCTCGATCGGCTCTACGACGAATGGATAGCGTCCTACGACATGAGCGACGTGCTGGTCCTGGAAACGGACGAACTCGACTACATCCACGACCTCGTGCATCGCCTCGACGTGATGGAGCGCATCGAGGCCGTCCTGCCTCAGGAAGTGGGCAGGCCGGCGTGCTGAACGGCGCGGCGAGTCGCTGACGTCATGAACGGTGGCGTCCTCGAGATCTCGACACGGGGGCTCCTGTACGCATTCATTCCCGCGCTCGTCGTGCTGATCATCATGTGGCGCTGGCGGGCCGAGGCGGGCACCGCGGTCTACGCGATGGCGCGCATGCTGGTGCAGCTGTTCGCGATCGGTTACGTGCTGATCTATATCTTCGAGAGCGATAATTACTGGGTCATAGCCGGCGTGCTGACGATCATGATCGTCATTGCGAGCTGGATCGCGGTGCGGCCGCTCGGCGCATCGAAGCGGCAATCCTGGCCAAACTCGCTGCTCGCCATCGGCTTGACGAGCGTCGTGGTCCTGGCCGTCGTCACGCAGGCCGTCATCGGCGTGGAACCCTGGTTCAGTCCCCGCTACGTGGTGCCGCTGGGCGGCATGATCGTCACGGGATCCATGAACGCCGTCAGCCTGGCGGCCGAGCGCTTCCAGACCGAGATTGCGCGCGACGAGCCGCTGCTGGAATCCCGACGCATCGCTTTCAGAACGTCGCTGATACCGATCACCAACATGCTGTTTGCCGTCGGCCTGGTTTCACTGCCCGGCATGATGACGGGCCAGATTCTCTCCGGCGTGTCGCCGCTGATTGCTGCCAAGTACCAGATCATCGTCATGGCGATGTTCTTCGGCACCGGCGGTATCGCCGCCGCGTCTTACCTGCAGCTCGAGATGCGCCGCGTCAACAGGCCCTAGTTCAGTCGATCCGGAATCCGGCGCTTCTCAGCAGCCTTGCGCTTGCATCGAACTCCTGCCGGTCGGAATAGGTCATGACGACTTCGAACTCACCGGTGCCGCGGCGAAACCAGTCGAGGTTCAGGTCCGGCGCCTGCTGCTCGAGGTTCTCGACGAAGGCTGCGGCCCGGTAGGGTTCACCGAAGGTCAGCAGCGTCGACTGGCCGAGATCCGAGTAGAGCGCGTCTCCGACCGGCTTCACGGCCTTGCCATCGCCGAGCACGTACTTGAGGTGGCGGAAGATGTAACCCGAATACCAGTTGGCACCGGAGGGAATTGGACCACCGTCGACCGGTATGCGACGCGGACCGTAATTGTAGGCCGCGAGCGCCAGGTGCAGGTTGCCCCGGTAGCGCGCCAGCAGTTCCTTGAGGTAACGCGCGCCTGCGTCGATGTTGGTGCACGGGTCGTAGAGTTCGCTCAGCCGATGGATGCCGAGGTGCCTGGCGGTGTCGGGCCACAGGATCTGCATCACGCCGTGCGCATTGGCGCGCGAGCGGGCCGTGGCTTCGAAATCGCTTTCGCCGCGCGCGACGGCGAGCAGCAAGGTCTCGGGCAGGCCGTGCTGCAGTGCCGCGCTGCCGAAGCAGTGCGCATGCGGGAAGCGGTAGGCCGGATCGAGGTGGGAACGCTCGTTGGCGTAATCGCGCCATGCGCCGTCGAGGTCGGTCTCCATGGCGCCCGATTCGGGTGCGGCGAACAGCAGCAGCACCGCTGCGACACCGAGCATCCTGACCGAGTGGTTGGCAAGCACCTCAGCTCTCCGGAAGCTGCAGGCCCGTCGCCGCGGAGATCTGCGACAGTCGGGCCGTGATTTCCTGGTCGTCTTCGTAGGCGAAAGCAACTTCGTATACGCCGGGTTTTACCTTGACGACCCGGTAATCGAGACCCGTGACCCGCTGCAACTGGTCGACAAAGCCGTTGGCGGCGACTTCACTGCGAAACGGGCTCCAGAACGCGTACCAGTGCAGGGTCTCTTCGGGTGTTGCGGGTAGCGCTTCGGCCACGACTTCGGCTGGCGTTTCTTCCGCCGCGGGTTCGACGGCTCTGCCGGCCGCGGCATGCACGTCCTCCTGCGGCTCTTGCGGCTCTTCCCGCGGCTCGACGGTCGGCGGCGCGGACGCCGGCGCCTCCGCCCGCATGGGCAGCGTGATGACGGTAGGCTCCGCGACGCTCGACTCGGTCGTGAATTCGGGAATTCCGACGAAAACGACCAGCGCAGCGACAGCGAGGGCGGAACCCACGAGCACGCCCACGAAACGCATCATCGTTCTCTCCTCATAGCACGTCCTTTATTTCCAGCGCGCGCCAGCCGACGTGCGGCGCATGGCGCGCGGCGAGCACGGCAAATTCGTCCAGCCAGAGGTGCAGCGCGTTGTTTTCGAGCCCCCTCCGCAGCGACCGGCTGCAGCGCAGGGGGAGTGCATCGATGTGATTGGCGAACTCGCGGGCTGCGCGAGCGTCGGAGACCGCGAACGCGTAGTAGGTATCGACGCCGGGCGCGATCCGCCACTCGCCCGTCTCACGCATTTCGCTGCTGCCAATGGCCGTGAAGGGCACCGGGTAACGCATGGCCGCGCCGCGCGTGACGACGTGCGGTGCCGTGCGCTCGCGGCAGTCGGGACCGCCCAGCCGCACGAGGCCGAAATTAGCCTGGTGAGCGAGGACGAACACGATCGCATCGGCGCGCGCATCGGCGATCAGCACCGAGCACTGCGACTGCGACTCGCTATAAGTAGTCGTCTGCAGCGACGTGTCTCCCGGTCGCGCGCAACTGCGGGGGTCCTGCGACTTCAGGATTCGCAAAGGCCCCAGCAGTGCATCGCCGCCACGGGGAATATCGACGGTCGCGTTCAGGACTGCGGGCGCCGGCATTTCGTCGTTCCGCGGGGGCGGCGCACCCGCGAGTCGGTAGCCGGGCAGCAGCACGTACGCGCTGGCGCTCAGTGTCGACAGCTCCGCATCGGCGTCGGTTGGCGTGACGGTGAGCCAGTACTGGTACAGCGAGCCGTCGATCTGGTGTGCCCTGCCGCTCAGTGTGGCGTTGACCTGCTGTTCGTTACCGCTCAGTTCCAGCGCGTCATGACGGGCGAGGTTGTTGCTCACGAGTTGTACCGTGACGCCGAGGTTGTCCTCCGCTTCGGATGCCTGTTCCGCCGCGACGATGTATCGGCCGGCGGTTTCGCGCAGCAGAGCGCATGACAGGTCGTGCGCGAGGCGCGTGGCGAGCAGGTCGGACTCGTCGGCGGTGAAGGGCACGTCGCGGGCGCCGCGAAACGTCGCGTCGGCGTGGCTCCTGCGCACGGCCTGTTGCTGGACGCTGCTCAGCGCCCCCTGCCAGGCAGCTCCGAAACCCGACACCCAGGTGTTGTCCTCGAGGTCGAATGCGCGAACGCCGACGCCGTGCGAGCCGTCGATACGGCGTGAAAGTGAAATACCGACGTAGTAATGCACCTCGTCGCGGGTGCAATCCACGGCCTGGGCAGCAGGACCCGCTCCCGCGCCGCCCTGGCGCCGCCCGACGATGACGCCGGGCGCGTTGAGTGCCGCGTCGAGCAGGCGATCGCGCAGCGAGATGGCCAGCGCGTTGCTGACGGACGCCGGGACATTGTCCTCGAACACGACGAACATCACCGATTCGCCCTTGAAGCGCGGGTGTTCGACGAGCTGCGACGTTACGTAGGGTACGAGCTCCCGGTCGAACCAGCGGTCGAGGCTTCTCTCCGTCGCATGGGCCTGCAACGAGAGTACCGACAAGCACAGTAACGCGAGCGCCGGGCGCATCACGACGCCTCCAGGCGCAACTCACCGTCGCCGCCGATGACAAGCGCGCCGCCGGAATGACCGCGCACGAGGTCGTCCAGCTGTTTACTCAATTTTCCTGGCAGCGTTACGCCCCAGCCGACGCCGGCGGTGTTTACGCCCGAGCGTGCCAGGGCGTCGATGACGGGGCGTGGCACGGTGCCGGCCTCCATCTCGTGGAAGCTGTTCGGCGCCGATGCGTCCCAGAAACTGATACGGCTGTCGCTCACCGTCATGCGCCGCGCGCGCCCTTCGGATATCGCGTAAAGGCCCACCTTGCCGGCCGCGACGAGCCGGGTTAAGGCGAGATCGGATTCGAATCGCAGCGTGAAGCCTTCGTCTTCCGGGGTAACGCTTGCTGCGGCCGGTACGTCCACGGCATCCGGTTTTGCAGGTGCCGCCGCTGCCTCGACGTTGGGCTCCGCGACGAATGCGGGCGTCCTTGCCGGGCGCGTGAGCTGCACCGGTTTTTCGGGTTCCGGCGCCGGCGGGTCGGGTTCCGCATCCACTTGCTTCGGTTCAGGCTCCGGTTCGGTCACTTCTGCGATGGGTGGCGGTGCTGCCGGTGCAGGCGACTGCGATGGCGCTTCGGGGACCAGCGGGATGCTTTGAACCAGCGCAAAGATGGCAACCAGGCACAGCGCGAGGATTGCCATGAACCGCATGATGTCGGTCTGCAGGTCGGCAGCACCGCCGGCTTCCGTGTCACCGCGGTGCATGGGATAGAACAGGGGAGAGCGGCTCACTCGGCAGCCTCCGCTGGAGTGATGGCGGATCTGCGATGGCCCAGGTGTTGTTCGATACGCTGCAGGCTCTCGCGCATTTCCGAGGTATCGGCGCGGGCGGCCCGGTCGTAACGCTGTTGCAGGCGGGAACCCAGCGTGACGGTCTTGTAGACCCGCATCAGGTAGCCGCCGATGCCGCCGAAGATGGTGGTCGAGAGCGCGAGCAGGATGCCGCCGTCGATCATGCGCTCGAGCATCGCGAATGCGCCCTCCTGCAGGGCGACGTCCCTGTCACCCAAAGCAAAGATCAGCGCGCTGCGCATGCCGATTGCCGTCCAGATGACGCCGGTGCCGAAGAACAGCGTTGTCCAGATCTCGGTCAGCTGGTCGAGCTGCACGATCCTGTCGACCGGCTTGTCGTCATCGAGGCTGCGGCGCAGTCGCCCCAGCGTGACGAAGAAGGCCAGCAGCAGGCCGGCGAACACCGGGATCGAGGAGCCGAGGTTGGTGTAAGCCCATGCCAGCCAGTCGCCCGGTGCGCTGATGACGGTGTCCTGCAGGCGGATGACGTTGAGGCGCGCCAGTGTATAGAGGAGCGCCGCGCCGCCGAGCAGTGTTCCGAGCGCGCCGGCGAGCAGTCCTTGCAGAAACAGCCGTTGCGTCATCGTCCTGTCTCGTTATCGACCGGCGGCGCATGCCGTGCAGGTTGCCTCCAGGACGAGTTCGACCTCCTGGTAGAGGCGGTCGGCACGGTAATAGCCGTCGGCGTCCCGGCTCACCTTGAGCAGGCCGCGTTCCTTGTCGGACAGCTCGCGTTCCATGTCGAACAGCACCCGCTGCTTGTTCGGGCAGGTGTGCGAACAGTTGTTGTAGTCGCCCTTCATCGACATGAACTTCACGTTGAAGAAGCGGTTGTAGTATTCCTGCGCCTGGCGCGTGCTGAGCAGGCCCTGGTCGCCCGACCAGACGAGGAACTCGCTGAAGATGCGCTTGTTCTCGGGCTTCGGATCGCCTTCGGCGATCGTCAGCAAATCGTCGTAGTAACGGTCGAAGTGCGCCTCGCAGCCCGTGTTCAGCGAGGTCTTGACGAAGCTAATCGCGCTGTCCAGGTTGCGCGTCTGGGGAGACGGGCAGCCGGGCTCGTTCGACGCGCACGCCGAGAGGGTCGCCAGGCCGGCCAGCAATGCGAGGATTCGGATCGGTAGGGAAGTCTGCGTGTTCATGTTTCGCTCCTGGGCAGGATCGCTGACGTTGCTTATTGTTCGAGGGGGCTGCGGTAGGCCTGCTCGACGCTGCCGGGAGGAGGACCCGCAACGAGTGCCTGCGGGTCTTCGTCGCCGAACAGGATCGTCTTGACCCCACCAACCACTTCCATCATTTCCGGCGTGATGATGCCGAATGACTGGTTCAGCTGTTCCATCAGCGTGGCGCGCGCAATCTCCTGGCGCGTCCGCTCGATAAGAACGCTCGTCTCTTCCATGTCGAGGTAGATGTCCGACGCCAGTACCGCAAGCGACTGGTCGCCCCGGCTGCCGGACGTGGCGACCAGCTGATAATAACTCGGTATCCGCGTTCGTGGTGGTCTTGCCCACCAGCGTTTCCTGCAATTGCCAGGGCGTCATCTTCTTGCCGAGCTCGTTGCGCAAGCCGCGTTCGAGGCTGATGCGCGTGTTGTTGACGGTGTGCTCCATGTCGGGCAACCGTTCTTCCATGATCGTGAGCATCTCGAGGTAGGTGGCACCGATCTGGCGCGACAGGCGCTGGCAGCCGGCATCGTTCTCAGCGCCGTCGCACTTGCTTTCAACAAAGAGTTGCTGCTGCTGGTCGAGGCGCCCGATGACTTCCTGCAGTCCCGTTTCCATGTCGCGGGCGACGTTGCCCGTCTGTTTCAGGTCCTCGACCACGGTGGTGGGAAACAGCCGGATGGTGGGGGTGTTCGCCAGGACGGATTGTGCGAGTATCAACAGCGTGCCGGCGAGCAACAGTCCCAGGGTCGCCTGGCGTCTCGCGGGGTCGGCAGTGACAGCGAGCGGGCGCTTGTTATTCATGTTTCGGTCCTCGTTGCTAGGTGTGCCTGTCGGCGCCGCTGGGGGATTGCGACGACCTGTTACACACGCTAACCGCGGGTCGATGAATACAAGCTGAACCGGCTATTCGTAATTATCCCTATTGCTTATCGTAATGCGAATCATTATCATTTTGGCCTGAATCAGAAACCACTAATAAAATCCGTTGCTTACATAATTCTCTCGACGGATTCGCGGTGGCGCAAAAACCCGGGACACCCTCGCTATGGACCGCAACGGCAGCACACTCGCAACCCTCCGGAAAGGCCAGAAAGGCATCATCGCATCGGTAAACGCCGCGGATCCTCAGGTTCAGCGCCTGATGACGCTCGGTCTCGTCGAGGGCGCGATCGTCGAGCTGGCCAGCGCCGCGCTCGGCGGCGATCCCTTGGAGTTCCGGTTGTTCGGTCGCGGTATCTCGCTTCGCCAGGAGCAGGCCAGGCAGTTCGCCGTGTCTCCGGTAGCGGCGGGCGGTGACTAAAACCAAAGAAATCCGCGTTCCTGCCAACCAGATACCCGTAAGCCGGCGCTCCGACGCCAGCATCGCGGTTGTCGGCAACCCCAATTCCGGCAAGAGCACCCTGTTCAACCGCCTCACCGGGCTGCGGCAGCGCATCGGCAACTACCCGGGCGTGACCGTGGAACGCCACGTCGGCACGCTCAAGGTGGCTGACAAGTCTCTCGAACTGGTCGATCTGCCCGGCACCCATGCCCTGAGTGCGCATTCCCTCGAGGAGCAGATCGCCGTCGACGTGATCCTCGGCCACATGGCGGGTACGTCGACCCCGGACGGGATACTCGCGGTTCTTGACGGTACCAACCTCTACCAGGGGCTGTACTTGCTGCAGCAGCTGCTCGAGCTGGAACGGCCGCTGGTCGTCGCGCTGACGATGGCCGATGCCGCCGAACTGGAGGGCCTGAAAATAGACGTACCGGGACTGGCCGCGAAACTCGGCGGCGTGCCGGTGTGCCCGGTGGTCGCGACGACCGGGCAGGGCGTCGACAAGCTCCGCGATGCGTTGTCGTCGATCACCGAACTCGAGCCGCCGGAGCCTGGCAAGACGTGGCCTGAGCTGACCGCCGCCGCCAGGGAACTCGCGGCGCATGCGCCGGCGAACACGCGGATTGCCGAGGTCGAGCGGCTGCTGATCGATGGACCGAGCGAAGCCAAACAGGAGTTCCTGTCGCGCTTCGACGTCGGCGCCCCGGCCGCGCTGCACGCGCTTCGCGAGCGCCTGTTCGGTTCGGAACCGCCGCTCGCGGTCGAGGCCCGTGTGCGCTATCGCTGGGTCCGCGAAGTGCTCGACCAGGTGGTGCAGCAGGCGCCGCCCTTCTATGGCTGGCAGGCACGCATCACGTCATGGCTGAACCAGCCGGTGCCGGGGACCATCGGGCTGTTTCTCGTGATGGCCATCGTGTTCCAGGCCGTGTTCGCGTGGGCGACGCCGGTCATGGACCTGATCGATTCGGCCACGTCGATACTCGGCGGCCACGTGAACGAGGCCCTCGGCGAAGGCGCGCTGGCGAGCCTGATCGCGGACGGTGTTATTGCCGGCGTGGGCAGCGTGATCATCTTCCTGCCGCAGATCATGATCCTGTTCCTGTTCATTATCCTGCTCGAGGATTCGGGCTACCTGGCCCGCGCCGCTTACCTCATGGATCGCGCGATGCGCTCCGTCGGCCTGTCGGGGCAGTCGATCATACCGATGATCTCGAGCTTCGCCTGCGCAGTGCCCGGCATCATGGCCACGCGAGTGATACCGAATCGCCGCGACCGGATCGCGACGATTCTCGCGGCGCCATTCATGACCTGCTCGGCCCGGCTGCCGGTGTATGCGCTGCTGATCGCCGCGTTCGTGCCGGCGAAGTCCGTGGGCTTCATGAACCTGCAGGGGCTGGTGCTGTTCGGCCTGTACATGTTCGGTATCGTGATGGGCATCCTGACCGCGCTGCTGATTCGCAAGACGGCGCTGCGCGGCCCGAAACCGCCGTTCGCACTGATGCTGCCCGAGTTTCGCCGGCCCAATTTGCGCACCGTGTTGATGCAGTTGCTCGGTCGCGCCAAGGTGTTCCTGCACCGCGCCGGCACCGTCATCTTCACGGTCGCCGTGATCATCTGGGCACTGGCCTATTACCCGCGCTCGGACGACGTTGCGCCGTACGTCGAGCAGCAACAGCAGGCGGCTATCGCCGAACTGTCCGGCGAGGAACTCGATGTTGCGCTGGCGCAGATCGGCAACCGGGCGGCCGCGCTGCAGCTCGAACAGAGCTGGCTGGGGCGTGCCGGGCACTTCGTGGAGCCCGTCTTCAGGCCGCTGGGATGGGACTGGCGCGTGTCGTCCGCGGTGATCGCCGGGTTCCCGGCACGCGAGGTGGTCGTCGCCGTACTGGGTACCGTCTACGCGGTTGGTGACGAAGCCGACGAGGCGACCTTGTCCGGGCGGCTCAAAGCGGCCCGCTGGCCGGACGGCAGCCCGGTGTTCACGTTGCCGATGGTGCTCGGCCTGCTGCTTTTCTACGCCTGTTGCCTGCAGTGCGCGGCTACGCTGGCCGTGATCCGGCGCGAAACGAATACCTGGCGCTGGCCGGCATTCGCGTGGGTTTACATGACCGCCATCGGCTACGTCGGCGCGTTGCTGGTGTACCAGCTCGGAACCTGATAGTGCCCGCTGCGACGGGCGCTTGAGTCTCTCGCTGCCGCGGACTAGTCTTGGTCCAAACCGGACCGCGACGCCTTCGACAGGCTTGCGGCCGGATTCAACGGGCAACGAGAGGGGACTACCACATGATCAAAGACTACAAGCGCGCGATTCTCGGCACCGCTGCCGCAACGCTCATCTGCCTGCCCGCGCTCGCCGGCGCCGAGCATCATGGCCTCAAGGCGAGCGCCGACATCAAGGGTTGCACCGACCCGAACATCTCCGGCAAGGCGAAGCTCATGGAGAAGACGACCCCCGAGGGCATCAAGGAAGTGACCGTCAAGATGATGGTGGAGGGACTCAGCGACGGCAAGCACGCGGTCCACATCCACGAGGTTGGCGCCTGCGAGCCCTGTGGCGAGGCGAAAGGGCATCACGACCCGGGTCCCTTCGGGCAGTCACGGCCGGACAGCGCGACCGACGACGTACCGGCAGCCGACATCAATCACCCTTATCACATGGGCGACCTGATCAACATCGAGGTGAAGAACGGCAAGGGCGAGATGATGCACACGACCAACCGCGTCACCTTGTCGCCGGGGCGCCTGAGTATCCTCGACGAGGACGGCAGCGCGTTCATCATCCACACCAACCCCGACACCTACTGTGACGAAGAGTCGGACCTGAAGAAGGGCTGCGCGGGCGGCGCTCGTGATGCCTGCGGCATCATCCGCGCTGCGGACTAGCAAGGCTGAGAATGGAACGGCCGGTCCCGCAAAGCGGGACCGCGCCGTACTGCTTCACAAGCCAGTCAATTTCTCGCACGCCGCCGCAAGCGTCTCGTCGTCTTTCGCGAAACAGAAGCGCAGGCGGGTTCCCGTGAATGGCTGCTCACAGAAGACCGACAGGGGAATCGAGGCGACGCCGATTTCCTCGGTCCAGCGCTTCGCGAGCGAGACGTCGTCTTCGTCGCTGATGTCACCGTAATCGACGATCTGGAAGAACGTGCTGCGCGCCGGATGCAGCCGGAAGCGAGAGTCCCCGAGCAGGCGGCAGAAAAGGTCACGCTTCTGCTGGTAAAAAGCGGGTAGCCTCTCGTGGAACGCCGGGTTGCCCTGCAGGAAGTCGGCCAGCGCGTGCTGCACGGGCGTATTCACGGCGAAGGTCGTGAACTGGTGCACCTTGCGAAATTCGGCGGTCAGTTCCGCGGGCGCCATGCAGTAGCCGACCTTCCAGCCGGTTGCGTGGTAGGTCTTGCCGAACGACGACACGACGAAACTGCGCTCCCAGAGTTCATCGACGGCAAGCGCGCTTGCATGCGATTCACCGTCGAACACGATGTGCTCGTAGACTTCGTCCGACAGCAGATACGCGGGCGTATTGCTTAGCAGTGCCGCCAGTTGCCGCAAGTCGTCGGCGGAAAGGATCGCACCCGTCGGGTTGTGCGGAAAGTTGATGATGACGAGCCGTGTCTTGTCGTTGAGTGCCTCTTCGAGGCGCTGCCAGTCGATCGAAAAATCGAAGCCATCGTCGCTGATGGCCAGCGGCACGTGCACGGTGCGGCCGCCTGCCAGGGTGACAGCAGGCTCGTAGGAATCGTAGGCAGGATCGAACACGATGACCTCGTCGCCGCTTCGGACGATGGCCTGGATCGCGCTGAACAGGCCCTCGGTTGCACCCGTGCACACTGTTATTTCGGCATCCGCGTCCAGGCGGCGTCCCTGCATGCTTGCCGTCTTCCCGGCAATGGCTCGCCGCAGCGCCGGTACGCCCGGCATCGGTGCGTACTGGTTTGCACCGCTCCTGAGGTAGTGCTCGATTCGATCGATCAGCTCCGCGGGCGGTTCGAAGCTCGGGAATCCCTGCGACAGGTTGATGGCCCTGCAGTCGAGCGCAAGCTGACTCATGACCGCGAAAATCGTCGTGCCGACGTCAGGAAGTTTGCTCGTGAGTGGGGCAGTCATCGCGCTGCGACCATGACACCGACGCGTTTGGCTTGTCAATTCCAACGCAGCTATTGCACCATTTCGTTAATATTGGCCACAACAAGAACCAAGGGGGGTACCAACATGGACAGGCGGCGTTTTCTGCAATCTTCGCTTGCAGCCAGCGTGGCTGCGGCGCTTCCGGCATCGCAGGCTTTCGCGGCACTGCAGGCGTTAACCCAGGTAACGGGCGACATCCGTGCCGTCACCAACGATCGCGCAGAAATCTCGATCGAAAAAGCGGCCGTGCAGGAACTGGCCGACAGCTTGCGCGGCAACCTGCTGTTGCCCGGCAACGACGGCTATGACGTCGCGCGTCGCGTGCTGAATCCGTCGATCGACAAGTATCCCGCACTGATCGTGCAACCGACTGGCGTCGCCGATATCCAGCAAGCGGTAAACTTCGCGCGCGATCGACAACTGCTCGTCGCCGTGAAATGCGGCGGTCACAGCTACGCCGGCAAGTCGACCTGCGACGGTGGCTTGCAGCTCGATCTGTCCACGTTCCGCCATTGCCGTGTCGACCGCGGGTCGCGGCGGGCTTACGTTGCCGGCGGCAGCCTGCTCGGTGAACTCGACCGAGAGGCGATGGCGCAGGGACTGGTCACGACGGCGGGAACCGTTTCGCACACCGGGGTAGGCGGCCTGACGACGGCTGGCGGTTTCGGGCGGCTCGGGCGCCGCTTCGGGCTGGCACTCGACAACGTCAAGGCCGTCGACGTAGTGACGGCCGACGGCCGCCTGCTGCACGCCAGCGCCGAAGAGAACGCAGATCTCTACTGGGGCGTCCGGGGCGGCGGCGGCAACTTCGGCGTCGTCACGAGCTTCGAGTTCGGCCTGCACCCGATGGAGCGTACGGTGGTCTCCGGAACCGTGCTGTTCCCGGATCAGGACGTTCACGAAGTCTTCAAGGTGTACCGTGACCACGGCGTCACGGCACCGGACATGCTCTACTGCGACGTCATGATTACGTCACCGATGGACGGTACGGCGCGAATGGCCGGGTACGAGCTCTGCTGGTCCGGTCCTGAGAGCGAGGCGGAGAGAGTGTTGAAACCGTTCCTTTCGATCGGAGAGCCGGTGATGAACACGGTGCAGGCGATCGACTATGTCGAGACGCAGCGTACCTGGGACAACACGGACCCTCGCAACCATGCGGAGTACCTGAAGGGCGGCTTCATCAATGAGTTCCCGGACGAGTTGATCGAGGCGATGCTGGACGGGTTCGAGGCGAGGGACAGGCGCTCGCTCACCGTCTACCTGCAGCAGTCGGGCGGTGCGATCGGTCGCGTGCCGGTCGAGGCAACCGCGTTCGCGCATCGCAAGAGCATTGCCAACATGTTCGCAATCGTCGGTTGGCCGAACGAGGATCCTGCCGAACAGCATGTCGACTACATGCGCGAGTACTGGGCTTCGCTGTTCCCGTTTACGGACGGTTACTACACGGTCGACACGGCCAACGAGTCGAAAGAGATTCGCCACGGCAACTACCAGGGCAATTTCCCGCGCCTGCTGGAAGTGAAGAAGAAGTACGACCCGACGAACCTCTTCAGGCTGAACGCGAATATCGCGCCGGCCTGACGCGTCTTACTGGGCGGACCAGCCGCCGTCGACCGGCAGTATTGCGCCCGTAATGGACGAGGCGGCGTCGCTGCAGAGGTAGAGCACCAGTTCGGCGATCTCGTCGATCTGGATGAACTTCTTCGTGGGCTGCGCGGCGAGCATCACGTCGCGCACGACCTCTTCCTCGGTAATACCCCGCGCCCGGGCCGTGTCTGCAACCTGTCCGGTCACCAGCGGCGTTTCCACGTAGCCCGGCGCAATCGAGTTGACCGTGATGTTCTGCTGTGCGAGCTCGAGCGCGACGACCTTGGTGAGCCCCGCTACACCGTGTTTCGCGGCCACATAGGCCGCCTTGTAGGGGGATGCCACCAGTGCGTGCAGGGACGAGATGTTGATGATGCGTCCCCAGCCGGCCTCCAGCATGTGCGGTGTCGCCGCGCGAATCGTATGAAACGATGCGGACAGGTTGGTGGCGATGATGTCGTCCCACTTCTCCGGCGGAAAATCCTGTATCGGCGAGACGAACTGTATGCCCGCGTTGTTGACCAGTATGTCGATGGTGCCAAATGAATCAGCGGCTTCCTCGATCATCGTGGCGATCTCGCCGGGCTGGATCATATTGGCGGGTGAAAAGACCACGTTCCCGGTGGCCGCGTCCGAGACGGACCGGACAGCTGCGTCGACCTGGGAAGGGTCACCCAGGCCGTTGACCATGACATTGGCACCTTCGGCGGCGAGCCTGCGCGCAATGCCGAGACCGATCCCGCTCGTCGAGCCGGTGACGATCGCCGATTTGCCGGACAGAGTGTCGATCTTATTCTTCCCAGTCTTTTGCGAGGCGTTTCGCACTCGCCAGGAAGAGGGTAGCAGCAATCAGGTAGAAGCCGGTACCCGCAAGGATAGCGTAGCGCAACGAGTCGTCGCCAAAGCGTGCTTCGAGATTGTCGGAGATGATGCCGAGCGCGACGGTACCCGCGCCGATGCCGATCAGGTTATTGATGAACAGGAAGATGGCGGAAGCGGTCGCGCGCATGGTCGACGGCACGACATGCTGTATTGCCGACAGTACCGGGCCGAGCCACGCCAGCCCGAGACCGGTCGGGATCAGGAGTGCGAAAAATGTCATCGTGAGATTCGGTGACAGGATCGCCATCACGTAAAGCGGTATGGTCAGGAGGAACGCGATCGCCGGGATGATGACATAGTTGCCGCGCTTGCCGGCGCCGAAGCGATCTGCCATGTAGCCGCCGGCCCAGGTGCCGGCGATGCCGCCGATCAGCAGGATCCCGGCGTAGAACACCGACGCCTCTAGCAGTTCCAGCCCAAAGCTGCGCACGAGAAACGAAGGCAGCCAGAAGAACAGGCCGTAGCCCATCATCGAGGACGCCGAGGCGCCCAGCGAAATGAGCCAGAAACTCGGCTTTCGCATGAGCAGCTGGACAATCTCCACGAGCGTCGGAGCCGGTGCGTCCGGGCCCTTCACGTCGTACTGGCCGCGAGGGGGCTCCGCGACGGTCAGCTTGAAAATGGGTGCCACCAGGATGCCCGCGATGCCGACCGCAAAAAACGCGAATCGCCAGTCGATTTTCGACGCAATGTAGCCGCCGAACAGGATTCCGAGCGCGCTGCCGATGGGGATACCGAAGGAATAGACGCTCAGCGCGCGTGCCCGCTGATGCGAAGGGAAGTAGTCCGAAATCAGGGAGTAGGCCGGGGCGACGCCGCCCGCTTCGCCGACGCCGACGCCCAACCGTGCCATGAACAACTGCCAGAAGTTGGTCGCAAGTCCGCATGCGGCGGTCATGCCGCTCCAGATGGTCAGCGCGGCCGTCATGATCCAGGTGCGCTTCCAGCGGTCGGCGAGTATTGCGACAGGGATGCCGAGGCCGGTATAGAAAAGCGCGAAAGCCAGGCCGCCCATCAGGCCCAGCTGCGTGTCGGTCAGGCCGAGGTCCGCCTTGATCGGCACGGCGAGGATGCCGACGATCTGGCGATCGATGAAGTTGAAGGTGTAGACAACCACCAGGATGAACATGACGTAGGCGCGATAGCCGGGCGACTTGGTGTCCATTTTCATGGCGGTGCCTCGTGCGGGACTGAAGGGTGCGACGGACCGGGAGAGGGGGTAGCTCCCGGCCCGTCGCGGGACGATCAGAATACGTATTCGACCGTCGCGGTTACAGTCTGCGGCGGACCGTAGAACGCCGTGACGTTACCTTCCAGGCCGAGAGTCGGGAAGTCGTAGCCGGCAACCTTGTATTCCTCGTCACCGAGGTTCTTGCCATGCAACCCGATGCGCCAGTGCCCGTCGTCGTCTTCCCAGACAATGCTGAGGTCGATGAGCGTGAAGGCATCCTGGTCCAGCAGTTCGTTCGGGAACTCGAACTGGCTCGCCTTGTCGCGGTATGCGATCGACGGGATGAAATAGAACTGGCCGCCGTTACCGAATAATGACAGCGGCCGCTCGTACGTCAGGCCACCACTTGCCGTCCACTCCGGCGTGTTCTGGAATACGGTCTGGTCCGAGACGTCCTGACCACTCGCATCGACGAACTCGGTGTATTCCGCATCGAGCCAACCGACGGCCCAGCGAAACGACCAGTTGTCGTTGGCACGGAAACTGCCTTCGAATTCAACGCCGGGAATTTCTGCAGCGCCGGCGTTGGTCGTCACACCGGTGAACGTATCGTTGATCCCGTCACCGTTAGTGTCGGTGCCAATCGAACCCGGGACCTGAACGTCCTTGTAGTCGGCGAAGAACACCGCGACGCTGGACATGAGCCGGCCGTCCAGCGCGTTCGTGCGCCAGCCCAGTTCGTAGGATGTCACCGTCTCAGGCAGGAACATCATGAACTCGAAGATCTCCGCCTCCGATACCGTGCCATCACCGTCGAGATCGGGTGCGGCAGAGGTCTGGCCGCGGGGATCGAAGCTGCCGCCCTTGAAGCCTTCGGCATAGGAGAAGTAGATGCTGTTCTCGTCGCTCGGTTTCCAGGTCACGGACGCGCGCGGCGTGAACTCCGTCCACTCCTCGCTGCCGTCGAAGTCGGAGGTCGTTGCGGCGACCACGCCACTGCCGCCAAAGGTGGGCGAGAAACCGCCGACGAAAGTGCGGCGCAGGACGATCGAGGAGCGTTTGTCCGAGGTGTAACGGCCGCCGACCGAGACGCTCCAGAAGTCGCTCAGGTCGTAGGAGAAGTCGGCAAACAGCGACCAGGTTTCCGTGTCCACGTCGCCAACGGTGTTCGCGTTGAGTCCGGGAAGTCCGATCAAGTCGCCGGTGGGGCCGAGCACGACGTCGAAATCGTTGAACGCGTTGGCGTCGAGGAAGTAATAGCCCATCACGCCGCTGAGACGATCGCCGTCATACAGCAGCTGCAGCTCGGTCGAGAATTGTTCGTTCTGGTAGGTGACCGGCACGTCGAGATCGTCGACAGCGAGGCTGTCGAAGTCGATCGGCGACCAGGTCTCGTCCTCGCGGTCGGCGATGATGGCCTTGGCGGTCAGCGTGTCGTTGATTTCCCATTCGGCAAGGAACGAGATGCCCGACATCTCGACTTCCTGCTTGGGCACATTCAGCCCGCCCCGGGTATCGAAGACGTCGTCGAGGACCGGTGCGTCGGAGACGTTGGCATCCGTCAGTCGATGCCCGAACTTGGGACTCGAATCATCCTGCGTAACGTCACCGGAGAGGCGCAGGAACAGGGTGTCGGTGACGTCCCACTCGACCGTGCCGCGGAAACCGAGTACGTCCTTGTCGTACTGCTCGGTGCCCAGCGTCAGGTTATCGCCGTAGCCGTCACGCGTAAACGCGGCGACCGTGCCGCCGACGCGGAAGCTGTCGGTCAGGGGCATCGAGCCCGTGACAAGTCCGTCGAGCTGCCCGTAGTTACCGACCGAGCCACGGACCCGCAGCATCGGGTCTGCCTCGATCCGGCGCGTCACGTACTTGATCGCGCCACCGATCGTGTTGCGGCCGTAGAGGGTCCCCTGCGGACCACGCAGCACCTCGATACGCTCGACTTCATACAGGTCAAGCACGGCGGCATGTGGCCGGTTGAAGTAAATGTCGTCGACGTACAGACCGACGCCAGATTCGTATCCCGCGACCGGATCCTGCTGGCCGACGCCGCGAATGAAAGCGGTCAGCGTCGTATTTGTGCCGCGTGACACTTCGAGCGTTACGTTCGGGCTCTGCTTTGCGATTTCGACGATATCGACCGCGCCGATGCGCTCGAGATCGACGCCGCCGAGCACGGAGATCGACAGCGGAACGTCCATCAGCGATTCCTCGCGGCGCCGCGCCGTGGTCACGACGATCTCGTCGATCGCCTTGTCGGCGCCGCCCTGCTGCGCGTGCGCCGGGCCGG
>WOR8_10000510_pt1 | contig 41839 bp, 44 predicted proteins | sample DeeMarSeWOR38_10_FD_19890 | JGI IMG/M metagenome (IMG submission 19890)
TTTGGGTATTCGCCGCTTATCAACGCGCGATCAAGATCACGAACTGGGTAGTATACAAAAACAAAGCCTACGGCGCATTTACTCTCAAGGCGTATTGGTGGCAGCCCTAAACCCGAAGACGGCTTTGTTCTTTCTCGCCTTTTTGCCACAATTTGTCGATCCGTCCGTGGGTTCAGTGACCCTGCAACTCCTGACGCTGGGTGGCATGTTCGTGACGATGGCCATCGTGACGGACAGTATGTACGCATTGTTGGCAAGCACGGCAGGCGGCTGGTTGAAAAGAAACCGGTCTTTTCTGCGCGCAGAAAGGTACGTTGTGGGGGGCGTGTACATTGGCCTGGGCCTGACGGCCGCGCTGGCTCATAACACCCACTAAAGATAAGCTTTGGAAGTGAAGTGGCTGGGAAAGAGGAAAACCTGATACCAGCAGCTTGTATTTTTACAGAATAAACCGTATAGTGTGTTTAGTATTTCTGTATAAACACTCTCTCCGCTCAAAGCGAACGCCATGAAATCATACGCTATCCGTCCTCCTGCTGATGTAAATTCGAGAAATACGAAATGCTTGCTAATCCTCAACACGATTTCAGAACCACAGAGCTAGACCGGGCTCTTCTGTCAACTCCTTTCAGGATCCAGACAAAGTGGCATGTGATAACGGGTGCATCCAGCTCTGGGAAAACAACCTTGATCAATCTATTGACTACCAAAGGATTCCAAACGGTTCCGGAAGCTGGACGACAATACTTTGAAAGAGAGTTAGCCAAAGGGCGGACGATCGATGAGATTCGAAAAGATCGAGCTACCATGACATGCCAAATCTATGCAATGTGGATAAAACAAGAGAGTGGATTAGGAGATGCTGAAGCACTCTTTCTCGACCGAGGCCTTCCAGACAGCCTTGCTTTTTACCGATTTGCTGGATTGGACCCGAATGAGATCTTGCCGGATTGCTTCCAACATCGCTACGCATCCGTGTTTATTCTCAACCGATTACCGTATCAACAGGACGGAATCAGGGGTGGAGATGATGCAAGTGCAGCTTATTTCGACTCGTGGATGGAACGCGACTACAATACTTTAGGATACAATGTTGTAAGGGTACCAGTTCTATCGCCTGAAGAGAGACTGGCATTTATTATTGATGGGCTTTCTGAGGGTGGACTGATATAACATTTGACAGGATGAATTATGAAAATATATTTCTCAGGAGTAATGCAAGGCTCAATAAAACCGATATTTCAATTTTTCTCAAAAAAGCCGTCCGTTCACAAGGGTTGAGAACCTATGTAAGCTTGGCTCGCCAAGCTATTTTACATGAGGCAAGCTAACAAAGGGACAACTTGAAAGCTTATCCGCTTGTGTTCTATTGTCACAGGAAATCCTGTCAAAAGGATTATCTAACGACCGAAAGTCAAAATCGAAAACTTCCGGTTGTTTTTATTTCCATCTTTGCGGGTAAAATAACGTTCATACCAATTCAGGAGCGCGACAAATGGGTGTTATGCTGCAGGCATTTTACTGGGATTGTCCCCGCATAGAGAGCGCGACAAATGGGTGTTATGCTGCAGGCATTTTACTGGGATTGTCCCCGCATAGAGAAAAAAGAATTCAAATGGTGGAAGCATGTAGAGAAACAAATCCCGTCTCTGGCGGAGGTCGGGTTCACCTCGCTGTGGCTGCCGCCGATCCATAAGGCGGCTAATCTGGGTGGACCTTCAATGGGTTACGATCCCTATGATTACTACGACCTGGGTGAGTTTGACCAGAAGGGAACTGTCCCAACCTGGTTCGGTACCAAAAAAGAGTTACTGAGTCTCATCGAAACGGCGCACAAGCACAGGCTGGGCATGATCGCAGACGTAGTCATCAATCACAATTCCGGTGCGGACGAGAGCGAGGTCAATCCGCTCACCAAGCAAAAACGCTGGACCCTGTTCGATCCGCAGAGTGGAAAGTTCCCGCGCAACTGGGAGTGCTTCCACCCATCCATGTACGAGAGTTGGGATGAAGGCACGTTCGGCGATATGCCCGACCTGTCGCATCGCAATCCCTACGTGTATGCCGAGATCCTGAAATTGACGCGCTGGCTGATCGAGGAGGTCGGCTTCGACGGCTTTCGTTACGACTACGTCAAGGGCTATGGAGCCAACACCATCACCGCCATCCAGGAATACCGCTATATGCGCGATGGAAAACCGTTCAAGCCCTACGGCGTGGCTGAGTTCTGGGACAATGCGCGCGCCATCGAGAACTGGGTGGACCTGGCCAACTTCTCCAACTCCAACCCGGTGGACGCCTTCGACTTCCCCCTGCGCGAGATGCTCAAGGCGCTCTGCGACCAGTTCGGTTTCAGCCTGCGGGACCTGGCGACCTGGGAGACTGTGTTACAGAAGCAGCCGTACACCACGGTTACCTTCGTCGAGAACCACGATCTGCGTGACGAGGGTCGTCCCATCGTCAACGACAAGTTACTGGCCTATTCCTACATCCTGACGCACGAGGGCTATCCCTGCGTTTTCTGGCATGATTACTTCAACTACAATCTGGCGCTGGACGACACGCCTAACGGCATCGCAGCGCTCGTCCGGGCGCACGAGAAATTCGCCGGGGGTGCCACACAGACCCTATGGCTGGACGACAACCTGTACATTATGCAGCGCACTGGATATGAAGACAAACCAGGACTGATCTACGTGCTGAACAATCACGGAGGGGACTGGCGTGGCGCCCTGGCCAATACCCAATGGACCAACGCTTCATTCGAGCCCGTAGCCTGGTGGAGCAAAATCGACATGGCTCGTCCGATCAACCAATCCACCGACCGAGACGGACGTGCGCACTTCTACGCTGCTCCACGCGGGTACGCGATCTATGCATTGAAATAATTTTGGGTACCTTGAAAATAGCGTGAAGTATCAGTTACCGATGCTCACGTGAGATGGTGCTCGATAGCAAATATGGCAGCCTGTATTCTATCGCGCAACCCAAGTCGATTGAGAACATGGGAAACATGATTCTTGACTGTCCCCTCACTGACAGAAAGCTGTTCCGCAATTTCGCGATTGGTTGCCCCAGTTGCGATCAAGCCTAACACATCTAGTTCGCGCTTTGTCAGTCCATGCTCCGAGGCTTCCGATACTCTAGATAAACCTTCAATCTTTAAGTTGTTCACCAGCTTTCCCGCAATTTCCGGGGCAAGTTGATATACCCCGGCGTGAGCCAACTTTGTTGCTTGAGCTAGATCACTGACCGGAATATCCTTCAATAAGTAACCACATGCCCCGGCTTGCAGAGAGCGGATAATATAGGCTTCATCATCAAAAGTTGTCAGCATTACTACCTGACAGTCAGGTAACTGCTGACGCAATTTCTCTGTAGCGACAATTCCATCCATCACTGGCATGTGGATATCCATCAGGATAATATCAGGCTTGAGGGCTGAAGCCTGCTCAATGGCCTCCTGGCCGTTCTTAGCTGTCCCCACCACTACGACTCCAACCTGAACATCCAGCATAGAAGCGATTCCGTCTCGTATCAATTGCTGGTCGTCTACGACAAGGACACGCACATCTGGGGATTCACCCATCATTGATTTCCTTTTCAGTCGACTCGGACAAACGTTGTTTTGGGATCATAACTACTAATGTTGTGCCTTCAGTTAGGCTGCTCTCCAACAACATCTCGCCACCCACCAGTTCAAGTCTTTCCCGGATGCCCTGCAAGCCAAAATGTCCAGATCGATTGGCGGGTAAATCTTCGTCCTGCTCTGGTTCGAAACCTTTCCCATCATCGTGAATTTGCAAAGATGCTGATTTTTCACCCAGGCGCACTGTTATCCAGACCTGGCTGGCTCCGGCGTGCCTGTGAACATTAGTCAATCCCTCCTGTGCGGCGCGGAAGAGAGTCGTCAAGGCTGACCTGGAATAATCAGCCTCTGAGCCTTCCATTTTCAAATCAACCTGTAATGTATCGTTTCTCGAACGCTCGACAAGTGCAGTCAAGGCTTCTGCCAGAGAAAACATCTCATTCGATTGGCGCAGGGTTCGCACCGAGGCGCGCACATCCCCCAAAGCTTCCTTTGCAGCTCGCCTAGCATCCTTTATCGCCTGTTCGGCTACATCCGGTTCGCGTTGGTGAAAGACAAGCGCTTTTTCCAACTGCACATTGACCACGGCCAGCGAATGTCCCACACTGTCATGAATATCGCGTGCCACCCGGTTGCGCTCTTCAGCAGCAGCCAATTCCTCCACCCGGACTGCGTATTTCTGCAACTCCTGGTGCGACTGTTCCAGGTCGGTCAGGAGTTGCCTGGTTCGGGTCCGGCTGGCTTCGACTCCCTTTACAAGCCCGCCCATCGCCGTGCTCCACAGCATCCCCACACCGAGAAGCAACACCGGGGTTACATTTTGGTCGATCGGGCAATCAGGGCAGCGAAAGAAACCGACTTTAATCCCAACCCAGGCAGTGAACAAGCCCCCCAAGACAAAAGCTGACCATTTGTTAATAAAAATATAAGCCAGAAAAGGGAGGAGCATGTACAGGATGATGGCAAAGTTGGAACAATCGAGAACGGCAGCAGCCTCATACAAAAGGATACGAGCCACTATCAGCCAGATACCCGCTCGGCGAGTCATGTTGTCGCCGAAACGCCAGTGCACCCCCCATTCCAATAGCAGTAATACCAGGATAACACCGATAAACATTTCCGGCCTGCCGGGGAGAAATGCAAAACCACACTGGTTGCGCAAGACATACGTCAGATTGGTGCCCAAAGCTGCGATATAAAGAAAAGAAGCAATCAGCAGGAATCGTCCGCTCAATTCTTTGGACCAATACAGGGGGTGCTGATCTGTTAGGGATTCACTGACGTATTCAGTCATTTCAATATCATAGCATGCATACCAGGGGGACTCAATATGCCGACTAGCCAACTTTTTTAGCCGCAAGACATATGTCCAAAGCCTTATCAGCACTCAGACGAAATCTACCCCGTGACTGCCAAAAATATGTCTGGCTGCACTTTCGATTATCTAGGATTATTCGTACACTTTTTGCATTGGATCTCAAAAGTCAAGCTAAAGGAGTTGAAAAATGAAAATAAGGTTCAAAACAAGGTGGATTCCAATCGGGATACTTCTTGCCCTTCTGGGATATGCGGGGCTCTTTTTCAATAATCATCTGGCATATGCTGGGATTGCAGAAAAGGTTACCATTCAAAATGGCGATACCGAATTGTCTGGCGTGCTAGTAAGACCGGCAACACCTGGTCCTTATCCTGGAGTGGTGCTTTTCCATGGAGCTGGTTCCAATCATACCTATGGTAAATGGTACTACCGTATCCATACGAATGTTTACCTTCGAAAGGGATTCGCGGTGCTTTCCTACGATAAACGTGGCTCCGGTAAATCAGAGATCGACTATCGAACGGTGACCTTTCAGGATTTGATCACTGATGGTATCGTGGCAGTGAATTTTCTCCGTAGCAGGTCCGATATCATCCCTGACCAAATTAGCTTGCTGGGAGTTAGCGAATCTGGCTGGTTCACGCCAGAAATCGCTGCGAGGACTGGTGATATTGCTTTCATCGTTAACCGAGTTAGTCCGCCTTTGCCCTGGATGGAAACCGTTTCATATGAGTTCAAAACCGAACTTGTTGATGAAGGGTATTCAGATAAAGAGATCACTGAAATCCTCCAGCTTCAAAACCGCATCTGGCAGTTTTATATTGATGCCGCTGCCGACGAATCAGTTGCTAACGGCCCTGAGCGGAACGCGATCAACGCTATTTTGGCCGACGTACTGAACCGGCCAGGAGGCAAAGCTATCTTTGAGGATGCTCTACCAGACTATCATGCTAAAGAATATGCCGCCCGGGCTTCAAAATACAGCTATGATCCATATCCCTTTCTCGATGAGATAGATACCCCCATGCTCTATATTATGGCTGGGAAAGATGTCAACGTTCCCGTTGATAAAAGTGTCACTACCCTGGAACAGTTGAAACGAGAACTTGATAAAGACATAACCATAATAGTGTATCCTGAGGCAGGTCACTACCTCTATCGTTGGGATTGGTTTCCGCTTGAAGGCATTTATGTTCCCGGCTATTTGGAGTTGATTGGAAGTTGGGCAACGGAACACATCGAATAAAAAATCGTTTTCAATGCCGCAAAGTCATCATCAACCGAAGGTTCATATTTGAACTTTTGGTTTTCTTGAAATGATAAAATTCTTGCATGGACACGCAATTACCCCTTACTCCCAATATCGAACAACGTGTGCGCGAAAGCTTCGCGCGCCAAGGAATGCTCAACACCCTCAACGGGAAGATCTCCCACATCAGCCCCGGCGCGTTGCACATTTCAGCACCTTTTCACGAGCGCTTCACCCAGCAGGACGGTTTTCTGCACGCGGGCGTGGTCACCACGCTGATGGACAGCGCCTGTGGTTATGCAGCTTATACGCTCATGCCTGAAAATTCACGCGTGCTGTCGGTGGAGTTCAAAGTCAATTTTTTGAGTCCGGCAGTGGGAGAACTTTTTAGGGCAGAAGGGCGCGTGGCCAAATCGGGCAAGACCATTTCGGTTTGCGAAGGAAAATTGTTTGCGATTCAAGATGAGGGGGAGAAGCTGGTTGCGATGATGCAGGCCACAATGATTTGCATCATCTCTGAGTAGAGAAGTTCATTATCCCCCTTCATTCAGTTGGAACAATTCTTCCACCGGCACTTTCAAAGCTTTTGACAATTTAAGTGCCAGATATGTCGAGGGGACATAAATGCCGTTCTCTACTGTATTGATCGTTTTCCTAGTCACACCCACCAGCTCTGCCAATTGCTCTTGTGTCAGATTCTTAATGGTGCGCTGCACCTTGAGCGTGTTTCTTAGTTTTTTCTCTTCCATAGCTATCTGTTCAGAAAATAGACGGCAGCATTATAAGTTCCAAAACCGATCAATATGGCTGTGATCAATAGCATCATCAAGTCATTAAATTCAACAAAGAACGAAAGCACCGCAAGCAGCATAATGTAACCGATCAACGAAAAGAAAGCAATCCTCCATGCCTTTAACTCGTTCAGTTGTACAAGTTCATCATTCAAAGCTTCAGCCACCATTTTGTCATTTCGGAATTCATCTTTTAGCCGCGCTTCTTTTCGAACATAGTAAGCCTGAACAAGTGCGACCAGTATCAGTACAGCCAGCAAGCTATCTTGCAGGGAATTAGCTCCAATATCTAGAGTTTTCAATGCAGAACGTGCAATCCACGTTATCAGGAATACAAAAAATCCGATCACATAACCCTTGCGATAGCTTTTCCGTTTCTTATCAAGTAGTTCGATCCTGGAAGTCATTGGGGCCTCCCGTAAAGTAACCTTTACTACTCATATAGTAACGCATAGGTTATACTTTGTCAAGATGGCACATTTCAAAATATGAAAAAACATGACACATTTGTGCTAAGATTAGCATGTGAAACTCACTCTTCCCGCCCGCCAACCCTTCAACTTCCGTAACACTGTCCGCTCGCACGGCTGGTATCAGATGGCTCCCTTCGACTATGACGAAGACGAGAACATCTTGAAATACGTTATCCGTTTGGAGACCAGCAAAGTGCTGGAGATACAGATTCGCGAGGCACCAGATGGGATTAGCGTTGAGGCCCAGAAGAAACTGACCACAGCCGAAGTCAACGACCTGACCAAAACTGTCACCTGGATGTTTGGCCTCGAGATGGATTTCTCCGATTTCTACGCCGCTGCTAAAAAAGAGCTCAAACTGGCGCATGTGGTGCAAAAAGCTTACGGACGCGTGCTACGTTCCCCGACCCTGTTCGAAGACGTGCTCAAGACCATCCTGACGACCAACACACTCTGGTCCGCGACCAAACGTATGAACCTGAATCTGATCAAGGAGTTCGGCCCCGCGCTGGCCTGGCCTGATAGACAAACGGAGAAACACGCTTTCCCAGAACCGGCTGAGATAGCGGCCAGCAGCCCTGAAGTCCTGAGAGAAGCGGTGCGGGTTGGTTATCGGGCACCGTCTATCCATGAGTTGGCCGTCCGCGTGGCATCCGGTGAGCTGGACATCGAATCCTTCAAAACATCAGGCCTGCCCACATTGGAACTGCGCAAGGAACTATTGAAAATCAAAGGCGTCGGGCCATATGCGGCGGCCAATCTGCTGTTGATATTGGGGCGCGGCGATTTTATCCCGGTCGATTCGTGGGCATTGAAATTAGTCTCGCACGAATGGTACGATGGAGAGCCCGTCACACCTAAACAGGTGGAGAAGCATTTCGAGAAGTGGGGCGAGTTCAAGGGGCTGGCCTACTGGTTTTGGAATTGGAAATACAAAGGATAACGATGGCTGAAACACTGATTACCAACCTTTCGTGGGGAAGTATGGAAGTGAGCATCGCCGGGAAAAAGCAGGCCTTCAAGGATTGCAAAATCTGGCCCGGTGGCGCACGCGAATGGCACTGGGATGAAACAGGGACGCATCACAGCCCAGGCATTCAATTTGCCGACTTCGAGGAAATCCTGGCACACGATATTGATGTGCTTGTTCTCACGCGCGGTACGCTGGGGCGCTTGGGCGTATCCGCAGAGACTGAAAAAGAACTTCGTAAGCAAGGTATTTCTTATCACATCGAAAAGACAAGAAAAGCTGTGCGGTTATTTAATGAGTTGACGAAGCAAGGCAAGCGAGTCGGTGGTGTGTTTCATTCAACGTGTTAGAACCGTAGGGGCAGCCCATTAAGATTACCAAGGTGCCTCGCTTTAGCCAGACGGGTTGCCCTTACAATATGGAAACATTAGTAAAGGAAAAATCCATGAGTGAAGAAAAAGATAGAGTTCCAAACGGACTGAGAACCTGGTTCGTGATCCACTTTGTGGCCGATGTGCTTTTTGCTATCCCCCTGTTGTTTTTCCCGCAAGCACTTTTGAATTTGTTCGGATGGGGGACTTATGACCCCATCATGTCTCGTCTGGTTGGCGCAGCGCTGATGGGGATTGGAGTCGAGTCATTGCTGGGCAGGAATGCAAATATAGAGACTTTCCAGGGAATGCTCAATCTGAAAGTGATCTGGGCTTCAAGTGCACTGTTCGCTATAGGTGCAGGCATTGCAGAAGGCGCGGCGTCTATCGCTTGGGCTTTTCTAGGTATCTTTTTTGTATTTTGGTGTGTGTGGGTTTATTACCGCTTGAAAATAAGATGAACGAACTCACTCCTATCCACTTCTATGATGATCCTATTGAAGTAATTTACGATCAAACACCAGTGTACGAAAAGACCCCGGATTGCCCGAATGGATTTGTTTGGAAAGGTGAAACCTACCGCATCGTTGAAACCCTATCCGAGTGGAGCGACTTTACGAGGCGCGGCAAGTACGCGCGCAACATGCGTCCTACGCATGCGGCGGTGGCATCTAATCGTGGATCGTTGAATGTGGGGCGGTTTTATTTCCGTGTAATTGCTATGCTATCCAGCGGTTTAACTGCTGGACAATCTGAGGAGAATGCGCAGATATTCGATCTGTATTATGACCGCGCGATGAAAAACGTGGATGAGCGTAAAGGTCAATGGTTTTTGTACCGAGAGCTGGCTGTAAAGTAACGAGCTTCCCAGCTTCTAGCAAACACAAACACCTCCTGTGAAATTCGCAGGAGGTGTCTTCGTTAAGTCAGAAATTATTATTTTTAATGTTACTTCAAGCCCATCTCAACCAGAGCTCCTTCGATCTGAGTCTGGAACTCGCTGAATGGATAGGCTCCGGCGATAAAGCGTTGCTTCTGCTCACCATTGACTGTATAAGTAATGGAGAAGGCAGGTGTGCCAGTCACGCCAGCAGCAGTGCCATCCACTTTGTCCTGGTTGACCCGGTCAGAATATTTGCCGCTGCTGAAGCAATCGTTGAAGGCATCCATATCCAGAGACAACGCTTCGGCGAAAGCACCCAAGCGGCGATCTGTATAAGCGCCAACGTTCTCACCGGTCTGATTGGCAAATAGAATATTGTGATAATCCCAGAATTTATCCTGGTCGCCAGCGCAGTATGCCGCTTCAGCCGCAGCCTTGGACTCTGAACCAATAAAATCGCCGAACGATCGGTAGACAAGATAGACAGTGCCATCTGCTACATAAGAGTTGGCAAGTTGCCATTCGGTTTCCTCATGAAATCGGGCGCAATACGGGCACTGAAAATCTGAGAACTCCTCGATCTTGATCGGCGCATTTGGGTCGCCCATAGCGTTGTCGTTGGCCATCGGGTGCTCGCCAGCGTCAGTCGTTACTATGTCTCCAACTGGCTTCAGGTTAGGGTAGATCAAGGCGGCTGCAACCAGTAAAGCTCCTACGACAATAATTCCGATTATGCCAAAGCGCTGCATTCTCGCCTGACGTTCGCGTTTTGCCCGCATTGCCTGGCGTTTACTCATCTTCTTTTCAGGGCTCATTTCTTATATCTCCTCGATTGTTTTAATAGGTAGAAACCGAATTTTGCCATGCACAAATGGTTTTGTCTAGGATGAAATGGAAAATCTTATGAATCCTTAACGTATTCCCCCTGCCGTACTTGCCTATTGACCAGCCCGGATTAAAGCCGCTTCTACCGCCTGCTGAATATCTTCGAAGCCTGGAACGAACCCAGGGGTGATTTGCTGCCCATTGACAAAAACGCTGGGAGTACCGCTTACCTCCATCTCAATGCCTAATTCAAAGTCAGCTTGAATTGCATCTTGATAACGGTTTTCTTCAAAACAATTGGTAAAGAGATCCGTGTCTATGCCAAGTGTTTCAGCAAATGCTACCAATCGCTTGTCATTAAACGCACCCGCATTTTCACCACTCCAGTTGGCAAAGAGAATATCATGATATTCCCAGAATTGTCCTTGCTCATTAGCGCACATGCTGGCATTGGCAGCTTGTTGCGATTCCTTATTCACAGAGGCACGATCAAGGAAAGGGTAATGATGAAAGACATAATACACTTGCCCACTAGTTACGTATGTTTCGGTAATACGCCTTTCAACTTCTTCCGTATACTGAACACAGGCCGAACATTGGAAATCTTCGAAAATATCAATTACTACCGGGGCATTCGGATCACCCATCGCAGTGCCATCTGCAAATGGCCGTGGGTTTGGTTCAACCGTAACAATCTCGCCCGCAGTCTTCAGGTTCGGATAAATCAAGGCATATGCAACCAGTAAAGCTCCCACAGCGATGATTGCAATCATGCCGAGTCGCTGCATGCGTGCCTGGCGTTCACGTTTTTCTCGTATCCGTTGTCGTTTGCTTATTTTTTTCTTACTCATTTCTCACATCACTAATTGTGCCTCCACCCAATCCAACGTATATTGAAGTACTTCCGTTTTCTCAGGCTCATTATGAATTTCGTGATGCAAACCATCCCATAATTTCAGTGTGCAATCTTGCTGCACATGAGCAGCAAACTCTTCGCTGCCTCTCGGGTAGCCTAATTTATCATCTGTCCCGTGCATGATAAGTAATGGCAACGAGAACTCGTGTGCATGTTCAAACGTCCAGGGCAGCACCGATAACATAGTTTTTCCAAACCCAAGCGTCATCTTGTCATGCACGAGTGGATCATTCACATAAGCATCCACCACTTCTGAACTACGACTGATCGTTGTTGGGTCCAGGCCGCTGGAGATAGCTATATTGGGCATCAGGGTTCCCAGTACACGCGCTATCGCAACTTTTGCTGTCTGCTCTTCCAGTGCTGTCCGTAAACCCGAACCTGTTGAGATCACACCTTTGAAATCAGGCTTGCGACGTAGCACATAATTGAGCGCCAGAATTCCACCTAAACTATGACCGTATAAAAAACGAGGCAAGCCAGGAAAACGTTCATTCATTTGTGTTTGGAAACCTTCAATATCATCCATGAAGGCTTCAAAAGATGGAATGTGTCCACGAGGCCCGCCGGACTTTCCGTGTCCGCGCAGGTCAAACCCAGCTAGAACAAAACCCGCATCCGTGAAGACTTTGCCTACATGAGCATAGCGACCAGAATGCTCTCCCAAACCATGTACGAGAGAAACAACAGCCTTAGGATTCTCATCCGGGGCCCAGCTTTGAGCAAACATCTCCAGATCATCTGAACTTTCCCAAACCCAATCCCTCGTTTGCATTGTAATTACCCTCCGATAGTGATTTTGAATTCACAGGCTTCATCGCCGGTTGCACGGCAGGATCTCTCTTCGATATCATGCTCCATGCTGGTGGCCCAGTACAGGCATTCTCGCACCAATCCTAGGGTCACGTAGCAGATGTGTTCTGACTCGTTTTGCCCCAGGGTACCGGGGCTGGCTTTATCAGCCAGGAGCAGGTCCAGGTCTTGAGTGTGAACCGTCACATCTCCTCGTTGGTCACTGAGCAGTTTGGTAAGAAGTTCCAGGGCAGGCTTCCGACGCGCATTAGCAGATAGTCCAAACAGGATTTTAGATTGCGCTTTCACAGCCAGCGAGGCATCCTCCAGCAAACGGCTCCACAAATTACCACCCACACGGATTAGGATGCCGCGCGCACCACGTCCGTAATAGGTGCGCATGGCCTTTTGTAGTGCTCCATAAGCTTCAGCCGCGGTTGTGCCGTTCAGGGAACCCCAGCGCGCAGGGTCAGACCAATCCGCTGGCAACCCAGCCTTCTCCAACACAGTGGAAAGATTATCTTGCCCCAATTCGCTGGCAAGCGTCTCTACGAAGTGATGTAAAAAAGGGCTGGAAAGCGTTCGACTGCTCATGCATCCAGCTCTCTGACCTCGAAGCGGCAGTGCGGATCGCCTTTGGCAGTACAGTGTGTTTCAACGATTTTAAATTCCTGGCCGGTGGCCCACTGTACAGCCTCACCGATCGAGCCGATATAAAGATAGCAGATCGCATCCGTACTCTGGCGGCCATGGCAAATTGCACAGGAAGCATCACTGTACGCAAAGGTTCCACCAACTTCATCTACCCAGGCATCCACCTGGGGGTTGGATTTTTTCAACGCATTGACCAACGCGTTCAGAATGAATTTTATGCGCTGCCTGGTCGGCAATAGTTTTAGTGCAGCCCCTGCAAGGCCAAGCAAAGCCGCCTGCTCGCGTACAGCATATTGGAAGGAGGCCTTGCCAATACGCCGTAACATACCGCGTCCGCCGCGCCCGTAAAACTCCTCGATCACCTCGTTCAAACGGGCATAATCAGATGTTTGAATGGCAGGTTCCAAATTGTCTGGCGGATAGTTTCCAATAAAACGTTCAAGTCCGCTGGTTCGCAGAACCGTATTCAGGCCGTTTTCCCCCATCACCTCCTCGGCCGATACGAGCGCCTGCCGTACTAAAGCATTTACAATAACCGCATCTTCTCTTGCCATACCGGCCTCCTTAGCGGGAAGGTGAAACCGAAAAACAATACACCGGGAACTTCTCGCCGGTTATAACAAATCCCATTTTCTCGTATAACGCCAGTGAGGCGTGATTGTCACTTTGGGTATTGACAGTCAGACGATTGATATGTTTGTCCTTTAAGCGACGGATCAAATCGGTGACGATCAGAGAACCGAGTCCGCGCCGCTGCGCATCAGGCCGGACCGCAAGCCTGGCGAGGTGCACCCCAAACGGATTCGCAGTACTGATCTGGTACCCGACCAACCCCTGTCCATCTTCTACCACTGTCGCCGAGGTTGCTTGTGGCAGTGCTTTTTCCAGCGCATCCAGCGGATTCTGCCAGAGCGGCATGAAGGCAGAAGCGTCCAATTCGGCGACCGCGGGCAAATCACTGGATTGCATCGTGCGAACCGTCACACCCTCAATCAATGGTTGTTCGGGAAAATCCGTACCTTCCCATTTGAGCATAATGATATTTTGTTTATTAGAAAAGCCATGCTTGATGAGCAAATCGCTCAACCACTGGTGCATAGCAATTAGAGCGACAGTTGCACCACCCTGTTGTTCAATATCCTTTTGAGCAGCGTTCCATAGAGTTGTCCAGGCATCATCCAGGGGTAATTGTCTGGCATGAGCAAACAGACGCACCCAGGCCACTCTTTCCGGGTCTTGAGGGCAGGCTAATGCCGCGAGCACACGTCCATTTTCTTCTGCCACCCAATAAAATGGAGAGCCTAGCCATTCCAAAGGTGCGCGCCAGTCCAGGTGACGATGCACATGGGATTCAAAAAACATCAAGTTTGCAATCTGATGTTGATCCTGGGGGACTGCCGGACGAACTTGGAGGCTGACCTCGATCATGGCTTAAAGCGTAATATAAATCTCAGAAATCGTTGTAATAGGTTGGGTTTTTGGGTCGACTCGACCGAGCCGATCATCGAAAGCGCGGAATCCACCATTTTGCCACGCTTTAATTTAAGCATAGCCGCTGATTGCAAAACCGTGGAGCGCATCTCTCCTTCCCCTGCTTCGGCAAAGAGGGCTGCCGAACGTTCATAGGCCTCGATAGCCAGGTCATTTTTTTTAAGCGCTTCCAGGGCTGCAGCCTGGTTGCCAAAGGCCATGGCTTGACGCTTCACGTCACCTGCCTGGGCAAACACTTCGTCTGTTCCGGCAAGAGCATCATAGGCAGCCTGTGCTTTTCCCGCTTGCAGAAGGGTGACACTCAAGTTGTTTTTCATCTCGGCTGCATTGAGGGTATCGTCCAGCGCTTCATAAGCAGAAGCAGCTTGGGAAAAGGAAGATGCGGCCTGATCAAATTTTTTGGAAATAAAGGCCTGTTTCCCCTGGTCTGCGAGTTGTTGTGGGGTAGTAGTCATAACATTTAGAAGGTGATATCTAGAAGATCTTCAGCAACAGAGCGTAATTTATCAGTGGACATTTCGCTGAGCTTGCGTGCCAGGTCAAGATATGGCCTATTGACTGGCTGGCAAACGAAATTCTGAAGTTCGACCGGCATGTCCAAAAACTGCTGCATCGCTCTTTGTTGTGTCATCCACTGGCCTATGGGACCGCCTTGATCGAAGAATGTCTCGACCCTGCCGCCCAACACTTTGAGGATAACTTCTAATTCAGGCAGCGGGATAGGACGCTCCCCCATTTCATAGCGCTTCAGACGACCGGTTGAAATGCCGGTCTGTTCTGCCACAGATTTCATGGATAGGCTGGCATTCATGCGTTCCTGGCGCAAGAACGCACCGATCATGCGGTGGCGCAGTTCGGTTAACCGAGGCAGATTCAATTCATCGATACGGGAAGGAGCATCAGAAATTGATTCGTTACTCCAGAAATGATCGATAGGTAGTTCAAAGTAGTAGACTAGCGTTTCCAACTCAGGCAATGATGGCGCCTTTCTTCCTTCTTCGTAGGCTTTAAAGACACCGTTGGTCACATTGATCGCAGAAGCACACTCTTTGATGCTTCGACGCGAGGCTATGCGTGCATCCCGGATCAGGATGCCTAGTTTTTTTGCACGTATCGTAATCTGGGCTTGCATATCCATAGTTCCTCAATATTTTCTTTCTGGGCTTCCCAAAATTCAGGTTTTCCGATTATAGCAGAGAACCTTTTCTTTCATCCTGCCGCCTTAACGGCGCTTGCCCCTTCCCAGCATTTCGGAAATGTTTGCTCCAAACACGTCCGCACCAAGTTTGAACCCGGCAGCTTCCAGGCGTGGCGAGAAGAGTGGGCGAATGCCAGTCGGTTTGAGATCGCCTAAAACTTTTCCTTCGGGTGATACACCGGTTTGTTCGAACTTGAAGATATCTGTAAGCACCACAGTATCGCCCTCCATGCCTGCTATCTCTGTAACCGCAGTTACTTTTCGGGAGCCGTCTGACAGACGCGATTGTTGTACGATCAAATCCACCGCCGATGCAATTTGCTGGCGCACTACTTTGAGAGGTAAGTCCATGCCTGCCATGAGCACCAGGGTTTCCAGTCGCGCAATGGCATCTCGTGGTGAATTTGAATGTATGGTTGTCAGAGAGCCATCGTGACCGGTGTTCATGGCCTGTAACATGTCAAGCGCTTCGCCGCCGCGCACTTCACCGACAACTATCCGGTCAGGGCGCATACGCAGAGAATTGCGTACCAGTTCACGGATAGTCACTGCGCCGCGGCCATCCAAGTTGGCTGGCTTGGTTTCCATGCGTAAGACATGGTCTTGTTGCATTTGCAATTCAGCGGCGTCTTCAATCGTTATAATTCGTTCATTTTCCGGAATAAAACTGGACAACACATTTAGCAGTGTGGTTTTACCTGAACCGGTACCACCTGAAATGATGATATTCAGGTGCGCCAATACACAAGCGCGCATGAACTCAGCCATTTTATCGGTGATGGAACCGAAATCAATGAGCGCGTCGATCCCCAATCTCTCCTTGCTAAACTTCCGTATTGTGATAGATGGTCCATCAATCGCAACAGGCGGCACAACAGCGTTTACACGCGAGCCGTCCGGGAGACGAGCGTCTACAGTAGGGCTGTCTGCATCCACGCGACGGCCGAGCGGCAGGATAATTCGGTCAATGATCTGCAACACATGATTATCATCATCAAACGCGACACTCGATTTTGTTAATTTACCTTTCTTTTCAACATAAACATTCTTGGGGCCATTCACCATGACTTCAGTGATATCCGGATCCATCAGCAATGGTTGGATAGGTCCAAATCCAAGCAAATCATTCAGAACTTCCTTGAAGATCATACCGCGGACATCTTGCGGTAATTTCAGATTCGCCTGGTTGTATATGCCTTCTATGCGCTGTTTTATGAATTCATCGCGCCCTTCAGCGGTTACTCCTTCTTCCTCAATCGCACGTGAAATGTTTTCAATCAAAAACTTTTTAAGCCTGACCAGATCCTGGTTTGTCAGGCGAGAAACGCCGCCAGCAGAGGATAAAGTGGTCATAATTCTCCAACTTCTTCTGCACCTTGAGCAGGCATCACCCAGACGATTTGTGCACGGCGTACAGCCATAAAACGAGCTTGGTGGAGCGTCTGTCCATCTGAGCCAATAACACTTGCATTGGTTATTGCCAGAAAGAGTTCGTCACGATCTAACTCATCTTTTAGTCTCTCATCGCGACGAACATGAACATTGCCACGAATCAAATGCGTAGTCGTTTGCACTACAGCTGGGATTGCTACCTTGGGAACCACATCAGTGTATATTTTGCCCTTATCGTCAAAATCAATTGTCACATTTCCTCGCTTTCTAAATTGTAGCAACCAAAATAATTTGTAGATGCTGGATTTCTATTTGCTTCGCAAGTAAGTTGCAGCTTTGATCATGCTGTTGGCTGTATCCTTAAAAACAATGGCTGCTGTGTCTTCCGGGTATTTTATGATGATGGGCTGGTTCAAGTTGTTAGCCAACGCAAAATTACTGCCCATATACGGCAATGCGGTCTTGATTGGCAGACCAAGGATCTCTTCAGCTTCCACTTTGGTCAATCCTTCAAGACCAACAGCACGGTTCAAGATGGCAAACATATTTTGAGATTCGATACCCTGTGTCTGCAAATAATCCCAAACCTTTTTTGTAAGCGTGATGGTACTTTGATCGGTGCTCATGATAAGCACCAACAGATCCGCTTTTTGAATAATAGGCAGGCTGATACGTGACAACGAACGTCCCAGGTCGACCACCACAAAGTCATAGGAGTTTTGAAGCACATTGATGATTTTCGGGATGCGCGCAACCTGAAGAGTGTTCGCGCGTTCGGGATCCGTTGCACCAGCCAGTAACTGAAATTGCCATTGTTCTATTTCAGGCAGGTGCTTTTGGAAATATTCTCCGCTTACCTCATTGGATGGCAACTCGGCTACAGAAACCAGATCAATCTCACCTTCATAACCGACAATTGGCGCAATCGAACCGATTGGCAAAACCAAATCGACAACAACGACACTTGATTCAGGCTTGTTATTGTGGATGGTCATGGCATAGTTCGCGCATAGGGAGGATGTGCCCGTACCACCTTTGGCGCTCAAAAACACAATTAGATGACCACCTTCTTTTACAGGCTCTTGTTCAATATCTTGTTCAAGCTCCTGTGTAGGCTCTTGTTTTACCTCCAGCAAACGAGACAAAATCTCGGGCAAGGTTGCAACAACTTCACCGGATTTCACAATGTATTCATTGCAACCTGCCTGCAGGCAAGCATCCTTCATTCCTTTATCAGGGTCACTGCTCAAGGCCAAAATTGGTGTATAAGCGCTGCGCGTATCACGGCGCATTTTAAGTAAAAATTCTTCGGGAGAAATATCTTGCAGAGATGGGTCAAAAAGTATCAGATCGGGCTGATCCCGCCAGGCGGCAATCAAGCCATCTTTACCTGAGCTAGTACCCACGACAAAATAAAGCTGTTCTTTTAGTATACGTATAAGATAGTTCAGGCTGGCACTATCTGCATCAACAATAAGAATGGATTTATCTGGCACGCTAAACTCCGTCCGATCAAGATTCTGTTGGTGGCATGAGGTAACCCAACCCAGAGCGCGTTACGATGTGCTTGGGTGAGTGAGGATCTTCCTCCAGCTTTTGTCTTAAGCGAGCAATGCTGACCCACAAAATCTCTTTTTCAGTCTTATATTCCGGCCCCCAGACACCAGTCAGTAAATCTTCAGATGTCAAGATGCTGCCAACATTGTGCGCAAACTGTAACAACAGACGATATTCAGTGGCAGAGAGCGAGATGGCTTGTTCTCCCCGCCAGACCTCTGCACGCGCGAAGTCAACCTTAAGGTCGTCGTGCGAGAAGAAGCGTGTTTGTCCGGTATCCGTGGGAATCTGGCTGCGTCGCAACACGGCGCGGACTCTTGCAAGCAGCTCTGTCGCCGAGAAGGGTTTGACGAGATAGTCATCAGCCCCGAGGTCTAGACCACGGACGCGGTCTTGTTCTTCGCCTTTGGCTGTCAACATTATGATGGGCACGTTTGAATATTCGCGGATGCGCTGACAGGTTGAAAACCCATCCATACGAGGCATCATGATATCCAGCAATATTAAATCGATGGGCTGTGAGGAAAAGATGTCCACCGCCTGGACACCATCCTGAGCGGTGGCCACTTCATATCCCTCTGTGCGCAAATTGGCCTCCAGCAATCGCAGGTAACGCGGCTCATCGTCCACTATGAGAACTCTTTTTGACATTTGCTCAACTCCTTTGCGAATATAAAGGGATAAATTAGATTGCTGATTTAATTGGTAATTGGATATAAAAAGTGGTTCCTTTTTTCAATTCAGACTCTACCCAAATCTTACCATGATGAGCCATAATGATTTGATTACAAATGTATAACCCTAATCCACTGCCTTTACTGGAACGGTCGCCAGGCACGCGATAAAAGCGTTCAAAAATATAGGGTAAATATGCCTTCGGGATCCCCGGTCCCCGATCAGAAAAGGTGACCAGTAATGAACCATTGTCTTCTTTAGTTGCCACCATTATTTTAGATCCGTTGGCATATTTAGCGGCATTGCTGAATAAATTGTCAAACACTTGTGTAATACGGACGTTGTCACCCTGAATAGGTGGAACCGGGTCAAGTCTAAGTTCCACCTCCAAATTCTTGTGGCGCGCGCAAACACGAATAACCACATCTCGTATCAAAGCATCCAGACGCAAGGGTTGCACATTCAGTTGCACAGAACGGCTTTGCAACTTCGCTGATTCAAGAATGTTATCGATCAATTGGGATAGTCGATCGGCCTCTTCGTCAATGATCGTCAGGAACTCTTGTTTGGTTTCTTCATCCCAGGTTGTATCTGCGCGCAGCAGGGTTGTTGAATATCCTTTGATAAAACCAAGCGGGGTACGCAACTCATGCGAAATAGTAGCAACAAAATCATCCTGTAGCTGTACCTTTTGCTGCAAAACAGCTAGCTGTTGGTGTGTCTCCTCATGCGCTTTACGATACAAAAGTGCAGCAACCCAGCTCCCTGCAATCGCGGCCAAGGTGGTTTGTACATCTTCATAAACAGGTCCACCAAAGCGAACAAAAACCATTACTCCAAATACCGTAGAACCGTTAAATAGGGGCAATCCCAACAAGTAAGCCTGAGAAATTCTATCATTTGAATCATCGAGTGGATCTTGCGTGACCATACTTTCTCTTGCCAATACCTGGTTAGCCAGATTCTCCCCCCAGGCTGCATCCGCTTCTGCCGCTTTGCCACGCCCAACTGCTCTTGCATGCGTAATTTCCAGGCTAAGTGTGGTTGGATCGACCATGTAAATGGCGACGTTATCGAAAACAAATTCTGCCCGCAACGCTACCAACACCTTATCCAGTGCAGTTTTCCAATCGTCTTTCATACTGGCAGCCTGAACAAGAGTTTGGATGTATGCCAGAGTTCTTGGATCAAGACGTTTCGTGTTCATGCAAATCCTATGATTCAACCGCCAGCAAAGGGAAGCGGATTGTAGTTCCATGCCCCTCTGTAGATTGCACATCCATCATCGAACCGTGTGCTTCAACGATCTGCCTTACCAGGGATAGTCCCAATCCCGCGCCGCCAAAGCGACGGGTCGAGGATTCATCCAATTGATGGAAGGGTTCGAATATCTCCTCAAAACGGGATGGCGGGATGCCAATGCCCGTATCAACAACCGAGATCATGACCAGGTTTCCTGATTCTTGTTTTATATTCAAAACCACGCGTCCACCTGCGGGAGTGAATTTGATTCCGTTATCCAAAAGCTGGGAGAATACCCAGGCAATTTTCTGCGAATCCGCCTGGACAAGGGGAACATTCTCTTCCGCTACAGCATGAACGGTAACATCCCGGCCTGACGCCTTTTCCACAGCCGACTTGACGGCCAGATTCGCCAGGCGGCGGATATCCACTGAACCCTGTTTGATGCTGAGTTCGCCTTTGGATGTCAGCGAGAACATGATCAGGTCATCGATCATGGCTTCCAACCGTGCGGCTGCCTTCTGACTGACTTCGAGCGCATGATGTTGCTCTTCCGACACAGGTCCCAGCGAACCGGTTACCATCAATTCGAGATAACCCTTCACGTGTGTCAAAGGCGTCCGCAATTCATGTGAGACGTTGCTAATAAAGTTGGCCTTCATCTGGGTTAATTCTGAGAGCCGTTCCAGCGCCTTTTGTAATTCGGCAGTGCGCTCCTGTACACGGTGTTCCAAATTGCGGTTGGCAGTCTGTAAAGCGGAGCGCAGTTGAATGATCTGCTCCGTGACCGCCTGATCGAGAATGGGGCGGTCAATCAACTTGAGATCGATCAATGCTTGTCCCAGAAGATAGGTCTGATTATCGGTGATCTTCTCCTGTTGATAAGCAAGCGCCTTTTGGAGATCCAGATCCGTGATGTAGTTGCGCTGCACCAGGTATTCGCCCAAGCGGGGAACGAGCATTTCAGGGGTAAGTTGTGTTCTTTGTGCCATAAATTCTCTCTAGCCTTGCCAGGCCCATTTGCCACCAAGCATAGTTGCCGATGCTTCCATCTCCAGCAAATCAGACGGTGGAATAACAAACGGATCTTGGTTTAAAACAATCAGGTCGGCCAGATAGCCGGAAGCAAGTTTGCCCAAGCGAGTTTCCATGCCTGCGGCATAGGCCGGGCCAAGAATAAAGCCCTCAATGGCCTGCTGCATGGACAGGCGTTGCTCCGGGTACCAACCTTCGGAGCCGGGTGAACCATCGGCGCGTTGGCGCGTGACAGCAGCATGCAATCCCAGGAACGGATTCGGGGATTCTACCGGCGCGTCGGAGCCAAATACCAGTTGGGCGCCATTTCTCAATTGTGTGCTCCAGGCATAGGAATGCTCCGCTCGTTTGCCCCAGAACTGGTCTGCCATGTACATGTCGGAGGTGGCGTGCACGGGCTGCATAGAGGCAATGACGCCCAGGTCCGCTAGACGTCCGGCATCGTCAGGATGAAGAATCTGTACGTGTTCGATGCGGTGTCTTAACGGAGGCAGGTTGCGGTCACGTTCAATGCGGCGCAGTTGCTCATAAGCTTCCAGCACTTCATGGTTGGCACGGTCCCCAATAGCATGCACCGCCATACTGAGTCCTGCTTCTACTGCCTGTCGGCCAGATTCAAAAAGTTCTTCGGCATCCATATTCAAAATGCCGCGATTCTCTGGCTCGTTCTCATAGGGCTGGAACATGGCCGCTGTGTGCGGACCGAGTGCGCCATCCATAAAGGCTTTGACCGAACCAATACGCAGCCAATCGTCACCGAAGCCGGTGCGCAAGCCAAGTTCAACAGCGTGTTCGAGGTGTTCAATGGGAATACTTTTCGTGATACGCAGCTTGAGTTTGCCCTCAGCATGGAGTTGTTGAAGGGCCATGAAGCAGGTGCGGCGATCGAAATCGTGAACGCCGGTGATGCCCATGCGCCATAAAAGTGGTTGGGCTTGCTCAATCGCATTGGCAACGGCTTCCACGGAAGGCTCGGGGATGATTTTTTCTGCCAGCAACATGGCAGTTTCGAGCAGGATACCGGTTAGATTCCCTTTGCCATCACGCTGGAGTTGGCCATTAACAGGGTCAGGTGAAGATGACGTAATACCGGCCAATTTCAATGCTGCGGAATTTGCCCAACCAGCATGTAAGGATTTGGCTGTGAGATAAACAGGGTTGTTGGGTGCAATTTTGTCGAGATCGGCTGCGGTGGGCCAGTTCCCCCCCCCTGTCCCCCCCATCATACCCGGTAGGGGGGATGACCAGTTGTTTTGGTTCCAGCCGTGACCCAAAATCCACTCACCGGGTTGGGCTTTATGGACACGTTCTTCTACACGGCGCAGACACTCATCAAGCGTATTGGTTTCGCAGTCAATTTTTTGCAGGGAGAGCGCATAATTTTGAAGATGCAAGTGTGCATCGGTCAGACCCGGCAAGATGATTTTTCCACCAATATCCTGTTTTTCGGCCTGGTCAAATTTAGCTAGCAGTGCCTCTGTTTCGCCAATTGCTACAACACGTTCGCGCTCAATCGCGATTGCAGAAGCAATCGGACAGATAGCATCAAGCGTGTAAACGCGGGCGTTGTAGAGAATTTTCATATTTATAATTCATGACTTGCAGGGGCAACTGGTCAATCGCCCCTTCTGGATTTTACAACAATCTTTCCAACAATTTATCCAACTCTTCATCGGAATAATAACGAATTGTAACGGTACCACCTTTTTTGCCATGCTTCAGTTTGACTTCCGTTTCGAGGCTGGCTTCCAGGCGTTTTTCCAAATCGGTCACTTCAGGAGATTCTGTTTGCTTTGGAACAGATTCCCTTTTTTCTCCACCCCAACGTTTAATCAACTCTTCAGTCTGGCGAACGTTGAGATTGCCCGCTTCCACCGTTCTCATGGCTGCTTCCTGTGCCTGGTGGGTCGGTAAACGCAACAAAGCGCGTGCGTGCCCTTCGCTCAAACGGAATCTGCTTTGATCTTGTTGCTCGATATCTTGATCTTTCTCATCCACGTGAGAATAACTTTCTACTAGGGCATTTTTTACAGTATCAGAAAGCTGCAGCAATCGCAGGGTATTGCTGACAGCCGGGCGGCTTTTCCCCACGCGCCGGGCAACTTCCTCGTGGGAAAGACCGAAGTCCTCAGTCAATTGGCGGTAGGCTTCTGCTTCTTCCAGCGGATTCAATTCCGCGCGTTGGATGTTCTCGATCAGAGCCAATTCCAGTAATTCACGATCACTGGCCTGACGTAAAATGGCCGGAACCGTGCGCATCCCGACCTGTTGGGCCGCCCGCAGACGGCGTTCCCCGGCGATCAAAATATAAGTCTCGCCTTCGCCAGGTGAAACGATCAATGGTTGAATAATGCCATGTTCCCGGATTGAATCAGCCAGTTCCGCCAAATCCTTTTCGTCAAACTCGCTTTTGCGCGGTTGACGGGGATTGCGAATAATTGCATCTGCAGAAAGTTGTAAGACACCACCATCGCCAGCTACCGGCTGCTTCGTACCAGGCGTCGATGGAATGAGTGCATCCAATCCTTTACCAAGACCAGGGCGTTGTGCCATATGCTATTCCTTTCTTATCCACCAAAAAAATACGAATAAATTAAATCAAGCTACCGCGGAGACCTGAACCCCATCCCCAACTAAAACTTCACGAGCCAGACTTTCATAGGCCTGTGCCCCAGTCGAACCGGGTGCATACGCTGAAACTGGAAGGCCATAGGAAGGCGCTTCGGCCAGACGAATGCTGCGCGGCACCACCGATTTGAAAGCCTGCTCTGGAAAATGACGGTTGACTTCAGTTACTACGTCGCTAGAGAGTCGGGTGCGGCCGTCAAACATGGTCAAGACCACGCCACGCACCTTGAGTTCGGGAAACAATCCAGAGCGCACAAGCTGTATAGTCTGCGTCAACTGGCCCAAGCCTTCCAACGCCAGGTACTCACATTGTACCGGGATAATGACACCATCACGGGCAGCCATCAAACCATTTACCGTCAACAGACCGAGCGAGGGGGGGCAATCGATCAAAATATAATCATATTGTTCTGCCAGCGGAGCGATGGCCTGCCGCAAACGCATCTCGCGGCCGGGTTGTTCCACCAGTTCCACTTCCGCACCAGCCAGCGCCGGGGAAGAAGGCATCAGGGAGAGTTTCAAGCGTTCATTGTACAACACCAAAGATTTGGCAGGCGTGGAGGAAAGTATGGCATCGTAAGTACTGCCTTGCGCGCTATTTTTATCCACGCCCAGGCAAGAGGTAGCATTTGCCTGCGGATCCAGGTCTACAATTAAAACGCGCTGACCAAAATTGGTCAGGTATGCTCCCAGGTTGATGGCCGTGGTGGTCTTCCCCACTCCGCCCTTCTGGTTCACAAGCGTATAAATCCGTCCCATAAATTAAAAGACCTCCACCATACAGGCTTGAATTTCTTCAGGGGTTGGAATCCCTTCCAACCCCTTGCGTGTTACAGAACGTGCTGATAATTGCGTTGCAAAGCGGGCTGCCTCCCACGGATCTTGTGTAGTCAGCAATCGGATAAAAAAAGCCGCCGCAAAAATATCGCCCGCACCGGTTGCATCCGTTGCATACACCTCAGGAGCACGGAAGCGGCGCTGATCACCATGCCAGTAAAGACGAGAACCTGCCGCCCCTTCCGTCACAGCCAGGACGCGCGTATGCGCCGCCATAAACTCGACCCGTTCCTCATCGCCGCTTACATCTTCAATGCTAACTACCACGGCTCCAGCCTGGCCGAGAGCCTGCTCGGCGGATTCCCAATCCGCTCGCCGCACCTGACCGGATTCGTCCCAGGTACGCATCCAGCCTTGCGGCGTCATCCCCAACAATGACGGCGAAAATGACTCAGGTAAAATTGCATCCATTTCACCAGCCACCGGACCGAGATGGATGATCCCTGTCCGCTGCCAAAGTTCAGGAACATTCTCGAAAGACAACGGCTCAGCCTGATGATGCAATACCTGCTTGCGCCCATTCTCGGTATAGATATTTTCAAATGTTGTACTTTGCGGTGACGGAGCAGATACAACTAGAACGTCTTTCAAAGCATCCAGATCGGTTTCCGGCCCGCTGGCGGTGACAACGCCCACGCGCAAACCCAACGCCCGCGCAGCAAGCGCGGAATAAGTTACCGTGCCACCCAGGCGCGCACCATACGGAGTCAGGTCATGCGAGACATGTCCAATAACCAGATAATCCACCGGTTCCAGAGGGGCCAAGTTATACATGCACGCATTATACCGTCTTACGGAGTGCTGCGAAAATATTTATATTGAGGGTTTCTAGATTTGGCACGAAAGAGACAATAAAAAAACTTGCGAAGGCATTCAACCTTCGCAAGTTTATCATGGCTTAATAATCAGTCATCTTTTGGGATGATGGTCACTTTGCGATGCGGATCTTCGCCCATACTTTCGGTAGTGACAGCCGGATGGTCACGTAATTCAATGTGAATAAGTCGGCGCTCGCTGGCTGTCATTGGTTCCAGCATCTGGCGACGTCCGGTTTTGACAGTCTGCTCAGCCATGCGGCGTGCCATACGACGCAACTGGTCTTCACGGCGGCTACGATAACCTTCGACATCCACGACAAGTTGTACCCATTGCTGCACTTCCTTGCCAACCATCAGGCTAGCAACATACTGGAAGGCGTTGAGCGTTTCAGAGCGGCGTCCGATCAGAATGCTCAAGTCATCGCCACGCACATCAACATGGATGGTGCGCCGATCCTCACGGTCGGTTTCTTCGTAGTGCGCAGAAACTTGCGCCTGCATGTTCATATAATGTAACAATTTGGAAACCGTTTCTTCGGCCAGATTTAGTAACTCATCTGGTTCGCCGTTATCATTAGGTGCAGGGCTTGGAGCAGGTTTCTCTTGCCTGGGCTCAGATTTCTTTTTCGAAGCCTCGCCCGAACGCGGCGAGGTAGCAGGAACAGGTTTACGGGCTGGTTTTGAAGCGGGAGAGGGCGTTTCCGAAGATATTTCTTCCTCGTCCGATTTGACAGTCAGGCGCACACGCACCTGGCGCCCGCCCAACCCGAACAGACCTTTTGTGCCAGCATCCAGCACTTCCATGCTTACAGCCTCAGCTGGCAAGCCAAGTTGTGCTAATCCCTGTGCGAGGGCTTCCTCGACAGTGGTGGCAATAATCTCTAACGTTGGTTTCTCATTCATACTTTTCACCCCGATAAACTATTTAGTTGATTTTTGTTTGTCGCCACCTGGTAGCAGGTTACGCCAGTTGGCGCGCCCGGTGACGGCATATTGGAAGATACCCAGCAGGTTGCTTGTAATAAAGTACACCGACAGGCCAGAAGCGAAGGTGAGTGCAAAATAGCCTAGCAGGAGCGGCATATAGATACTCATGGTTTTGCCCATGGCAGCAGATTGATCGCCGGGGTTGGCCGTAGCAGGCATGGTCAGCTTGGACTGGATGTAAGTGGTGATCGCCACGATGATAGCAAGTGTTGGAAATCCATACGGCAGGAACGAGACTTCGAAAGGTAAGGGGATTCCTTCTGGAACTGCCAGGTCCATCCACAGGAAGCGGCTATTGAGCGGGATGAGCGCGGCAGCATTTAAAAATGGGATGCCGAATATCTCGCTCCTTACACTGCGCGCCAGCTGCAACATACCCAGTGGCGCAGTTGCAAGGGCGCGGATGATGCTCTGGTACAAACCGATTATGATCGGGAACTGAATCAGAGTGGGCAGACACGAGCCAAAGGGGTTAATGCCTTTTTCTTTATAGACACGCATCTGTTCCTGCGCCAATTTTTCTTTATCTTTGGCATATTTTTTCTGTATGGCCTGCCACTCTTTGTCATTTTGCATTTCTTGCATAGCCTGTGCCCCCTTCAATTGCTGGGCATTAAGCGGCCAAGTGATAGCACGAATGAGGATGGTGAACAGGATAATTGCCCAACCAAACGCGCCGGGGATATCTACCAGCAGTGAATAGATCCACAGCAGTACATTTGTAAACGGGTGAATAATCAGGGTATCCCACATAATCAAAATCCTTATTTCTCAGGGGAAAAAGTTAAAACCTGGTTTCCATTGGTATCGAGGATCGCTAATGAAAATTCGGCTTGCATGGGAGCAACAATAATTTGGTCAGTACCAGCGACGGGCGCCGTGTATATCTGGCCACCCACTTCGCGCTGCCAGACAATCTTTCCATCCAAATCCACAGCATATACTGAGCCTGACTCAGTTGCAAATACGATGTTCTCATTCACCACCAATGGACTGCCTACAACCGGGCCATCGGGCTGGATAAACCAAGATTGACTTCCGCTGGTGGCATCGACTGCAAACAAGTCGCCTTTGAGGTCACCGAAATAGATATTCTGACCATCGGTTACGGGTCCACCCCAGACCCAGCCCTGCGTGCTGGTCAAAAGCAATACCTTGCCAGTAGCAGGATCAACCTTAATCACCTCTGACGCGAATGATCCGATATAGATATTTCCATTCGGACCGACCAGTGGAGATCCAGGAGCTGCCCCGCCCAAATCAATAGATTCCCAGGCAAATTCGTAAGTTTCCGGGTCTATGGCATACAAGCGATGATCTACTGAAGATACATAGACCAGGTTGCCATCTGTGCTTGGTTGCGCCCAAAGCGTGCCCCCAAGTTCGATCTTTTTTAAAGCCGACTTGGTTGAAAATCCATCCTGGAGGTCAAGAACGTAAAGTGTGCCATCAGAATTAGGGGCAAAGATTTTGTCATCCAGAATAAGCGCGCCAGCAACCCAGGTGTTTTTGGCTTCAGTGAAAATCCATTTTTCCGCTGGAGTATTGGTGGATGCGTCAATACTGGAAGGGTCGAGGGCTACTAAACGATGATCCGAGCCAGCCGAGCCGATCACCACCGTTCCATCAGGCGCGATCACTGGCTGCGCGATAAATTGAAGGCTGGTACCGCCTTCTTCTGGATAGCGCCAGATTTCCTTGCCATCACTCAGGCGAACAGCATACACGTATTGCCCGGATGCAAGATAAGCTGTCTCTCCATCACTGGCCAATCCCGGCCAACTGTTGCTAAACCCGGCTTGGCCCGCACAGCCACTTAGTAAAACAGCAGCAAGGATAGACACAAGCATAAAAAGCATAAACTTTGGTTTCATTGATGTAAATTTTCTCCTAGTGCCGCAACCTGTGAAACTGTGCGGCTGGTTAATCTAACCTTCGAAAAGCGGCAATTTGCCCTACATTCTAAATCGTTGCGATACTAGGGAACAGGGTCATAGCCGCCGTCATTGAAAGGATTACAGCGCAATACCCGCCAAGTAGCCATTGTAGAGCCCTTTATTGCACCATATTTATAGATGGCCTGATACCCATAATGAGAACACGATGGATAAAACCGGCATGTTCCCTCTGGCAGACCACGCGAGATGGTTTTTTGATACAGCCTAATCAATGCCAATATCAACAAACGCGCCCAATTCCGCGGCGTACGCGGCAGATCGCGCAAACGCGGCTCATTGGGATATTCGTTCGGCAAATAAAATTCAGCTTTCATTGGTATGGGATATTACTTGCGCACGGCGAAGCAAACTTGTAAGCACCTGGCGGGTTTCCAGTAAGGAAGTAGGGATGAGTGCTGATCGAGCGATCAAGACCAAGTCCCAACCAGGGAGCAAGTCAGGTAGCAAAGGGCGCATGGCTTCACGCAAAAGGCGCTTGGCTTTGTTCCGTTGCACAGCTCCACCAACAGACCGACCGGCTGTCACCCCCACACGAACCCTGGGCGCTTCACTGGCTTGTGTTACTAACACAACCAACGGGTGGGCATAAGACTTACCTGTACGCCGCACCCGCTTGAAATCACTCGACCGGGTCAGGCGGAATTTGCGCTGCACCCGGACCTCGAAAAACCAATTGATCTTGTTGATTCAAAGCATTACGCAGGGGGAAAAGACTCTGCCTCGCAGTCCAAACCGGCTGGTGATCCTACCACCGCACCTTTTTGACGTGCTCATTGGCTTTCGTAGACAATCGATAGCGACCGCGCAAGCGGCGGCGCTTGAGTACATTGCGTCCATCAGCGGTTGACATGCGCTTGCGAAAACCGTGCACGCGCACGCGGCGGCGGATTTTAGGTTGATACGTTCGTTTTGGCATAAACTTACCTCACATAAAAAGATAATTGCTATTTCCTCTACAGGGAGTGTAGCGACTGATAAACTAGCACGGTATTATACCGTAACGCCTATTATCGGTCAAACTTGAATCGAAACTCTTACAAGAATCTTATTTTTGGGCCGGAGCCAATAATTCAGCTAATTGACGGGCGCCATCAGGGTCGGTAATGGCCAGCACCTCATCATCCTTTTGGAAGGCGGTATCCCCTCGTGGAAGGGTAACCTTACCATCTCTGATAATGGCTGCGATGACACATTCGTCCGGCAAACCAAGGTCTTTCAGGGCAACACCAATCGCTTTGGCTCCACCGGGAATCTTTTCCTCCACCAGAGAATATTTGCCCCGGCGCAACTTGAGAAGCGTCATCATATCGCCCATAGACATTTCTTCCTGGATCAGATTTGCAAACACATTGGCTTGATTGAGCGCCACATCCACGTGGAATTCTCCGTTGAACAGCCAGGCGTTGCGCGGATTGTTAACACGCGCGATCGTGCGCGGCACACCAAACATTTTCCGCGCCAAAAAACACAGCGCCAAGTTGGACGGGTCGTCTGATGTACAGGCGGCAATCACGTTTGCGTTACGAATGCCAGCCTGCTCCAAAACCGCAGGATCGGTTGCGTTGCCCTCGTAGATTGCCTCAGTAGGTAATTCCTGATGCAAGCGAGTCAACAGTTCACGACGATGTTCCACTACGAGCACCTTATGTTCTGCGGCAAGAAGTACCTGGGCTAATTGGGAACCTGTACGTCCGCCGCCAGCAATAATGACAAACATATTATGCCTCCGTTCCTGCGTCTATCTGTGCGCGTAATGCCTTGATACCAACAAACGTAGCGCTGACATTCACCATATCGCCGGTTTGTAAAGTTGTCTTGGTATCCGGCAAAAGAGCGTGACCGGCTCGGGTCAAAGCAGCAGGCAGACAGTCTGGATTGTTGCGCAGCAGATCTCCCAGCAACTTTCCATCCCAGGCAGGCGGGATCATTATTTCGTAGATCTCTACTTCCCCATTTCCGGCTGAGAAGATGGAGCGGAAGGATGGGTCAAGCATCAATTCCTGTATGCGTTGTGCACCCCAACTGGTAGAGCTGACAACATTACAGCCGAAGGCTTCGAGCACCGGCAGCATGACCGGGTCATAATTACGTGTGACAATAATCGGCACTTGATAGATCGTGCGCGCCATATGACCAACAACCGCATTGAGTGTGTCGGAATTTGTCACGGTTGCCAGACCATTCGCTTCGGCAATACCCGCGCGCTCGAGCATCTTCTCGGCCAGCACATCGCCTTCGATGATCCTGCCACGAAACTCGGGAGAAAGTCCGTTAAGGGCTTCGCGGTTTATGTCGATAACGACAACCTTATGGCCGTTTTTATACAGGCGGAAGGCTAGTTCAGAACCAACGCGTCCGCATCCAATCACAAAGAAGTTCATAAGCATTCTCCTTGAAAAACTACCAACCCCTAAAGTACCTGATAAGGCACATCGGTAACTACCACGCCCGGCTTTGAAAGCAATTCGCTGCGCAGTAATTTAGCCGTTTGCATGTGCAAGAAATTGTGCCAGCGCTCAGATGGGACAAACTCCGGCACAACGATTGTAATGGTCTCGTTCGGCTGTCGTTGGGCAATGATCTCTTCAAGATAAGCAAGCAATGGCTCCACGAATAGTCGATAAGGTGAATCCACGATTACAAGACGTGTACCCTCTCCCCAGTTTTCCCATTTTTGTTTGACCTTCTCGGTCTCTTCGGGGTCCATCGAAATGTGGACCGCCGTGATATCACTCGAAAGCAGACGTGCATAACGAAGCGCTTCCAACGATCCCTGGTGCACGCCGCTGACCGGCAGGATCACTCTATGACGAGTGGCCTGCGGAGGCGGTCCCCCAAATTTTTCAAGTGAGAGATGACTTGCTAAATCGCGGTAGTGACGGTTGATCAACAGGAGGCCAATAACCAACATCGGAATCAGGATGAGCACCACCCAGGCGCCATCCCGGAATTTGGTAATCGCAAAGATTATCATCACAATAGCCGTACACAAGGCGCCAAATCCATTGGCAAACATCTTCGTTAGCCAGTTCTTTTCGTAATGTACTGTAGAACCTGATTCAACCAGCTCTTCACCAGGGTTCAACTTGCCACTCTTCCACCATCGGCGGGACATGCCAAACTGTGCCAGTGTGAAAGACAAGAATACACCGATGGCATAGAGCGGAATCAAGCGAGTCACACTGGCCTGGAAAACCACAACCAGAACGGATGCTATCAACGCAAGGCTGACAATGCCATAGGAATACACCAGACGGCTGCCACGATAAGTCAATTGGCGTGGCAGAAAACCGTCCTTTGCCATGAGCGCGCCCAATCGCGGAAATCCGGCAAAGGCGGTATTAGCCGCTAGAATCAAGATAACCGTGGTCGCAAAAATGATTGCCATATATAAAACACCCTGCCCGTTAAAGACTGTGCGTGCCAACTGTGAAATCACCGTCTCTTGCTCGGATGGTACGGCGTGTACCTTGCCGGTCAGGAAGGAAATGCCAATGAACAGAGAACTTAAGATAGCTGCCATCCAAATTAAAGTAATACCTGCATTCTTGCTGCGCGGTTCTTTGAAAGCCGTGATGCCATTGGAGATAGCCTCAATACCGGTTAGCGCAGCCGTACCACTAGAGAACGCGTGTAAGATTAGGAAAGGTGTGATAACGGCCAACGGTCCCAGTGTTTCGAGTTTCGGCGGGTCGACCACTGCGCCAAGCGAACCAAAAAGATAACGGAACATGCCAGTCCCAACGAGTGCATACAACATGATGATGAAGAAGTAGCTCGGTATTGCAATGGCTGTTCCAGATTCTCGCACACCACGCAGATTGATCAGCATAATCAAGAAAACAGCCGCAACAGCAATAGGCACACGATATTGATCCAAAGTCGGAAAAGCGGAAACAAGCTGTGCCACGCCGGATGAGATCGAAACTGAAACGGTCAGAATGTAATCTGTCAGCAGGGAGGATGCTGCGATCAACGCATAGAACTTGCCCAGGTTATCATGTGCAACGATATAAGCACCTCCGCCATCTGGATAAGCGTGGATCACTTGCTCATAAGAAAGCGCAACGATAACCAATAAGGCGACAATCGCGATCGAGATCGGAAATACATAGCCAAAGGCAGCCGTCCCAGCTACGGCCAGGATGACCAGGATTTCCTGCGTGGCGTAGGCAGTAGAGGAAAGAGCGTCAGACGCGAAGACAGCCAGACCAATGGCTTTGCCAATTGTTTCGTGTGCCGCGTCGGCTGTTGAAAGCGGACGTCCAATCAGCCAATGACTGAGTGCGCGAGGAGGTGTGCTTGCCTCACGATGCAGTATAACTTGGCGAGTAGATTCGTCATGAGTTTGCATAGAACCTTCATTCTTACTTTGAGAGAACGCACAAAAAGACGCCCTCATCCTGCGAGAGCGAAGACGGATTATATACCATAATTATAAGTTATGCGGCTTTGCTTTCCATGTGCCGCTTGATTGGAATTTGCAAATAGAAAGTACTCCCCTTGCCTTCTTTACTTTCAACCCAGACACGCCCGCCATGCTTTTCTGCAATAGAACGGACAATGGCCAATCCCAGTCCAGTACCAGCGCGGGTGCGGGCTTCGCGGGCTTTGCCACGATAGAACTTCTCAAAAAGGCGCGCCATATCATCGGGGGCTATTCCAATACCGGTATCCTGGATTTCAAACACTAAGTCATTTGCAGAAGTGAGTACGCGCACAAAAACCTGACCGCCTTCAGATGTGTATTTAACGGCGTTCTCTACCAGATTGTAAATAGCCTGATGGAACAGAGCAGGGTCGGCGTCGATCTGATCCGGTAAATCCTTTGGTAGTTCAAGGCTGAGTTCAACATCTTTCTGGTTGGCCTGCATCTGCAGCGTGCTGGTCACTTTTTCCAACACATCCAACACTGAAACGGATTCAACCTGCAGGTCAACGCCCAGGTCGATACGTCCAAGATCGAGCAAGTCATTGACGAGGCGCGCCATACTCTCTACGCCAGTGATAATCTTGCTGACATAACTCTGCTGCTGTTCATTGAGTTCCCCAACCATATCCAGCATGGTGGCATAGCCACGCATAAGTGTGAGCGGCGAACGCAGGTCATGACTGACGGTGGAAACAAACTCGGATTTAAGCGTATCCAACTCTTTGAAATGCGTGACATCGCGCATGATACACACCCGCCCCACCCGTTGGCCATCTGCCATGACCGATGAAGCCGTGGCCAGATAGGTGCGTCCATCAGGCAGCAGCACTTCAACGGATTCCTTTTCACCCATTGCGTTTAACAGGTTAAGCAGGGGCCTCTGTTGGATCAGGCGTTGTGTAGGCTGGCCTTCACTCTTCCCCAATTTAGTACCAAGCGCTTGCTCTGCAGCAGCGTTTGCCAGAAGAAGGCGGTTATTCGGATCGGTCACCAAAACAGGGTCGGGCGTAGAATTCAGGATAGCTTCTAATTGGCGGCGGCTGACTTCCACGTTCAAAAACAAGTGTGTATTCGCGGCTGCCAGCGCAGCCTGCCCGGCCAGGGTCGAGATGAAACGCACATCGCCTTCCGAAAAGGTATGCGGCAAATCGTACGCAACCCATAGCACACCATAATAGCGTTTCTTGTGCCGCAATGCAACCGCCATTAAAGAAGACGGGTGGGGAACATTTTCGTCCAGGGACAGGTTGCGCGCGCGGGCAACATTAGCCAGCACTACGCGGTCTTGTTGTTCCGCCAATGCAAGGATTTGTTCGTCTAAGTGCACATACATATCGCGCGACTCTCCTACCGAGAACCACGATGGTGACTCAGTCGAGGTTTCTGGCAATAACTGCGGAGAGAGAGCCACACGGGCAGCACTGGCCCCTCCGACCAGAGCCGCATCCAGAACCGGCTTGAACGCTTCTTCCATATCCAACGTGGATGCAACGCCTCGACTCACGACCAGCAGCCTGTTGAGTTCTTCCAGACGGTCTTGCAAGCTGACACGCATCTGCTCAAAGGCACGCCCTAATTGGGCAACCTCATCCTCGCCTTCCACCTGCAACGGACGGTCCAACTGACCTTGCGCGATGCGGTCGGCCTCGCTGGCCAATTTTTGCAGGGAGCGCGTGACCACCCGCAGGCCAACGCGCAAGATGATCAAGGCGAATATAGCCAGGATGACAAGCATCACTGAAAGTGGTAAGGCAATTTCAAGCGCCAGTTGTTGTGTCTCCTGCGCAGGGACGGTCAGCACAATGGCCCAGGAGCGCCCGGCAACAGGCTGGTAATACACCATCTGCCGTGTACCATCAGAGGCGGTATCATCGTAGAAAAGCGGCTGGTCGCCACGCTGGCCGGTATAAGCAGCTCGGATCTGGGTAGTATCTGGATGGTACAGGATCATCCCGTTGTCATCCAGCAGAATGCCTGTGCCACCCATCTCAGTCATCTCAGCTAGACTCTGGATGAGTGGCTGGGTCAATGGATTAGTGCCAAGACTGGTGCGGCCAAGTAAAATCCGCTGTGTCTGACCAGCGTTATCCTGGATTGCAATAATGAACGAAACACGTGCCACGTTGCCAGTCTCACCGGGAGGAATGGCATAAATCTGGCTTGGCACATCGCTGATGGCGAATATTATCCCGGCATCTTCCTCCGGGAACAAAGTAAATGGTTGGCAAGCGGAAACAGGATAACATCCCAACACGGTGCGGCTGGCTGCCTCCAACACAAATGCCTGATCAAAATAGGGTACTACCTGGATTTGCTCGCCCAGAAAAGTAGACAACTCCGGGTCTACTGCATCCAGCAAGCGCGAATTTGACGCGATCTGCTCCGCCAGGTTTTGCCCGGTCTCTAAGAAGAACGGGACACTCTGCGAGGCCATTAGGGCCGTGCTGCTCAAACGGTTCCTCAACATGCGGCGGGCGGCATTGCCAGCCACAATCCAATCGCCGATTAATATTGTGATCAATAACAAAAGAATGAAAGCCCCCGTACCAAACAGGAAACGCGCCTCTAGGCTGCGTTCTGCCGGTGAAGGTTGTACCTCGCGCTGCCCGCCCCACAATGTTGGGAAAGCCCTGGACACGATCTGCGCCACCAACCCGGCCACCAGCATCTCCCCTGCAAAGGCCAGTGTCACAGCGCCGACATTACTTAATGCATAGTCCAGCCTGACAGTTGCCTCACCAGAAATATTGAAATAAGCTCCCAGCACGTACAAGGCGGCCCGCAGCGGAATCAAGAGAATCACTGCCACCATAGGTTGGCGCAGTGCGCGGAACAATACTGTCCGATAACGCTGACGAACGGCTGCCGAAAACACCGCACCTAACAACGCCATCTCCAACATGGTAAATAGACTGTGCGTATCCCACAAACCACGAAGTAGACCCGTCAGACCACCTACAATTGCTGCGCCAACCGGACCAAGCAGCCCAGCACCCAAAGTCCAGGGAAGGCCTGAAAAGGGTAAAAGGGTTGCACCAAACTGCGCAGTGGGAATACCCGGCGTAGGCAAAGCCGTACTCGATGTAATTTGAAACCCAACCAACAAAACTGAAACAGGAGACAAAGCCAGCAAACCCAGGAAAATCCCCCATTGGCGGCCTTTCCACGGTAGGTGATACCGCCGCCAGATATAAACGCTGTACCCGGTTGCGATTAATAACAAAAACCACACCACCCAGCCAAACAAGGTTGGCGCAGTTAAATAAGGCAATGTTTGAAGAATTGGGCTTAGAAATGACATGATCGCCAGTTAGTACCGCAATCAAATGTTGCGGCATTAGAATTATAGCCCTAAAGCAATTCGTTAAGATTGCTAATGACTGACAGTTCTGTAAGCGCCACGATAGGACTCAGGCAACAGCTTCGCCAGCGATTCCATAATTTGACGAGTACCCTCCCGCATCATTTCTTGACGATTTGCCTGCTGGCTGAGTCGAAAAGTTTTTCCCACCCTGAATGTGACCGGCGCCCGCCGCAACCGCTTCAGATGCCCGTAAACGTGTGCATTTTCAGTACCCGTCACCACCACCGGGACGATGGGCACATCTGCTTTGATGGCCAAAAACGCTGCGCCCTGCTGCCCCTCTTCCAGACCACCGACCAGGCTGTAGCGCCCCTCCGGCGCGACAGCGATGATGCGACCTTCTGCCAGGCCATCCAATGCCGCTCGTATGGCACGCCGGTCAGGCCGGCCACGATGCAGCCAAATAATGCCATACCAGTCCATTGGTTTTCCTATTACAGGGTGATCGTAAAGTTCGATTTTCCCCAGCGCATCCAGTGAGGCGGGCACAGAACCGACCAGCAGTGCTCCATCCGCATCCCCCAGATGATTGATGACCACCAGCGCCGGGCCTTTCGGTGGAAAGTTTTCCAGACCTTCTACCGTTCTTTTGGTGCAAACCAAAATGACAGTTCTACACAACCAGCGTGCAAAGCTACGGAACCAGAGCCGCCTCCAATGCAGGCGCGGCAAACGCGTTAGTTCCGGCCGCCAGACCTCACTAACTGGTTTCGGCGGGGATGATGGCTGAGTCGGCATAAACGCCCCGATAATCCTCCGGTAACAGGCCAGCCACGTATCGCAAGACCAGGTCTGCATTGCGCTGACGGGCTTCGCGCCGTGCTGCACCCTTTTCAGTAAGGCGTGGCAGGTCAATTGGTTTTCCAATGCGCATTTCAAGCTGCGGCCTTTCGCCTCGTTTGGCGCGCTGCCAGAAATCATCAGTTGTTCCAACAATGCCAACCGGGACAACTGGTACATTAGTTTTCTCGACAATATAAGCGACACCCGGCTGCGCAGGCCGCATAGCTGTGACGTGTGAACGTCCCCCTTCTGGCGCGATCAGCAAAGGATACCCGGAATTGATGGCTGTAATCACGCGTTTCATCAGGGCACGGTCGTATTCACCACGATGCACCGGGATGACACCATATATCTTCAAAATTTCGCCCTGACCGGGTTTCTCGAAAACATCTGACGCACCGACAATTTCAAGATTTTCTGGCCAGAAGGAACCTGCCAGCGGTGGGTCGAAAATCGAGATGTGGTTCATCGCCACCACATAGGGCTTACCGTAGGGGATATTTTCCTTTCCGACGATTTTCACGTGTCCCAGAATATGAAAGACCAGCCGGATGGCAGCTTTCAAGACCGGGCGAGATAGTTGGTAGCGAAAAGGTACGCTATAGGTTTCGCTCATTTACACAAGACCAGGGCTTTCTCAAAAACTTCGTCGGCGCTCAGGTCATCGGAATCCACTACAATGGCGTCCTCGGCTGCTTTAAGGGGGGCGACATCACGGTTCGAATCGATGCGGTCACGTTTGATGACTTTAGCGAGGATCTCGTTATAGTCTGCGCTTTCGCCGCGCGCAACAATCTCGTCATATCGTCTGCGGGCGCGCTCTTCGGCGGAAGCATCCAGGTAGATTTTCAAGTCCGCTTTGGGCAAGACGACCGTGCCAATGTCACGCCCGACCATGACTACACTTCCGCGCTGACCAATGCGGCGCTGTTGGGCCGAAAGCGCACGGCGCACACCGGCATAGGCCGAAACCACTGATACATTGGCGTCCACTTCGGGAAGACGTATTTTCCAGGTGATGTCCACACCCTCGACAAGAACGTCACAGGCGCGGCCATCGGCTTGCGAAGGAGGCTGCACATCAATTGGAACGGATTCGGCCAACACGGTTATGGCGGTCTCATCACTCATGTCTAACTCGCGCTGGAGCGCCAGCCAGGTGACCGCGCGGTACATGACGCCGGTATCGAAGAATAAATAGCCAAGCTCGTCGGCCAGGCGTTTGCCGATAGTGGATTTGCCCGAAGCCGCCGGGCCATCAATTGCGATGATTGAGGGTTTATTTTCTGCCACGAATTTCACTAATTTATGGGTTATTGTTGGGTAGATTGAGGCAGGCTTTGGCTCGTATCAATAAACAGGTCATTCCGCACCCACACGATGACCGTCTCAGATTCATAAGGCATATCGCGGAACACAGACCATTTGATCCACTCGTAAATCCCTGCTAAATCCCAAAAAGGTTCCTGCCGCCAGGTAAAATCCTGTCCGCGGTAAGCGATCGGCAGGTTAATATCTTCGGTTTGTGCAGAGATAACGATTGCGGGAGATGTCTGGATGTCCAGCGCGGAGGCTATTTGAACATTGCGACCAAGCAGCAGCCATTCCAGGGCTGGCGAGTCAATATCCAGTAAGGTGACATCCTGTGACATGGTATCGCCTGTGCTCCACTCCGATTGCTCGTTGACCGTCGCCAACAGCAAATCAGCCTGGGCAGGTCTCTTATCCGGCCACCACAATTCCCAGCCAGCGGATGTACGCAAGCCGGTCGCGCCCCAGGCCATACCCAGCGAGTAAATTCCCAACGCAAGCGTCAGGCCCCAGACTGACCCCAGGCGCGCCGTCCGCGCCGACCAGCCCAGCGCGACCATCAGCACACTGACAACCAGCAATAATAATACACTGATCAACAGCACATAGCGCGTAGGCGGAAGGTTTTCGAACAGTACAATACCACCTATCTGAATCGCGTTCGATGTTACGTTTCCCGGGTTAAGCGGATCGAGTGCGATACCGGCATAATCCAACCAGGAGAAGGTTAACAGGATCAGAACCAGTATGGCCATCCCAGCCACTTCGCGACGCTCTTCATGAAAAATGCGGATATGGTTTGAAAATTCCAGTGCCGCCAGCGCCCATAAAGGTATCAACACCCAGGCCAGGTCACCAACTTGGCGGGCGGGATAAAACAGGGCCACTAACAAAGCCGTCAGCAGCCACAGGCTCAGGCGCATATAGCGCTTCCGTCGCTGCCGCCAGCCGCGCACTACAGCTACCAGCCCGAACAATACGGCCAACGGCTGGTAAGCCAACAGTGCAAACAACAAGCGGCTTGCCGACACGCCCGAAGATTGCACCCAGCCGCCCAGATAAACCGGCAGGGCACTCAACCAGGCGCTTAATCCATTGGGGGATAACAGGAACATGGTTCCGCCAAGCAAGATGGTCACGCCCCCATACATCAGTGCGGTTTTCAAGTCTTCACTGCGGACGCTTTCCACGCTCCCGCCCGCTTCCATTGAATCAGCCTGTTCCTCGCCCTTTGCACTGGAGGGACGCGTCTCCATCGTCCGGCGCAGGATCCAGGCCAAACCCAGCCCTAGCAGACCTGCCCAGGCAGATGGCCCGGAAAGCAAAGCCAGCCCGGCAAAGATGCCCGCCACCCGCGGACGTTCATTCCACCAGAAGGCCCAGGCCAGCAACACGAACGTCAGCGCAGGGATCAGGCTGCCCGCCTGCCGCGAGAGCGAGATCAGGCCCGGGTCGAGCGCCAGGAAGAAGGCCAGCAGCAGGCTAGGGACCGGCTTGAGGCGTTCGCGAAACAGGTAGGGGACAAGGATCAGCGCACTGCCCAATAACGCCGGGACGAAGCGCGCCAGGAAGTTTGAAGTCCCAAAAAGGAAGAACAGGGCGCTGGTTGGCAGAATATAGATGGGTTGCGGACCAAGTAAGGGCTGCTCTCCCTGTGCCACGTTGAAGGCCTGTAATGCCCACTCGGCTTCGGTATCGCTCAAGGGCAAGGCACCGATGTGAATGAAACGCAGAGCGACCGCTAAGATAAAAGCAATCACATACAAGATGCCTTCATATTTTACAGATCGAATTTGCATGCGCTAATTTTACTGCATCTTGCATACATTCTTGAACTTGCCCTTTATATTGCCTTCCAAAATCAGGATTCAGGTTGAGATTTTTATGCAGCGCTCTGTAGCACGAGGACGCAGATTATAATCACAGACACAAAATATGCTGAAACGAGTGTATCTTTGGAGAAACAATGAGTATTGAATTTACCGTCAATAAAGATGACAATGTAATTCTTATCACGATTACCAATACTGTTTCTGTTGAAGATCTAAAGTGGATGCGCAGTAAAACGATAGAGCTATTAAACGAAACTGGGATTAAAAATTATGTGGTCGATTTATCCGCTGCCACTTCGATATTAGATCAAAAGACAATTACAACGTACCAACTTGGAACAGAATTTCAATACATAAAATTTCCACACACTACTAAAACCGCCGTCATCCTGCCAACAGATGACGAAGCACGTAAGCAGGCAAATTTCTTGCATATGGTTGAAATCAATCGAATACGTGCCCCCCTCGAATATGTTTCCTCCTACGAAGGAGCTTTGGCCTGGTTCAATTCTTGATAACTTGAAAACAAATTCTGTAAGGGCGAGCCTAATCTGTTTGCGGCACTTCGTACCCTTTCAGGGCACGTCACACCTTGTCAAGCACTTCGTAAATCACTACCTTTCCTTGCATGAACAAAAAGGATATGACCATGTCTGGTAAAGTCGAAATAAAAGATAGATGCCGAATCTGAGTGGCGAGGAATTTTCAAAAATAAGCACGCGTTTTTGAAGAAGTAGAAGTATAGAAACCCATGAACATAGCCATAGAAACAAAGAAAATTACAAAAAGATACAGGGATGTATTGGCTGTATCTGATTTATCGTTAAGAGTGAACAGCGGTGAAATATATGCTTTTTTGGGTTTAAACGGAGCTGGTAAAACAACAACGATCCGAATGTTTCTTGGGATGATCAAGCCAACTTCGGGGAAAGCTCAAGTGCTTGGAACGAAAATAAATGTTCACGGGAAGAAACCTTGGAGTTCGGTCGGTTACCTGGTTGAGACACCCAATGCTTATCCAGAGCTTACCGTTCGTGAGAATCTAGAAGCTATATGGAAACTTCGTCCTGGAACAGAACCCAAAGCAGTAAGCAATATTATCGAACAGCTTGGTCTTGCAACCTACGCTGATCGTCGTGCGGGGACACTCTCGCATGGTAATGCTCAACGACTAGGTCTGGCAAAAGCGCTCATGCACAAGCCAAAACTTCTCATACTCGACGAACCGGCCAACGGATTGGATCCGGCAGGCATTGTGGAAATCAGAAATTTGCTTACTAATCTTGCAAAAGAGCAGGGTGTAACAATATTCTTGTCCAGTCATATTCTTGGAGAAGTCTCTCGATTGGCTCATCGAATTGGCATTATTCACAATGGGAAACTAATTCAAGAGCTTAGCAAAGAAGAACTTCATCAGAATCGAAATCGTCAACTGTTGATTCAGGCTCGAGACAGGAAAGCGACGCAA
>WOR8_10000497_pt1 | contig 41728 bp, 36 predicted proteins | sample DeeMarSeWOR38_10_FD_19890 | JGI IMG/M metagenome (IMG submission 19890)
AAAACCGAATGCGACCATAAAAATAGGTGGGTCGAGAGATGGATTCCATCCGTTTGAAACCAGCCCATAAAACACCAATTCAGGAAAAAACGGAATTTTCTTTTTTCGTGCTTTCGATCTTTTGTGATTTCGTGGTGATTAAACTTTTTTTATATTGATCAGTTAGGATGTATTCAAAATGACTGCGACATTGCAAAATCCGCTTCCAGCGCTGCATGATCGCGAAGGAGACCATGTTTCAAAATTTCTGCCCGCGGTCATCGATGCACATGTTCACCTGTTTCCCGACAATCTGTTTGCATCCATCTGGCAATGGTTTGAAAAATTCGGCTGGCCGATTCGCTACCGTTTAAAATCTCCGGAAGCCATCGAATTTTTATTGTCCCGCGGTGTGTCCGGCATCGTGGGTTTGCACTATGCCCACCGACCGGGCGTGGCGTGCGAGCTCAATCGCTATATGGCCGAACTCTGTCGCCGTTACCAGGAACTCACCGGGATGGCGACGGTGTTCCCCGGAGAAGAGAATGCACGGCAAATTTTAGTTGAAGGCTTTGACAGCGGACTATCGGGCGTCAAACTGCATGGCCATGTCCAATGCTTTGATATGCTGTGTCGGGCAATGCATGACATCTACAGTCTCTGTCAGGAAGCCGGCAAGCCGCTGATTATGCATGTGGGCCGGGAACCCAAAAGCCCGGCCTATCCCTGTGACCCCTACGCACTTTGCAGTGCCGCAAGTCTGGAACAGGTGATCAGGACCTATCCGGACCTGCGGGTTTGCGTACCCCACCTGGGTGCGGATGAATTTGATGCCTATCGTCACTTGCTGGAAAAATATGATAATCTCTGGCTGGATACCACCATGACCGCCTGGGACAGAGAACTGCGGCAGATCGCTAACAGCGACCTTTCTCGAGATCGGCTGTCGAAGCTATTGGGCCAAAACGCGATTGACTTCTACAACATGGAGCATGGCTGATAAAGGCAAAAGGGGCAGGACATAAAGAAATTGGTCGGGACGAGTGGATTTGAACCACCGACCCCAGCGTCCCGAACGCTGTGCTCTACCAGACTGAGCCACGTCCCGACTTAAGATTTCTTTATTGCTTTCCAAAACGGCGCTTTACGGCTTTAGATGGCGACCTATAGAATATCTTGTTTTTTTAATAAAATTTGTTGTAAAAAACTCCCTAAAAAGGAAATCATTTTCCTATTTATGTGAAACAAATTACCTAAAATTATTTCCTTTCCTTCCTACTTATTCGTCGATTTTTTGCAAATTCAATGGTCCATTTCCTATTTTATCATTCTCATAGATCGTAAATGAAAAAATACACGCTTCCAAATTTTGTCTTGATCCATAAAAAATTGTAATTCTTAAAGCTTATCGGTTCACGCATTGGAATCATTAGGTCGTGTTGCCAATCTTGATCAAACTCAATCTTCGATAAAATTTAGTTTTTGTTATGGCATCATAATTGCTTTGAATTATTGGTCTAAATTAACCAAAAAAGGAGGCCCAGCCAACATAGTAATACACAAAGGTACCTGCATCAATTCGATCAGGGGGGAACCTTTAAACAATCATTTGTCTGGGAGTGTTTTCAAAAAAGATTAGGTTGAGCAGCATCGGTGAATTTCCCTGTATTCTTTTACACCAATCAGGGATTGATCCGCCAATAAAAAGGCCTATTTCAGCGCTTACCTCCTCTGGTTTGCCCTTGCAGGGATGTATCAATCCAAAAAGATTAATAGAGATGGCAGTATGCTGTCAGATCGCCTCACAACCGGTTTATAGGGAGGTGGGTCTTGTTACACAGAAACTGCTTTGGCTATCAATACAATTTAAGAACAATTATCAAATTATAATCAATTAGCATTTTCCATTCAGAAAACTGCCATTTGGTTATTTTGAACTCATCAAAACACACCTCAATGTAACTGAGGAGGCGGAGCTATAATTGCCTCTTGATCTTTCTTCGGTTCAAGAAATTTCAAATTTACCCTTTTCCAGTTCCAATCAAGTTAGTCCTAAAATCGTCAATTCTTATAGTCGTAAGGCAATTTAGGAATCTTTTCAAAAGAGAGGATATCATGAAAGCAGTCATTTTGGCGGGCGGATATGGTACACGGCTTTCGGAAGAAACCGGAGTAAAACCAAAGCCCATGGTGGAAATCGGTGATAAGCCCATGCTCTGGCATATCATGAAAATTTATTCTGCTGCCGATATAAATGACTTTATTATCTGCCTGGGCTACAAGGGGTATGTAATTAAAGAATATTTTGCGACTTATACCCTTCACATGTCGGACGTCACATTTGATTTGAGGAACAATAACACGGAGGTGCACTATAACGGAACTGAGCCCTGGAAAGTAACTTTGGTGGATACGGGAGAAAAAACGATGACCGGGGGTCGAATCAAACGCGTTAGAAAATATATTGGTGATGAGGCCTTCTGTCTGACTTATGGAGATGGGGTCACCGACTTGGATATTCGCAAATTGATTTCATTTCATCAAGCGCAAGGTACGCTGGTGACGCTTACCGCAGTGCAACCCCCCGGTCGATTTGGTGCCTTTAAACTGGATAGCGATCAAAATAAGATTCTTTCGTTCAGAGAAAAACCCAAAGGAGACGGTGCCTGGATCAATGGCGGTTTTTTTGTAATGGAACCCGAAGCAATTGACTACATTGAAGGCGATTCAACAGTTTGGGAAGCCGGGCCCATGGAAAAATTAGCAAAAGAAGGAATGCTATCAGCCTACCGTCATTACGGATACTGGCAAAACATGGATTCTCTAAGGGATAAAAACGTTTTGGAAGAGTTCTGGCAAAGTGGAAATCCTCCCTGGAAAATTTGGTGATATCCTGGGAATACGGGTTTATCTTCTTATACGGTTTAATTATTTCGCTTTACCTCCTAAGCATATAAAATGAAAGATGGGTTGCGATGAAGATTCTGATTACCGGCAATATGGGATATATTGGGCCCCGTGTCGTCGAACGGCTGCGTTCATCTTATCCTGCTGCCAGAATAATTGGTTTGGATATCGGCTATTTTGCAAATTGCTTGACCAATGCGGAAATTTTTCCCGAGTGCAAGGTCGATCAACAATATTTTGCGGATGTCAGAGATTTGCCACCTGAAGTGCTTGACGGCGTGGATGCCGTTCTGCATTTGGCCGCGATTTCGAATGATCCGATGGGCAATGCATTTGAAGAGGTCACTCTGGATATCAATCACCGCGCAAGTATTCACCTTGCTAAAATGGCGAAGATGGCTGGCGTAAAAGCTTTTGTATTTGCTTCTAGTTGCAGCATGTATGGAGCTGCCGAAGACCAGCCGAGAACTGAAGGTTCGCCTTTGAATCCCTTGACGGCATATGCAAAATCCAAAGTTCTTACCGAAAAAGATTTACAGGAACTTTCCGGAAATGGATTTAAGGTGACGTGCCTGAGATTTTCAACGGCCTGCGGTATGAGTGATCGCTTGAGATTGGATCTGGTTCTTAATGATTTTGTTGCCGCCGCTGTTGCCTCAAAGGAAATCACAATTTTAAGCGACGGAACACCATGGCGCCCCTTGATTCATGTTAAGGATATGGCGAAAGCAATCGAATGGGCTGCTTTCAGAAATATCAACAAAGGAGGGGCGTACCTGTCCGTTAATGTCGGCAGCAACGAATGGAATTACCAGGTCATGCAATTGGCAGAAGCGGTAACCGAGGTGGTTCCTGGTGTTACGGTGTCGATTAATAAACACGCCATACCGGACGAACGCTCGTATAGAGTGAATTTCGATCTTTTTAAGCAGCTGGCCCCTGAATATCAACCGGAGATGGATTTAATATCATCGATAAAAGAGCTGAAAAATGGTTTGGAAAAGATGGGTTTTAAAGATCCGGATTTTCGAAATTCAAACTATATGCGGTTAAAAGTGCTGACCAATCTGAGAAACAAAGGGTACCTTTCTGGCAATCTTGAGTGGTGCAAAGATCAACCCGCCGGCAAAATGGGTGCGAAATGACCGATCGTTGCCGATTGTGCGAAAATCCGCTGCAACACATTTTTGTTGATTTGGGAGTGTCTCCCCTTGCAAATTCATACCTTAAAGCCGATCAGTTAAACCAAATGGAACCTTTTTATCCTTTACGGGCTTATGTGTGCGCGCAGTGTTATCTGGTTCAAGTACCGGTCTTTCAATCCTCTGAGGAAATCTTCACTGATTATGCCTATTTTTCATCTTTTTCTGATTCGTGGCTTCAACACGCCAGGGACTATACTGAACTCATGATCGACCGATTTTGTTTTGATACGGAAAGCCAGGTGATTGAAATCGCCAGCAATGATGGATATCTGCTTCAATATTTTGCAGAAAGAGGTATTCCGGTATTGGGAATCGAGCCGGCTAAAAATGTGGCTAAGACCGCACTGGAAATCGGCATCCAAACGGTTCAGAAATTCTTTGGATTTCAGACCGCTGTGGAATTGGCTCAGGAAGAATATCATGCTGATCTGTTGATCGGAAATAATGTGTTGGCCCACGTGCCGGATCTTAATGATTTCGTAAGCGGTATGAAAGTCATTTTAAAACCGCAGGGGATAATTACCATGGAATTCCCTCATCTGATGCGGTTGATAGCAGAGAATCAGTTTGACACGATATATCACGAGCATTTTTCATACTTTTCATTGATGACCGTTAATCAGCTTTTTACTCAACATGGATTGACCATTTTTGATGTTGAAGAGTTAACCACCCATGGTGGTTCGCTAAGAATATATGCGCGGCATGCAGAATGTAAGTCAAAAGATGTCAGTAAACATGTCGAAACCCTGCTAAGACGGGAGGAAGAACAAGGTTTCGAGAAATTGAATCTTTATCTATCCTTCAATCAAAAAGTAAAGTCAACGAAACGATCGATCTTGGATTTCCTGAATCAATCCAAAAATGCCGACAAAATTCTTGTGGGCTATGGTGCTCCAGCCAAGGGAAACACACTTTTAAATTATTGCGGCATCCGAACGGATTATATAGAATACACGGTTGACCGCAGTCCGCATAAGCAGGGGCATTTTTTACCGGGAACCCATATTCCCATATGTCACCCGGACAAAATAAGAGAAACACAGCCTGATTATTTGGTCATTCTTCCCTGGAACCTCAAAGATGAGATTATGAAACAAATGGCGTACATTCGCGATTGGGGGGGTGAATTTGTCACTTTGATTCCGGAGGTCAGAATCTATTCATGAAGTTTTTTGAAACAAAACTCAAAGGGGCGTTTCTGATTGACCCTGAGCCTATTGAGGATGAACGCGGTTTCTTTGCACGAACCTGGTGCAGAAAAGAATTCGAACAATATGGAATTTGTAACGATTGGGTCCAGTGCAACATATCGTGCAATAAACGCAGGGGAACGCTGCGAGGAATGCATTATCAAATTGCGCCTTTTGCAGAAGCAAAATTGGTGCTCTGTACGCTGGGGGCTATCTATGATGTGATAATTGATTTGCGACCGGATTCCAAAACTTACTGCCACTGGATATCGGCTGAATTATCTGCCGAAAATCGCAAAATGATTTACATTCCCCAGGGCTTTGCGCATGGGTTTCAGACCCTTGTGGATCATACTGAAGTATTCTACCAGATGAGTGATTTTTTTGCTCCCGAATATGCCCGGGCTGTCCGCTGGAATGATCCGCAATTCAAAATAAACTGGCCGGAAGCTGAGCGCATAATTTCTGAAAAGGATCAAAAAATTGAAGACTTTAATCCCGAAAAAATATTATGAAAATTTAATAATTTTTGAAATTGATGGATAAAACCAAGTTAAAAGATCTGATTGACTCAATCGATTTTACCGCTGCCGGCAAACAAATGTATCAGCTAATAGCTGAATTGTACCCGATCTGCCGTAGCATCACCGGCAATGGTGTCCGGCAAACATTAAGTAAGATAAAGTCCGTTGTCCCGCTGGAAGTTAAAGAAGTGCCAAGTGGTACGCAGGTTTTCGATTGGGAGGTTCCCAATGAATGGAGCATACAGGATGCGTGGGTAAAAAATTCGAAGGGTGATAAAATCATTGATTTTAAAAAATCGAATCTGCATGTGCTGAATTACAGCTTGCCGATCAAAAAAAAGGTTTCCCTGAAAGAATTAAAAAAGCATATTTATACCCTGCCGGATCACCCTGATTGGATACCTTATCGGACGTCGTATTATCAGAAAAATTGGGGTTTTTGTACAAGCTATAAGCAATTTTTGGAACTAAATGATGAATACTATAATGTATTCATTGATTCAACTTTAAAGGAGGGCTCATTAACATTTGGAGAATTTTATCTAAAAGGGTCAAAATCAGAAGAAGTGTTGATATCAACACATATTTGTCATCCTTCACTATGCAATGACAACCTTTCTGGCATTGTTTTATCAGCCATGTTAGGAAAACACTTATCAAATGTTTCGCTAAAATATTCTTATCGGTTCTTATTCATTCCGGGTACCATTGGATCAATCACCTGGCTTAGCTTGAATGCGAAAAGCGCTTCAAGGATAAAGCATGGTCTGGTTGTTGCCTGTGTGGGGGACTCCGGTAATTTCACTTACAAAAAAACTCGCCAAGGCAGCGCTGAAATCGACAAAGCCGTGAGACATGCTTTACAAAACTCCCAAAATGATTTTAATATAATTGACTTCTTTCCTTACGGTTATGATGAACGCCAATATTGCTCACCCGGATTTAACCTCCCGGTGGGTTGCTTGATGCGAACGCCTCATGGTGAATATCCCGAGTATCACACATCAGCAGACAACTTAGAATTCGTAAAGCCGGAAAACTTGGCAGCATCATTGTCTTTATATTTAGATGTTTTATACATCCTCGAAGAAAATAAAAAACATATAAGTCAAAATCCGATGTGCGAACCACAATTAGGCAGAAGGGGATTATACGAGCATATCGGCGGTCATGCCGACAGCAAAAAACTTCAATTCGCCCTGCTGTGGACCCTGAATTTATCAGATGGACATCATAGGTTGTTGGATATATCCGAGCGATCGGGTTTAGATTTTAATTTAATTTCAGATGCTGCGGATATTTTGGTGGAAAAAGGTTTGATCAAAGAACACAAGACCCGGAGTTGAATAACACAAAAATGGAATCACTTAAAAATCAAATCGCCGTAATTGCAGGAGCCAGCAGCGGCATTGGAAAATCCATTGCGCTCGAACTGGCCAAGCAGGAAGTTACGCTTTGCCTTTTAGGGCGTGATTTAGAGTCTTTGCAGACTGTTGCGGATATTGCAAGCCTAACAACCCGTCATGTTTATTGCTATAGAGTCGATTTAACTGTTGATCATGAGATTACGGGGTTTTCCGATTCAATTTCAGGAAAGTTCAAAGGTGTCGATATTCTGGTTCATAGCGCAGGTGTGATTTCAATGGGAGCACTCGATTCTGCCTCTATTGAAGATTTTGATTTACAATATAAAACCAACGTCAGAGGACCCTATTTGCTTACACAGTGCTTATTGCCTTTTCTCAAATTGAGACAGGGTCAGGTTGTATTCATCAATTCCAGAGCAGTTTTTGTATATGCCCGTGCAGGTTTAGGGCAATATGATGCAACCAAACACGCTCTCAAGGCTGTGACGGACAGCTTTCGGCAGGAGGTAAAAGCGGACGGAATTCGGGTTCTCAGTGTTTATCCCGGGCGTACTGCCAGCCCGATGCAGCAAGCGGTATTTAAAATCGAGGGAAAAATCTACCAGCCTGAACTGCTGATGCAGCCGGCTGATGTTGCCACAACGATAGTGAATGCGCTTTGCTTACCTCGGACAGCTGAGGTTACAGATATCACGCTAAAGCCATTGGTAGATCCTTCATAAAAATCCTCGGCTTAATCGGCCCAACTTATTTTGGCATATAAATTTTGTAACCAATGATAGATATTTTTAAAATTTGACTATTTTAATGCAAGTTAAAAAGATTCAGCAAACAATAGTGGGATTGATTCCCGCTGCCGGAAAAGCTAAGCGAATCTCACCTTTGCCATGCAGCAAGGAAATTTACCCTGTTGGATTTCACAAGTCCCATAAAAATGTGGATCCACAAATTAAGGTGGTAAGTGAACATCTCATTGAATGTATGCAGGTGGCCAAGGTAGCTAAAGTGTACATTGTTCTCCGCAAGGGCAAATGGGATATTCCGCAATATCTCGGAAGCGGTAAATGGATGGACATGGATTTTGCCTATCTTATCATGGATTTGCCTTTTGGCGTACCATTCACCATCGATCAGGCGTACAATTTTGTCAAAGACGATATCGTCTTCTTTGGTTTTCCTGACATCATTTTAAAGCCTAAAGAGGTTTATGTTCAATTGTTAGAAAAACAGACTTCAAACCATGCAGACGTGGTGCTTGGCCTTTTTCATGCTCCAAAGCCTTTTGCAATGCAACATATGGTCAAAATAAACCCGGAAGGCCGAGTTCGTGGATTTCAGATAAAGCCTTCACAAACAACCCTTAGATACACCTGGATTATTGCTGTTTGGAATCAGAAATTTACCCATTTTTTACACGAATATGTTTCAATTGAATCAGAAAGGTGCAGGAAAAACAGCGCGATAAAGAAAGACACAATTGTCGAGGAACTATCGATGACCCAGGCTTATCAGGGTGCACTGAAAAAAGGGCTACAGATAGACTCGGTAACTTTTGAAGAGGGGTCTTTTGTGGACATAGGCTCACCTGAGAATTTAGAAAGCGGTTCAAAGTTTTCCTGAATTTGTAGATTCTGAAGAAACGAAATAATGATAAACTATATCACCCGGAAACTAAACTCGGTTAAAAATATAGATAAAGATAGATCGGAAGAAGTTACGATCGTTGAACACCGATCAGGCTGGCAGCTTATTGACTTTAAAGAACTTATAAAATACCGAGATTTATTTTATTTTCTGGTTTGGCGAGAAATTAAGGTTTTATATGCACAAACCATTCTGGGTTTTTCGTGGGCGATTTTACAACCCCTAATTCAGATTATCATTTTTACCGTTGTTTTTGGGAAAGTCGCCAGGCTTTCAACTGACGGCATTCCCTATTTTCTGTTTTCCAGTGTTGCAATAATTCCATGGACCTATATGTCACAGGCCATGATGGAATCCAGTCAGAGCCTTGTCCAGGGGCAACATCTGTTGGATAAGGTCTACTTTCCGCGGTTATTGTTTCCCCTGACACCTGTCCTGGCCCGATTGGTTGATTTTGGAATTTCAATATTAATTATCCTTGCTGTCGCTATATATTACCGCGTTGTACCCACATGGAATTTGCTGTTACTGCCGTTTTTTATTGTTTTAATGGTTTCTATTCCTGCGGCCATTGGCTTGTGGTTATCTGCGCTTGCCATTCGATTCAGAGATGTTAAACATGCCATGCCGTTTGTTGTTCGCATGTTAATATACACCGCTCCGATTGTTTATTCTGCTTCATCAATTCCCGAAACGTATCGCTTTATTTACTCATTGAATCCGATTGTTGGCGTTATAGAGGGGTTCAGATCATGCCTTCTTGGCACAGCCATCCCCTGGTCTTTTATTTGGCCTGGCATTCTAACGTCTTTCTTTCTGCTGTTCGTTGGCGCTTTTTATTTTAAAAGAATGGAATGGCTGTTTGTCGATGTGATCTAAAATCTTACAAAATATAATCTATACTGAATAAGCATGAATTCTGAAAAAAATGTAATCACAGTAGAAGGATTACACAAACACTATCGTATTGGATTAAAAGAAAAAATGAACGATAGTTTTCTTGGCGCCACACTGGATTTTTTTAAAAGCCCCTTAACGAATTACCGCAAATATCGCTCGCTGTACCGGTTTGATGACATTACACCGGATCAGGGAACTACCTCGATTAGTGGTTCTGATAATGTCATTTGGGCGCTAAATAATGTCTCTTTTAATGTGAAGCGGGGTGAAGTATTAGGCGTTATCGGAAATAATGGTGCCGGGAAAACAACGTTACTCAAAGTTTTATCTAAGATTACAACTCCATCCTGTGGACGTGCTAAAATTTACGGTAAAATTTCCAGCCTATTGGAGGTCGGAACCGGCTTTCACCCCGAGTTGACTGGCAGAGAAAACATTTACTTAAATGGTACAATATTGGGTATGAGGAAAAGGGAGATTGATGGTAAATTTGATGAAATAGTAGATTTTTCAGGTGTAGAAAAATTTATCGACACCCCGGTCAAACGCTATTCTGTCGGGATGAAAGTCAGACTCGGCTTTTCTGTGGCTGCATTTTTAGAGCCGGATATTCTTGTGATTGATGAAGTTCTGGCGGTTGGCGATTCCGATTTTCAAAAAAAATGCCTTCAAAAGATGGAATCTGTTGGAAAACATGGACGCACGGTTTTATTTGTTTCACACAATATGCAAATGGTAACGCGCCTATGTTCGCGTGCAATTTTGCTCGAAAGAGGGCAAATAAAAGACGATGGCCCGGCAGACAGCGTTGTTGCAGCATATTTAACTTCTGGAAGGGTGCGATCAAGTGAAAGAGTATGGAAAAATAAACTGGAGTCGCCTGGCGGAGATGTTGCGCGCTTGCTTGCTGTTAGAGTGAAAAATGATGCTGGACAAGTATTAGAGTCCTTCGACATCCGAAAACCAATCGGAATTGAAATGGAATATGAGGTAATAAAATCGGATTATTTGCTGCTGCCGCACTATAATATATTTAACGAAGCTGGCGAATGGTTATTTACAACAATAGACACAGACCCCAATTGGCGAGGTAGACGTCCTGCAGGAAGCTATACGGCAACAGCTTGGATTCCTGGCAATTTTTTTTCTGAGGGTTTAATGTTTGTTCAATCATCACTCTTCACCCTTGAACCTCGCACTGTCCAGTTTGAGCCAAGAGATGTTGTTTCTTTTCAAGTAGTTGACAGCCTTGACAACAATAGCGCAAGGGGCGATTGGCCGGGGACTATGAAAGGCGCAGTTAGACCGCTTTTGAAATGGACAAATGATTACGAAAAACCAAAATTCTGAATATAATTTGTTAAAAGGCAACAAATATAAGGCAAAAATAATTGAGGGATCTAAAAAAACTCCCCGACCCTTCAGTTTATTTGGGTAATGATTATGAGCATTGTGCTGATGTACCATCGTGTGACGGTAACCGATCTCGATCCCCACAATCTGACAGTTTCACCGACCCATTTTCGAGAACATCTTTCTGTTCTTCGCAAGTTAACTTCACCGCGTCATCTGATGGAAATCGTCGATAACTGGTCTGATTCCGATAATGGCGTTGCGGTGACTTTTGATGATGGGTATGCAGACAATCTTTTTGAAGCTTTGCCGGCTTTGGAAACTGAAGAAATCCCGGCAACTATCTTTGTGGCTACAGGAGTCTTAGACAAGGAAGCCTTTTGGGTAGATCGACTTGCTCGTTGTCTTCTATTAGACAAAGAGTATCCGGATGTTGTAATGTTCGAACTTGGGGGCAAAAAGATCCAGATAGATCTCAGAACTTTTGAAGATAGAAAGACTGCTCATTGTCACCTTCATAGGATCATGCGGAATTTACACCCCGATTTAATAGAAAAAAAAATATTTCAACTCGCAAATTCTCTAAATATTGATCCTTCACCCCCAGCGAGTGACCGTCCCTTGACGAGCCAGGAAGCAGCTCAACTTACATCTCATTCTCTGATTGATTTGGGCGGGCACACGGTTTTTCATCCCTGCCTGTCGCGACTTCAGTTAGCCGAACAGCAATGGGAGATCGAGATGTGCAAAGCGTCACTGCATGAACTTGGTGCGCCGAAAGTGCTGGCTTTTGCGTATCCTTTTGGTGACCGAGAGTCGTATACTTTTATTACTCGTTTTCTCGTACGAAAAGCAGGATGGCACCACGCAGTTATCAGCGAACCAAAGCAGGGACTATGGTTTCGCCGCTACGCCGTCCCGCGCCACTTTGTTGGTGACTGGGATGGTGATGGATTCGAAAGGCGACTTCGAAAATGGCTGGCTTCTGATTAGCGGTATGAGAATATTATTTGCAACTGTAGATTATTTCCCTGCGAGAGGAGGGCTTCAGGCGAGCGTCCATGAGCTCGTTCATTGCTTAAAAATCCGAGGTCATTTCTGCGCTATTTTAGTCAGTGCTACACGTCGAGACATGACCCGACCAAAGGCGTTGGTAAAAGCAGTTTCCTGGAAACTCTTCAAACGTCCATTTTTCATATCTGACAAGACGTTTTCTTATCCTGTTTACCGAACGAAAAATCCTCTGGAGAGCCTATCAATCGTGAGGCGGATTTTTAACCCGGATGTTTTGGTTTGCGTAGTGGGTGGTTCCCATACCATTGACTTTGCTAAAATGCTTTGCAAAACTGCTGGTGATCTCCCAACTGTGATTTACATTTTCGATATTCAGGGCGTAGCCTTCACGGCAGATCCGGTTTGTGCGAGGTCGCATGTTGTCTCCAATGCCGAGGTGATTGCTTCGCTAATCGCCGATCATCAGTGCCGGCCACCCATTGTGCCGTGCATTGTAGATTACACCCACTGTAAAGTCGAAAGCACGCGCGAAGTTGTGCTTTATATCAATCCGCACCCACGAAAAGGCGTAACTCTGGCTTGGGCAATTGCAGAAGCATCGAAAGGGCTGAAATTTGTATTTCAAGAGAGTTGGTACCTCGGCGAAAGGAGGCGAAAGGAGATAATTGCCCGTGCTCAAAATCTGGGAAATGTCGAATTCCGGGCTGTTGTCGACCAACCCGCGGAAGTCTATCGGGACGCAAGGGTTCTTCTAGCGCCATACGGGCAGGAACGACCACGGGTAGTGGATGAAGCACAGGCGAATGGTATTCCAGTGATTGCGAGTGATGTGCCCGGATTAGACGAGAGTGTTGGTACAGGAGGAGTGCTTTTAGATCCCGAAGGACCTATTAATGCGTGGACATCAGTATTGGAACGTCTTCAAACCGATGAGGTTTATTACGACGAGTTGGTTGCCGCTGCAGTAAGGCACAGTAAACGTCCGGAGATACAGCCAGAGTACTTGACTGAAATCTTTGAACGTGAATTACAATATGCCATCGGACATTCAAGAGCTTGATAAAAATTTCAAATCCTTCATTACGTACCGATAAAGAACTTGGCAAATCAAAGAATATGTGTAGGGATATAAGTTCTCCGACCCTCAAATAATTACAAACAAAAAATATTAAAGTGAAATTAGATAGAAATCAAAAAATATGAATTATCCTTTAGTTACAATAGCAATACCGACATATAACCGTGCAGAAGGCTATCTCAAAGAAGCTATCCAAAGCGCATTGGATCAAACTTATCCAAATCTTGAAATCATTGTCTCCGACAATTGCTCTACAGACAACACCGAATCAATGGTAAAAAGCTTCTCTAAAGGACGCTTGAAGTATATTAGGCATAAGAATAACATCGGTGCCAGCAATAATTTTAATTACTGCTTACAAAAAGCAAGAGGTGATTTTTTTTTACTATTACATGATGATGATCGTATTGATCATGATTTCGTTGAAACTTGTATCAAAAAGATAAATTCAATAACAGAAATAGGCATTATAAGGACTGGAACACGTGTGATAGATGAGAAAGGAAATATAACCAGGGAACATCCCAATAGAGCTGAAGGTCTCTCAACCGGGGATTTTTTTCGATTTTGGTTTTCCTGGAAAACAGCATTGTATCTATGTAGCACTTTATTTAACACTAAAAGATTGAGAGAGATTGGCGGTTTTAAATCCAAGCATAATCTCTTTCAGGATGTATTTGCAGAGTTAAAGCTGGCCGCAAAGTATGATCGAATAGATATTGAAGATATTAAGTCAAGTTTCCGTGAACATGCTTCTGAGTTGACTTTTGCTTCTAATGTAAAGAACTGGTGTGAAGATTCACTTTTGCTGTTGAATTTAACCTGCGAATTAGTTCCAAACGAGAAGGAAAGCATAAGAAAAGAAGGCTTGCTCTATTTTTCAACATTTAATTACAGATTAGCTAAAAAAATTCGATCGCCTCTAAATCGTTTTGTTGCTTATTTTACACTTATAAAAGCTTTTAAATGGGTATTTCTTCGTCAATTTTTTATGCAGCCTATTTACCCGACTCCCATATATCCGTATTTGCAATTAATCAAAAGAAAACTTGTTTCTCATGTTGAGAAATAGCATTTCAGATTGAACGAATGAACTTGTTGCTGGAAAGCATCGTAGCAATTTTATGACAGTTCTGGCTGCCATTTTTTTTAAGAGATGCAGATAAGCGTCATTGTAAATATAAAAAAAGGGAACCAGACAGTAAATATTGATGCGAATATTAATAGTTTCAAAACATTTTCCGAAGAAACAATCCGCATGGGCTTTAGGCGTCTTCAAGCGATTTAAAATGTTTGTAGATGCCATCAAAGACATTGCTGATATTGACCTATTGTATTATGTACCGCGCGGCGTAAACACCTCTTCCTCTGCAGTTCTTAAACAAGAACGGGTTTTATCAAATTTTTTTGAAACCCCGATTCGTCTCTTTCTATGCCAAAGATCTGATAATAGAACTACTATTACAAAAATGTGGAATTATGCTCTTGGAACTTTTATTTTTTGCCAGCAACCCGCTTATTCAGGTGTAACTGGCACTAAACAAGTACAGGCATTTGAAGCCTGCTTACGCTATAATCCGGACGCAGTTTTTGTTCACAGGTTAGGGGCTATGTGTCCACTTTTTCGAGCGCGCAGGGCACCAATTCCGCCTGTATTTTTCGATCTGGATGACATTGAGCATGTCGCCCTTAGAAGGGGTATTCGCTATTTACCAAAAACAAGCTCAAGACTGTTGAGCTATCTTATGCTGCCTGCACTTTTTTGGGGCCAATACCGTTCTGTTCGTCTCTCACATCGAACTTTTGTCTGCTCTGAAATAGATCGCAAATATTTGACAAAGCGTTATCGCCTCAAAGGTGTTGTAATAATCCCCAATGCTGTAAAAATTCCGGAAGAACAGCCACTTGCTCCCGAACCAACGCTTCTTTTCATCGGTTCTTATTCGTTTAAGCCGAACCTTGATGCTGCAAAATTTCTTATTAAGCAAATTTGGCCACTTGTTCACCAGAAAATTCCTAACTCAACTTTGATAATTGCTGGATCTCATCCCGACAGAATCTCAAGCGATGATCTGGGTACACAGGGCGTCAGGTTTACTGGTTTTGTTGAGGACCTCGATGGTCTGTATAGGCAGTCTCGGGTGGTTTGTGCCCCAATCCTATCGGGTGGTGGAACGCGCGTTAAAATAATTGAGGCAGCTGCGTATTGTAAACCTGTTGTGTCAACAGTCATTGGTGCAGAAGGCATCGAAATGCATGATGGATATGGAATTTTCCTGCGCGATGACCCAAAATCATTTGCAGAAGCTTGCATTCGCCTTCTTAGTGATCATGAATTCTGCGAACATATGGGGGCGGCTGCGCGCGCTGCTATAATTAGCAAATATGATCAGAAAAATATAAAGCCAATGATTCAGGAATATATTACTATTCCAAAAATAGGAGAAAATAAATCCTAGACCAGATTGGTACAATAGTCTGGCATATATTTTGGAGAACTTAGCCGCTTAAAGTGTTTTCTCCGCAAAATCGCTGAAATGATCGTTTAACATCGTAAATGGAAAGTAAGGTCTATCATGAACCAAGTATTTGGTTACCAGATTTCAGCTGAAGGCACTTTTTCGAGCAATATCGTTTTTGATGGGACACAGCCTGTATCGTTGCCACCGGGTTTTGATAAGAAGCTCTCCCAGCTCAAAGTTTTTGCTCATCCCGACTCTAATTTGAAGACTTACGTTTCTGAAAAACAGGGTGTGAACACATATGTTTTAGGAATTCCTGCGCATCCGGATATCACTTTCACTGAGATTCCCGAATGGTGTGCAAGAATTGTTGCTGCAGGACATTATGAGCGTTTTAAAGAACTTCTTGGCTCTTTTGTTGTTATAGTCGATGAGCCCATACAACACAGAATCACCTTTGTTACTGATATTATGGGCCTACGCCCTTTTTTCATCGGTAAACATAATGGTTATATCGTTTTTGGCACTGATGTATGGACTCTTTACCGAGCCGGTTTGAGTAACCGTGCGATTGATTACGACGCTGTTAGTGAATGGATTATTTACGGTTATAACGCCGGTGATCGCTCGCTTTTTTCTAGCCTGTCGCGTTTGCCACCCGGCGCAGCAGTGATTTTCCAGGATGAGAAGTATAGTAAAATTTACTATACGGAAATTCAACCTAAGTCTCATACTCCTTCTCCTGAGGAAGTGGCTGAAGACATTTATGCCATCGTATCTTCAACTGTTAAAACACTTATGGCAGACCATCCTCGGATAAGTGTTGCTCTCTCAGGTGGCTATGACAGTCGATTTCTATTAGCTTTGTGCTCATCTTTGACAAAAACAACTACTAAATGTGCGACTGTTAGCTTCACAAGCGCAGAAGGTTATATTGCAACTCAAGTGGCTGATATACTTGGATTAACCCTCAAAATTTTTCCCGTGAATAGATCAATTTGGGACATCTACGACAATGTTTACCATTTTACACCCAACGGATTTCCGATCACGAAATTTGTTACCTATTGCGTAGCTAAAGAGTATCCAGGAATGCCAATGCTTAATGGATTCGTGGGAGATGTTTTCATAAGTGGCGCCATTAATAAGGTTCTGAAGAAGTATGAATCAGAATGGAAAGAGGATTTAGCTGATCTTCTTCAGCGCGCTCTCTCAATGTATAGCTTTAAAGTATTTCGAAAGTTAATTCGAAAAGATATCTTTGAACGTATACGAATGCGAGCACGCCCGCCTATGGAAAAAGCAGTTCGAAAAGCGTCAAATATAAGTAAGGTTTTTAATTGGGCATATATTTACTACAGACAGCGTCATTATATTTCTAACAATTTTCTTCAGCATATTGGAATAGCGGAAGCTTTGATTCCATTCTATAGTTGGTCATTGGTTTCTTACAATATGGAGCATGAAACCAAGGTATTCAGTCGGTATATTTACCAAAGGATTTTTCAGACACACTACCCGGAATTGGCTAAAATTCCTCATGCTGATGACCTGGCCTCTCATAAAAAGCCTTTCAGAACTGCCCGATGCACAAAACAGTGGGCCGGACAAATCCTTCCTGTATTGTGCAGTAAGAATTATCTCTCTATCTTACAAAAAGGATTGTGTCTCCCCTTGGACATTGCGGGTTTAGCTGGATTACGACATGCGGAGCGAGTCATTTTTCTTTTCAAAAGATTGTATTTATTGGAAAAACAAGTTAAGGAAGCTGGCCTTAATTTTGATTGGGAATGTATCTGAAAATGAGAAAAAAGGATTAAATTATTAATGAACAGTCCTTTTTATCAAAAAAAGGTGAGTGTGATTATACCAACTTACAACAGGGCGGAATTCTTGCATTCCGCCATTGTAAGTACCATAAATCAAACCTTTAAAGATATAGAAATAATCGTGGCTGATGATAAATCAACGGATAACACCCACGAGGTGGTTAGGAGTTTTAAAGATAAACGAATTAAATACTTAATAAACGCAAGCAATATGGGACCTTCAGCAACAAGAAATTCTGCGATTTTGGCATCTAAAGGTGAATATATAGCCTTTTTAGATGATGATGACGAGTGGATTCCGGAAAAGCTTCAAAAGCAGGTCGAATTGCTGGATAAAAGTCCTCCTAACATCTGTGGGGTCTATTCTGACCGTCTGATAATAGACAGATTAAATAATAAAATAGTTTCGGAAGGTCTGCAATCAAATAAGGTAAGAGGCAATCTGCTTTCCCAGCTTGCGATGCGTAATCAAATCAATACATGCACAGTTCTCCTAAGAAGAAGATGTCTTGATGAAGTTGGTCTGTTTGATGAAACAATTTCGTATATGGAAGATCGGGATTTGTGGATCAGGCTTTCTTTGAATTGGGATTTCGAATATATAAATGAGCCCTTAACCCGGACTTTTGTTCACAAACAAGGTCATCTCAGTGCAAGGCTCAAAGAGCAGATCGAAGGAAGGGAAAAGCTGCTTGCAAAATACAGTGATCTGTTTAATCAAGATAGAAAAAATTGGAGTAAACTTCATCTTCTTCAAGGGGCGCAATATTGTCAATTGAAAGATATGAAGAAAGGACGTAAGAATTTCGTTAAAGGAATAAAGATCTATCCGTTTAATTTTAATGCATACTTTCATTTTTTTTCTGCTCTCTTAGGAACAAATGCCTATCTGCGTTTGAGAAAGTCCTTTAAAATATCGACTTAATCACTTATTTCTTCAAAAATCGCTCTATTTCGATATTACTCAAAAAAAGCTGATAGTGGATTTTTACTTTGAACTTCTTTGAGTTAGGATAACATTGGATAATTGCTATAAAAAATCAAAAATGAAAAAAATTCTATTTTTACAACCTGCCTATGCACATTACAGAGAAGATCTTTTTGCTTTACTTTCAGAGAGGCACACTATCCATTTTCTATTTGAGAGATCCAAAAATGTTTATCCGGGTTGCCAAAACCCCCAAAAAATAAGTTATTATTTTATAGATAAAAAATTTAAAAGCATTTTAATTGGCCTCGTATATTATATTTTAAAATATGACTTTGACATAATTGTAAGTTCTGTTTCAAATTCAAAGAGAACAATAATTTCATTTCTATATGCTGCTATTTTTCGTAAAAAATTTATTCTCTGGATATTAGAATGGAAAAAGCCTGTATATAAAGGATATGCAATTAAAAGAATACTCAAGCGTTCTAAATATTGGATTTCTAGACAAATAATAACTAAAGCGAACGCTTTAATCGTAGGTGGCACTGCAGCCCGTAATTATGCCGCAAATTTAGGTGTCAATGATAGTAACATATTTACAGCATTTCAGTGTTCAAAAGATATAAATACACAAAATGAATATTTTCCAAAGGAGCAACATGCAAAAGACAAATATACCTTCCTTTTTTTAAGCAGAATAATTCCATGGAAAGGATTGGATATATTAATTAAAGCCTTTCATTCACTGAGGCAAAAAAGAGATGATGTTTCGTTATTGATCGCCGGTGATGGACCATCAAAAGAGTACTGTTTTAAATTGACTGAATCTCTCAATGTTTTAGATGTAAAATTCATTGGTAGCATAGTTCCAGATAAGACCAAAACAATTTATATGAAAGCCGATGTGTTCGTATTGCCTTCCTACGAATTAGACGGTTATCATGAAGAGTGGGGATTGGTCGTTAATGAGGCAATGAGTATGAAGCTACCGGTGATTACAACCACAGCCGTCGGAGCCTCGTTTGATATGGTCAACGATGGGCATAATGGATTTATTGTGCGGGAAAATAGTATTGAAGAACTTTATAAAGCAATGAGTAAAATTATGGGATGTGATCTGATTCAAATGGGAAATAATTCAAGAAAAATTTTTGAGGATAAAAACAATTATAACAAAATGGCAAACGGTTTTACGGATGCGATCAATTATGTTGTAACAAATAGAACTTTCAAATAAATGCAGTAGAAGAACAGAGATGTAGCGCAAAATATGAAAAATTGTTCAGAAATACAACATGTATCATTACCCGGATACAGAGAGACCATAAAATATTTGGAAGATAAACTGGTACATTTTATTAACAAAAGCAGTATAGTATTAGATGCTGGATGTGGGTCTCGCAACCATCTTATTTCTTACGAAAGAGTGCGATTATTGATAGGATGTGACTTGGATAAAAACTTAATAAAAGAGAATGATGACATTTCTGTAGGAGTTCTGATTGACTTAGAAAAGATGGGTTTTCGCGAGAATACCTTCGATCTCATAATGTCTTTTGATGTCATTGAGCATTTGAAGAACCCTCTGGCATTTATTAAAAATGCATCAAAATCGTTGAAGCTGGGAGGTGTAATTTTTCTTGTTACGCCAAATAAAAATTCAATTTTTGGTTTTGTGGCAAGATTAATTCCATACCGCATTAAGGTTTATTTTACCCGGTATTATAGCGGCTGTCTCACCTTAAATAATGTACATTGGTATAGATTGAATAGCCCTGCTTTAATGGTAAAGGCATTGGAAGATAATGAATTTAATAATGTACGACTGACGATGCTTAATAGATTACCATCAAATCCGCTTATGAGAAAATTGTTGTTCCCTTATTATAAAATATGCAAAAATAAGCTTTTTAGTAGATATAGTGGTGGTCTATTTTGTGTTGCTGAAAAGACGAATACAAAAAAGTGAAAATTCACAATTGACGGAATCGATTTTCATCTCTATCCGGAAGTAGTGATTATAGCATTACACGTATGCAGACTCTATTCCATGAAATTATGTCATTTTTGGCAAAGAAATGGCATAAATCTTGCTCATGTTTCAATAACTATTGTGGGAGCAGGGCAAACACGATTTTAAAATTTTGCTAACACAAAAAATCGAATGCTGTCACGACCAAAAAGGTTTCTTAAAATGTAAGAATATTATTGTCTTATATAGCTTTTAACCGCATTATTCTATAACCAAAATAAAGAGGCTGCATTGAATCATTTCAATTTTTTTCAATTCATTAGTTGTGGATTTTTTAAAATAGTACCATTAATTTTTTCCTTTTTCATATTTGCTAGTCCTTCTTTTTCACAGAATTACTATGTCTCATCAACTCTCGGATCAGATGAGAACGACGGGCGAACAACCCAAAGGCCGCTTAAATCACTAAAAAAAATATCAATCCTAAAGTTTCAATCTGGGGATTCAATACTTTTGAAAAGAGGTGATGAATGGAATGAAAAATTAAAAATATCAAGCTCCGGTTCCCCTGGTAACCCTATTACTATTGGTGCCTATGGAACCGGCAAAAAGCCCAAGATGACAGGGGTGACGTCTATTGATTCTGCCTCCTGGAAACAAGTGGGTGATACCGGGATTTATTACGCACTAACCAGCAGACCATATGGTGTCTACGAGGATAAGGTAAAGATAATCGATGATAATAGATTTAACATACCTGATGGTAACAATACCCAGGGTAATCCGACCCTAACTGGAAGTGGCGGCGATTGGTATTTTGACTCGATCACATCTATATTATATTACAAGCCTACTTCAGGGGTTCCAAGCGATCATGAAGTACAATACTCAACCTTTTCAGCTGGGATTTACATAAACGAACAATCTTACATCGATATTAAGGATATTAACATATCTTATATCGGCGGTTCGGCGATTTACGTCAATGAGTCTGATCATATTAACGTTGATAAATGTGATATTTCTTATACTTTTGAACATGGCATTCAATTTAGAAATTCGAGAGGCTATAACGTAGCAACGAATAACATGATTACCCAGGTGGGTGACGGCATCTACTGGACCGAATATAGCGAAGGCCCGAACCTGGCAGCTAATAATACGATCAGCTACTGTAATTATGTCGTCGGCGGCTCCCAATACAACAACAATGACGGCCATGCCATCGGGATGCAGAACGGTGACCGCTTTATAGTGAGAAACAATAACATTTCCTATACTAACATGCCCGCCATATTGATATGGGTCGGACCGGGGAGTACTGGGAAAGATTGTGTAATAAAAGATAATATTGTTTTGGCTAGCAGAAAGAAAACATATCTTAAATCTTACTATGGAGGGGGTATAGGTTGGCATTCGACAGATTCTGGCGCGTTAACGGGTAGCAAACTATACAGAAACATAATCAAAACAGGTAACGTAGGTTTCAAACTTTTTAGTTCGCATATGCCCGGCGTTAAGGTATTCAATAACACAATTTATAACTGTGGAGAGGGTTTCCGCTTAAAAAAAGCCGATAACTGGATATTAAAAAACAACATAGTAGCTTATACAGACGATTATCAAATTCATGAGGAAGACTCACTTGTTGGCGCTAACAATATCTTTAACCATAACCTTTATTTTCCTGATATTCCCAACGGCTGGGTATATAGAGGAAATCGTTTAACGCCATTTGAAAAGTGGCAAGCTATTTCAAAACAGGATTCTGATTCAGTTATTGCGGATCCGCTTTTTAAAAACACAACAGTCAATGATTTCACCCTTAATTCTAATTCTCCTGCAATCGATGCCGGGACCTGGCTAACTACAATAACCAGTCCATCAGGCTCGGGTTCCTCTTTTCTTGTGGTTGATAGTTCTTATTTCTACGATGGTTATGGCATTCCTGGTGAAACTGGGGAAATTATCAAAACACAAGCGGGACAGGTTGCCACTGTCGTTAATATCACGGGCAATAAAATTACTGTAAATAAAGCAATTAGTTGGACTAACGGTGAAGGGTTGGCGCTAAATTATCAAGGATCAACACCTGATATTGGTGCTAAGGAATACAGCTTTTCTTCCCAAATCAGTCCCCCAAAAGGATTTAAATTAAGCGATTATAGCAAATAGTCGATAGGTATATCAGCATGACATGTGCCTTTAGAGCTATTATATCAAACCTATCAGGTGAGGTCCATCTATCGGTTGTTTCAAGCCAAACTCATGGAAGAACCAAATAAATATTTTTGGACGGCACATGTTTTTTGGCCATCTAATCTCTGAAGTTTCTTATATTTTGCCTATCAAAATACTTGCCCCTCAGCATAACGGGCCTGTATGGCTCGCCATACCTATTAAATTTATATTATAATATACAGCAGGTTATATTAAAATATACAGGAAGTTTATTTATCAAAAGAATATTCGGCGTTTTTTTATGTGAATAACACGAATAGATTGGAGAATAATAATATGTCAATAGGACCCTTACTTGGATATATTTTCATGGCCACAGTACCTATATCGTTTTACGTATTTCAAGGTAAGAGGTTCACTGTCTTTGGAATGACTTCTCCTGAAATCGTAATGATAATAATACTTTTTTATTCTATCATTGTTTTGGCACTGAAACTCAAAACTTTCTATTTCAACCTATTAGACTGGATCACAATATTGTTTGTCTTTTTTTCTCTCATTCCTGTGATTATTAGTGCTGACGATTTATATATTGCAGCAAGGGACTACAGGCATTTATTTTTAACCCCCTTATTTGCATATATTCTATTGCAGATATGCTTTGATAAAGTAAAGCAAATGAATATCGCACTTTTAATTTCGGCAGTTATTTTAATCATTGGCACATTACCTACATTTCCTTATTATTTAAAAACAGGGAGTCGACTTGAAAGTGGTTTTAACGTAATAACAATTGCAATAATGTGTTCGTGGTACGTACTAATGCTTTATTTTACAAAAGACGATGTTTCCAATACTATATATAAATGGATAAATTACCTTTTATTGTTATATATGCTAATGATTATTTTTTTTATAGGTTCAAGAGCCGTAATAAGTGGATTTGTTATCTCGTATATCTTTTCTTTTTTTATTCTTAAGAAAAAATTGTACCAGAACCTGTTTTTGATATTTATCGTTGTCGGAATTTTTTCCTTTTATTTTTCATTGATGTTTTTAGATGAAAACCTTATAAGGGTAGACAAAGTTATGACAGAAGATTATAGAGAAGTCAGTCATTCCATTTTTAGAATAACTTCCATTGAACACTGGACTTACGATCTGAAAATTAGACTATCTATATGGAAAAAAGCTTTTTTTATTGGGCTCGAGAATCCGCTCTTCGGAGCTGGCGCAGCAGCATATCGTAGTTTACATTTATCAACTCCACATAATATTTTCTTAAGTATATTCCTTACTTCAGGTGTTTTAGGGGTTCTTACATTTCTAATTCTGATAGTTAATAGTTATTTAACATTTTTTTCATTTAACAATTTAAAAAATTATCCTCAAATAACAAAGTTCTTCTTTATTTCATTCTCAGTATTATTATTCGTCGGTGCTACAAACGATTTTTCTGCTGGTAGGTATCTTTTGTTTTTTATATTATTGTCAGCTATCTCTACTGCAAAAAAATTATCGATTAAAGATATTAACATAAATAACAGACGTTAAATTAAAATATGAAAACGTATTTAAAAAAAGTAAAATAAAATTATTTGATACAGCCATTATCAAAAACTTTTTATACGATAAAATGAGAAATTTACAATGAAAATATTGTGGCTTAATCCATTAAATGCTTCTAAGAACCCTTTGTCGGTTTCTCAAGAGAATTTCATGGTCTATGAAAAGAACGAAATTGCCAAATCTATTAAAGGGATTGGAAATGAAATAGAAAGTGTTGTCTGTTATAATAAAAATAAAATTAATATGTGTGGATTTTCAAATATTATTTATTTCAGAATAATAAAACCAAAATGGATTTTTAAGTTATTATATCATCTTAAGATGGTACAATTCTTCGTTAATCGAAATTTCGATGTCGTCCTTTTTGGAGTACACGCGTCACATTTAATCCTCATTGTAAAGCTGATTTCTCTCATAAAAACTCATAATCTTATTTTAGTATATGACATTCGATCAATACCTGTTGATTTGAATAAAGATTTTAAAAGTAAAATTGAGCTTTTTAGATATAATACATCCATAAAGATAGCTGATAGGTTCTGCAATGGGATAACGTGTATTACGCCCATGCTTGGAGATACCTTAAAACCGAAGTTGATTAAACTAAAAAATAAAATTGGATATTTTCAAACAGGAGTTAATTTTAGAATATTTGACCCTTCCAAGTCGTCATCCCTAAGAGACTCACTAGGACTAGAAAAAAGGTTTATCGTAATTTACCATGGTGTTCTTTCCCCAAACAGAGGATTGCAAAACGTCATTAAAGCAATAAGTATCTGCAAACAGCATTTACCACACATATTATTTATGGTGGTAGGAGCAGGTAAAGGAGAACCAGAATTAAAGAGCATTACCAAAAAGCTGAAGCTTGAAAAAAACGTTCTTTTTACGGGCGGTGTTCCTTTTAATAAAGTTCCGGATTATATTAAAACTGCAGATGTCGGTATTATACCTCTTCCGAATATTGATTGGTGGAATGTAAGTAGTCCCATAAAGCTGAAGGAATATTTAGCTATGCAGCTGCCAGTTATCGCAACCGATATACCTGCTCACAGACATGTCATACAAAGGACAGGGGGCGCTACTCTTATTAAGAATCATGATCCTCAAAACATTGCCCAAGCAATAACAACTTTTTACAAAAATCCAAAGCCAATTTATCCGATGAAATCGAGAAAAGAGCTTTACGATTTAATTAGCTTTAATTCACAGGCAATTGATTTTATGGACTATGTGGGCAGATTATAACGGTTGATAGAATGAATATTGCGTATATTGTCTCTCTTAAGCAGCCAGGTTTAATTGCTTGGATTTTTCGTGAAATGGTAGAGCTCGAAAAGGCCGGTGCAAAGGTATCTGTTTTTCCCACGAAGTATTACATTGGGCCATACATGCCTAAAGAAAATTGGTTTACAGCGAGATGGACCTTCTTCAATCTTTTTATTTCCCAAATACGGTGGTTATTAAGTCACCCAGTTTTATACGTTAAAGTACTGATAATTGCATTACGCTTTTATTCAATTGCTGAGTTTGGTCTTGCAACATACTTTGCGTTGAATATGAAAAAACAAAGTGTTGAAAGAATTCATTGCCATCTCGGCGATAGAAAATTATATACAGGATATTTTTGTAAACTCTTACTCAAGGACATCCTTCTTTCCGTCACGATCCACGCTCATGAATTGTATATAAATCCTAATCAGAAGCTTTTTCCAATCGCTCTTAATGCTTGCGATAAAATAGTATGTATTGCTGAATTAAATAAAAGAATTCTAAAACAAAAATGGGGAATTTCAGAAGAAAAACTACACGTCATAAGACTATTTGGACTTAACGGCATGCAAGAGGAAAATCCTTCGATTATTCTATGTGTTGGTCGATTTGAAAGGAAAAAAGGCCATGACATTCTGCTAGATGCAGTATCGCAATTAATTGGAGAAGGGTTCGATATCGAGGTTTGGCTTGCTGGCAGCCCTGAGCCTGGCTCAAAAGGAGTGGATGTCATGGGTTACGCCAAAAAGTTAGGTATTGAAAACAGAGTTGTGGTTTTTGGGGAAGTGGGAGCGAAGGTCCTTAAAGTTCTGTATAGGGAATGCGATATCTTCTGCTTACTTTCAAGACACGATGAAAGGGGGGTCCCTGAAGGAATTCCAGTTGTACTGATGGAAGCAATGTCCATGGCAAAGCCGGTTATCGCTACTCGCACTGGGGCTACTCACGAACTGGTGGAGGAAATACTGATCGAGGAAGAAAACACGCGGGGAGCTGTAGATTCAATTCGAAGGCTTTTGAGTGATTCAGAACTTCGAAGATTTATGGGCAGAAAGAATCTGGAGATTGTGAAAACCGCATATAGTGAAAATAACGCTATAAAGCTCTTTAAAATTTTAACAAATAATTAGCATAAAGCTATTATAATGAACACAAATAATTACGTATATTTAGTGAAGATTAAAGAGAATAATATCCAAGATGCTTTAACACGCCTATTGGAAAAATTAAGATTACCACAGAAGGCTAAGAAGATCGGTATAAAGATTAACCTATGTGATTACCGAAAACGGGAAACTGGTGTAACAACTGATCCATTTGTATTGGAACCTCTTCTGAATCTGCTCAGAAGATTATACCCAGAAAACTATATGTATCTTTTTGAACACAATGCTACTGGAACAATTGCTGATAACCTATTTGAATGGCTTGGATTAGATAAGATAGCTAAAAAATATAATGTGGATTTTCTAAATCTTGCTCGTCAAGAATGGATTCCCGCATGCATTGATGGTTATTGTTTTCGAGAAACAGAAATACCTCGTATTCTAAATGAAAGTTTAATAATTAATCATCCGAAACTAAAAACACATGGGCGGACAAAAATAACGTGTGCACTAAAAAATATGTACGCATGCTATCGAATTAAAGATAAAATTAGATATCATTCATTTCTTGATAAAGCAATTGTCGATATAAATATACCAATTAAGTCACACTTCACAATTGTTGATGGTTTTTTGTGTGTCGAGGGCAATCGGGGGCCAACACAGGGTTTTCCAAAAAAAGTCGGTGTTTTCATTGGGGGTGAGGATATCGTATCTGTTGATTCATTATGTGCAAAGTTAATGGGGTTTAATCCATATTTTGTTAAACATATCAGGTTGGCCGCTTCAAAAAAAATTGGCTCCATGAAATATCAAGTTAAAAGTGAACTCAGCAATAGGGAAATGAGAAAATTATATTTTAAATTTAGTCTGAGCAAATATTATCTGATGGAAATCCTGAGGAAGGTAGTCAAAACATAATGAAAGTAGGGATTATAGGTTGTGGCCGTAATACAGAGGAGATGCATATACCTGCTCTCAAAGCAATCAAAGGTCTGAATATAATAGGCATCTGTGATAAAAATCGCGAGCGCCTTCAAAGCTTTGCTCAAAGATACGGGATTGAAAATTATTTCGATAAACTAGAAGTTTTCTTTGATTTTTGCTCTGATGTGGATTTCATTATAATTTCTACCCCGGGTTTCACACATTTCGATATTTGCAAAACTGCACTTGAAAGGAATTTTAATATTCTTATTGAAAAACCGATTACTTTAAATTTAGGGGATACAATTACTCTTAAAGATATTGCCAATAGTAAATCGCTGGCACTTGGGGTAATTCATAATTATCGATACAGAGATCCTGTTATTAGAGCAAAAAATGCACAAAAAAAGGGTATTATCGGAAAAATAACGCAGATTAACTCTGTTTTCCACGGCCAATCCCTTTTTAATGAACCGACTCCTTGGAGTTGGGATGAGCGCAAAAACAAAACGCTTTTATATGAAATGATGATGCATTTACTAGATCTTCAAATCTATTTCGCTGGACCAGTAAAAAGGTTAATCGGATTTCATTCGAAGATTGATAATACATTAAACACGACGACTAATATTTATGCCCTTGTTGAACATGAGAACAAGGCTATTGGAATTGTTGATTTCCAAATGTTTTCCTCCTCAAATTATATCGGTTTAGAAGTTTTTGGTACCGCAAATGATATTAGAATAAAGTTTCAACCACACTATTTAAGAATATATTCTGGTACTGTAAACCCGCTCGATGAGATTTACTATGACGCTAAAAGGATATGGGATTTTGGCATAGAGGTATTAAAAGATAAAATTTTTAAGTCAAAATTCAATAGAGTAAGCAGGAGGGCGCAGTCACATTTTGAGTTATTTAAGCATTTTGTCCACTGCATCGAGCACAAGAAACCTTTTCCTGTAGATATTAACGAAATAATACCTACTATGGAATACGCTCAGATGCTTTCAGATCTGGTTTACTAATTCTTTGATCCCGCCTTGATGTAAATTAACCTTGGTACCAAAAGTGCAAATCCGATGAAACCTATGTTCGGTATGGACTCGTGTATTTCATTAATATCAAATTAATTCCACAATGATCCTCACTTTCTGTTTTTCAAATTTCACCACCAAAAATTGTAATCTTCAGCCTTGGTTAACAGTCTACCAGGTTGCAAAAAGGTTTATTGCTCGTGGGCACAAAGTACATGTAGTTACTGATGCGGGCGTGAAGATGCAACTAAATGGGATGACTATCCATATTGTCAATTCTTTACGAGGAACTAACTCGAAGCAAATGAAGGATTTGTTGCACTCCATCCATCCGGATACTGTGGTGGTAGATGTAAATCCCTTCAGTTTGGCAACTGCGAATTGGTATCAAATGCTGAGCCAGTTTCGCGTTATAGCATATCTTTCTTACCCTTTTTATAAGCCGAAACAAATTTATCAGGCTTTTCCACATTTAATGTTGAAGGAAAAATGGGAATTTGGACGGCACATGTTGGTACCAAGAAAAGTCTGGGCTAAAAGGCTAATAAGTCTTTTCGATGCTGTGATTTGCCAATCGACAATTACCGGACAATCTATAACTTATCAGACTAGGTCTAGAATTCCAGTCCATATAATCCCACCTGGAATTGACAAGACCTTGTGGAATTCTATAAAGAAAATAAATAATAACTCATCAGAAAAATTTTTCTTATTTGTAGGAGCTGCAACCGGAATAAGAGGTTTTTTTTTATTGCTGGATGCATTTGCAAAGCTTTCGGATCATAGCATACGATTGAAGGTCCTTGCCAGAGGCGCCGATGAAAATAAGGTCAAAGAGATTGAAACGGAAGTCGTGCGCCGAAAAATGCAGAAACGAGTATTGATCAAAGGAGGCTTCCTGGGAATAGAGGAGCTTAAGCGGGAAATGCAGTCTTCCGCAGCAGTTCTACTACCATTTGTTCTGGTTCAATCTGAGCTGCCGGTATCAATAATGGAATCGATTGCCTGCGGAACCCCGGTGGTTGTTTCAGACATAGACGGGCTGGCTTCTGCAGTTGGTGATGCTGGCATTGTAGTCCCTCAAGGAGAGCCTTACAGCTTGACATCAGCAATCCAAAAACTTCACCAACACAAAGACCTTATGACGAATCTCAAAACTGCTTGTACTCGGCAAGCGGAGAACATGTTGTCCTGGGATGAGGTATCGGATCTTTGGTTGAAGATTACAGAAACTTAAAATGCAGACAAAAAAATCGCCACTTATTTTTATTACCGGAACTGATGGTGCTGGAAAATCCTGCATATCCGATTGGCTTTTTCAATATTTTATGAAACAGGGCTTACGGGCGGGTCTGGTATGGTCGCGATTTAACAACTTCCTGTCAAAACCTTTGTTAGGCTTAGCGCGGCTGACACATCATAATTACTATAAAAAAATCGATGGGGTTTTATTTGGTTTTCATGATTTTGAGCATTTAAACGGTTTTCGACACTTGTTTGTGCTGCTGCAGGCGATTGATGTAAACCTTGCCGCATTTCGAGATATTAGGAAGGCAAGACAGAGCTATGACATTATAATATGTGAACGCGGACCGTGGGATACCATTGTAGATGTCATTACAGATACAGGGTTCGATAATCTGTCTAACACATTATTGGGCAGAGTATTTACGATGCAGGTACGAAGCGGATCAATAGTTATATTCATTAATCGATCGAAGGATAATATTTTCAATTCGAGACCCGAACTGATTCACGATGGTAAGCTTGAAAAAAAAATAGATATTTATAATCGACTGGCCAAAACATATGGATGGTTCATTGTGGATAATAATCAATCTTTAGCCGCAGCAAAGATGCAGATTTGTAAGATACTCGGGATTGACATAACACTAAAATGAAACCACAAAAAACAGGCTGGTGGTACTTTCCGCCGATTATGATTATTAGATACTGGTTTTTCCAGGGAACTCTTTATATGAACTGGATTGAACGATTGCATAGGTGGACAATAGAGTTGATGATATTTTTATGTATTTACTTAAGCCTATCAGCTTTTCTCGGACATTTAGTTAACATCAGCTTGTCCTTTATCATCGCACATACTCTTAATGCATTGGTGAATGGCCATCTTTTTGCTATGTTTGCTCATGACCTGTTTTGGTTCAGTTTGTATAAGGATAGGCAAAAATTCTTTTCTTACATTGAAAGGATTAGGAACAGGATGCAGCGCAAGGCTCCCCCATGCATCTGCGGCGTCGTTTTTTTTGGAAGCTTGGTGCGAGGGGATTTCAAGGATTCGTCTGACCTGGATATCAGGTTTATATCAGAAAATGGATTTTGGAATGCGGTGGGCGCTGCTCACCAGGTTTTTTTAGAACGCGTACGGGCAGTTTTAGCCGGTTTTCCGATTGATATTTATATGATAAGGAGCAAAGATGAGCTGATAAGCAAAATGGATATCATGAACGAGACACCCGTCTGCTTATATCGGCCTGGTGCTGAGTTAAACCTGATAATGCCTGAGATCATATCGTTCGATAGATTTACAAAAGATTTTCTCTTTCACGATTCGCGAAACACTCGTAAAAACTTAACAGCACCAGCTAAACTTGCCTAATTGCTATAATTGATTCCATTCAAAAGTTTGGATTGGCGCGCATCAACTAAAGAAGGATTTTCTATTCCATGAGAAAGGTTGATTTTTTTTTCAATAATTACGCATCTGAATTTGATTCTATTTACGGAAATAAGCAATCATTTTTTAACCATATTATTAATTCATTATTTCGAAAAAGCATGCGATTACGTTTCGAGAAAAGTTTAGAGTACTGCCAGCCCGTTGAAGGACGCACAGTATTGGATATTGGGTGTGGACCCGGACACTATTGTATGGCTTTTGCCCGTCGTGGAGCCAAAAAAGTCATTGGAATTGATTTTTCAAAAGATATGATTGAAATTGCCAGAAAACGTGTTTTATCTTCTGGCTTATTGGAACAGTGTGAGTTAATTGTTCAGGATTTTTTTGAATATAATCCTCTTAACAAGTTTGACTTTACGATTGTCATGGGAGTATTGGATTATATTGAAAACGCAGAAGTATTCATAAGAAGGGTTGCCGAGCTAACCATAAAAAAAAGTTGCTTTAGCTTTCCAGCCGACGGAGGGTTTTTGGCCTTGCAACGAAAAGTACGATACCTAAAACGCTGCCCTTTGTACATGTATACATATGATCAACTGGACAAACTTTTTGGAAAACACTTTAACAATATGTACGTAATTGAAAAGCTCGATAGAGATTATTTTGTCACGATAAATTTTGAATCCTGAAGAAAAAAAAAGTAAATAAGAAGTGTTTATCCTAAATCAGAGTGCTTATTCGTCTGGCGAAAATGATTCCCAAATGAAAAATGTTCTATCTGTAGATGTTGAGGACTGGTTCCATATTCTTGAAGTCGATTCAGCCCCGGATGTTGAAAACTGGATTCGGATGGAATCGAGAGTTGAGAAAAATTTTTATAGTATGTTGGATGTATTCGATACAGCTGGAGTCAAAGCCACTTGTTTCTTTTTAGGTTGGATAGCAGAAAAACTTCCTAAATTAGCAAAAGAGGCGGATGAACGTGGTCATGAAATTGCATGTCACGGTTATAGTCATCAATTAATTTATACACAAACTCGAAAAGAGTTTGCTGAAGACATAAGCAAATCTAAGAAAATTTTGGAAGATACCATTGGAAAACACGTTCTGGGCTACAGAGCCCCTGGTTTTTCTATCATCGAAAGTACAAAATGGGCTTTTGACGAATTAAGCAATGCAGGATATCTTTATGATTCATCTATATTTCCAACTGCACGTGGTCATGGGGGAATTGCTGATGCGAAAACTCATCCACATAAAATTCACTCAGAAAATGGGGATATTATCGAATTTCCCATCACTGTAATCACCTTTATTTGGAAAAAGATGTGTTTTTTTGGAGGCGGATACTTGAGAATATTTCCTTACTTCCTTATTCGCCATTATTCGAATGCTGTTAACAAAGAAGGAAGACCAGTAATCTATTATATACATCCAAGAGAAATTGATCCAAAGCACCCAAGGCTTCCGATGGGATTTTACCGCTATTTCAAATCTTATGTCAATTTACGTACGACAATCAACAAAATAAAAAGATTGATCAATGAAGAAGAGTTTCTTCCATTTAGAGATTGGATAACTGAAAGCAAAAGTTGGTATGAATTTGATAAAAAAAAATAAAATACTATGTATAGTATGCTCTGCAGGAGGACATCTTACAGAGGCACTAATTGCGGTGGATGGCGTTGACTATCCTAAATATTTTGTAACTTATCAATTGCCGCATACTGATGCGAGTCTTGCCAAACTGGATTATTATTACATCACAAACCCACATAATAATATATTTAAATATGTTATAAACATTTTCCAGTCTTTTAGAATATATTTTAAGAAACGACCCAAATTCATTTTGAGTACTGGCAGCGGAATGGCAATTGCCACATGTCTAATTGGAAAGATATTTCGATCAAAAATCATATATATTGAAACAGGTGCACGAATATCTTCTCCATCAAAGACCGGGAGGCTGTTGTATTGCTTTAGCGATCTTTTTATTGTCCAATGGAAAGATTTGACGAGATTTTTTCCAAAAGCATTATATGGGGGATTGTTATTTTGATTTTAGTTCTTCTTGGTACAAACCCTTACAATTTTTACAGATTAGCCATAGCCGCTGATGAATATGCCGCTGAATCAGGAGAAGAAGTTTTTATTCAGTTAGGATATACAAAATATTCACCTCTCAATTCAAAATTTAAAGACTTTTTAAGCAAACAAGAAATTATGAATAAAATTATAGAAGCTGATATAATTGTCACACAGGGTGGATTCGGTAGCATCGCCGATTGCCTTCGAGCTGGCAAAAAAGTTGTTGCTGTGCCAAGGAAACCAGAGTTGAAAGAATCACCCGATCGACAAGAGGAACTAGTCAGAGAATTGGAAAAGCTTGGAAGGCTTATGGGTGTTTATGATATAAATGAGCTGCCGGAAGCGATCAAAAAGACTAAAAAAACTCTATTTAAACGAGGAGACGGACACAGAATCTCTAATTTATTAAATAAATTTATTGCGGCCAATAAGTAATGGAACTATCGGTCATAATCATTGAATATTTGGATTTGGAATCGCTTGAAAGGGCAATTTGTTCCATTTACAATCATATTTCCAAATTGAGTATTGAAATAATCGTAGTAAGCAATAGCGCATACTCGATAAAAAAGCAGATTGATATAGAGTCGAGATTTCGTAAGGCACAAGTTATCTTTAATAGGGATAATCTCGGTTTTGCCAAGGCTGTCAACCAAGGGATTAAGATTTCCACCGGGGAATTCGTATTGCTTTTAAATCCTGACGCAAGACTTTTGGATGATAGTTTGCAAAGTGCAGTGGACTTTATGATTGGCAACTCCAATATTGCAGTTGTTGGACCCATGACTTTAGACGGTGAAGGGCAGCTACACGATACTTTCAGAAAGTTTATGGGCTTAGGAGTTCTGGTAGCGAGAACGCTGAAAAGGTTTTTGAATTTAAGAACCGGAAGGTTCTTGGAGAATACAGATTACTCCAAGGCACAACAAGTTGATTGGGTTTCCGGAGGTTGTCTTCTTGGAAGGAGATCTTCTATTGATGAAACAGGTCTGATGGATGAACGCTATTTTATGTATATGGAAGACATGGATTGGTGCAAGCGATTCTGGCAAAAAGGCTTCGAAGTCTGGTATCTGCCAGAATGGAAGATTGAGCATATTGGTGGGAAAGCCAGTACAAAAAAATTTAGTATAACAAACAAATTAATGTGGATACATATGATTAGTTATTGTAAGTACTATTTTAAGTGGCTGCATTTTAAATTGCCCTTCTAGAAATTTCCGATTTTTCTACCATCTTCAAAAATTTGTTTAACAGCTATAATTAAAAGTTATAATCTATCAAAAATGATAGACCACGTGAGTCTTTTACGTAGAATCAGGATTTCTATATCTGATTTCCGTAAATTCGGGCCTAAACCATGGCTTTCAGAAAACCCGTTGTATTAAGCTTTTTTGTCTATGATCATTGTTATAGACAACTGATTATAGACATTAATTTTATAAATCAAATAAGGATTAATTTCACAAATTAATATTAATAGCGATCCATTAGAAGGCTTTTGAATGATTTTATTTTCCACATTTCTTATTTCAACTATAACCACTATTTTATTGATGCCGATTTTTATAAACTTGGCTTGTAAATTAAATCTTTTTGATTTTCCAAACAGACGAAAAATTCATTGCGATCCTATACCGAGAATCGGAGGGATTGCAATGGTATTGGGAATATTTTTACCAATTATAATATGGACTCCTATGAATAATTTTGTAAAGGCGGTCCTAATCGGATCTGGAATCCTAGTCATTTTTGGACTGGTTGACGATTTCAGAGAAATTAATTTTAAGACTAAATTTATTGGACAAATCCTGGCGGCGTTAATTATTATTCTATATGGAGGATTAAAAATTGAAAGCATCGGCATGTTTGCGCCCAAAGGCTTTATCTTTCCAATTTGGATATCTATACCTTTAACGCTTGTAATCATCGTGACGGTTACAAACGCTATAAATCTTTCAGATGGGCTCGATGGATTGGCCGGTGGGGTTTGCCTATTGACTTTTTTATGCATCGGATATCTTTCTTATTTAAACCAATTTCAAGCCTTTGAAATTATGTCAGTTGCGATGGTCGGAGCGATTTTTGGGCTTTTGAGATACAATACCCATCCGGCAACCGTTTTTATGGGTGATGCGGGCAGTCAATTGCTAGGTTTTGTTTCCATAACCCTTGCATTAGCTCTAACTAAAGAAAGTAATCAAATAAGTCTCGCGTTGGTTTTACTTATATTGGGAATACCGGTGATTGACACGCTATCCGTCATGATTCAAAGGATTCTTAAAGGACGGTCGCCATTTGTTGCAGATAAAAACCACCTCCATCACAAGATTATGAATCTTGGATTTTATCATTCTGAATCTGTCCTATTTTTATACATACTGCATGCAATTTTGGTGTGCATGGGGTTTATATTCAGGTATATGCCCGCATGGTTTCTTTTGTCTTTTTATGTTCTGTTTTCAGGAGCTTTGCTGACAGCTATTTTTATTGGTGAGAGCAATGAATGGAAGGTTAAGCGATATGATTTTATCGATAAGATCATAAAAGGCCACCTACGAAAACTCCGAGAAGAAAACTTTATCATCAAATTCTCTTTTAAAGCAGTAGAAATAGGTTTTATTTTCCTTCTTCTTTTTTCGTGTTTTTTACCTCAGCAAATTCATATATATTTTTCACTAGCATCGATAGCGTTATTGGGTTTAATACTATTAATCTGGAAAATAAAAAAGGAATGGACAACGCTGATCATTGAAAGTTCAATATTTTTGGTGATTCCGTTTCTCGTATATCTTAGCGAGAAGGATGTCGCTTATTTAATCGATACCACCTTGATCAAGGCTTATGCCTTCTCTTTCGGCATATTAATCTTTTTTGTTCTTTTAACACTTAAGTTTACAAGAAGAAGCGGATTTAAAACTACTCCGATGGATTTTTTGATTCTTATTATTGCTTTAGTGGTCCCCAATCTTCCGGATGAAAAAATTAGGGATTGGCAAATGGGTCTTGTTGCCGCCAAAATAATCGTTCTGTTTTTTTCGTATGAAATTCTAAAAGGCGAGCTTCGCATGGATACAAAAAGACTTGAAGTCACCGGTATCATAGCCCTCTTTGTGATCAGTATTAGAGGGCTCATTGGATAAGTATCTTGATTTGAATGAATGTGAAATAAATTACACATTATTGGGAAATAATTTACCATTTTTTTATTTGATATTCCAAAAAACTGATAATTAAGGCTTCAGGTTAAAAAGATAATAAAGAGATAACACATTAAATTTATTGAAATATAATTAAATTTTAACTGTTTTTTTTTGTCAGTATTTTAAAGTAAAATAGATTTTCTAGCGGCATGCATTTTGCATTTACTACTGTGCTGCGCTCATCTAATTGAAAAATATTGAGAACATCATGGAGATAAATATCGTTACAGCTAATTGGTAAATAAAGGAGGCCAGCCAAATATTAAAGCTCAGATTCAGGGGGGACCTCAATCAAATTAATTTAGATAAGCTGCTATTCCAGTATTTTCGGAATATAATCTGTCTAAAATCTAATTTATGGGCACTGGACTATTCTGAAATACAAATCTTAACGATTTTGGCCGGAAAGAACGGCTGAGATTGGCTTTCTTATTGGCCGAGGAGACCCACTTCCTCGAGATCGTCGAGTAGCCATTTCGACTTTTTTTTGAAGGTGGATTATTTGCTATACGTCGTGATCACACTGCTCATTGAAATATTACATCGTTCAAACGTAACCGTATCCGGCTCTGATCAACATTCGATATAAAACCGGCTCTGATCAACATCCGATATAAAAAAGGAGGTTCGGATGAAAAAGTTTACCTGCAGTTCTGTTCTTTGCTTAATTCTGATATTTTCAAATTCTACCAGCCCGGCTGCTGAAAAACCTTACCATATAGGCCCAGGCGATGTTTTGGAGATTTCTGTTTGGAAAGACCCTGAACTCACTAAACAAATGGTTGTACCCCCTGATGGTGTCATTTCATTTCCACTGATTGAAAACATCAATGTGACAAATCTTACTGTAGCAGATTTAAAAAAATTTATTGCTAAGAAGCTATCCGAATTTATACCGGATGCCACGGTTACTGTAATGCTTTTGGAAGTCAATAGCTTAAAGGCATATGTAATCGGCAAAGTTAATTCGCCGGGTGAGTTCGATATCGATTTGGGGACCAACGTTATGCAGATTCTTGCAAAAGCCGGAGGATTAACCCCTTTTGCATCTGGTGGTAATATTAATATATTGCGGCAGCAAGAAAATAAAATTGTCAAAATACCCTTCGATTACGGCGATGTTGAAAAAGGCAAAAATCTCGAACAAAACATTGTTCTTTCAACCGGGGATGTTGTTGTTGTGCCTTAACCCAGAAAGAAGAGTAGAAAATATAATAGGCCTCAATACAACTCAATAAAAATAGATAGTAAAATATTCCAAAATCAACACTTGCATGAAAGGCGCCCTTGATAATGATCAATAAACTTACGGTCCTGCCTTATGCGATCTTGATATTTTTTTTTCCACCCATTCTGTTTGATGCGTCTGCTGCGGAAATAACAGCCACGCCTTCTTTAACGCTAAAAGTTGAATATGATGATAATATCAATTTTGATTCAAAAGATGAAATCGATGATTTTTCAGGAAGTGCTATTCCGGGTTTGCAACTTAATTATTTAACCGAATTACTTGAATTTAATGCTTATGGTGAGGTTGATGTTAAACGTTACTATGACGAAACAGATTTTAACAGGACAAATCAACTATATGGCTTTGATAGTAAGTACAAAATAATAGAAAGATTATATTTTTTAGGCGAATTCGAATATCGCAAAGATGAAACGATCGATTCACAATTAGAAGAGACCGGAAGGATTTTCGAGTTAGATCGCAGAGAGCGATATTATGCAGACGGGGGATTTAGATACCAGATATCAGAATTATCTGAGATCGGTCCTAATTTCTCCTATGAAAAAACAAATTTTAGTTCCAAAGAAGATGACGATTATGATCTTTATAGGATTTCGCTGACCTATACAAAAGAATTCCAAAATGAAAGAGATACGATTAGTTTAATACCGTCATATGGGAAATATGAATCAGACACACAAGATGCAGATGGATATCGATTTGAGACCGGATGGAAACATCTTTTTGGAGAAACAGTAACCTCAGATATTCTTGTGGGAGTCAGATATACCAGAATAGATCGCAAAGATGAAGATAATAACGATAATGATTGGGGGGGCGTAGGCAAAATCGAAATAACAAAAATAGGAGAGACTTTTATCGGCAATATTGGCTACTCGCACGATATCAGATCAAGTAGCCAGGGGGAAATCATACAGGTAGATAGAATTTTTTTAAAGCTAGATAAAAGATTATTTGAACGCTATGGTTTTAAATTTGAAAGTTCGGGTTATTATTCACAAAATCAGTCAGGAGATAAGGACAAATATAGGTACTTTGTTTTAACACCGTCCATATATTACATGCTCACTGAAAATCATACATTAGAATTATTTTACAGTTACCAAAATCAAGTCGAAATGAATGAGCCGGGCAACCCGAATTCTCAGCGTAATAGGATATGGCTCAGTCTAAAATTGGAATTTCCAAAAAAATGGTATTAACCCTTATATAAGCTCATGCTTGAAGGAGTTTTTTATGGAAAAGGAAATAACTAAAAAAGAAATAACTCAAATAATTCGCAGAAGAAAGAAAAGCTTTATAACCTTATTCCTTTCTGTTTTTTTGATAGGATTTGTTGTCGCGATTGCTTTACATCCGATTTATAAATCGGAAGCAATTATAAGAGTGAATGAACAGGAGATTCCAGAGAATTATGTTCAATCGACATTAGACGACTATGTCGAAGCTCGCGTTGAAAAAATAAACCAACAAGTCCTGAATCGGCCAAGCCTTGAAAAAATAATAGCTGATTTGAAACTATATCCAGAAGGAACCGACCAATCAAGTCTTTCAGAAATAGTAGATAAATTTCGAGAAAATATCGATCTGGAAATGATCGTTTCAGAAATGCAGAGTAAACCAGGCGGTAAAGAAATATCGGTTACTGTAGCATTTAATTTATCTTATGAAGGAAGAGATCCTGAAATCGTGCAGCTTGTAACAGACAAGCTTGCGAATCTGTACATAGAAGCGGATACCAAACGAAAACAAAGAGTCGCTTCGGCAACGACTGATTTTTTGAAAATTGAATTAGAACGGTTAAAAGTTAATATAGAATCTCAAGAGAAAAAAATTAGCGATTTTAAAAGAGACCATCTAAGAGAATTACCTTCTGACGTCAGTAGAAATATCCAAGCAGTTTCACAATTAGAAAGAGAACTTGATATTGCTGATATGAAGTTAAGAAGTCTTAATGAAAAAAAGCTATATCTTGAATCTGAACTGGCAACAATAGAACCTTTATATCCCATAATAATAGAAGGCGACAAAATTGCAACTAACCCTAACCAGCGATTAAAAGAACTTAATATTAAACTTACGAAATTAAAATCTATTTATTCTGACAGACATCCCGACATCAAAAATTTAAAAAAAGAAATTAATGAGTTAGAAAGTAAAGTACAAAGCTCAAAAGCAAAAACATCAAATGAAAAACCGGAAAACCCAGCATATATTAATTTGGTCACGAAAGTAAATGCAATTAATATAGAAATTCAAGCTCTTGAAGAAGACAAAAAAAATATTTCTGCATCAATTGGACAATATCAGGACAGAATACAAAAAGCACCATCTTTAGAAAAAGAACTAAATGCACTTACGAGAGACTACGAAGCTTCAAAGATAAAATATCAAGAAATTTTAACAGAACTGATGGCTGCCACGACCGCCAGCGAAATAGAAGGCAAACAGCAGGGAGAAAGATTTATAATTGCCTCTCCAGCTTATTTGCCAACAAAGCCAAATAAACCAAATCGCCTTATGATTATTTTAGTGAGCCTCATTATTGCCATTGGCGCAAGCTTTATTTTTGCAGCTTTTCAAGAGGGAATAGACGACACTATAAAGACAGGCGATCAATTGAAAAAAATTACTGGAGTACCGTTATTTTCCTCCATATCATTTATAACAACCGACCGTGAAAAAAGGGCTAAAAGGCTAAAAATACTGGCTTGGTTTCTTATAATTATTGCCTGTTTAGGCGGGGCTTCATATTTTGTTAATAAAAATATTATTGAAATAGATTATTTATTGAGTATTATTCTTGAAAGATTAAAAATGATTGCCTAAATTTATTAAAAAACAAGTAAAGTTCACAATGTTTTTATGAAAGGCGCCAAAAATGAGCAAATTAAAAAAAGCACTCGAAAAGGCAAAAGAAAGTAGAGAACACGATCAGCAACCTATTTATGATAAAAGTGGATACCCACAAGGAAAAGAGCGTGTTAATATTCGCCCAATAGAATGCAGGCCTGAGATAAATATTAAATATTCAGAAACAAAAATAAAAAAAATTGACGATCGCGTGCTAAAAAATGGCAAAGTAATTTCTTTATTTCACGATCTTGAGAAAGCTGATCAAATAAAAACTCTAAGAACTCAGATATTAAACAGGCTCAAAGAATTAGGTGGAAGCTCTCTTCTGGTTACCAGCGCAAATCCGTATGAAGGTAAAACATTTACTGCAATTAACCTTGGCGTAAGTATTGCACAGGAATTGGATCGAACGGTTCTGATTGTAGATTGTGATCTAAAAAATCATTCTAATAATCATAAAAAATTTGGGAAAGATTTTTTCGGTACTCCGATGGATGAAGGATTATCGAATTATTTATTGGGTCAGACTGAAATTCAAGATCTGTTGATCAATCCTGGAATAGAAAGACTCGTTTTGTTGCCTGCCGGAAATTCATTACCAAATTCCGCCGAAATGTTGAGTTCACCCAGAATGGAGACACTCGTAAATGAGATAAAGTGTCGGTACCCGAAAGACAGAATTGTAATTTTTGATAGCTCATCATTGCTAACGAGCGCTGATCCATTGGTCTTAGCTCGTTTCGTAGATGGCATACTGCTGGTTGTGGAAGAGGAAAAGACCACCACAGAAGATCTAAAAAAAGTAATGGAATTGCTCAAAGACAAGCCTCTTATTGGAACCGTAATGAACAAATCTATATCGATTGCTGATTAAATTATGTATGAAACATTTTATGGCTTTAAAGAAAAACCTTTCGACCTCCATCCGGACCCTGATTACCTTTATATGAGCCGGGTGCATGAGAATACCTATGCCCATCTCGAGTACGCCATATTGGAAAATAAGGGATTTGTTGTGGTTACCGGCGAAATCGGCTCGGGTAAAACAACGCTGATCAATTTCCTGTTGAACAAAATCGGAGAAGAGATTCAGGTCGGGCTGGTAAACAATACCAATATCCTGCCGGCTGAATTTTTAAAAATGGTCTGCAAAGAGTTTGAGCTTGACCCTAAAACCAATGACAAAGCGGAGCTTATTGATATTTTCAGCGGATATTTGATTGACCAGTTTGCCG
>WOR8_10000521_pt1 | contig 41663 bp, 37 predicted proteins | sample DeeMarSeWOR38_10_FD_19890 | JGI IMG/M metagenome (IMG submission 19890)
CCAAGCGCTGTAAGGCGAATATCACCTGCTCATCATCCTCCAACTTAAGCTTGGTTCTCAACTTTTGCTTTTGATTATCTGACACCTTGACGGAGTTCTCAACACCATTATAAATAATATGACCTGCTAAGGTAGTTGATCCGCAAATGATATCCCGACAATATTTTGAAACGAATGTCACAGCAGCACAATTACGTCCAATAAATCTATGCCAGTATTTCCAAAAAAAGGGCGTTCCGGGCCCGGGAACATCTCGTCCGTTATATGTTATCACAGTGGGTACCTTCATTACCTTCTGAGCATAAAATCCCGCAAAACCAGTTGGCATTACATAATGCACATTGACAACATCTGGCTGGAAGGCTTTAATTTCGTGACGCAATGCTATGACAGCTGATAATGAGAATGGAGGAATTAATCCCTGGGTGATCTTGTGTCCTCTAATTTTCATAAACGAATATCGTTCATAATATTGTCGGACATCGAAATTTATAAGCTGGTTATATTCATTCGAGCTCGCATTATTCAGGAGGTTCTCAGACAAATAAGGCGTTAGCACGATAATAGAATGATGTTCGGCGAGTCTTCGATAAATTTGGAGAACCACCAGTTCAGCACCACCTATGGCTGGCAGAAATGTGGGAGTTAAAACCAAGATGCGCATATTTTTAATTGATCGAAACTTTCCTATTTAAATTCTTTTTTGAAATAATATCCATAAAGAATCCTTGGGTCTGCTCCGCGATTTTAGGCCATTGATAGTGCCTCGATAAATCCGCTGCTCCGCGTTCCAATTTTTTTCGCAGCTCATCGTTATAAAGCACATAAAAAATGGTTTTTGCCAAGCTGCCCGGATCGTTTGCTGCCGGCCAGACCATATTGACGCCGTTTCTGAAAAAAGGCACAGGGACAGCAGGCTCCGTCGTAATTATGGCTTTATGATGGGCTAGCGCAGCCATCAGACTCCCTCTTCTGTCGCTAACTCCGGAATCATACGGTAAAACTACCAAGTGGCTCCGGGTCAAAAGCGCCGAGACCTCTTGAGCCGGTATTCGACCCGTCCAAATGACGTTGTTTTCAAGTCCGAGCGTTGCCGTCAGGCGTCGTTTTTCGCTAACATACTCCGGCACATCCGATATCCCGCCCCCGATAACGAGCAGCTGAATATTAAGTTTATAGTGTTCCAAAAGTATGCGCGTGGATTCGAAAAGCAAATCAATTCCTTTGCCCGGGTAACACATGCCAAAATAGGCAAGTACAAGCGAATCCGGGTTTAAAGGGTATTTGACAAAAAGACGGTTCAAGGCTTCGCTATTATGGGTTGGCGCAATATTTGAACCTATTGGGATAAAGCGAGTTTTTTTCTGAAAGCATGGCAAATATTTTTTCAAGAGATACATGATCTCTGAATTTGTAGCAATTATCCCATGGGCCGATTTTAGTAAGCTGAAAGCCGTCAGATAATTGATCTTTGATCCCGAATTTAAATAAGGCAGGATACATTACCGGAGAATACTGCAGATTAACTATGTCCACACCCAGGGCCTTAAACTGCTCGATCACATACGATACGGTTTTACGACGAAATTTTCCCGGAAATTTTAAAACCGATATGGGACCGTCGGCTCCATTTCCGATGTAGCCATCACCCGTAATAATAACAATCTCATCACCTGTTTTACTTAAATTGTTTACCAGGCATTGAGTATAGTGGGAAATTCCACCCTCTGCGACAGCGGGTGGATATTCTTGGCAAACAATACCTATTCGCATTTATTCCAACTTTTAATTAGTGCCAAACGATATATTTTTTATTTTAATTTCGGATGGGCATGAATTAGCGTGAGAATTATTCTTATAAATCATTGGCTATTCTTTTTTTTGAAAAACAGACAAGTAGTTACAAACAAACTGTGGATCATTGAATCTATTATCCAAGCATAATGATTTCCTTTATCTTTAAAAACATTGTAAAACGGTTTTGTTACGCACCCGATATCCAGCAAGGTACCACTTGCGAATTTACAATATTCATGCAGTGCGCTGCGAGCTTTTTCAAAAATCGATCATTGGGCTGACGCTTTGGATAGCATATTAATGAGGGACCGATTGAATGGTATGTTTCATGAGTGCAAGTAAGAAATCCAAATGGGTTTCGGAGCTAAAACGATTTTCTACAAGTTTTCTGCCTTCCCTCCCCATTTCTTTGGCCAAATCAGGCCTTTCAAGCAGCAAATTAATTCTTTCAGCAAAGCTGCTCAGATCATAGGCATTTACCAAAAAGCCGGTTTTTCCATTCTTGCACCACTCATTAATTCCCCCCACATCAAAGGCGACAACCGGTTTTTGATAAGCCATTGCTTCAATTCCCACAATTCCAAAAGGCTCCGGCCAAACGGACGGAACTGCTACCAGGTCGCATTGCCGATAGTATTCATCCAACTGGTCGTGCGAAAGCCATCCTTTAAAAAGGACTCTGGATCCGAGGTTTAAGTTCTCAGCCAAATTCTTCAGATCCGTTAATGCGGGCCCATCACCGACAACAATTAAGCGGGCGTCGCCTTTAATAGTTGAAAATGTCTGAAGAAGATAATGCATCCCCTTATCTTCAACAACTCTTCCGAGACAAAGAATGATAGGTTCAGTGCGTGAATGTGCAGCGTTAAGTGGTTTGGGCAATTTTGTAAAGTATGGAATGACGCTAATTTTATTTTCACTAACGCCATTGCGGATTAACGCCGACTTCATAAATCCACTAGCAACCACCATATGGGAACGCTGCTGGTGAGCGTGAAGAATATTTTTGATATGATAAATCAAAGGAAGTCCAATGAAGGGATTCCGTGGCATGCACTTGTATAAAAAGGCATGCCTTTGGCAAGCGTATTCGAGTGGATAGGTACATATACGGCTCTTTGATTTAAGGGTTTTTCTACCTTCGGGACAAATCAATTTCAAATCATGCACATAGCGAATCGAAGGTCGTTTCGTTGTTAAAAATTCACAAAGCGGAGAATTATACGCCTGATGAATATATATGAGGTCGGGATTTTCATAGTCAATGAATTCGTTCACCTTATTCAGCTTGGAGTTTATGTGTTGGCATCGAACACTGGTAATATTTTCAATGTAAATTTTTCGGGCCGTATCCCTATAGATATTTTCATAGGATTCTCTACCATATAACAACAAATTTTGATGTCCTTTCTGAGATAATTCTTTACAAATTTGGGCAATATAGTGTTCGGCTCCGCCACCTGCCAAATATTCATTGACATGCAGAATTTTCATTATTCCCTGTAAATAGTGCTATCCAATATTTTCGAAAGCGTGCCTGTCTGTTTTTTACGACTATATTTATCAACTTCGGACATCTTTGTTTTCGAGAGAACTTTGCCGGTCGCTAGAAATTCTTTATACTTCGAATTTAGAAAATCAGCTACTTCTCTTGATGAATTGAGAATTACTCCGCCATTTGTTTTCTTTATTAGATTTTTGATTACGGTCTGATATTTACCGGCTGGGGAGACGAGAACAGGTCTTCCGGATGCTAGATATTCTAAAGTTTTTGCAGGACAACAACCCTCCATATCTAAAGGAAAGGAAAGCAAAATATGAGATTTGCACATCCGCATATTTGCTTCTTTTTGAGACACAGACGGCAGGAAATTAAAAAATTTCGAAATTTGAAAAAATTCCGGATAACTTTTAGTTATTATTTCAAAACCTGGGAGGTCTCCAATAAACTCTATCTTACAGCCCTGCGGTCCAATTTCGTTTTCGCGAATAAATTGATGCAATCCTCCGATAAATACATCCGTATTCGTATTATTGTGTAACGTACCGATAAAAGAAATTGTGAAAACTTTGTCATCCGGAATATACGTATGATTATTTTCGAAATTCTCGGGATCAAAACCATTTGGAATGTGATGAACGTTGCGTTTTATCATGTTCCCCAATGTAGCCTGAAGCGGTTGTGAGATGTGAATTATCTCAGATGCACTTCGAATAATTTTTCTTTCCCATATTCGATTTATAAATCTCCTTAGTATGTATTCTTTTTGTATTCCCAGGCTGGTAGGTTGGGTCCAAGGATCTCTATAATCGGCGAGCCACGGTGTTCCGGTAACTTTGCATAAACGGCTTGCAACCCAAAAATCAGTCCATGGTGCCCCGGTACTCAGTATAACATCGGTCTTTTCTTCTTTTATGATAAATAAACCGGATTTATACGCATGCTTGAACCAGTCATGTCTTTCGTCCGGCAGCATGAGGAAGTTTCCGATAATGAAATTTAGAATTCTGCGAACGATAGTCTCCAATTTCGACGGCATTTTTTTCAATGTGATTTTACGTCTTGCGTCCCATATTTTTTTAAATCTTTGCGTATAGGGGACTCTGTAAACAATACACTGAATATTCCTGTCAAATTCTCTAAATGGCTTATTAAAATTATTCCTCAAATAATTTGATTTCGTTACATCACACTCTTTTGTTAAGATAATAGGCTGCCAACCAAATTCCGGCAGGTATTTCGCCCAAGCATACATCCTGTAACTTGCTGCCATCACTTCAGGAAGATAATGAAAGGAAATAATTAAAACTTTTTTCATATTTTTCAAATACTATAAAACTGACTAGTAATAATTATGAGCGGATCATTCGCATGCCAATTATACTTTCTTTTATTATAAGTCTCATATTGTAATTGGAAACTTTATCGAAAAACCAGGTGATAACAAGATACACAAAGCTGCCTGCGCTGAATAACAAAACAAGCTCCAATATGTTATCATAACCCCAAATATTTTTAAGCCAAATGATAATACTTATACTTACTGATATACCAGAAAGCGGGAAAATGATTATTTTGAATAATCTTGTACCCTCATATCTTAGTAATTTTTTCGATTCGTGAATGCATATAATAGTTGTGACTGCATTACTCATCAGTACAGCGGAAGATATACCGACTATCCCCCAGAGTTTGGCCAGGGGATAAATGGATAAACCCAAAACAATAAAATTAACAATTTGCCATTTGGTAATGATTTCCGGCTTTCCAACTGCATTAAAAACAGAACTGGTAGTATCAATTAAGGCCTTAAGTAAACCAGCCCAAACTAAAATCCTAACTATTGGAACTACAGGCATCCATTTGTTAGAAAAAAGTAAACTTATTAAATCAGGTGTGAAAGTAAATATAGCACCTGCGAGTGGTACTGCAATAAAGGTAATCATTTGCATTACTTTTAAATATGCATTTGCAAATCTTTGGGTATCCTCCTGAATTTTCGAATAGGCAGGAAAAGTAACATGTGAAACAACTTGCGAAATTTCGGTGGTAGGCAGGTTAGCTATCATAAAGGCCATTTGATAAAAGCCAAGGGCTGTCACACCTAGTATTTTCCCTAAAAAAATATCATCTCCTTGCGTAATTAAAAAAACTAAAATACTCGATCCTAGTACCCACTTTCCGAATCCAAACAGGTTCAAAAATTTTTCGAGTTCAAATCGGAGACGGGGCCGATATGGGTGCAGGACATATGACATTATGAAGCGCGTAATACTTCCTGCAATTCCTCCCAAAACTAACGCCCAAACATTTCTTAGAAGCAGGGCAGCAGGTATTGCTACGGAGATATTACCTAATAGTATGGAAAATTCATAAAGGTACTGCTTTTTGAAATCCAATTCTCTTTGAAAATACAAAACGGCTATATTTCTGAAGCCTGCCATGATAACAGAGATACCAAACACCTGGATAACGATTGTTGCCTCAGGGGCCTTAAAAAATTGAGTTACGTACGGCGCCGAAAATAATAATATCAAATAAATAAGCAGACATCTGATGATAGATGCCGTCCAAGCTGTATCCAAATAATCGCGAATGTTTTCTTTTTTTTGGACTAAAGCAACTCCAAGTCCATGTTGAGAAAATGTTTCAAGAATTGATACAGTTATAGCTGCTATTCCAACCAAACCGAAATGTTCAGGTAATAACAGGCGGGCCAAAATTACCGTCCGGGCTAAACCTAAAATGCGGTTTGTTATCCGAAGTGCAAGGATCCAAAAACTACCCTTAATTACCTCCTTAGAAATAGGGACTTCATTTGAGAGCGAAGTATTCAAAGCAAGTTTACTTGTCTAATTTTCGATTATTGGTTTATCTAACGCCAATCGCCACAATTCTTTCTTTATGCTTTGGCGTAAATTTCGTTAAAAATTGTAAAAATTTTAATTTCCAACTACAACCATTGGTAGTGTTATTAGTTTTTGTTTGAATACTGAATATTTTAAATCCGGAATCCAAAAGTGCCTCTTCTATCTCCCTTACCGTGTATTCTCGGGGATGAACACGTGGATCAATAATTTCTTTTCTATTCAAGAAATCTTTATCTGGAAACTGACCTGCGGGATTAAACCCTCTTATCACCAGAGTAATGTTATGCAACGATGCAAAGTTGGGAGTAGTAACAATTAACTTCCCTCCTGGCTTTACCAGAGGATATATCTTTGAAAAGAGAACTTTCGGTGAGATCAATAAATGCTCGACAACTTCAGATGCAATAATAGTATCAAATGTTTCATCCGCATAAGGTAACTTCTCATAAATAGGATCACACGGTAATATTTGGATACCCTGTTGGATCGGATATCGGCAGTATGAATTCATATTTGCAGGATGATCGATTCCATATACTTCAAATCCAAACATCCGTTTTAGGACGACATCATATATTCCATAAGCTACTCCAACATCTAATATCCTTATCCTTTCCCCGAACGTGTTTCCGACAGTAGCTTCAACTATATCAGCGTTGTTTGGATGAAGACCTGTTTCCACGACGCCTTGGGGAGTTACCACTCGTCCTTTATAATCCAAAGGATGATCTGAATAAAGAGAAGCTGCTTCAGATGCTACTCTTTTGAGTATCTGAAAAAGCTCATTTTTATTAATTTGTCTCAAGGCAAATTGAATCTTTACGTAATTTAAATAATAAGGATCTGAAATTGTGCACGAAATATAACCCAGAGCCTCCGAGCTAAGATTCTTCTTTATTCTTTATTCCAGCTTATCTCAGCATTCAATTTTTCATGCAACCGTTGGCAATGATCTCCACAATTCTCTCAGCAGTCTTACCATCCCACAACTGCGGGCAATTACTCTTTTTCCAGCTCCCAGCGAGGATCTTAGCCGCTTCATCTACAATTCTTTTAATATCATTGTGAACTAATACATTTGTTCCGTGAGAAATCGTTATAGGCCTTTCCGTTGTATCTCTGATGGTCAAACAAGGAATGCCTAAGACGGTAGACTCCTCTTGAATGCCTCCTGAATCTGTCATGATAAACTTGCAATGCATCATCAATTTTAGAAAATCGAGGCATCCGAGTGGATCAATGCTGTAAAGACCATGTTGTATGGAAGGTAGTTTGAAGTGTTCCGCGTCAATATTGGTAAAAAAATCTTGAAAGCCAAAGCGCGCGGCTTGCTTTCTGGTTCGCGGATGAATGGGAAAGATAATCGGGATGTTCTTTGAAATCCGCTTCAGGGCCTCAAGAATTTTGGAGAATGACTCAGGATTATCGACATTACTGGGACGATGTAAGGTTAGCAAGGCATAGTCTTTTATTATCTCGTTTTCTAAACCAAAATCTTGTAAGATACTAGACTTTCTGGCCTTTTTAAGATTAAAAAAAATACTATCTACCATGATATCACCGACCAAAAAGATCTTATTTTTGGCGACTCCTTCCTTAATCAAGTTTTCATCAGCGTCATGAGAGGGAGTAAAGAGATAGTCAGAGATCGCATCGGTAAGCATTCGATTGATCTCCTCCGGCATCGAACGATCAAAACTTCTTAGTCCGGCTTCAACATGCGCAACGGGAATGTTCAATTTTACCGCCGCCAATGCACAGGAAAGCGTAGAATTCACATCGCCTACTACGATGACCAAATCAGGCTTTTCTTTAAGGAGAACTTTCTCAAATTCAATCATTACACGACCTGTTTGCTCTGCGTGGGTACCGGAACCGACACCGAGATGAAAATCTGGCTCGGGAATTTCTAAATCCTCAAAGAATACCGTGGACATTTTGTAATCATAATGTTGACCGCTATGCACCAGGATTGATTCTAATCTTGCATTATTGGCAGGGGAAGATGAAGGCAACTTATTGTTGTATTTACGCATAGCCCTGATTAGTGGGGCGATCTTCATGAAGTTTGGGCGTGCTCCTACGACATTAATTACCTTCATTTGATAAACTCCAATAATTTTTTCTTCGATTGAAAAATTATTAGATATTGCAGAGAAAGCAATGTGGTAACACAGCTCTGCCTTGTCAATTACAATAGGTCATAAGAGATAATACTCTGTTTTCACTAAATATTATCAAGACCTAATGAATTGGGGATGACAAGCACGCAAATATCTGAGGTTTTGCCCCGACTCTGGATAGGCCGTGCAAAATATCCGGACCTTAGCCGGCGAATGCATCCGAAACCCACGGAATATATTGTTTTATCTGCAAGTTTTGTGCCTATAGTCCCGGTGTCGTTTGGCAAAAAACCACGGCAAAACATACGCCATGTGACCGACAGCGGGTTCGTCTGCGGAGACGATAAATGCTGTATCTTAGGCTATCGGAGACGGGTTGCCGCATGTTTAACCCAACGCCTCGCATGCGGGGGTCACCATCCACTATAGGCAAGCGTATCTCCCAAGAGGGTGGTGAGCAGCATTTTTTAGGCAGATTGCCGAAAACACGAAAAATCCTTGGCAGCAGGCGACATAATATTGACGTGAATCATCAAAATCTATATTCATCGGATTTTGCATCTAGTTTCTTGACGAAATCACCTTGTTAACTTTTTAAAGTTATTAAAAAAAATATGAATTAAATCGATTTTTTTCTTGACAGTTCCCTGAATATATACTTAAATCCACTTGAGTGGAGTATAGTGGAGTAAAGTAGATAAAAATGTTTCGGGGAACTTCCTTTCATACCATCGATCCGAAAGGGCGGATTATCATTCCGTCCCGGTTTCGTGATTTCATCAAGTCCGACGGCGTGGACGGCGTCATGATCTCAAGTCTGGACAACTGTCTGTACGCCTATCCATTTCAAGAATGGCACCAACTTGAAAAAAAAATATTGTCTCTGGCCGAAACCAACGATTATATGCGCCGATTCAGACGACTTTTTATCGGTGGAGCGTTTGAATGCAATTGCGATAAACAGGATCGTATCTTGATCCCCATGAGCCTGAGACAATTGGCCGGACTTGATAAGGAAATTGCGATTGTTGGTGTACTCAAATATTTTGAGATTTGGTCGCGGGAAAAATGGGAAGAGGAATATATGAATCTGGAACATGATATGCAAAAGGAGGAGGTCAGAAACGAAATTGCCAAATTAGGAATTTAACTCAATGACGTACCGACATATCCCCGCAATGCCGAACGAGGTAATGTTTTACTTGAATTGCCAACCGGGTAAAATCTATGTGGATTGTACAGTGGGCGCATGCGGTCATGCCCGGGCCATTTGTGAAAAAATTTCGCCGGACGGATTGCTGATCGGTATTGATCGGGACAGGGACGCCATCACCAACGCCGAACATGTCCTGCAGCCTTACAGGTCAAATGTTTGTCTCTTTCACGGCAATTTCACACGTCTTCCGGATTATCTTTCAGAATTAAATATTGCTGCTGTTGATGGGATCCTAATTGATCTGGGTCTGTCTTTGCATCAGCTTAAAAAAAGTGGTCGCGGGTTTAGCTTCCAAAAAGATGAACCCCTTGATATGCGCATGGATATCCGATCCCCCACAACAGCACAGGCTTTGGTCAACCGGTTGGCAGAAGCCGAGCTCGGCGATCTTTTTAGAAATTACGGCGAAGAACGCTGGGCCAAACAAATTGCGCGCGCCATAACAAGGATTCGGAAAGAAAAAAAGATCCGATCCAGTAAGCAATTGGCGCAAATTGTACGCCATGCGGTTCCCAAACGGGCTGCAGCGGGTCAGAAGATACATCCGGCCACCCGTGTATTTATGGCGCTGCGAATCGCTGTCAACAATGAGCTTGACATCCTGGACAGCTTCATGGGCAATGTGGCCGATTACTTAAAATCCGGCGGCCGCCTGTGTGTGCTGTCCTTTCACTCGCTCGAAGATCGGATCGTAAAACGGCATCTGAAGATTTTAGAAAAAGGCTGCATCTGTCCGCCGCTTGCACCAACTTGCGCCTGCGGCAAAAATCCGGTGGTACGTCCGTTAACAAAGCGCGTTGTCCGTCCCAAAAAAGACGAGATTGCCGCCAATTCAATGGCCAGAAGCACACGGTTGCGGGCGGCGGAGAAATTATAGAGGACAGAAGACAGATATCGGCACATAGACATCAGAATCCTTCTGCCTTTTTCTGTTCTCTGGCTTCTGGAGACGGTAATTCATGAAGAAGAAAAAACGCAGATATCGCGACCCCAAAATTTTGGTCACCGGGTTCATGCTAATGGGGTTTTTCATTGGGGAGCTTTTATTTTATACATGGTGTCGCGTGCAGTGTGTTCAAATCAAATATGAAATTGCCCAAGAAACACAGAGAAACCAACATCTTGTTGCACTGCGAGATAATTTAAGAATTGAACTTGCGCATCTAAAATCACCTCAGCGCATCGCGACGATCGCCAAAAACCGTCTGGGTCTCACTAAACCGACGTCCAGACAAATGGTACCCATACCATAGGCACGATGAAAAAAAAATACATTAATCTGCGTGAAAACATTGTCGGCTTTGTCTTTATGGTCTTATTCGCCATTATCTGTACCAGAGCCGTGCAAGTCCAAGTTTACGAGGGACCTTGGCTGTCTAAAAAAGCGTCGGACCAATATGCGAAATCCTTCACGAGCTACGGTCGGCGTGGAATCATTTATGATCGAAACTTTCGGGAAATGGCAGTGAGCATCGAGGTCACCTCAATTGCCGCATATCCAAAGCAAATCAAAGCTGCAAAAGCCACCGCAAAGGCCCTGGCCGAAACATTAAAGATGAATGTCAAAGAAGTGCTCCGGAACCTGACCGCCGACAAAAAATTTGTTTGGATCAAGCGACAAACCACTCCCAAAGAAACCGCAGCCGTCAAAGCGCTTCATTTGGACGGCATCGGCTTTATACCGGAATGCAACCGTTTCTATCCCAACACAACCCTGGCAGCACAGGCGCTCGGGTTTACCGGCTTGGATGGTGACGGCTTAGAAGGCATCGAATTTTTTTATGATTGGTATCTTAAAGCGGAAAACAGTAACTATACGGTTATCAAAGATGCTCTGGGCACTGGGTTTAAGGCCGAAACACATCCGGTGGCCTTAGCCAGAGGAAATAATCTGGTTCTTACAATTGACAGCAATATCCAATTTATTGCGGAAAGCACCTTGCAAGAAACAGTGGATCAATTTTCGGCCCGCTCAGGGATGGCCATCGTCATGCAGCCCAAAACCGGTGCCATTTTGGCCCTGGCTCATTATCCCTTCTTTAACCCCAATTCCTATACCGGCTTTGACAAAGAGCTTTGGCGAAACCGGATCATCACGGATCCGTTTGAACCGGGGTCCACCATGAAGATTTTCATTGCGGCTGCCGCTATCGAGTCCGGCACGACAACCCCAAATACCATCTTTTATTGCGAAAACGGTGCCTACCGGATCGGCAAAAATGTGGTCCATGATATTACCCGGCACGGCTGGCTGTCGTTGCAACAAATTATCAAATATTCGAGTAACATCGGGGCGGTTAAGGTTAGCGAGAAAGTCGGCGCTAAACAGCTATACAAAACCCTTCGCAATTTCGGTTTTGGAGAAAAGACCGGAATTGATTGTCCCGGTGAAACACCCGGCAGTTTAACCCTTTACACACGCTGGTCTGACATCGACACCGGTGCCATATCGTTTGGCCATGGCATCTCTGTTTCAGCGCTTCAACTGATTGGAGCAGTTTCGGCAATCGCCAATGACGGGATTCTTATGAAGCCCTATATTGTGCAAGCCGTCACGGATCATCATGGTACACCACTAAAAACATTTAAACCGCTTGAGATTAGAAGAGCCATCGCTGCTCAGACAGCCTTTCGCGTCAGAAATATTATGAAAACCGTTATCACCAAAGGTGGTACCGGCGTCAGAGCCGCCCTCGAGGGCTATACCGTGTCCGGCAAAACCGGCACTGCCCGTAAAATTGATGAAAATGGGACATACTCAGAAAAAAAACACATTGCATCATTTGTGGGGTTTACCCCTAGCGAAAATCCGCAAATAGCGATTCTGGTGATTATTGATGAACCCCGGACAAAATTTTTCGGCGGTATTGTGGCTGCCCCGGCTTTTAAAAAGATTGCCCAGGATACGCTCAACTATTTAGGGATACCGCCCCAAAACATCTCCGATAAATTAAGGGTTGCTAAAGATAGCGAGGCAGTCGGGTGAAACTTTCACAATTACTGAAGTCTATCGAACCGATTCAAATTTATCCCATAACGGTGCAAGGCACAAGGTGCAGGGCACAGGATAGAGATCAACGTGCAAGCAAAAATATAAATGAACACGATGTGCGATGTGCGATACCCTATGTTGAACTGCCGGACCCTGATGTTGGTTCGATCCACTACCGCGCCCAGGATGTTCAACCTGGCGGAGCATTTGTTGCCATTGAAGGCGGCAGGGCCGACGGCCATAACTATATTGATGAGGCGCTTAAACGAGGTGCTGCTGTGATAATCGCCCAAAAAGATGCGCGCCCACCTGACCTGACCCCAAGCGATTCAGCTGCTCGGCCTGGCCGCCATCGCCAGCCGCCCACGCAAGGCGGGCGGCATAGACATGAGACGGCCGGCGGCGGGCAGGTCAACAAAGACGTTATCGTCATACAGGTCGCCGACACGCGCAAGGCTTTGGCCAATGTTGCGGCCACCTTTTACGAAAACCCGTCTGAAGATCTGGTATTGATCGGTATTACCGGAACCAATGGCAAAACCACCACGGCCTATTTGATTGAACGCATCCTGCAAAAGGCGGGATATCAGGTGGGTGTTATTGGAACCATAAATTATCATTATGCCGGCAAGACATTTGATAATCCCATAACCACACCCGAATCGCTGGATCTACAACGAATTTTGGCAGATATGCGGCACGCGGGCATCACCCATGTGGTGATGGAGGCGTCCTCCCATGCCATCGATCTTTACCGCATTCAACGCTGCTGGATGGATGTCGGTGTGTTTACCAATTTGAGCCAGGATCATCTGGATTTTCATGGAACCATGGCATCGTATTGGTCGAGCAAAAAACGGCTGTTCACTGAGTATTTGGGAAACGGCCCTAAAAAAGATCGTGCTCTGGCGGTAATCAATTGCGACAATTCGCATGGTCGTCAGCTGGCACAACTACTTGAAATGCCAGTAATAAAAATCGGCGCCGGAAACGATTGTGAGCTTCAGATCGTCATCATCCGCTGTGATCTGAACGGTATAAAGGCAACGATTTCCACCCCCCATGGTGCCTTTGATTTTACCTCGCAGCTGGTGGGTGAACATAATGTCGAAAACATTCTGTGTGCCGCGGGGGCGGCAACCGCATTCAACATACCGCTGGACCATATAAAGGCCGGCGTGGAAGATTTATCGCATATACCCGGCCGTCTGGAACGTATTGAAAATGACGCCGAACGCTTTGTTTATGTCGACTACGCCCATACGCCGGATGCGTTGGAAAATGTCATCCGCGCCTTGCGGGGCATCGCAGCCAATAGAATTATTTGCGTGTTTGGATGCGGCGGTGACAGGGATAAGGAGAAACGACCCATGATGGGCGAAATCGCTGCCAAGTATTGTGATCTTTCGATTGTCACCTCGGATAATCCGCGCACCGAAGACCCGCTGGCGATTATCGATCACATTCTTGAAGGGACCAAAAAAGTAAATACTTTTACCTATTCCATATCGGAAATCAAAAACGGTTTTGATTTCAAAGGCTTTGTGGTTGAGCCGGATCGTCGAAGCGCAATTAAATTGGGCATCTCGGTATCCGGGCCAGGCGATACGATATTGATTGCCGGTAAAGGCCATGAACCTTATCAAGTTCTCGGGAATACGACGGTGCCCTTCGACGATCGCGAAGAAGCCAGAAGAGCGCTGCGCTCTGTCAGTGGTCAGTCGCCGACGCGCCAAAGCCGCTATGGCGACAGCGCGTAATCGGTTGTCAGTGGCCGCCGGGTATGGATTCTAGAAATGACAACATGTGCAATTTGGACAAATAGATGCGCATTACTTTAATGTCTTGTATCCTAAATAAACAATATTAATAACCGACAACGAACGACAAACGACAGACAATGATATACGATCATTTCATACCCTGGACAGCTCAGGAAATCGTTGCCGCTACCGGCGGGGAGCTTTTGTGCGGGGATATACATCGCCAGTTTGCGCAAGTCTCCATTGATTCGCGTGAAATTTCTCCCGGTGATGTCTTTGTGGCAATTATCGGGGATGTCCATGACGGACATGCATTTTTAGAAGATGTGATACATCGGGGAATATGCGGCGTGGTGATAAATAAAGATAAAGCAAAAGAAATTAAGGTCTCAAAATGGCACGATAAAAAGGTCATCGCTATTGCCGTTGAAGATACCACCAGGGCTCTGGGAGACCTTGCCGCCTTTCACCGCAACCGCACGGATGCATCGGTGGTTGCGATCACCGGGTCAAACGGGAAGACCACGACCAGAAATCTAACTGCCGCGGTGATGAGCCCGCGGTTCAACACCTTATCGACCATCGGAAATTACAACAATCAAATCGGCCTCCCATTGACCTTGCTCAGACTGCAGCAAGGGCACACATGGGCCGTAGTTGAGCTCGGCACCAATACTCCCGGTGAAATCGCCAGATTGGCCGAAATCTCATCCCCTGAGATCGGTGTGATAACCAATATAGGACCGGCGCATCTCGAAGGCTTGGGATCATTAGACGGTGTGATGCGTGAAAAGGGAGATCTTCTCAAGCAGCTAAAATCCGATGGAAAGGCCATCCTAAACGCCGATGATCGCAGAATAATAAAATTGGCTGAACAAACAAATAAAGCGGTTGTCCTTTTTGGTTTGTCAGAAAATGCCATGATCCGGGCCGAGGCCGTAAAGGAGAAGACCAACGGTGTTTCGTTTACCTTGGTTCTTCCGCAAAAACGTGTTCCTGTGGATCTGAACATATCCGGTCAATTCATGGTCTCAAACGCTCTGGCCGCCGCAGCCGTCGGTACCGTGGTTGGCTTATCGGCAGAGCAAATTAAAGTCGGTCTGGAAAATTTTAGCTCGGCACCGGGTAGAATGAATTATTTTCAAATGCCAAACGGAATTCATATCATTGACGATACCTACAATGCCAATCCGGACTCAATGAAAGCAGCCCTTTTGACGGTTAAATCCTTGCGGGCCGACAACCGCAGTATTTTGGTCGCCGGCGATATGCTTGAGCTCGGAAAACAATCCGCATCGTTGCACAACCACATCGGTGCGCTGGCTGCCACATCCGGTATCCGCAGAATATACGTAACCGGTGAGTTTGCCGAAGCCGTTGCTTCAGGGGCGCATGAATCTCAAATGAATGGCCGCGATATTTTTTCCGGAACCAAAGATGAGATACTTGCAGATCTAAAAAATTATTTGAAGTCCGGAGATTGGGTTTTGATTAAGGGATCAAGGGGTATGACGATGGAGGACATCGTCAATGGTCTGAAAGAGTGGGCCGGAGTTAAACCTTCGGCTTGATCGTTATTTGTTATTAGTTGATTCGTTATTTGAAAAGCCAATTATAGCGATCAGTCTTGCGGCTGCCTGCCCGCCATCGCTGTTGACTAGTCCCGTTCTCAATCGAGGGAGAGTGCGGCGGACGGGCGAGGCGGGCGGGTAAGCCCTCTCCCACTGACAACAATAACGATTCAACCACACCCTGCTAAAAGGGGTTGATTCTTACTACGATTGATTCGCCGAACCGCAGAACAAGGAATTTAGAAGCTAGGAACTCATAACGAATACCAAATAACGGATATCCAAACTATGCTTTACCATTTACTCTATCCGCTGCACACGTATTTATCGGTCTTTAATGTATTTCGGTACATTACATTTCGGACCATTTATGCCAGTTTGACGGCCTTTTTTATCTGTTTCCTCCTGGGGCCATGGATGATCAAAAAGTTCAGTATGATGCAGGTGGGCCAATATATTCGAGACGATGGCCCCAGAAGTCATTTCGATAAAGCCGGCACACCCACCATGGGCGGAATGCTGATTGTTTTCGCAATCGTTGCATCCACACTGCTCTGGAGTGATTTAACCAATCCGTTTATTTGGATCGTAGTGTTTGTCATTGTCGGCTATGGATTAATCGGCTTTATCGATGACTATCTCATGCAGATTAAAAAACAAAGCAAAGGATTGAGTGTACGCAAAAAGCTCGCTTTACAGTTTATTCTGGCGTTGATCGCCGGTTTTCTGGTTTACGCCAGTCCGGATTTTTCTACGCATGTCACCATACCGTTTTTTAAGAAACTCTCCCCGGACTTTGGATGGGGATATATTCTGTTTGCGGCCATCGTCATTGTGGGCGCATCCAACGCGGTCAACCTCACCGACGGTCTCGATGGTTTGGCCATCGGCCCCGTATCGATTGCAGCTGCCACCTATATGGTATTTGGCTATGTGGCCGGGCACGTCAAAATCGCCGAATATCTGCAGATCAATTATGTCGCCGGATGTGGCGAAATAACCATCTTCTGTGGAGCAATGGCCGGCGCAGGCCTTGGCTTTCTGTGGTTCAATGCATATCCGGCCCAAATCTTCATGGGCGATGTGGGCTCCCTTTCTCTGGGTGCAGTCCTCGGCACAATCGCTGTGATCACCAAGCAGGAAATTTTGCTGGCCCTGGTTGGCGGACTATTTGTCATTGAAGCGCTTTCGGTGATTTTCCAGGTAGGTTTTTTTAAAATGACCAGCGGTCGCCGAATTTTCAAAATGGCTCCGCTTCATCATCATTTTGAGCTCAAGGGATGGCCGGAACCTAAAGTGATTGTCAGATTCTGGATTATTGCCATCGCGTTGGCGCTTATTGCCATGAGTACGCTCAAGCTCAGATAAATATGAATCTTGCAGGTAAAAAGATATTGGTGGTTGGCCTTGGCAGAACAGGAATAGCTGCTGCCCGGTTTTTAAAAAAAGCCCAAGCTTCGGTTGTGGCAACCGACACGGCTGATGAAAACGAGCTTGGCAACCAAATTCAAATGCTAAAGGAGCTGGAGATCAAAACCGAACTCGGTTCGCATCAAACCGATACGTTTGAACATGCTGATTTAATTATTATCAGCCCCGGGGTTTCGAATACGATTGATCCGATCGTAAAGGCCCAAAAGCGCGGTGTGCCGGTAATCAGTGAAGTTGAGCTGGCATCACGATTTATCCGCGAGCCCATTGTGGCGGTAACCGGCACCAACGGCAAAACCACAACCACAGAGCTTATCGGGGCGATGTTGAAGCGCTCCGGCCGTAATGTATTTGTGGGCGGCAATATCGGAAATCCCCTAATCGGTTATGTTGAAAAAAATGAGCCCGCTGAAGTCGTCGTGGCGGAGATCAGCAGTTTTCAACTCGACACAATCAAAAACTTCAGGCCCAAGGTGAGTGTCTTGTTGAACATTAGCGCGGATCATCTGGATCGCTATCCAAATTTGGATGCATATGCCAAAGCCAAGGCGCGTATATTTGAAAACCAGCAAAAAGACGATATCGCGGTGCTGAATGGCGCCGATGTGCGGGTTTGTTCCCTGACCCAAAACATAAAAAGCAAAAAGCTCATCTACCCCGACCCACGGGCAAACGAATATGGTGCAATATTAATGAATGGTCGAATACTCTTGAAAATAAAAGATAAAATGGCGTTTAATTCTAAAATCCAAAATAGACTATCGGTTGTCACTTCTGCAGCCGGGTTTCGGGGTCGGCATAACCGGGAAAACGCCTGTGCGGCAGCTCTTGCAGCTTTGGTTACGGGAGCAACCGTTGAAGGCATCCAAAACGCATTAAACGAATTTAAAGGATCAGCCCACCGGCTCGAATATGTCGCTACGATCAATAACGTAAAATATTTTAATGACTCAAAGGCCACCAACGCAGAGGCGGTGATTCGCGCACTGGAATGCTTTTCAAGTCCGGTAATTTTAATAATGGGCGGTCGCGATAAAGGCAGTAACTTCACTGCCCTCAATGATGTAGTTCGTAAACATACTAAAATGCTTTATGTCACGGGCGAAGCAGCAAACAGTATCACAGCCGCCCTGGGAAAGACTGTTCCAACCCAAACGGCATCTTCTATGAAAGATGCCGTGCTGAAAGCTTATGGGGCAGCAGAATCCGGAGATGTCGTTTTGTTATCACCCGGCTGCGCCAGTTTTGATATGTATGAAAATTATGCCCAGCGGGGAGATGATTTTCGCCAAGCCGTTAACGAGCTAAAATGATGGTAACCCACACATCGTCAAACCAAAATAAAAGCCAGCGTGCACCATATGATATTCAGCTCCTGTTTCCGGTGCTGTTCCTTGTCGGTTTAGGGGTTGTAATGGTCTACAGTGCAAGTTCGGCCATGGCGTTAAAAAAATTTGGAAGTGATTATTTCTTCCTTAAGAAACAAGCGTTCTTTACCCTTTTGGGTATTATCGTTTTAGTTTTTTGCCGGCACTTTCCATACACGTTTTATCGTCCGCTGTCTTATCCCGTGCTGTTGCTCTCCCTTGTTTTTCTGATTGCGGTGTTTATCCCACAGTTGGGGTTATCTGCCGGGAGCGCCACCCGTTGGCTTCGGGTCGGTCGTTTTACGTTTCAGCCCTCGGAGTTGGCCCGCTTTGCGTTGGTGATTTATCTGGCTTATTCACTGGAAAAAAAAGGTGAGCGGCTGAAAGATTTTGCGATCGGCTTCCTCCCTCATATGCTTATTCCGGCCATTTTTGCCGCTCTTATTTTTATGCAACCTGACTTTGGTTCGGTGGTCATCCTTAGTGTGCTTACCTGGCTGATGTTGTTTATCGGCGGGGTTCGTTTAAAGCATCTTTTAGTATCGATTCTGGCACTGTTGCCGATTGGAATGTATCTTTTGATGAGTGCTGAATATCGCTGGAAGCGACTGCTGGGTTTTATCGATCCCTGGCAATACCCGGCGGATGAAGGCTACCAGGTTGTGCATTCATTGATGGCCTTTGGTACGGGCGGATTATGGGGAGCCGGCATTGGCAAAGGATATCAAAAATTGTTCTATCTTCCCGAACCCCATACCGATTTTATATTTTCAGTGATCGGTGAAGAACTTGGACTGGTCGGGATTCTGGTTATCATCGGGCTGTATGCCTGGATTTTGGTGCGCGGAATCCAAATTGCGAAGATGACCGAAAATCCTTTCGGATCATTATTAGCCGTTGGATTGACCGTTGCCATGGGCCTTCAAATTGTTGTCAACATGGGGGTGGCCCTTGGTCTTTTACCAACCAAAGGTCTCACCCTACCCTTTTTAAGTTATGGGGGAACATCTCTTTTGCTGAATATGGCTTCCATCGGCATATTGCTGAATATAAGCGCAGCACGCCAAGCGTGAGTATTAAGGCGGGACAATAATTTAACCAACATGCTTAAAGCAGACGATAAACACCCATTAAAGATCGCCTTGGCCGGCGGCGGCACCGGCGGACATCTTTTTCCCGGTATTGCGATTGCCCAGGAATTTATGGCCAGAAATTCACACAACAATATTATTTTTGTCAGCACCGGCAACCCACTTGAACAGCGTGTCCTGTCTCAAGAAAAGTTTACGCTTGAACGCATTAGCGTTGAAGGCCTGAAACGCCGCGGTTTGTGGAACCAAACAAAATCCATTTGTAAATTGCCCAAGGGCATATTTGATTCCATGCGAATCTTGAGCCGTTTCAAACCGGATCTGATTGTCGGTCTTGGCAGTTATTCTGCAGGACCGGCTGTTTTGGCAGCCTGGCTGTTAGGAATTAAAATCGTGTTGCATGAACAAAATTTGCTACCGGGAATTACCAACCGAATCTTAGCCCGTTTTGCGGATCGGATTTTTGTTGGATTTGAAGATACCACATCTCGCTTTGCGTCGCAGAAGGTTCAGTTTACCGGAAATCCCGTCCGACAAGATATTCTAAAACCGGCATTGCATAATAACCATAATGAAAACGGATCAAAACCCTTTACTATCCTGATAATCGGTGGAAGCCAGGGGGCGCATCGCATCAATCTGTCGGTGGCCGAGGCGTTAGCGCATCTTAGCCAAAGGGACAATCTATACTTCATCCATCAGACCGGTGCCGCTGATGAAGAAATGCTGAAAAATGCCTATGCGCGGTGCGGGGTTGCATCGCGGGTTCAATCGTTTTTCGACCGTATGGCAGAGCTTTATCGAAATGCAGATCTGATCATTTGCAGAGCCGGTGCCACGACAGTGGCCGAAATAACCGCTATCGGAAAAGCGGTGGTTTTCATTCCCTTTCCCTATGCGGCGGATAACCATCAGGTATTAAATGCTGAGTCACTGTCAAAAAACGGTGCGGCAGAAATGATTCTTGAAAAAGATCTGAACGGCAAAGTCCTTGGAGAGAAAATCGAATTCTATGCCTCACATCCGGCAGTGCTCAGCAGTATGGCTACCAAGGCAAAGCGGTTCGGCAATCCCGCTGCAGCCAAGGATATTGTTGATGCTTGTTATAAAATAATTTTGGCTAAAGGGTGATAGATCTTGGAAAAAAGATAATTCCGAATGAGCCTGTAACCAATCACCCATTGCCCAATACCAGAGATCCAAAATTATGTATCTTAAAAAATACCACATACACTTTGTCGGCATTGGCGGTATCGGCATGAGCGGCATCGCCGAACTGCTTCTCAACCTGGGCTATAAAGTTTCCGGATCTGACCTTAAATCGTCGGATATTACCGAGCGCCTCAAAGCCCTTGGCGGCGTCATATATGAGGACCATGCTGAAAATCATATTAGCGGGGCTGATGTGGTGGTCATGTCATCGGCCGTCGACTCGGCCAATGTCGAAGTCATGGCAGCGGAGCAATCGGCTATCCCGGTTATTCCGCGCGCTGAAATGCTTGCCGAGCTGATGCGGTTAAAATACAGTGTGGCGATTGCCGGTGCGCACGGCAAAACATCCACTACCTCCATTGTCGCTTCAGTGCTTGCAAAGGGAGGACTTGATCCAACGGTCGTCATCGGAGGAAAGCTTAAAAGCATCGGTTCCAACGCGGTGCTAGGGCAAGGAGACTTTATTGTGGCTGAAGCCGATGAAAGTGACGGATCGTTTTTGAAATTTTCACCCACTCTGGCGGTGGTGACCAATATCGACAGAGAACATCTGGATTACTACGCCGATTTGGAGGAGATAAAAGCCGTTTTCTTAAAGTTTCTGGATCGAATACCGTTCTACGGTCAGGCAATTCTTTGCTTGGATAACGAACCGATCCAAGATCTTATTCCTAAACTAAAGAAACGATACACGACCTACGGCATGAGCACCCAGGCCGATTTTCAGATCAGAGATGTCGAATTTGAACCTCAAAAAACCAGCTTCACTGTGTATCACGGCGGCAAACGCTTAGGTCGGATTAAACTGAATCTACCCGGAATCCACAATGTCTATAATGCCACCGCCGGGATTGCTGTGGGTTTGGAACTGGATATCTGCTTTGATGATATCAAATCCGCCTTGGAAACGGTGGAGGGGGTTCAACGCAGATTGGAAATCAAAGGAGAGAAAAACGGTGTAACCGTGGTCGATGATTACGGGCATCACCCCACTGAAATCAAGATAACCTTAAAAGCGCTGGAGGAAAATTGGCCGGATAGACGCAAAGTGGTCGTGTTCCAACCCCATCGATACACGCGCACTCACGCCTTGTTTGATGATTTCACGCGGGCCTTTTATCAATCAGATCTGCTTGTCGTTTTGCCCATTTATGGGGCCGGAGAGAAAAAAATTGAGGGCGTCGGCGCTCCGGTGCTTTGTGAAGGCATTAAGGCCCACGGCCATAAAGAGGTGTATTGTGCCCAGGATTTTAAAGATGCAATTACACATTTGAAAGACATTTTAAAGCCTGCTGATATCCTGCTTACCCTGGGAGCAGGAGATGTTTGGAAGGTTGGCATAGATATTTTAAACGATTAATTTGAGGCAAAACATGTTTAGACGCCAGCACCCGCGTAAAAACACCCGTAAAGACCGAAAGAGAAAACGCAGACTTAGATTTTTCAATCGCTTTTTATTGGGCTTTAAAATCCTCATGGCTTGCGGTCTATTGGTGGCCACCAGCAGCTTTTTTATTTTTATTCACGATGTTTTAACTCAAAGCGGCTATTTCACGGCCAAAGATATAATTATAGAAGGAGGACAGCGACTCTCGCAAGAGCAAATTGCCGAACAAGCCCGCCTGAAAGCAGGTATGAATATTTTAGCCGCAAATCTGACCGTAGCCCGAAAGAGATTGCTGTCGCATCCCTGGATTGAAGAAGCCGAGGTCATTCGAGAAATACCTTGCGGACTAATTATTAGAATCAAAGAACATGCGCCTTTGGCGATTGTCGATCTCGGACGCAAATTTTTAATCAATGAAAAGGGAGAGATTTTTAAACAATGGGCGCCTTCCGATCCCGTTAATCTGCCCGTTGTCAGCGGCCTAGATATGTCTGATCTAGCTATTCAATTTAAACATGAACCCATGAGCACCGGCAGCCCCTCAGAGGTAGTGAGGCAATCAGAAGACGCGCAAAACCATTGTTCTCCGTTAGATGCGGTGATGCATGTGTTACGATTGGGGAAAGAATCCGGAAGCGTTCTGCCGAATCGCCTCATCAAGCAAATCCGGGTGGATCGCGAAATCGGCCTTACCCTTCATGTAATGACGCAGGTCAAAACGATTAATCTGGGCTACCACAAATATTTGGACAAGTATAACATGCTCAAGCATATCATTGCTAATTTAGGAAAAAAGCGCAATTTCCCTGTTTTTGATCGCATCGACCTGAACAACTTAAATCGCATCGTAGTAAGTCCCATAAAAATCAATGCCCCGGCAGGGAATGACAAGGAGGTTTAGGATGCAAACACAAGGAGAAATTATCGTTGGTCTGGACATCGGAACAACTAAAATTTGCGCTGTGGTGGGAGAGGTCTCCGGACATGATATCAATATAATCGGAATCGGTACGCACCCTTCAATTGGGCTGCGAAAAGGTGTGGTGGTAAATATTGAATCAACCGTGGAGTCGATAAAAAAGGCAGTCGAAGAAGCCGAGCTGATGTCAGGCTGCGAAATTTCCAATGTCTATGCAGGCATTGCCGGCGGCCATATCACCGGCTTCAATAGCCGCGGCATCATTGCCGTGAAGGGATCGGAAATCACAGAAAATGATGTGAATCGGGTAATTGACGCAGCAAGAGCAGTAGCCATCCCAATGGACCGGGAGGTTATTCATGTACTTCCGCAGGAATATATTGTGGATGATGAACGCGGCATCCAAAATCCAGTGGGTATGGCCGGCGTTCGCTTGGAGGCCAAAATCCACATTGTCACCGGTGCGGTTGCATCCGCCCATAACATTGTCAAATGTGCGAATCGGGCCGGATTGGATGTCAGTGACATTGTCCTGGAATCGCTGGCTTCAGGTGAAGCGGTGTTAACCGAAGAAGAGAAGGATTTAGGTGTCGCGCTTCTGGATTTAGGCGGAGGAACGACAGATCTGGCGGTATTTGCCGGCAATAACATCAAACATACGTTTGTGCTCGCTTTAGGCGGCAACAACCTCACCAATGATATTGCCATCGGATTACGCGCGCCCCAGGCCGAGGCAGAAAAAATAAAAAAGAAATATGGCAATTGTGTTGCCCGCAATATTAACGCAGATGAAACGATCGAAGTACCGGGGATGGGCGGAAGGGAATCCCGCAAACTGCCCCGTCAAATTATCGGTGAGATTTTAGAACCTCGCATGGAAGAAATATACGCCCTGATTAGTCGGGAGATTTACCGCGCAGAAATGGAAAGCTCAATTCCATCGGGAATCGTGGTAACCGGTGGAACGGCTCTGCTGGAGGGGGTCACCGAAGTGGCCGAATCGGTATTAAATCTTCCGGTCCGCCTGGGCAAACCCCGAGCTATCGCTGGTTTGGTCGATGTGGTCAACAATCCGATGTATGCAACCGGCGTCGGTCTGGTTTTATATGGCGCTAAAAATCAAGATTCTCGAAAGTTTAGAATTCGCGATAATAATATCTTTAATCGCGTCATGACCCGCATGAAGCGGTGGTTTCATGATGTCGTTTAACAGATTTCAATTGAGTCGCTGCAATTTTTAAGAAACTAAATTTGAATAAGACAAAATAAAAGGAGGAGGTCAGATATGTTTATGTATGTAGAACCCGAGAAATCGGCAAAAATCAAAGTGATCGGTGTTGGAGGTGCAGGCGGAAATGCGATTAACAATATGATCGCATCCAATATGCAGGGTGTGAAATTTATTGCGGCCAACACGGATAGTCAAGCCCTTGAGATTTCCCGAGCGCCGGTCAAGATTCAATTGGGCGAAATGCTTACTGAAGGGCTCGGGGCCGGTGCCAACCCCCAAATCGGCCGCGACGCGGCCCTTGAAGCTGAAGGAGCACTCAGAGAGGCATTGGCAGACAGTCACATGATTTTTATAACGGCCGGATTCGGCGGGGGAACCGGTACCGGCGCATCACCGGTTATCGCTGAAATCTGCAAGGACCTCGGTGCTTTGACCGTTGCCGTGATAACAAAGCCGTTTTCGTTTGAGGGCAAAAAACGGAACAAGCTGGCCGAAGAAGGCCTTGAGGAATTAAAAAAGGTGGTGGATACGGCCATCACCATTCCCAATGACCGGCTCAGAGGCCTGGCCCCCAAAAAAGCAACGCTGATGGAAATGTTTGTGAAAGCTGACGAAATCCTACTGCACTCGGTCAAAGGAATTACCGATTTGATCATGATGCCGGGAGTGGTCAATCTTGATTTCGCCGACGTCAGTACAACCATGTCCAAGGCCGGCATGGCCATTATGGGAATCGGCATTGCCACGGGTGAAAATCGAGCTGTCGAGGCGGCCGAAAGGGCCATATCTCATCCACTTCTGGAAGATATCCCGATTGCCGGCGCCAAAGGCGTTTTAATGAATATAACCAGCACCAGCGAAATGGAATTCGAAGAAGTTGCCGAAGCCTCCGAATACATCCATAATGAAGTGGGCGATGATGCTGATATTTTTTGGGGAACTGCTGTGGATGATAGCCTTGGCGATGAAATGCGGGTAACGGTAATTGCAACCGGAATCGGTGTTGAGCAAGAGTCAGCGGAGGAAAGCCATCTCCAGCGTGCACTTAGGGGTAAAATAAGAGATATCACACCGGCTGACCTGAACAAGGAAATCATTGATTATGAAGAACCGACATTTATCCGACAGCAAAAAGCGGTGGGCGAATCCACGGGTGCCGTCTATAGAGGGCACAAAGGGAAGATAGTGGATATGGATGATCTTGATTCCCCAACCTTTTTACGAAGGAAGGCAGATTAAGCTCATCCGTTGGTCCTTGTCCGCAAGTCCGTTGCAAAATTCGATAACCATCTATATATTTAAAAGAGCTAATCACCGCGGTTAAATGCAACAACCCTCTGGTGCATTTATTTAAAAACCTTTGACAGTGCAGCATTTGTAACGGATGACTGTTGCGCATCTGCGCGTAACAACGGACAGCCTGATGGTATCGAATACCGAAGAATTTAACCAAAAATTCACCGAATCTGAAGTCGGCACAATCCGAAAGTCATGGCGCGGGCGAATCCGTGTGGCTCTGGTCTATCCCAACCGGTATTCCATCGCAATGTCGAATCTCGGATTTCAAACGATCTATCATTTGCTCAACAGCTTTGAGCATGTCGTCTGCGAAAGAGTTTTCCTGCCGCAAAATAACCGAGGCATCGAAAACCAAGTCAAGACCTTTGAATCGGGTAAACCCCTCAGAGATACCGATATCATTGCGTTTTCCCTTTCTTTTGAGAATGACTATCCCCATATGCTTTCCATTCTGGAAAGCGCCGGTATTCCTATTCGATCCAGAGAAAGAGACACCCACGATCCCCTGGTGATTGCCGGTGGCGTCGCCTGTTTTTTAAACCCGGAACCGATAGCGCCGTTTATAGATTGTTTTCTCATCGGAGAAGCGGAGTCTATACTAGCCCAATTTCTGGATGTATTTGCGTTGGAAAAAAGCAAAAAATCACTTTTAAAAACCATCGCTCAAAACGTAGCCGGCGCTTACGTGCCTACCTTTTACAAAACCGAATACAACAGCGACGGTAAGCTCTCGTCCTTTAGGCCTTTAGAAAATGTGCCCAGTAAAATTAAACGCATATTTTTAAAGGATCTCTCGCAAGCCTCCACCCACAGTGCTGTCATCACGCCCCACACAACGTTTGGCAACACATTTCTCGTCGAAGTCGGTCGCGGTTGCCCGCACGGTTGTCGGTTCTGTGCCGCAGGATTTATTTACCGGCCAACTCGGTTCAGACCCGTATCGTTGCTCGAAAATAATATGAAACACGGTGTTTCGCAGGTTGATACTATTGGCCTAGTCGGCGCAGCAGTGTCAGATCTTCCCGACATACGAAAATTGTGTCAGCAATTTCTGAATACGAAAGTGAGGATTTCGTTCAGTTCCCTGAGGGCCGACCGTTTGGCACCCGAGCTTCTGTCGATATTGAAACAAAGCAATGTTAAAACAGCCGCCATCGCTCCGGAAGCTGGTACGCAACGGTTGCGCAACGTTATCAACAAAGGCATCACGGAAGACGATGTGCTTCATGCAGCCGCTGCTCTGGTTGAGAACGGTATTCCCAACGTAAAGCTTTATTTTATGGTCGGATTGCCGACTGAAACCAACGCGGATGTAGAAGGTGTCATTAAATTTTGTAAACGGATTAAACACCGCTTCCTTATATCCAGCCGAGCACGAAAACGAATCGGGGAAATAACGGTTAGCCTCAACTCATTTGTTCCCAAACCGTTTACCCCTTTTCAGTGGGTTGCCATGGAAGACGAGATTGGGTTGAAAAAAAAAATTAAGAAAATAAAATCTGAATTGAAAAAGGTCGCGAATGTGCGCGTCCATGCGGATGTTCCGCGTTGGTCCTACATTCAGGCACTTTTTGCGCGGGGCGACCGCAGGGTGGCCGATATCCTGAGCTTGGCCCATGCAAACAAAGGCAATTGGGCGCAGACGTTGAAAACGGTACCCATCAATCCGGATTTTTATGTTCTGCGGCAACGCAGTTTCGATGAACTATTGCCCTGGGATTTTATCGACCACGGTATTAAGAAATCGTTTCTCTGGAAGGAATATCAAAAAGCCAAGAACATATGACCCCCCGGCCGGTGAAGTCAAGTCATAAGACAACTATAATAATTGTCAGAACTTGAAATTGATTATCCAAAGTGATATAGTACAGCTTTTTTGCCGCTAAGCAAACCAAATTTCGTTCTGTCGACATCCAGCCAAGCTGCAGAGTACGCTTTTTTTTAAGGAGCGTTTATGATCGAAGGAACTATCTTTATGCTCGGATTAGGCGCACTGTGCGGTCTTATTCTCGGTGTTGCCTCACGAATATTTTATGTTTATGAAGATCCCCGCATTGCGGAAGTTGAAGCCTGCTTTGCCGGGGCAAACTGTGGCGGATGTGGTTATGCCGGATGTGTAGCCGCTGCTGTGGCGGTGGTCGCCGGCAGGGCCCTGCCAAGCGTTTGTGTTGTCGGCGGGCCGGAGTCCGCCAAAAAAGCGGCCGAAGTAATGGGTATAGAGGTCGGTCTGGCCGAACCGCCCAGGTCATACAATGAATGTACCGGTGGAAACAGGGCCTTAAATAAGTATCATTACCTTGGCGTCAATAGTTGCCGGGCACGGGCCACGTTATACGGTGGCCAACGGCTTTGTAATGTCGGCTGTTTAGGGCAAGGAGATTGCATTCGGGCATGTCTCTTTGATGCCTTAAAGATGGGACCAGATGGTTACCCGGTGGTGAATTACGAAAAATGTGTCGGCTGTAGAGCCTGTGAGCAAGTCTGCCCGAAATATGTTATTCGCGTTAGAATCGCATCCGAGCATCTTATCCATTTCAACCAATCCGATGATTGTCTGGCGCCTTGCCGCCAAACCTGTCCGGCTGAAATTGATATTCCCAAATACATCGCCCAGATCCGCCAAGGTGATTATGCGGGCGCAGTGAATACAATAAGAGAACGCAATCCCTTGTTGCTGACCTGCGGACGTGTCTGCCCTCATCCATGTGAAACAAACTGCCGACGCGGAATAGAGGATGAACCGGTTTCCATTAATCAATTAAAACGTTTTGTTGCTGACTACGAGATGAATTCCGGCATACGGCTTCCGATTCAGGTGGCACCTCCCACATACAAACAGATCGCTGTGGTGGGGGGTGGACCGGCTGGTTTGAGTTGTGCTTATTTTCTGCAAAGACTGGGGCATGATGTCACCATATTTGAAGCCATGCCGAAATTAGGCGGAATGCTCAGATACGGCATTCCGGAGTACCGCCTGCCGAAAGCGGTTTTGGATTGGGAAATCGAAGGTATACTGGATTTGGGCGTCAAATATCACACCAATGTCAAGTTTGGTCATGACTTTGACTTGGGCTCGCTCGTGGCAGCTGGATTCGACGCTATTTTTTTAGGCATCGGCGCCTGGAAAGATTCAAGACTTCGGGTTGAAGGCGAAGACCTTAAAGGCTACTACACCGGAATTGACTTTTTATCCTGCCTGGCCAAAGGCGACACGCCGCCCATCGGTCGGACCGCGGCGATCATCGGTGGCGGAAATACCGCCATCGATTGTACCCGCAACCTGATCCGTCTGGGAACAGAAAAAGTCTATATTGTGTATCGCCGAACCCGCGGTGAAATGCCTGCCAACAAAGTTGAAATTGAGGCTGCAGAAGCAGAGGGTGTTGAATTTCTTTTTCTGGCTGCCCCCGTTCGCATTGTCGGGGATGAGAACGGCCATGTTACTCAATTGGAATACTTACAGATGAAACTGGGGGAGCCGGATGCCAGCGGAAGGCGAAGACCGATGCCCATTGAAGGATCAGAAACCTGGCTGGAAACAGACATGGTGATCACCGCCATTGGTCAGTCCCCTGATATTTCCTTTACCGATGCCAACCAAACACGCTTGCATGAGCTGCAAACCACACGATGGAACACCATCGACGTCAATTCCAAAACCCTTCAAACCAATATCCCGTATCTGTTCGCCGCAGGCGATGCTGCTACGGGTCCTTCCCTCGTGGTAGAAGCCATCGGCGGAGGCCGGCGGGCTGCCCGCTCAATTCATCAATATGTCACAGGCCAGCAAGTCACCGCCGCGCCAAATGAATTGGGCAAAGAGGTTATACCCGAGACCGTGTTTGACAGTGTGGATGGGATCATCAAGTGTGCCAGAGCTCCGATGCCGGAAGTTCCGGTGTCTGAACGCGTGCGCTCATTTGCTGAAGTAGACCACGTGCTTACCGAAAAAGCCGCGCTTGGGGAGAGCAGAAGATGCCTGTTTTGCTGCCTGACCTGCTACAACAAAGATACTTCTTTAGGAGGTACTCGATGACCATATTATATTTCCTAAAAAACGTCGACATCTTTAAAGGACTCAATGACGTTCAGCTCACCCAAATCCAGCAAGGTTGCCGGGAAAAAGAATACCATAGCGGAAATCGATTATTCGCTGAAGGGGAAACCGCGGATCGGATCTGGATTGTAATGAACGGACAAGTTGACCTGCGATTTGATCTGCCCGGACGCCCCACCTCAGAAGAAAATACCATCTTTTCGATTACCGCTACCAGTACCCTGGGCTGGTCAAGTTTCGTACCCCCCTACCAATATAAATTATCGGCCTATTGCGCGACCAGAACGTGCAAAATATTGCAGATCGATAAAGAGTTTCTTTTCAACCTGTTTAAAAAAGACTTTCGCATGGGTTTTTTGATTATATCAAATTTAGCCGGGGTTGCCAGCACGCACTTTCACCAATTACAGAATTCAGCCACCGGTCCACCCTCTTCTGCGATCACGATTACCGTGCATATGGCCACGTGTGGCATCGCGGCAGGCGCCCGGGAAGTAATGACTGCTCTCATGGAGGAAATATACAGCTCCGGTCGACAGGACATCCGTGTAAAATCCTCCGGCTGCATCGGTAAATGCCCCACTGAGCCGAATGTAACGGTCGAAATCGGCGGAGAAGAGCCGGTCGTATATCAAAAGATGACGCCCGAGAAAATTTGCCAGGTATTTCAAAAACACATTATTAAGGGGAAAGTTCAAGAAGATTATAAATTAATCTAGCCCAGACGAGTGTTAGAATTGAAAAAGGAGGAATCAATGATCACTCTCGATTTTCTTGAAAACGTCGAGGTGTTTAAGGAACTCGATGATAATCAGCTGGCCGAAGTTCAAAAATATTGCCGGGAAACCGAATTTTCTCGCGGCGACAAAATCTTTGGCGCAGGAGAAGCACCCAGATATCTATGGGTGGTCATGGACGGACAGGTAGCGCTGCAGTGGGAGTTGCCGGGGCGATCCGCACTGCCGGAAACCACCATTACCACATTATCTGAGAAAATGACCTTTGGCTGGTCCAGTCTTGTTCCTCCTTATAAATATCGACTCTCTGCATATTGTTCCACGAGAACCTGCAAAGTAATGCAGATTGAAAAAGATGCGCTGATCAACCTCTTCGAGCAAGATGCAGAGATCGGTTATAAAGTCATGATCAAGTTGCTTTCCGTAGTGGGTTCTCGGTTCCTAAATTTACAAGATGAAGTGGCCAAACGGAGAGGTAGTGATATTATGAACCAATGGTAAAAGGGAATTGGCTTATCGAAACAAAGCCTATATTCTAAGTAAAAAAAAGATCTTGAAAGCTTTTTTACATTATGGTAGTCGGGTCTTGGCTTTTTCTCAGACTCACCGATATTTGTAAACCTAAATCAAACGGACACAACATGTTTACAAAGATAGAATTAAGACTGGCTTATGCCCTGGCCATTTGTTTGCTGGTGGTTGGCGCCATATGTTATGCCGCCTTCCCTGAAAAAGCGCCGGAGAAGCCTTTGCGCCTGCAGTTTAAAGTTGCGGCCGGAAAAGTTTTATTTGATCACAAGACCCATTTCTCGGAATCAGGATATGCAATCTCCTGCGGTGATTGTCATCATACGCTTTCAGAAGATGAATATGAAGACGCTCAATCCTGCACTGAGTGCCATGATCCGGATGAAGGCGATGAAGAACAACCGAAACGGGCGGATGCGTTTCACAAGCAGTGTGGCGGGTGTCATGCGCAATTTGAGGCCGGTCCGACTGAAAATGAATGTTCCAAATGTCATGTTAGGTAAGCTGCTATAAACGCCAAAGTTCACGGATTCATTGAATCTGATTTCTCATGCGGTATGATGTAAAGGATCCGGCTTTGATCTGTCCCCGAAGGGGGCTCTGGTCTAAAAATTTTCGACTGACCCAGTGGACCAGGTTTTCGATGACGAAATAAAAGGTTAAACGTATGTTACCCATGTTGCAAAAATCGTTTTTTGGATGGATACGACCCCGAATCGAATACGAAATCCTTCCGGCAAGATTGCCCGAACCTGATCATATCGCCGCCTCAAAAACGGTTAGGCTGTATCACCCAAAATCAGATAAAAAAAATGGGTCGCCCCTATTCCGCGTCGGCGACAAAGTAAATACCGGCCAGAAGATATCTCTTTTTACCGATGATCCGGCGTATGTAATTGCCACTGCCACCGGGAGGATAACTTCTATTTCACCCTTCACCGGCGATTTTGGTAAATCTTATCTGGCTGTGACGATCAATATTGCTGAAACTGAAGTCCTTGATAACGAATTTGAAGCAGTCATTCAAAATCCGACGCTCGAAGGAGCTTTGGACTTCTTAGCGTTTGTTCCCGGCAAACCCCCGCTAAGCATTTTTTCTGATCCGCAACACGATATTAAAACAATTGTGATTAACGGTGTCGACAACGATCTGCTTGTGGGTACGAATCAGTATATTATTAAATCCAAACTCAATGCCGTAAAACGCGGCATACAGATCTTAAAAGCAATTACCGGTATCGAAAATATTGTTTTGACGGTGGCCGGTGAATCCCTGCAAGGTTACGGTCATCTCGGAGTTGAAGTAAAATCGGTTGATACGGCTTACCCATCAGCAATTCCTCGGCTAATTATGAAAAATGTCCTCGGTCAAATCGTCCCGGCCGGACAACGCTGTGAGGATTTGGGGGTTTGCTTTTTCAGCGCTGAGGCCGTGGCAGCGATAGGTGCTGCGTTTGACAATGGTCGCATCCCTATCACAAAGGCTATTACGCTGATCAAAAAAGACGGGAGCCAAAAACTGATTAATGCAACGATCGGTACCCCGATAGAGGATATCTTTGCAACCTATGGGGTAACCGTTAACGAAAAAGACCGCATCATTTTCGGCGGTCCCATGAGAGGATCAGCCGTATATTCCCTTGAACATCCGGTTCAACCGGACACGGATGCCATTATGGTCCTTGATCAATCCCAGGCAGCCTATGCATCTGACTATCCCTGCATTAACTGCGGCGAGTGCGCCAGAACCTGCCCGGTAAAAATCCAGGTGAACCTGCTGGTACGATTCCTCGAAGCCGGACAATATGAGGAGGCTGCCGACTATTATGATCTATACTCCTGTGTGGAATGCGGACTTTGTAGCTTTGTTTGTGTGTCCAAGATCCCGATTTTTCAATATATCAAATTAGGCAAATATGAGCTAGAGCGGGCAAAAACGGCGGAGGGGAGCAATGCTTGAAAAGAAAAAATTAATCGTCTCCCACGCACCTTTCTGGCATAGTGGCAGTAGAGTGACCGAACGCAGCTACCATACGATATTTGCGGCATTGCCGGGGGTTTTATTGGGATTTTATTATTTCAGGATGCCGGCTATTGGGGTTGTTTGTCTTTCTGTCGCAACGGCGATCCTTTGGGAACTGGTAATAAACCTGGTAAGCCGACGACCGATTACCATTGGTGACGGAAATGCCGCCGTAATCGGTTTGCTGTTTGGGATGCTGCTGCCAGCAACAATGCCGTGGTGGGCGGTAATAACCGGCACTTTTATTGCGATTGTAGTCGGAAAACAGATCTTCGGGGGAATCGGCAGCAATGCCTTCAATCCGGTGGCTCTCGCCGTGGCGATTATGATGGTATCCTGGAAGGATCTATTCGATTTTGACGGCATGCTTTTAAATTATGATCTGGATTTCGCCACTGTTTATCCCATAGCCGCTGCAAAATATTTTGGGACCGAAGGCGTAATTTCATTTAACCTATGGGATCTTTTTATGGGCCGGCAAATCGGCGGCATTGGTGCCACTTTCGGCCTGGGCTTGGTTGTGGGCGGAGTGTATCTCATATTGAGAGGATTTATTCGTTGGGAAATATCGCTTAGCTTCTTAGCCGGTGTATATATAACCGCCTTTGTTTTTCATCTATTTGATCCGATTCGATTTATAAGCCCTGCCTATCAACTCTTAACCGGCTACACATTAATCGGAGCATTTTTTCTGGCTACCGAAGATTCCTCATCGCCGGTAAATGTTATTCCGATGCTCATCTATGGTGCAGCCGGCGGTGTAATGACCGTGCTGATTCGAAATGCCGGCGCTTATGTCGACGGTGTCATTTTGGCCATCCTGGTCATCAATCTTATTCATCCGCTGTTAGATAAAATCAGACCCAAAGCCCTGGGAAAGGTTGTATAGAAAATGCGTGAAATGATCAAAATGGTGGTCATCTTAACTATCTTAAGCTGTTTTTCCGGTGGTCTGTTGGCCTATATCCATAGCGGAACCAAGGAAAGAATTGAAAATCAAGTACTTGAATTCGTAAAAGGTCCCGCTATACGGGCGATTTTCGAAGGTGCTACCAATGACCCCATCGCAGATCGATTCCGGATTAAAGACGGTGATATTGAACGAACCTTCTTTGTCGGTGTCATCGACGACGAACCTCGCGGTATTGCCTTTGAAACGTCCGGCAAGGGATATGGCGGCGATGTCGGGCTTATGGTCGGCATCGATGTTAAAGACAATAAATTGCTTGGCGTTGGGGTAACCACCCACTCAGAAACCCCGGGTATGGGAGCCAGGGCAAAGACGGATCCGAGCTTCGTGGCCCAGTTTAGAGATATTGGCCTTCAAGATCCGATAAAAGTCAATCAGGATGGCGGCACCATAAACGCTATCAGCGGTGCAACCATCACTTCCCGGGCGGTTTGCGCCGCGACCACCGAGGCAAATGACATCTATAAAAAGTTCAAGGATCAACTCGATGATCAGCTTAAAAGTTTTAAAAAATAGGGAGACATAGATGGCTAAACCTCTCGCACAGGAGTTTTTCAAAGGCTTGTGGGACGAAGTACCGCCGTTTCGCCTGGTGCTTGGTCTGTGTCCCGTGCTGGCAGTTACCAAATCGGTTGAAAACGGCATCGGAATGGGAGTCGCCACGACCTTTGTTTTGGTATGTTCAAATATTTTGGTATCATTGCTGCGAAAAGCTATTCCGTCAAAAGTTCGAATTGCATGCTTTATCGTTATCATCGCCACTTTTGTCACTGTGGTGGAATTGGTCATGCAGGCTTTTGCCTATCCTCTCTTTCTGAAATTGGGTATTTTTATTCCTCTAATTGTTGTGAATTGCATTGTTTTAGGACGCTCAGAAGCGTTTGCCTCCAAAAACGGTGTATTTCGATCTTTTTTAGATGGTCTGGGTATCGGTATCGGTTTTACGTTATCCTTAACCGTCTTGGCGGCTGTGCGGGAATTATTTGGCACCGGAGCACTCACATTCTGGGAAAAACCAATCCCGATATTCGGTCCCTCTTATCAGCCGTTTTCTTTTATGATTGAGGCTCCCGGTGCGTTCGTATGCCTGGGATTGCTGCTGTGCATCATGAATATGATCGGCAAAAAATAGGAGCAAAACATGGGTGATTTTTTTGTCCTGGCTATCAGCTGTATCCTCATAAACAATATCCTGTTGGCCCAGTATCTGGGGAACTGTCCTTTTTTAGGGACGTCCAAGAAAATGGAAACCGCGGTTGGCATGGCCATGGCGGTGGTGTTTGTGCTGGTGATGGCAGGTGTGATCACCTGGATTGTGAATACATTTTTTCTTAAAATGTTGGATCTTGAATTTCTGCGAACGGTTGCATTTATTCTGGTTATTGCCTCTCTGGTTCAGTTTGTAGAGATGTTTTTAAAAAAGAGCATCCCGGCTCTGTACGCGGGCCTGGGAATTTTTTTGCCGCTGATTACCACCAATTGTGCCGTAATGGGTGTATGCCTAATCAATGTCAATGAAGAATACAATTTTCTGCAGGCCTTAGTGGCATCGTTTAGCTATGCCGTTGGATTTGGGCTGGCCTTAATACTATTTGCCGGGGTTCGCGAACGCATCCTTTTAGCCCGTGTGCCCCGACCCCTTGAAGACACCTCGATTGCCCTGGTAACCGCCGGCATCCTTTCACTCACCTTTTTCGCCTTCAAAGGGATGGTGTAATAGGGACAGGTTAAAGCTTCAGGATTCAAGGTATAAGGTAACAGCCTCGGGTCGCTTGTAGCTGGTCACCGACTATTGATAACTGGCTTCAGGTGTCAGGATTGAGAAAAGAGAAACGCAAGAACTGAAACCTGAACACTGAAACCCGCATTCCGCTATCCAAAATCCAAAATCGAATCATTTCGTCTTACAAATAATCCTTTCCATTGACACAGGCAGATTCTTGTTCTTATATTTTTTTCATCACAGACAGTAACTTCGCAAAAGGAGTTGGTAATCATTATGTACAACAAGATTATGGTTCCATTGGACGGCTCCGAGTTGGCCGAATGTGTGCTGCCGCATGTTGAAGCGATTGCATCAGGGGGTCAGGTTTCCCACGTGGTGCTTGTGCGCGTGGTAGATCCCATAAGGCTTCCAGCGAGTGTTCCAGCCCGGGGCAATTTTGGCTTTACCGAAAAAGATCGCCAGCAACTTGAAAAACATCGCAAGGAAGCCGCCGAAGCGTACCTCAAAAAGATTGTGGACAGTCTAGACGTCAAAGGGGCAAACCTATGCTATGCCACACTGGAAGGTAAAGTCGCCGATAGTTTAGTGGATTACGCAATAAACAATAATGTGGATCTCATCGTCATTGCCAGTCACGGCCGTTCGGGTGTGAGTCGATGGGTGCTGGGAAGTGTGGCCGATCGCATGGTGCGGTCTTCCTGTGTTCCGGTTTTGATGATACGAGCGCCAGGATGTGAACCCAGGCTCTGAAGAAAACCCCAGAATTTGCCCGATGGCTGTGTTGCAAACCGATTTTAAATGCTCACATACTGGAGAACACAGTTCATCGGAAAAATATCCATTTCTGGTTGGATTCTGCTAAATGTCATACAGATAATGACACACATTACAGCCCTTTGGTGGCTCCGGCATGGCTTCGCGGGCGGCTTGCAGGGTGCGCTCACGACCGGAGCCGCCGGATTCGAATAAATTGCTGAAAATGGTGTTTTCATGTCTTTCGACCCGCTCGCTAAAACGTTGTCGGTAAAATTTACAGCTATCCGATTCCCACAAATCCATGAGATTATGCTGTGGAAGCCGACCGTAATGTACCGAAGGCATGGTCACTTCCTCGCCTAAAAATGTTGTGGGTCCGCCGAGAGCCAGATTGATGCAGGGGGCCACTGTTCCGTCGTACCGAATAAACATGGAATCGCGCGGATCCTGCTCGCATACCGGCTGCTCTTCGGGAACAAAGGCAAATGCAGTCGTTAGAATATCTAATTTTTTAGCAAGACGGCGGGCCTTATCCAGTGACTTTCGTAATTGACGGATTTCTCTGGTTTCGCGAGGACCGAATAAACCGAGGCCTTTGCCGTGTTCACCACGGATGACATCACATTGCTTGAAATTTACCTGATCGACACCCAAGCGCGCAGCCAGCCGGATGATCTCCTCCACCTGATGAAAATTCAGATTCATTAACACAAAGTTGATCATGGTTTTAGGCATCTTACCGCTCCGCCGTTCGGCAATCTGGGCGAGATTGTCACAGACGCGATCAAAATTAGAACCGACGCGTATGTTGTTGTACATCTCAGGGGTTGCCCCATCCATGGAAATGCAGATCCAATCCACCCCTGCATCGAGAATGCGCTGCAGTCGCTCTTTTCTCAGGAGCAACCCGTTTGATAAAAATCCGGTTTCACAGCCGGCAGTTTTTGCTTCAGCAATCCATTCTTCCAGTTTCGGCTGGAGCAGCGGTTCACCACCTCCAGTAAAATCAATCGATCGAACTTCCCGAAGATATGGTCGGATAGCTTGCCACACGTGCGGTAACATGACACCACCATGTCCAGCCTTTTTGCTGATTTCCTTCCACGGACACATCACACAGCGCAAATTGCAGGCGATGGCCGACTCAACCTGAAGTAAACGCCAGGGTCGGTTTTGGGGCGCTTCCTTTTGGGCCACCTTTTCTCGCAGTGGATCCCCGATGTGACCGCCATGATCTGGTCGGAAAAAATCCAGAAGCTTGCGCAGCACAGGTCGCAATCCGCCTTCGGTACGGATCACCGGCTCGGTGTGTATTTGAGAACTAAATTTTTTCATTATCTTAAGATATTTATTTTATTATTAATAAAGTATTATGAGAACCATAATCTCTTCAAAAGCAAGCTCTAGTTGACATCGGATGCTTTTTTCTATATTTTTCACGCCACAGGATTGATTTCACAAACTGATCTGATTTTAACAAAAGTATGGCAAATTTTCGCGTCATATGGAAGCACGAAGTCGGCCAGGCCAACCAAATCGCTAAAATACTTTTAGATAACAAAAAAGTTGGCATAAGCTGGAAACTTCTTATTCCTCCCCTTTATCTGTATAACTTTTACAAATTTAGAAAAGATCTGCTTTTTTCCAGTAAAAATTTTCTTTTTACCAAAAAACTGGCTTTTAATGCCGCTAAAAATATCTTTCAAGGAAAGCAACGTCCCTGGGAAATTCGACAGATCGAAATAAAGACCAAAGAAATTCTCGATAAAGAAAAAAAGGGGCTCTACACGGAAAAAATCCGCCATAAACAATTGAATGAAATCGAGCTGCTGATCGACTATTATCTTGAGCTTATGAATACGGATCAATCGAAGTATGCGGAGATGATTAAGGCCATCTATCCTTCCAAAGGCAATTATCTCTCAATTTTGCATCATCTTCAAAAATTAGAAGAAGAAGTTATCCAAGCTGCGATTATCAGCATGCGAAAAGGAATAAAAAAGGAAAGACGTGAATGGTTTGACAAAGTTAGAGCAACCACCAAAAAGGTGCGTTTAGCAGAAATAGACAAAATATATTCATCGTCTTAAATCCAGCTTGAGCAAGCAATTAAGTCAATAAAAAGCCAACGGACTTATCACCCAAATAGAAAGGAATGCATTGCCTTTCGTTGATGTCACAGACGCCAAACTTTATTATGAATCTTGTGGCAATGGCCGCCCCCTGGTACTGATGCATGGTGCCTGGGCCTCTCACCAATGGTGGCAATGGCAGGTTCCGGATTTTGCTCGGTCTTACCAGGTATTTTCATATGATGCCAGAGGCCACGGACAATCTACACCGCTTCGAGATGTTTTTTCGGTGGAAGGCTTCACCAAAGATTTAGAAATACTCCTGCAACGCCTCCAAATTGATGAGACCGTATTGATCGGCTGGTCAATGGGTGGCATCATTGCCATACAATCCTGTCTGGATCAGCCAACCAAGGTCAAGGCGTTGGTTCTAATTGCCACCAACGGCCACCGCATTCCGCGCTTAAAACTTAAAATCTATAGCCATTACTTCCAGGCTCTATTAGGTCTGTTGATGGATTTCGCCCAGCCGCGCAAGTATGATCGATCCGCGCAACAATTTCCGCGACAAAATCTTTGGCTCGAACACCATCTGAGAAATATGCTGTCTCCCATGGCGTCCCAGGAAGTTCTTGAATGGGTGCTGACCGATATTCGAGATAACCCCAGGGAGAACTTTTTTGCTGTCATTAAAAGCCTATGGGACTGGGGGGCCGGAGATAGATTACACCAGATCAATGTCCCAACCCTGATTTTAGCCGGTGAAAACGACACCCTTGTCCCACCCCATTTTTCCCAATTGCTTCACGATACGATCCCGAACTCCAAGCTGCTGATTATTGAAAACGCCAGCCATTATCTGGTGCTCGAACGACCACAGTTGGTTAACGCGGAAATCCTTAAGTTCTTGAAAGAAATTGGGTATTGAAAAAAAGTGCCTAAAATTAAGGAATCGCTAAGCTTAATCTTTTTCTAAATATAATTTGACAGAATCCCGTAATTTTAGTCATTTTAGACCATTTTAGATCACTTTGGGCACTTTTTTTATAATTTGTTGGCAAGCTTACCAAGATCCATTGGTGTTCGATGAACCATGGCTGAATTGTAGGGCAGGAAGGGTGTACCTCCCCATTTTTCTTTGAATCTGCGGATGCCGGAATGAATGCCGAGCCCTAAATTTATGGCCCTTTTGTGCTCCGATTGAGATAGTTTCACCATTTCTTTAAACAGCAAATCGGAGGCACCGGGTACATTAATTTTGCGTGAACGAAAATTAAAAAGATAAAAGGCATATTCCGCCGCCCCCAGGTCTATGATTGTAAAGGCAACTAAAAGATCTCCCCTTCGGGCTTCTAGAATTCGGGCACTCGTGCAATGCTTCAGATAGTGGCGAATGTGTTTATATATATAAATCTGGGCATCATTCAAATCATGGGATTTAATAAAATCTTTGATCAACCGTTTATGTTCCCTATCAAATGTGCCAAGGCGTACATTAAGTTCTCTTTGACCGCGCCGCACCATATAGGCCACCTGCGAATCCAAAGAGGTCAACGGCAAGGCCAATCGGTAGTAATGATCGGCAGACTGTTTCTCATAAGTCTCTTCGGGAAGCCATATTTCCGGTGCTATGATGGCTGCGGTGGCCGGCTGAAACGTTTCACAAGCAGTTTTGTATGCCCCAGCAGCGTTGCCAGTGTTTTCGCCTAAGGGGAAGCCGTTAAAAATGAGGTGCTTTTTGCGGATGAAACACAAATAATTCCCGTGCAGAAACGTCGTTGCGCCGGAGATTGCTTCGACATAGTCGGGAAGGTGTTCGGGCAAATAGGCCTGCTGATATATGCGGCTGAATTCTTCGTGATTGAGCATTCTAGCGCCGTGGGATGGAATCGAAGATTTGTTGAATCTCTACCGATCTCAGTTCATCTGTGGCCGATTCGATTCTGATGAGCATGTCGGCATCCGTCTGGGCACCCAGTGTTCGGCGGGCCGTCTGTGCAACCTGCTTTTCTATCGACGTAAGCTTTTGCTGAAACGCACGGTAATCCTCGCGTGTCGGATAGGCACTCAGAACCAGAGATGCATAATCATCGCCGTCTGTTTGAAGCAACTTCAAATAATGGTCGATGAGCAGGTCGATTTCTCTGAGCTGCTCCTGTCGAATCGCATCAGAGTAAATTCCATCGGGTACGGAGGACAGCAATTCTTTGGTTTTAAGCTCGATTCCCACCAGCACCGCCGCTTTGGTATGGTTTTTCTTGATCATATCGAAGGCCGCCTCCAACGCCATTTTTTTGGTAAAGAGCATGTTCTGGGAAAAAACCTCACGATCGGCTTTGGCCCTCATGTAACCTAAGATAAAAATGATAGGAATCATCACTTCCCAAACGGACAGCGGCTTTGGTCGTATGGCTTTCAGAGCAATGGACCGCGCCATACGTTGTTCCCTGGATAAGATGATGTCGAATTTCTTTTTTAATCCTTTGGTCAACATGTATCCCGAATTACCCGATCTTCACGGCCACTTAGAAAATATCCTCCAGGATTTTTCGCCGCCGTAATGTGACCTGCTGTGCCTCAAGTTGCAATTTTTCTTTAAGCACGTCGCTTTCTCCCAACTTTTCGACCAGCGCCCGGTCCACTTCGTTTTCGGCCTCGGACGGATAGGCATTTTGGATCAACTCATAATAGCTTTCTCCTTCTGCCTTGAGAAGCTTTCCATAATGGGCGATCAGTACATCAATAGCCGCTTTTTGGGTGCTGACCAGTTTTTCCGAATACAGACTCAGTGACGTCAGCCAATGGGTTGTTTCACTGTCGATTCGCGAATAGACAGAGGCCGTATCGTAATCCTTTGAAAGATCGCGGGCTGCATCAATGGCTAATTTTCTGGGGAACATAAAATGCTTGGAATATTCTCTGATCGCACTGGTGCGGCGTAAAAAATCAATGATGAACATGCCCGGTATAAGATAGTGCCATACAGACAAGGGTCGCGAAACGATAACGCCCAGTGTCACTTCT
>WOR8_10001101_pt1 | contig 41438 bp, 39 predicted proteins | sample DeeMarSeWOR38_10_FD_19890 | JGI IMG/M metagenome (IMG submission 19890)
TATAACCGAAAGATTATCGGTTTTACTTTTAACCCTCAGTTCCCTTTTATTTTTGTCTTTACTTTTCAAGTTATTCCCCAACAAACTTCTTTACTGCTTCATCTTCGGTTCTATAAATTTCATATAAAAGTGGAAACCCAAGAAGATCAAAAATGTTATAGACCTTATCGCTCATATTACTAAGCTTAATATCCCCATTATTTTCACGTATCTTTTCTATATAGGCCATGAATACGCCCAGACCGGCACTGCTTATGTATGCCAGTTCTTCAAAATTAACTACGATGTTAAAGCGTTTTTGGTCTATTAACTGCGTAAAATTATTTTCAAGTTTTGGGGCAGTATGTGCATCAAGATATCCCTTTAGGTTTATTACGCTTATGTCGCCCTTATTTAAAACTGAAGTGTTGAACTCTGCCATTCTTTCTCTCCATTATTTTAATTTTCAGCCATAGCTGACCCGCCTTGGGCGGAAATTTTTTTCCTTTCCTGTCCGGCTTTTGCAGACTGCCGGGACTCAAATTTAAATATAACCAATGTTATATCATCGTACTGCGAATAATTTTGTGAAAATATTGTAACTTCTTTTATAATTTTATTAGACAGATCGTGTGCAGTGCAATCACCGCTATCGAGCAAAATATCTTTAAAATATGACTCACCAAAATCTTCCAGTTTATCATTCTTTGCCTCTGTAATTCCATCGGTATAAAGGATTATTGTATCATCATTTTTTAACTCTATCATGAATTCTTCCATGTTTTCTGTAAAATGTTCACTTTCAATCAGACCAAGTCCAATTCCGGATGGTTTGATTTGAATTGTTTCCTTTTCCCTCAAAAGAAGAACCGGACAATGCCCCGCTCTTGCAATACAAAGGTTTTCATTTTGCAGATCAATAATTCCAAATGCAGCACTAACAAAAGTTTTACTGTCTAAGGTATTTTTCAATATTTCATTTGCCCTTATTAAGATATCTTTAGGTCTTTCAGTTGTTTTTGAAAGTGATTCAAATATCCCCTTTACTTCTGCCATAACAAATGCAGCGGAAATCCCTTTTCCCGACACATCAGCAATAACAAATCCCAGCTTTTGATCTTCTAATTCGAAAAAATCATAGTAATCACCGCCGACTTCAAATGCAGGAATAAATACAGACGAAATTTGAAGGTTTTCATAAGCAGGCTCTTTATCTGGTAAAATTTTCTTCTGAATTTCCCTTGCAACATCGAGCTCTTTTTCGAGTCTTTCCTTTTCAATTGATTCCTCCAGAAGCTGAGCATTTTCGATCGCAACAGAAGCATAATCAGAAAATGTTTCAACTGCGGATAAATCATCCTTTGCAAAGAGCATACCCTCAATTTTTGCTGCAACGAGCAAACCTTTTACAGCACCTTGTGACCGTATCGGGGAAACCGATAGTAATTCAAAAGGTGCAGATTGACTCTCTTTATCATGCTCAGCGGTAAGTGATATTGTTCTGGTTGAGTTTATTTTATCAAAAGCAATATTGTTAAGAATAATTTTATTAAGTTTTTCAGAATCAACATAACCTATATTTTTATTCGCAAGCGTAGTAAATTGATCATTATCCCTCCACAATATCCACGCTGCATTGGAGTGGCTGACTTTGATCGTTATATCAGTTACTGTTTCAGCAAGGTCATTAAAGTCAAGCACTTCGGTAATAAGCTTACTAAAGTATTGAAGCGAGGAAACTTCCTGCGCCTTTCTGTCGTATGCTTCCGCAGTCGGAAGATGAAAAAGAGTTGTAAAAAACAGGACAAAAAAGTAAATGACCCCGTAAAGCATCACTGTTGTTATAAAACTATTTATAGAAGACGAAAAACTATCTAACACCTGGCCATGAATTCCGTCGCCCGATGTATTACCGAGATTTACTGCAAAAAGAATCGATATTACCACAGAAAGAATCAACAAATAGACCTTTTCCTTTTTTGAAAGAAATGCAATCCAGGAAATTCTTACAGAGTTAAAAATCATTAAAAGTACTGATACTATTAAAAAGGTGTTTTCAATGAAAGATAGACTCTCTGAAACAAAAAATTGAGAGGATAATGCAGCCATTATAAAAAACATAACCATCGTGTTAAAATAAATGCTTGCATTTTTAATCTGGTTCAGAAAAAATAGGTGGCGCAGAACAATTAAAACGTATGTGTAATAGCCTATGAATATCAGAATGTATAAAATAGAAACAACACCGTAAACCAACCCCGGGCTACTTATCATTTGATTTACATTATCTAACAATGACGAAGTTATGACATCCGCAAAGGTTATCACCAGAAAAGCAACAGCGTTTAGTATGCCAAGATTCATAACGAGTGAAAGTGGAACTGAAGTCTGCCTATTTTGATAATTTATAAGCATCAACAGCAGGAATAAAGAGATGAATATTATGAGTATTACCTGCAATATTTGAAGTAACAAAGAATCTGGTCTGCCGGTTATTAATCGCAATAAAAAAAGAACTGTCACTGCTGCGATAAATAATCTTAAGTGGGTGTTGCCCTGATTTTTTAAGATTTTGGACTTCATTTTAAAGTGAGCGAATTACCTTCTTTTATTTATTTCTGATTCCAATATAATATATTGAGTGAAAATAGCCGTTTTTCATTTATTAATAAAGATTTCAGTTATAAGCGGATAATATATAGGATAGTTGAAAAAATTAACAGAGCGGGAATTCTATAAAAAAAGATCTTTTAGGGGGATAACTGCTCCTAAAAACAGTTTTCTTAGATATGAACCAGCATTATACTATTTAACTTTAATAATTCTACCTTTCTCTTTTTCCTCTTCCTTAATAATCATATCCTCACGTAGCCTTCTTAGTTGTTCTTTCAATTGAATCATCTGCTCCTTCATAGTTTCTCTATCGTAGAATTTTGAAAAATAATCCACATCGAACTGGTATTTTGCGAGCGCGGAATCATTAAACCATTTAAACATAAAACGATTGTTGTTCTTTATTGAATCAAAAATTTTGTACTCTTGCTGCATTACAGAATCCATGTTAAAATATTCGTATTTGAATTCAAACGAATGAACAGAATCACCGTCGTAGTAATCAAACTTTAAACCTTCTTTTAAGTGTTCAATTCGAGGAATTTTATAAGTATATAATTGGATATTTTTTGTTGCTTCTTCGATGAATAAATTAATACTGTCAAAATCCGGCATATGAATTTCGGGAATATTATAGCCGGATATATCAACTCTGCAGATGTTTGAATCTACTTCCACTCGGAAATCTGTTTGGGGATTAGAAGACTCATTTAATTTTTTCCAGCTGGAATCAAAGTTAATATTGATTTTTATCCGCTTTATCTTTTCAGTTTCCTTATCCATTTTTATTTTCTCTTTTTCAATACTCGCAAGCTTGAATTCATAATCATCAGAAAAAACGGAATCAGGAGTGCAGAAAATATATTGTTTTTCCGGTGTGGATTTTAGCTTATGTAAAGCATTCACGACTTTAATTTTCTCATCAGGAGAGACACCACGTGGAATAAATTTTACAAATTCCTGCTTATTCAAATTCTCTGCAACAATAAGCAAATCTGAAAATATTGCTTTTCTATAATTCCAGAGTTTCGGGCTAATTGCAAGAGTATTTTTATCATTTATCAACACCTGAGATTCCAAGGCCTCTGCATAACTACCAATAACGGAATCAACTAATTGTTTTTCTTGTTCATTCAGTTTTAATGCTGAAATAAATTTATCATATCCGCTTTCTTCAACAACCTGAATTGCCGGTCTGATTTCAAAATATTCTTTACCTGAATCATCATAGCCTAAATGAAGATACTGATCACGCGAGTGATTAAGTGGAAGCTGATTATTAAATGCAAAATTGAAAATGTCATCGTTTGTTAAATCTGCTGCATAAAGTACCGGTTGCAGATTATCTTTATAAAATCCGGCAATTGCAGTTTTTTGTTCTTTCCAAAAATCAGAAATTATGTTCGGATTTAAATAAAGTACGATCATTACCGTAATCGTAACTATACCCAGTGCAAACGCAGGTGCCCACCTCTTAAATTTTTTATTACCTGATTGCCCTCTATCAAGTTCAGCCATGACCTTTGATTCAAAATGCTGCGATTCCGGCAATGGTTCAATTTTGCCGGTGAGGTTTTTTATACGTTTTAATTCTTCTAACTTGTTCCTGAGTTCAACAGATTCGGAAAGAAGCTTTTCAATTTCAGAAATTTCACCAGCGGAAAGCTCCTGATCTATATAGGCTGATAACAATTCAAAATATTTTTCTTTATTATTCATAAAATCAACTCTTTTTCCAAAGGCTCTAATATGGTTTTTAACTTTTCCCTTGCACGGAAAATTCTCGATTTGACAGTTCCCATTTCGCATTCCAAAGATTCTGCAATTTCCTGATAGCTGAATCCTTCAATATCCTTTAACAATAATGGAATTCTTAACTTTACAGGTAATTTTGAAACTGCATCCATCACAACATTTGAAAGATCATTCTCCTCAACAGATGTTGCAAAATGTGATACTTCTCCACCCTCTTGTAAGGGCATAAATATTTTTCGCACATTTTTCTTCCTTAACTGATCTTTACATTTATTCACGGTTATTCTGTATAGCCATGTTGTGAATTGAGATTCAAATCTGAAGTTTTTCAATTTACGGTATACAGTTATAAAAACTTCCTGCGCAATATCATCTACCAGATCACTGCTGCTCATTGTTAAATATACTATGTTTCTCACTTTTTCCTTGTGCCTTTTAACAAGAATCTTAAATGCGGATTGATCGCCATCAATAAATTTCTTAATGATAGAAAAATCATCATCTAGATTAAGAACTTGAGGTTGCGCCAAATTTTCTTTTTTGTTATTTAATGCCATTTTTTAGACGTGATTCAATATCCTTTGTTCCGGTTCTGCAATAGAATATTCGCTAATATTTAATTTAATTATTACAAGAGACTTTTGTTTGCATAAGTATGTCTAACTAAGTAAATTTAGATGAAAAATTAAAGGAGTATTCTATGAAAATCAAAACTACGGAAAAATATGAAGCCGTAATAATCGAATTAAAGGGGAATGTGATGGGCGGCGATGATACGAAAGATTTTAATGATTTACTGCATAAACTAATTGATGAGGGAAAAATTAGAATTGTTGTGGACCTTAGAGATGTTAAATTTATGAATAGTTCTGGCTTGGGTATGTTAATTGGAGGACTTACGACAGTCAAAAAATCAGATGGCTTTTACAAGCTAGCTAATGTTACCGATAAAATAGAAAGTCTATTAATAATTACAAAACTGATCACAATATTTGAAACATACGATTCTGTTGATAAGGCGCTTGAATCATTTTCCAGTTAATCCCAATTAAATTTTTGTATATATAAAACAGGACTCCGGATTTTATAATTCGGAGTTTTATTTTAAATAATTATTCTTCGGACATTTCCCATTTAAAAGCGATAAAAATATGAGTGTAACAGTACTTGTAGGAAGCCAATGGGGCGATGAGGGTAAAGGTAAAATAGTTGATATTCTAAGTGAGAAATACGATATCGTTGCGCGGTATCAGGGCGGTGCAAATGCAGGACATACAGTAGAAATTGGTGACAAAAAATATATTCTGCATTTAATTCCATCCGGAATTCTGCGCGAGAATGTCCTATGTGTAATAGGAAACGGCGTTGTAATAGACCCTGAAGCTTTATTGGAGGAAATAAAAATTTTAGAGAATAATGATATAAGAGTTAAGGACAGGCTGCTAATTAGCCATAACGCTCACTTAATAATGCCTTACCACAAGTTATTAGATTCTATTCGTGAAAGCGGAGACCAGAAAATTGGTTCTACCGGAAGAGGAATAGGTCCATGTTATACAGATAAGTATGCCAGAAAAGGCGTAAAAATTGTAGATCTCCTGAGCAAGGAAACATTGGAAGAAAAAATCAAAATAAATCTTGAAGAGAAAAATAATCTGCTTAAGAAAATTTACGATAAAGAAGGATTTAATATAGCTGAAATGGTCGAACAGTATATTAAATTTGATGAACAGATTGATAGCTGTATTACCGATACCGCGTTATTCTTAAACTCTGCAATTAATGAAGGAAAATCAGTTTTACTGGAAGGCGCACAGGGAGCATTGTTAGATGTTGATTTTGGAACTTACCCTTTTGTCACATCTTCCAATCCGACTTCCGGAGGGGCATCGACCGGAACCGGAATTCCTCCAACGAAAATTAATTCAGTATTCGGAATTGTTAAGGCTTATACAACAAGAGTTGGTCACGGTCCATTTCCAACGGAATTAAGTGATGATACGGGGGAAAAGTTAAGAGAAAAAGGCTCAGAATACGGTGCAACAACCGGCAGACCACGCCGTTGTGGCTGGTTCGATGCTTTTCTTGTTAAATATTCAAATATGATAAACGGTGTGGAAAAGGTTGCAATTACAAAGCTGGATGTATTAAGTACCTTCCAAGAATTGAATGTATGTGTGGGTTATGAGCTAAATGGAAGGCGATTAAAATCCTTCCCAACTGATCTAAAACGCTTATACGATGTTAAACCGATTTATGAAACTTTACCCGGTTGGAATGAAAATATAGAAGACAGCAAATCTTATACGGATCTCCCCCAAAAAACAAGAGATTATCTGAATTTCCTTTCAAATCAAACCGGAATGCAAATAGAAATAATATCCGTTGGTCCAAAACGAAAACAAACGTTTTTTGCAGAGCGCTGATTTTTATTTTGTTTAATTATTTCTCTCCTTTCATCTTTTACTTCTGATTGACTGGATTTTTATCATCTAAAAAAGCGATTTTACGTATTACAATTTAAATTTCTAAGGAATCTTGCTATGAAAATGTTTGGTGGTCCGGGCTCGGTAAACATAAAAATAATTCTTCTGATCATTGCACTGATTATTGCAGGCGGTACTTTACTTTATACTCAAAATCTTGTTAATAAGCTTCAGAAAAAAGAAAGAGAAATAGTTGAACTTTATGCAAGAGGAATTGAATACGTCGCCAACTCTTCAAATCCCAATGAAGATATAACTTTTTTGTTCGATAATATTATTAAGCCAATAGATTTTCCTCTTGTACTTACCGATGCAAATAATTTCATCAATATTTATAACAGGACTGATATAAGAAACATTGAAATAGATTCAACCTTAACAGATAAAGAACTTGAAAATTTTATTAATGAAAGAGTTATGGAGATGGATGAAATGCACACTCCTATCGAAGTAACCTATGCCGACTCAATTATATTAACAAAAATTCATTATGGAGATTCAGAACATATTAAACAACTGCGTTACTATCCTTATGTTCAGATTATAATAGCTGCTTTATTTATAATCCTCGGTTACATAGGTTTCAGCAACATTAAGAGAAGTGAGCAAAGTAATATTTGGGTTGGTATGGCAAAAGAAACTGCACATCAGTTCGGCACTCCCATATCAAGCCTCATGGGTTGGTTAGAAATGTTAAAAATTAATTACAAAGATCCTGATAAGGTTTTGGATGTTACAGAAGAGATAAGCAATGATGTGGAAAAGTTGAATAAAATCACTTACAGATTTTCAAAAATCGGAGCGAAGCCGGAATTATCAAAAACAAATGTGATTGAAGAGCTAAAAAAAGTAACCGCCTACTTTGAGAGAAGACTGCCACAAACCGGCAAATCAGTCGAGCTCAAAATTGAGGGCGACGAAAATGCCTGTGCTGATATAAATCCTGAGTTATTTGAATGGGTGATTGAAAACCTTATTAAAAATTCTCTCGATGCAATTGAAGAAAGAAGCGGTATAATTAAAATGAATGTTCAGGCAGTGCGAAACACCGTAGAAATTGAATTTACAGACAGCGGTAAAGGAATAGATATCAACAGAAGGAAAGATGTTTTCAGACCGGGTTACAGCACAAAAAAACGGGGCTGGGGTCTGGGATTGAGTCTTTCAAAAAGAATTATTGATGGATACCACGGTGGAAAAATATTTGTCAAGAGTTCTGCACTGGGTGAAGGTACAACATTTAAAATACTCCTGAAGAGGTGTTAGCTCATCTGCAGCATCCTGTCAATTGGTACTAAAGCTTTTGCAGCAATTACCGGATCAATGACAATTTCCGGGGATTTATTCTTCATGCACAAATATAATTTCCTGATTGTGTTAAGTTTCATGTATGGACATTCATTGCAGGAACAGCTTTCCTCTTCAGGGGGACCGGGAATAAATGTTTTTCCAGGTTGTGCCTTTTTCATTTGATGAATTATTCCTGCTTCTGTAGCTACAATATATGATCCTGAATCATCTTCCGAAATAAAATTTAAAAGTTTACTCGTCGAGCCAATAAAATCTGCCATACTTAAAAGTGATTCTTCACACTCGGGATGAGCAATTAATTTTGCATCAGGATATTGAAGCTGTAATTCTACTACCTTTCGTTCACTGAAGGTTTCGTGAACAATACAAGATCCTTCCCACAAAAGCATATCTCTGCCGGTTTTTTTAATAAGATATTTTCCTAAATTCTTATCCGGTGAGAAGAGAATAGGTTTATCTTTTGGTATCTGGCTGATTATTTTTTCAGCACTGCTTGAGGTGCAGATAATATCGCTTAAAGCTTTTACAGCTGCCGTGCAATTAATATATGTTATAGCAACATGTTCCGGATATTGTTTTCTGAAAACTTCAAACTGATCTGCGGGACAACCTTCAGCCAGCGAACATCCGGCTTCTAAATCAGGTAACAAAACCAGCTTATCCGGATTCAGTATTTTAGCTGTTTCTGCCATAAAGTGCACACCAGCAAATACAATTACATCAGCATCGGTAGCTTTAGCTTTTTTAGCTAGCTCAAGGCTATCACCTACGAAATCGGCAATATCCTGAATTTCCGATTCCTGGTAATAATGAGCCAAAATGATTGAATTTAACTCCTTTTTCAACCTTTCGATCTCTTTTATAAGATCTAAAGAAGCATCAATTTCTTCATTTTCCACTCTTTTTCTCCCAAAATAAATTTTTGGCTAAACTCACTATCAATATTACACGTAATTTTTACAGACCTTTGATTTTGGCTAATAAATAATGCTTTAGCGCCAAATAAATAAAGATATTCATACGGTACCAAAGTTGATACAATAAGGACGAAATAGTTTAAGCATAGCATCCCTCCAAATATGACACACGAAACTGCCGGGTTTCGCCCTCACAATCCGGCAGTTTGCCCTTTTAAACCAAAATTTCCTTAGTTCCCCAAAATCTTTGATTAGAACAAAATTCAACATCCCTTTTTTATTTTTTTTATCCGTCCTCATCAGTTCAACCATTTCGCTGCTGTTAAAATCTGAAATCAAGTTTTTATTTTTCAATAACAGGGGCAATCGAAGCAAATCGTTAAGCTTCTCTCGATTAATGATTCTTTTCCGGTGAGATAAAAACAGTGCTGCAATTAATCCCGCAATAACAGCCTTTCCATGATTAAACCTGAAACTAAAATAACTTTCAAATGCGTGTGCAAATGTATGCCCGAAATTTAAAATTTTCCTCAATCCTTTTGTATCGAACACATCATTTGATATTACTGCAAGCTTTAATTTCACGCTCTCAGAAATAATGTTATTTAATACAGATGAATTTAATTCCAATAGCAAACCCAGGTTTTTATAAATATAATTATAAAAATCCTCATCGGAAATAAATCCGTATTTAACAATTTCACCGGCGCCTGAAGTTATTTCATCTTCGTGCAGAGATTTAAAAAAATTAATATCAACCAAAACCAACGATGGCTGATAAAAAGTTCCAATTATATTTTTTGCATTTAATAAATTAATTCCGGTTTTACCCCCTATTGAACTATCGACTGCAGCAAGCAGTGTGGTTGGAACGTGCACTAACTCCACTCCGCGCATATAAGTCGAGGCGACAAATCCACCCACGTCTCCAATAGTTCCCCCGCCTATTGCTAATAAAAGTGTATCTCTTCCAAAATTTTCCCCAATTAAGGTTTTATAAACTTTATCAGCAGAGTTGAGAGATTTTAATTTCTCATTGGCAGGTAATTGCAAATAATGAATTTTTTCCGTCCTATTGTCAAATACATTTTTAATAACTTCATGGTAATATTTATAGACATTGCTATCAATTATTACAAACACTCTACCAGACAGTTTTCTCTTAGAAAGTTCAGCAGGCAAACTATTGATTATATTTTGGCCAATAATTACGGGATAGTTAAACCCCTTATTCTTTGCATTAATTATTTTCAATTTTAGACCAAATAATTTTCAATTATTCGTACAATTTTGTCCACTGTTTTACCCACAGGAAGAGAATCGGTATTAATTATATAATCTGCTTGTTCGTAAAATTCTTTTCTTTGTTCTAATAACAAATTTATTCTTTTTATAAATTTTTCTTCTGTTGGAAGTTCATCTTCCTCGAAAAGTAAGGCGGGTCTGTCTCTTTTAAATTTCAGTCTTTTAAATGCAACTTCAGGGGAAGATTTCAGGTAAATCATCAATCCAGTAGACTTAATAATTTCACGATTGAATTCAGAGGTAACGGTACCGCCGCCCAAAGCAATTATAACATTCTGTTTTTTTGACAGCAATTGTAATAATTCATTTTCGACCGTTCTAAAATAATCTTCACCTTTTAACTTAAAAATTTCAGTTATTTTCATCCCTTCTTTTTTTATTATTTCTTTATCTATGTCAAAAAAAGTCCAACCAAGTGAATTGGCAAGTATCGGACCGATAGTACTCTTGCCGGAAGCCATAAATCCAGTTAAATAAAAAACGTTTCTTTTCATTTTCTTGCAGTCGAAAGTTAATCGTAAATAATTGAAAAATAAATTTGCTGGGAAAATTTATGGTAAATTAGATGTGATATACTATCCCGATCACAAATGTTAATCCATCAATATTAACCTTTGTTTCGAAAGCATCATCGGGCAAATTAACAGTTTCTCCCTGATAAATTACTTCTGTTTTGGTGTATTCACTCCTTACTTCATACTGAGGATCGCGGAACTTCATTTCAAATCGGAAGGAAACATTATTTATCACCATATAATCCATGGATGCTGAGACATGAAGACCAAGTGCAATCTTTCTCTGCACAACTGATAAATCAACATCACTAAATTTTCTTATAAATTCACCTCTGTAGTAACCAATTCCTCCTCCCATTAAGAATTTGAAGTCTTCAGTTGAAAATGGGAAGAAGTAGTGAGCTGTTAGCTCAAAGGGAATAACTCTAAATCCATCCTCGACATTAAAAACTATGAGCTGGCTACCGACAAAAGCAGTTAAATTCGGAGCTTCTGCCGATTTGTTAATATATTCAACGTTCAATCCTAAAATAAAAAACTCGCTTAGCCTGTACCTCAAGTCCAGCGAAGGATTAAATATGTCCTCTAAAGTATATGATTGGTTTCGGACTACAGGATCAGAGGAATTCGGGTTAAGAAAAATTTCGGCAGATGTTGTATAAACGAGATTGGCAGCAATACCGAAATTGTGTTCGTTAAATTGAGGGAATGCAGGTTTTAATACAATCAGGGGGAAAAATAATATTAACAGACGATACTGCATTCAATTAAATCCAGAATAGTTTGAGGTTTTAACAAACTTGCTGAATAAAATTTAAAAAAGAAAACCCCCAATTCATACCCTGGAATAATGGTAAATTGGGGGGAACTTTAATCAGTTACAACTAATATCCGTAAAAAATGTGCCTGTTATCAACAATATCCGCTTCTTCTTTAAGCTGCGCAAGCCATGCATTGATGTATGTGTTTTTCCTTTCCTGTAAAAGATTATTCCGAATTGTACTGTGCTGAATTGAATATGCAGATGAATCAAATTCGGTTTTATCTGTTACAGAAATTATATAGTAGCCGCGCAAACCTTTAACAGGGGCTGAAATTTGTCCTTTATCGAGTGATAAAGCAGCAGAAATAAAACTGTAATCTTGTCCAATTCCAGGTATGTTGCTTTTTGCATTAATTCTCCCAGTACTCTGCACCTGAATTCTGGGATCTAAAGACGGGATCATATCTATTTTACCATTAACTCTGGATAAAATATTTTCGGCTAAATTTTTAGCCGATTCAAATCGTTTCTCATTTAGAACCTGTTGACGGACTCTAGTTTCGACCTCTTCAAAACTCTGCACTCCGGAGGGTACAACATCTGAGATTTGCGCAACTACAAATCCCACTGGAGTTTTGTGTACTTCACTTATATCATTCATTCCATTATCAAATGCAAATTTTACCAGTCTTTTATTTGTACCTATTCCCGGAATGGAAACACTCTTTTCATCGAACAGTGGTGTTTCCTGAATGTTATAACTCATCAGCTCAGCTTCTTTCTGAAAACCATTTTTTTCTGCCAGAAAAGAAAAATCACCCGCGGCAGTAAAATTTGCATCTAAAGTCGTTGCAGATTGTTTAACAGCATTTACTATTTTTTCAACGACAAATACACCTGAAAACTGATCCACAACTTTAATTATATGATAGCCAAAGGCTGTTTTTAAGGGAGGTCGTATCTCACCAATTTTTGCATTAAAACATGCATCTTCAAATTCTTTTACCATAGCACCTTTACCAAACCATCCCAAATCTCCACCCCGTTGTCCACTCCCGGGATCATTTGAATGTAACTTCGCCATTTCCTGAAAATCGGCTCCATTCAGTAATTCCTGATAAATTCGGTTCGCTTCTGCAAGGTTTTTTTCATCATCACCTTCATCATTTACTAATATATGAGAAGCTCTTACAAATTTTTCACCGCCAGACACTACATCGATCAATCTATACAAAGCATAACCCTGTGTTGAAGTAACCGGACCAATAACATCCCCCTTTTTTGCTTTCCTTAAAGAATCCACTACTTCAAGGCTGAAAAATGAAGGATTAAGTGTATCCACTGAGAATGGAAAATCAGAATAAATATCAGCATAGTAGCTAAAATCAGAAGTATCCCTGAGAAAAGAGCTTTTTACATTTTGTAAATTTTTGTAAACGAGTTGTGAATCAGCTTTTGACGGTTGATTTATGAAAATAACAAATTTTAATTTTCTTTGTTCCTTAACTCTAAATTCTTCAGAATTGTTTTCATAATATTCTCTCAGGTTTTCATCTGATATTTTTAATAGAGAATCTGGAACCAGTTGAGTCGAAAACAGAGCATATTTTGCATTTACAAAAATACTTTGTTCTTTAAATTTTCTTTCAACTTCATCTTCACCAACCGTTATGGAAGCTAATAACAGACTTTGCAGTTTCTCATTTAGTTTGGTTTGCCTGACCCAGTCTTCAGCTTGTAAAAGAATCTGCTTATTCTGGGGATCGAAAATTGCCTGTTCATACATTTCACGGTTAAAATTTCCAAGCGAATCTATAAAATTTTGCTTCAGAAATGCGGGTGGATCATTACCTAGTATAGCATCTTTAATTTCATCATCAGTAACTGTAATATCCATTTTTTCAATTTCTTGCTCCAACAACTTTTGAGTTACCAGTGCATCCCAAACCTGCTCTCTGAATTGTTCCCACTCTTCTTCAGGAATATCTTCGCCGGTTTGCTGTTTTCTGGCTTCCCTCTGCCTTTCAACTGCATTTTGAAAGTCAACGTATGAAATATCGCTTCCATTTACTGAACCAACATCATTAGAGCGTCCGCCTAAGGCTTCTAAAACATTAGAATCAGAAATAACCATAAATAATACAAAAAGGGCTCCAACCGTAATAATAAAAGCAGGTGCCAAACTTCGCATTTTGCCCATCATACCCATAATAGAAATTTCTCCGATTATTTAATTAATAATTAGCTAACAAACATAGAGACAGACCCTTTAAAAAGCAATGAAATTTAACTCTAACAAAGTCGTATACAATTAAGTAGCGAATCAATATGGTACTATTTAGGTTTATAATTAAAATTGAGGTCTATTCAGGTTGATTTTCAAATCATACAGGCATATTTTAGGTTTCAATCAATTAATTAGAATTCCAGAAAAGCCTTGGAAAAATCCGAATTTCTTTATCAAAAACCGGTTCGATAAAAACTTACGGGAAAGATTCGATAATTCTCTCAGAAAGTGATGCAGGTTCGGCCCTATTTGTATTGGTTTCGGGGAAGGTTAAAATTTCCCGTATCAGCAGCGAGGAAAGTGGAAAGGAGGTAATTTTATCCATTCTAAATCCGTCAGACTTTTTTGGTGAGATGGCGCTATTAGATGGATTAAGCCGATCTGCAACAGTTACGGCTATGGATGAATCAACAGTATTTATAATTCAGAGAAATGATTTTTTAGATTTATTGAAAAATCACCCGGAAGTATCAATTTCTCTCTTACAGGAATTAACGCAACGGCTGAGGGCAGCCGGAATGAAAATTAAGGCACTTTCACTTAAAGATGCCGAAGGAAAGGTTGCTACTGTGTTATTACAGCTTGCCGATGATGTCGGGCGAATCAAGAAAGGAGTCGTTGAGATTGAAAAATTACCCTACCAGCATGAGCTGGCAAATATGGCAGGAACTTCAAGGGAAACTATTTCCCGAACGCTTCATTCTTTTGCGAAAAAAGGTTTAGTTGAAATGGAGAGTTCACTTTTAAGAATAATGGATTATGAAAAGTTCAAAGAGCTTTATGGTTAATAATAAATTGTGCTGTGCAAAAAACTGATTTACATACCCACACCTCTTATTCTGATGGTCATTTAACTCCTAAAGAACTACTGAAAAAAGCCTCCAGCCAGGGAATTCAAGTATTAAGTATTACTGATCATGACAGTGTGAACGCATTTGAGGTGGCAAAAAATCTTGCGGGTAAATTCGGCATTGAAATAATACCGGGGGTTGAGATCAGCTCAGACATTCGTGATAGTGAGGTGCATATACTTGGTTATTTTATCGATCCGCAAAATAAAGAGCTGGAACATTATCTTCATTTTTTCAGAGAAGAACGATATAAAAGAGCGATAAGAATTGTAGAAAAGTTGAATATTCTTGGCTTAAAAATAACTATGGATGATGTGCTCAGACAGGCAAACAATTCTGCTATCGGCAGACCGCATATTGCACAGGCACTGCTTATTAATGAACAGGTTAAATCATACTTCGAAGCATTTTACAAATACCTTGGAAATCATGCCCCTGCTTACGAAAGAAAAGTACATCTATCCCCTCAAAGTGCCTTTAAAATTATTAATGATGCCGGAGGACTATCCTTTATTGCTCACCCCGGCAACATGCCCGAAATTTTAATTAAGGAATTGATTGATGCCGGCGCAGATGGAATTGAAGTTGTTCACCCCTCCCATTCACCCGAACGTGTTAAATTCTACAGGGGCATTGTAAACGAATACTTTCTGCTGGAATCAGGTGGCTCTGATTACCACGGCGGAAAACGGGAGGATGAAGAAAACCTTGGTAAATACTTTACCTCTGCTAAAGTTGTGGAAGCAATGCGGCTGCGTTTAATGCGAAATACCGCTTGAAAATAGGTATTCCATTTTTGACTTTTTTAATAATGAATTTTTAAGAAATTTTAATTCGATATTCTTTAAGAAACGAGCAGGGTACGAATAGCTCCTCTTTACTAATATATTTATTAAAGGTTAATTTTATGAGATTTTATTTTATAATGCTATTCGTGCCATTTGTTCTTTCAAATGCTAAAGCTCAGCAATTCAACAACTGGCAAAACCATACAAACATGAAAGTCGTAAAAGATCTGGTTATTACCGAAAATGAAATCTGGGCTGCAACCGGGGGAGGAGCATTCATTTACTCAATTGAAGAGCAATCCTTTAGTACTTTACATAAATCCGAAGGTTTGAAAGGAATTTCATTAACTTCTGTAACGACAGACTCACAGGATAAAGCATGGCTGGGGAGTTTAGATGGTGTTATCGATATTTACGACATAAGAAAAGGTTCATTCAGTGTAATCCTGGATATTTTTAATTCTAATCAAACAAACAAAGCAATAAATGATTTAGTTATAAACGGAGATACTTTAATTGTTTCCACTGATTTTGGTGTTTCACTAATAGATATCAACAGTTTTATTTTTTTTGATACTTTCTTAAAGTTTGGTTCCTTCCCATCGAACACAAAAGTAAACAGTACTTTAAAGACAAATATCTTCTATGTTTGCACTGATCAGGGAATAGCAATTCAGAAGCCTGATGCAGTCAATCTATCCGCACCTGAATCGTGGAATGTTTATTCATCGAGCGATGGCTTACCCTCAGACAAAACTTACAAGGCAACAAAATTTCTAGGAAATTTAATTGTAAGTACTGACAAAGGGTTTGCAAAATTTGAAAATGGGACCTGGTCTCCTTTCATACCGGAATTAAACAATCAGAATATTTCCGATTTTATCGTTACCAGTGATTCGATTTTTATTGTATCAGTAAGTAAGCTGTTTCTTTACAATAACAATCAGTTAAATGAGGTTTACAGCTCTTCAAGAATATTTTCCAAACTCTCTTACAACAAAAGCACTGGCTTTGCAATTGCTACTGACGGTGGGGTTATTCATTTAACCAAAGACTATAATTCCAATCAATTGATCCCAAACAGCCCGCCTGCAAATCAGTTTCCAAATATGAGTGTTGATAATCAAAGCAGGCTTTGGTCTGCAAGCGGAAAAGATGTAACGGGAATTGGATTCTATATTTTTGATGGCATAAGCTGGCAAAACTTTAACACATCGAATGAACCAGGACTCCCTTCGAATGGTGTTTGGTCAACTTATGCATCGCCTAATGGAAAGAACTATCTAGGAACATGGGGCAAAGGATTTGTTGAGATAGAAAATGATAATTTTACAATTTTTAACAGAGAAAATTCAGGGATGCAGGGGATTCCAGCCGACATAAATTTCGTAGTGGTAACGGGTTTTGATAATGATTCCAAAAATAATCTCTGGGTATTGAATTTTTGGGCTGCAGACAGAAATACTTTAAGTATGAAAACACCAGAAAATGTCTGGTATCATTTTTCAATTCCCGCGGCTCTCAACAGAGTTTTGCAAGGCCATGAAAATCTAGTCGTAGATCAATACGATACCAAATGGTTTAGTTCATTTGATGCTACCAGAGCCGGATTGTATTATTTCAACGAAAATAAAACCTTTGAAGATGCAGCTGATGACAGATCGGAATACATCTCTACTGCTGACGGTTTAAATACTAATGATATAAGAGCAATTGTTGTTGACAAAAGAGGCGATATTTGGATAGGAACCAGTCTCGGTGTAAACATATTGACTAACACCAGTGCAATACCATCCTCAACAAATCCACCATTAGGTCTTTCGAATGTTTTTACTCTGAGGCAACAGTCAATCAATGCAATGGTTGTTGATCCGCTCAATCAAAAGTGGGTTGGCACTAACGAAGGCTTACTGCTTGTGAACTCCGATGGATCAAGGTTGATTGCTACATTAACAACAAAGAATAGTCCTATTCTTTCTAATCAAATAAGAAGTCTTGCCATAGATGAAAATACCGGAATCATGTATGTAGGAACAGATAACGGTTTAACCTCATTTGAAACGCCCTATATAAAACCGCTTGAGGAATTTGACGAACTATTTGTTTACCCTAATCCTTTCATAGTAAAAGATAATACAAAATTACTTACAATTGACGGCTTAATTAGAGATACTGATATTAAAGTACTGAACGTAAACGGTACTCTGGTTACAGAATTCTCATCACCAGGTGGAAGAACGGCTTTTTGGGATGGAACAGATTTAAAGGGTGAACTCGTCAACAGCGGTGTTTATATTATCGTTGCTTTTGATATTGAGGGAAATAATGTATCAACAAGTAAAGTAGCTGTCCTGAGAGAATAGTTTATATTTTTCCTCTCTTAAAAATTTTAATGATCGATTTACTCAACATTTCTCTTCAATTCACCGGAGAATATCTCTTCCAGAATGTTAATTTGAAAATTAATTCAGGTGATAAAATTTGTCTTGTCGGCTCTAATGGCACAGGCAAATCATCATTACTTAAGATGCTCACCGAAAAACTCGAGCCTGAAAGCGGATTAATTCAGAAACAAAAAAATGTTGCAATAGGGTATCTACCACAGGATCAGGTTGTTCATCGCGGGACAACGTTAATCGATGAAGTCTTCACTGCCCTTTCAGATATCAAGTCGCTTCATCAAAAGGAAAAAGAAATTATCTCTCAGCTTGAATTATCTTCGCTAAGTGATGAAGAAAAGGTAGATCTTGTAAACCGGCTTGGTGAAGTTCATGTTCGTTTGGAAGAACTTGAATTTTACAGTGCGGAATCTAAAATAGAAAAAATTCTCACAGGACTGGGTTTTGCAGAAAAAGATTTCAAAAGACTAACTGATGAATTTTCCGGCGGCTGGCAGATGAGAATTGCAATGGCAAAGCTTCTAATTGCTCAAAACGATTTGCTTTTATTCGACGAACCAACAAACCATCTCGATCTTGATTCACTGCAATGGCTGACAGACTACATACAAAGCTTCAAAGGATCGATGATAATTGTTTCTCACGATAAGAATTTTGTTAATCTCACTACTGACCGGACATGGGAAATCTTTCTTCGTAAAGTCAATCCATACAACGGAAAGCTGAATGATTATCTGAAATACAAAGAAGAACGCGACCAGATGCTGATTAATCAGAGGGAAATACAGCAGAAAAAAATTAAAGACACCCAGCGGTTTATTGAACGATTCCGTTACAAGGCTACAAAAGCAAAACAGGTTCAGAGCAGGATAAAACAGCTTGAAAAGATTGAGCTGATAGAAATTCCTGATGATGAGGAAACGGTTAAAATTAGATTCCCAAATCCACCGCCAAGCGGAGTTTTTAATGTCGAGCTGAAAGGTATTTATAAATCTTTTGGTGAAATGAAGCTGTTTGATGGAATTGATTTTAGAGTGAACCGTGGTGATAAGATTGCATTTGTTGGTCCAAACGGTGCAGGAAAAACAACCCTTGCAAAAATTATTGCAGACAAAATGGATTTTAACAAAGGCGAAAGAATAAATGGGCACAACAATATCATCTCATATTACTCGCAGGATGTTGCTGATACGCTGAAACCCGACATAGATTTAATTGAAACGCTTGATTCGGTTGGTTCTGAAAAAACAATCGGACAACTTCGGTCACTGCTTGGCGCATTTCTTTTTACGGGCGATGATGTTTTTAAGAAAGTCGGAGTTCTATCCGGTGGAGAAAAAAGTCGATTGGCACTTGCAAAGATTTTGCTCTCCCCTTCCAATTTTATTATTCTCGATGAACCGACAAACCATCTCGATTACTCATCCAAAAAAGTGTTGCAGCAGGCATTGGTAAATTTTTCCGGCTCGCTGATACTTGTCTCTCACGATGTGGAATTTCTCAAGCCGATTGCAAACAGAGTTGTTGATATACGTGCAGGCAAATTAAAAATTTACGAAGGTGATATTGAATATTACCTCTACAAACGAAATGAAGAAACACAGGAAGTAGTAACAGATAAGACTGAACAACCAACCGAAACATCTTCTCGCAAAGAGCAGAAGCGCATTGAAGCCGAGAAACGCCAACAAAGATACAAAGCAACAAAAGATTTGAAGGAACGCCTAACAAAGCTTGAAAAAGAAATCCACAAGCTTGAGCAAGAACTTGAAAAAATACACGCAGAGCTTATCAATCCAGACACGTACAACAACCACACACAAATACGTGAGCTAAATGAAAAGAACAAAGAGATTAAATTATCACTTGATGAAAAAGTAAAAGAATGGGAAGAAGTAAGTTTGAGTTTGGAGGAGATTGAGAAAGAGTTCAGCTAGCAGTTACGGGCGTACGGTAACCGACCGGATGCGTTTACAGCTTGTATAGCTTCGCGGGATTCGTGCCATGACAGATTATTAATTTATTATTTCTTAACTTAAAAGATAATTTTTTCTATAGATATTTAATCCTCGACAGAGTCCCTAAGCTTGTTCCTATATAGCGGATTTCTAACCAAACTCTGTCTGAATCTGACGACTTAACGGGATTGAACTTACTTATGTGAACCTGTTTTTTTGTCGCGTATGGGACAAAATATTTTATGGGTGGATCTATATCTCTTAGTAGAACGTCACGGTACGACCGTGACGTCCAAGATATACTGTGCTGTCAGGGTTGTACCCTGACAGCTGCCTATTTCTGATTTAAAGGGTGTCAAGGTCGTACCTTGACACCCGGTTGAAAATGAATATATTTATGTGAATGTGTTAGCCATCTCCCATTATATGTCGTCTCTGACGGGACTTCACTTTTTTGTAATTTTCTTTTCTATAAATATACAATCCCTAACAGGATTGAACTTACTTATGTGAACCTGTTTTTTTGTCGCGTATGGGACAAAATATTTCTAGTAATGACAAAGTGACAAACCAATCGTAGTCCCGTGGGGACGGTATAGATTTATTGTAATTTCATATAATTTGTAATTCCAAACGGGATTAACATCGCAATCCAAATAATTATTATTCAGCCTTGTCCCGTAGGGACGATATAGATCTTAATCTTTGCTCGAAAAAAATAATTCATTTAAACCCTCACACCCAAGAACTCTTCGGCAAGTGCAATACCACCATAAATTGCAGCATCATCGGCAAGCTTGCTGGCAACGATCTTCAATCCTTTTGCGGAATTTTCAAGCACGTGTTCATCAAAAGATTTTTTTATAAACGGCAGCATATAAAAATCCAAAGCTTCAATCATTCCGCCGCCGAGAACGATCATATCGAGATTAAGAAGATTAGAAATGCCAGCAAGAATCCCTCCAATAACATCACATCCTTCTTTTATTCGCTTACAGACAACTTTATCATCAGACTTAACAGCAAAAGCCAGCGACTTACTTTTTATCCTCTCGCGGGATTTAACCAGCTTTGAAAGCTTGCTTTGCTTACCTGATTTAATATCCTCTATAATTTTATTTACTATTGCTGTCCGGCTTGCAATTGCTTCAAAGCATCCTTTATTTCCGCAGCCGCATTCCGGTCCGTTCTTCTCAACAAGCATATGCCCTATTTCCCCGGCTCCAAAGTTTGAACCACGGTACAGCTTGCCATTAATTATCAATCCACCCCCGATTCCGGTGCCGACAAACACAGCGAGCAAATTATTTGCATTTTTACCCACACCAATGTTTTTAATTCCCAGCGCACCGAGGTTTACATCATTTTCTATCAGAACCGGGAAAGGAATTTCAGCCTCAAGCATTTTTTTGATATTGAAATTTTTTAATCCAAGGTTCGGTGCTATTCCAATAACTCCGTTAACCGGATTAACAGTACCGGGTACACCAAGACAAACAGCTTTTACTTTATTCTTGTCGATATGAGCCTTTTCAATCAGATCATAAACAACTTCAGCAAGTTGGTGGACATATTTTTTTCTGGATGACTTAGGATCGGTAGGTTTTTTCACACGGGCGATTATTCCCTCTTTAGAATTTACCACACAACCAAGAACTTTCGTCCCGCCCATATCTATGCTGATAACAGATTCTTTGTGCATTTGGGAATAATCCTTATTTGTTTTTGAAAAACTAAACAGAAATTGAGTTTTATCAAAAGGTTCTATGACCGTCACGGTCGTACCATGACTAAATTCATGCTGTCACGGAATCAGCCGTGACAGCCGGGTAGTTTTTATTATTTTTGTTACAATGAAATTTCAAAACAAACCTAAAAAGCGTTTCGGGCAGAACTTTCTGCAGGATGAAAACATCCTCAATAAAATTGTAAAGGAAATAAATCCTCAGCTAGATGATGCAATAATTGAAATAGGTCCCGGTTATGGTAGCCTAACACGAAAACTACTATCAGCAACAGAAAATCTCACAGCAGTAGAAATTGACAATGAACTAGTAAAAGATCTGAAAGAAAAATTTCCACGACTAAATCTCATCAACGAAGATTTTCTAAAGACCGATTTGTCTACTTTAAATTCACAAGAAAATAAACTGCGAATTGTCGGGAATATTCCCTATAACATCACGTCACCCATTATTTTCAAGCTGATTGAGAACAATAAGCTAATTAAAGATGCTGTGTTTATGGTTCAGCTTGAAGTTGCAAAACGAATGACCGCCGATATGGGTACTAAAGATTACGGTATTCTGGCTGTTGTACTGGATTATTTTACTGCGACCGTATTGTGCTTTAGAATTTCACCAAATGTTTTTTATCCAAAGCCAAAAGTTCATTCAGCACTAATCCATCTTTATTTTAAAGATTTAATGATTACGGATGATCGGAAAAAGCTTTTTATCAAAATTGTAAAAGCCGCATTCGGGAAAAGAAGAAAAATTCTTAAAAATTCACTTAGTAATAGTATATTTAACAAAGTAGATTTTACAGGTTCGGGTATAGACCTTTCATTAAGGGCAGAAAATCTCTCTGTTCAAGATTTTGAAATTTTAACGGACTTTGTCCTTTCAAAAACCGGTCACTCCCGGCTTCCAACAGAATAAATGTTCTAAACCGTTTGAATGGATAAACTCAAGTCTTTAATTAAACATCTTAAAGCATTCGATGTAGTAGTAATTATATTCTACATCGTACTTTCGATTGTTCACATAATTTTCAGATATAAGATTGATACTTGGCTCATATGGGTTTTAGTAAACTTTGCAATCATTATTATCAGCTTTCTACTTGCCTATCTGGAATCAAAGCACGATAACGAATTCTGGAATGGAGTTCACTACTGGTATATCGTACCTGTTATTTTACTTACCTTCAAGCAGCTCTATTTTATGGTAAAGCCGATAAGAGTATATGATTACGATTATTTATTTATTGAAATAGACAGATGGATTTTTGGAGCAGATCCAACTCATCTTCTCCATCAAATTGCAAATCCTGTTTTAACAGAACTATTACAGATTGTTTACGGTAGCTTTTATCTTCTTCCTATCCTGCTAGGTTTATTTTTAGTCAGAAAAAAGAGATATGTTGCAATGGATTTTGCAGTATTTATAATAATTTATGGTTTCTATCTTTCATATTTGGGATATTTTATTCTGCCAGGAATAGGTCCAAGATTTACACTGCACGATTTTAATACAATAAATGAACAATTGCCGGGTTTATTTCTTACGAATTTTTTACGCGAACTTGTAAATGCAGGTGAATCAATTCCTTCCGGCACATTAAATCCTGGAGATGTTGTGCAAAGGGATATTTTTCCAAGCGGTCATACGATGATGACGTTAATAGTAATGTTTCTTTCAGTCAGATTAAAAAGCCGGTCACGTTATTTCTTTGTTCCTGTAGGAACCTTACTCATTTTCTCTACAGTTTATCTCTGGTATCATTATGTAATTGATTTGATTGGCGGTCTTGCTTTTATGCTATTTGCTGTATGGTCTGGTAAATACATTTTCAACTGGTGGAGAAGAAAAATAGGGAAACCCGGGTTTGAATATGGAAAATATTAAAATATTCATGACCACTCCTTTTACTCAATTAAGCTATGGTGTATGGATAAAATAATGAATGATTGAGTGATATAAGGCAAACCACCCTGTCACAGAATCTTTAAAATGAATGAAAAGAAAAATAAAGTAAGAAAAATTTTCGATTCAATTGCATTTAAATATGATTTTTTGAATCATCTTTTAAGCTTTGGTCTTGATAAATACTGGAGACGAAAAGCTCTAAAATTAACCGGTTTGTCGAAAGAAAGCTTTCTGCTCGATGTTGCATGCGGTACGGGAGATGTAGCAATTGAAGCTAAGAAACAAGGTGCTGCAAATATTGTTGGTGCTGATTTATCCCATAACATGCTGAAATTTTTTAAAACCAAATCCAGTTGGATAGAGGGAAATATTGTTCAAATGGTGGCTGAAATAATGCCATTCAAAAATGATTCCTTTACGAATATTACAGTAGCCTTCGGAGTCCGAAATTTTTTCGACATTAAAGAGGGATTCAACTCTTTTTACAATACACTAAAAAAAGATGGCAAAGCAACAATAATAGAATTTCAATTACCCAAAAGTAAGCTGTTCAAAGGACTTTACAGATTATATTTCAACAATGTTTTACCGGTAGTAGGCGGATTCTTTTCAAAAAATAAAAGCGCTTATACTTATTTGCCAGAATCTGTGAAGGAATTTGATGAACAAATTGCAATAGCAGAATTGCTCAAAGAAGCGGGGTTTTCAAAAATAGATTCGTACTCTTTATCCCTGGGAATAGTGCAGGTCCTTATTGCGACTAAATAACTATTTAATATCATAATCTATCAAGTCCTGGGTAACAGTTGTTGCAGTATCAGTAAAATTTATTTCACCTGTTAACAGAATATTAGTTATAACAATGTTACCTTTCATTTTAACCATTCCGATTTCATCTGCAAACCATGCATAAGCTGAGAATCTTTGAACTGTCTGATTTAAGTCAGTAACAATATCCAAATCATACTTAACTTTTTGAGCTGATACCTCAACCGCTCCGTTTTCCAGATTTAAGGTGAGATCTTCCTGTGCAATAAAGTACCCATTTATATCCATTGGACTAAAATTTACACCGGGCTGCAAACTAACTGTAATTCGCAAAACCGGCCAGATGCTCCCTGAAGCAAGGGGATTTAACAATAATCGCATTTCATCCTGTGTGGAGATTAAATTTTTAATCGAATCAGGAAATAGGTTTATAAAATCACTTATATCAATAAAATAAAAAATGCCGGTAGGTGTTTTTCTGAAATAAGAAATGTTTTCCGTAATGCCGGTACCATCATCAAGGGAATCTCTCTGCTCTCTGTACATAACAGTATCAATGTAGATTTCAGCACCATAATTAACAGAACGTGTTCCGGCAACAATCACCCCGTTAGAATTCTCCTGTTTAAATCCATATTTGTAAGACGTTCCCTCCACCCCGGGATAATAATTTTTCAGGTTTTGTTCTGATGGATTCGTTGAATTATCAGAGGTGCAGAAATTAAAGGTAAAAAGAATCACACAAACAAAAATAAATCCTAAAAAGCCCTTTTTTATCAACATTTACTCCATAATGTGTTTTTTCAATTGATCAAATGCTTTAAATCTATGACTGATTCTATTTTTAATTTCAGAATCAAGTTCAGCCATTGTCTGATTAAATCCATCTGGTACAAACAAGGGGTCATAACCAAATCCATTAGTTCCTCTCGGAATTTTAATTATTTCACCTATAACTTCACCAATAGAAGCAAAAAAATCAGTGCCAAAATAAAAGACTGCCGCACAAACAAACTTAGCTTTATACGGCGGCGGGTATTTTTCCAGATTTTTCAGCAACTTTAAATTGTTTTGCTCATCAGTTGCCCCTAATCCGGCATACCTTGCAGAAAATACACCAGGCTCATCATCCAATTGTTCAACCACAAGACCCGAATCATCCGCAATAACCGGTAGCTTATACTCTTTAAAAATAACAGATGCTTTTAATTTCGCATTTTCAACAAAAGTTTTTCCAGTTTCTTCAATCTCAATAGTATAATCTACATCAGAAAGTGAAAGGATTTGAACATTCAAATCACTCAGAATTTTCCTGACTTCTTTTACCTTTCCCTCATTTTTGGACGCAAATATTATTCTTTTCATTTAATCCTTTTAAAGAGTTTTCTCAATTCCTGCCTCCCTTCGGCAATAATTTCATTATCTGCATAAACCAACGACTCATTTTCTTTTACTTTCCATTCACCGTTTATCATAACACATTTTACATTCTGATGATTCGAAGCAAAAACTATATCTGAGTAAACATTAGAATCGTCTAAAGAGTTCGATGACGTATTAAGATCCAGTAAAACAATATCAGCAATTTTTCCGGTTTCAATGCTTCCAATTTCATTATTTAAGTGAAGAGCTTCTGCTCCTTCAATAGTAGCCATTCTAAAAATTTTAAGAGCACTCATTGCTTCCGGACCCTGTGCGGGCTTTTGAATTAATGATGATAATCTCATCTCGTTAAAAATGCTTAGGTTGTTATTGCAGGGAGCACCATCAGCACCTAACGAGACAGATATTCCCTCATTCAAGTACTCCGGAATAGGTGCAATCCCCGAGCCTAATTTTAAATTTGCAGATGGACAATGTGCAACTCTTATATTTTTCTCTTTCAGAATTTTCCTTTCAGTTTGATTAGTGTGAACGCAATGCGCAAGAACCGTATAATCATCTAACAGATTCAAATCATCAAAATATTCAATATTTTCTTTTTGATATCTCCTTCTCACTTCTTTAATTTCATTTAAATTTTCAGATGAATGAGTATGATAAAGGCTGCCGGGGAAATCTTTTATCATCTCTTTTGTTTCTTTAAGAAGTTCTTCGCTACAGGAAAGTACGAACCGCGGTGCGAATGCGTACTTAATTCTTCCATTGTGCAGATTATGGTAATTTTGCGCAAGCTGAATTGAATCCTTCAGCTCATCTTTCGTAGAAGATTTAAATTCCGGAAAAAGATCGTTCTTATCAATCATACATTTGCCTGAAAAACCACGAATTCCCGAATTAATCATTTCTGAAAAAATAATCTGCTGATGCCTCAGAGTTCCCATGTCAAGAATAGTTGTAGTACCACTCATAATTAATTCGTTTAATCCAAGTCTGCACGACTGTCTGAGTGAATCTTCGTTGTGCGCATTCTCAAAAGGGAAAATTTTTAATTTTAACCAGTCCAAAAGAGGAAGCTCCTCTGCAAGTCCTCTAAACAATGTTTGGCAAAGATGCACGTGTGTCTGAACGAAACCGGGGATAATAGTGTAATCCGGATAATCAAATATTTCACTGTACTCATCTTTGTTAATTTTTTCAAGTGGAATAAAGCCGGAAATTTTGTTGCTGGTAATTTCTAATGCAGTATCTTCAAAAATATTATCTTCTTCATCTGCACAAATAATTCTTCTGGGAACAAGTAATTTTTTAATCATCTTTTTACTTTATTCATTTAAAAGTTCTTCTGTCACTTCGAAGGCATATCTCAAGTGAGGTATTACAATTGAGCCGCCGACTATTAATGCCACGTTAAATGTTTCGTACAATTCCTGTTTTGTCGCACCTTCGGAGACAGCACGATCAATGTGATAAAAAATGCAGTCGTTGCAGCGTAAGACCATAGATGCAGATAAGCCCATCAACTCCTTGGTTTTTGCATTTAATGCACCATCGATGTATGCTTTGTTATCGAGTGCGAAAAATTTGTTAAAGTCTCTGAAACCCGAATTTAATATTTTTTCGTTCATATCCAATCTGTATTTTCGTGTTTGAGGAAGGGATTTTTTCATGTTTTTCCTTTCTTTTTAAATATCAAATTTATTTTTTTCCGGATCGTACGAAACTTCAAGATCATCCACATTAAAATCGTCCGGTTCATCTTCCCAATCATATTTCTTAGCTGGAGGATCTACTTTTCGAAAAAGGTATGCAGCTACCAATCCTGTAACAGCACCGAGCAGATGCGATTCCCACGAAATCCCTTTCATTCCAGGCAGCATTCCCCAGACAATTCCCCCATAAAGGAATGTAATAATCAAAGCAAGAGTGATCGATGTATTATCTTTTCTGAACAATCCACTGAAAAATAAAAAGCTCACAAATCCGTATACAATTCCGCTTGCACCTATATGATAAACCTGTCGTGCAAATATCCAGACTAATAATCCGGTTACTAAATAAATAAAAATAAATAAGAAATATGAAACCTTGGGATAAAAGAATAAAATTATCCAGCCAAGTATTATTAACGGAAAAGTATTGGAAATTAAATGGGAGAAATCTCCGTGAATTAAGGGTGCTGTAACGATTCCGAGCAACCCGGTAGTATTGCGAGGCAACAATCCCATTTTGTAAAGATCTAAACCTATAAATTGTGCTGTGAGGTGAATAATCCAAAGCAGAATTGGGAAAATAAGGGGGATTACAAATGCTTTTATTATTTTTTCGTTTTTGGATGCTGACACAATAATTAATTTTGTTATTTTTTTGTGATGAATTTAATATTATAGGACATATAAATTTCAATCCAAAAGTAAACTAAATATTTAAATATAAAGTAAAATTGCTATGATAAAATTCAAAATAAAAACCACGTTGTCATTAATCGTCATTTTGTTAGTATTTGGAATTTCAGTTCAACAAGTTTATGCCGGTGCATGGACACAGAAAAAGGGGGGTGGATACTATAAACTAGATTTTCGATACTTAAGCGGCGAAAAAGTCTATGATCCGTCGGGGACAAAAATTCCAATTTCAAAATTCACAGATTTAACCATTGGTGTATTCGGATCATATGGAATTACAAATGATTTTACGTTTTTTTTAGGTGCCGCGGTTTTTAAATCAGTTAAGTTAGATACGACAGTTAGCGGAGTGGAAAACGATATAAAGGGTTTTGGTAATATGATGATTGGCGGAAAATACAAGATGGCGAATTTTGGAAAATCAGTTTTAAGTGGAAAATTGATATTCGGATTACCCACAGGAAAAACAGGTGATGACGGAGCCTTGTGGATCGGTAGTAAGGATTTCAGCCAGGCAATTGGATTAGAATATGGATATTCGCTTTATCCTGTTCCTGCTTACTTAAACGCAGGGGCAACATTCACAAACAGGTCAGCCGGTATATCGGACCATTTTAATTATGCTCTTGAAGCAGGTTATTCTTTTTTGAAAAACCTTACATTAATTGTTCGTTTCCATGGACAGATTTCATTTGAAAATGGCGATGTTAATGTTAAAGGTGGCTTTGGTACTTTTTCAAATAACCAGCAGTTCATTGCCTACAATGCAGAACTTATTTATAAGTTTACCGATAATATCGGAATAAAGGGATATTATGAAAGTGGTGGTGCCGGAAAGAATATAATCTCTGCACCTGTTTTAAATGTTGGTATGTTTTTTTCTAATTAAAAGCTATCATTTATAAACAACTTATACTAAAAAGCCCCGTCCTAGGTGATTGAAGAATGGGGCTTAATTGCTTTTATTTACTTACCAAGTTCTATTTCATCAGGATCATCTTCTTTGTTTCGACGAAGCTTCCAGCATTTAAAGTGTAAAAATAAATACCGCTTGCTAGTGAAGAGGCATTGAAATCCACTTCATAACTTCCCGAAGTTTTTATTTCATCCACAAGTGTTGCTACTTCATTACCAAGAACATCGTAGACTTTAAGTAAAACGTGCGTGTCACCCTGAGTATGTCGAAGAGTGACGGATGGGATGTTGTATTTTATCTTTGTAGTTGGATTAAACGGATTTGGATAATTCTGATAAAGTTGAAAATTGTCCGGTAAATTTTGCTGGTTTGAAGCAAGTTGTGTAACAGTAGATACATAAGTGATTTCAAAGTGTCCTCCTTCACCAGCAGGTAAAGTAAGAATTCTATCATAAGGATCGTAATTGGTATATACTTGACCATCCTTTATAACCTGTGAAATAATAAGGTTTGTATCTTTTATCGCCAAAGGTGTAAGCATAAGTTCACGGTTGTAATCCAGAGATTCATAATTATAATGCAAAGTAACCGGTTGATAAGTGTAGAACAGGCTTCCATATAAATAAGTATAATAGCCTAATTCAGTTGAATGGTATCCCGCTTTCCAATCTCCGCCTTTTTCTTCATTCCATGCAAAGGCACCATAGCGTGTTCTATCAGCATATACTTCACCATAAATGTGGTCTACAAAATAATTCATATAAAAATTTATTGATTCATCAGCCATCTGAAGGTACCAGGATTCCTTTGTAATATCATACATTTGTAATCCAGCAGTTATTGCTTGTTCCATCTGCCACCAGGCTTTTGTTGTATCCTGTAATCCCCACAAGAGCATCTCACCTGTAACTCGGTTAAAATCTTTATACGGTCCCCAATATTCATGGTCATACCCATTATCCCAAACATGAGTAATTAAAAGATCTGCGTTATTTTTATAAGATGGATCAGGAAATAACTGATTAATTCTTGCTAAACACCAACCAGCTTTTAATACATGTCCCATTATTGTCATAGTTTCGCTGTTATCCCAATTCCAATCTGAATCGTATCTTTCAACAAATCCAATTGCCTGCTGCGGCATGCTTGCAACCATGTGATTAATAATTTCATTTGCTAGTTCTTCTAATCTGGATTGATAACCTGAATCCTCTTTCATCAGGTAGAGATATAGAAGATGTGTTGTAATTGCATCGACAGTTGCATTAAAACTCTTATCCCAGGTATTTTGATTATTAAAACTTGCTTTATCATAGTAGCCAAGATATGCAGGTCGAGTATCCCAATAAATATTCTCAAGATGATTATAACCCCTCATCAGCCAGTTCCATGCAGTGGTGTCTCCGGTTGCTTCGTAAAAAGCGGCAATACCAAGTAAAGCATAGTGCTGGAAAAAAGCTGTTTTATCAGCTACCGGATTAATCGGATTGCCATTTATGTCTAAATCCTGAAACCATCCGCTATTAACGTTATCCCAGGCGTGTTCATACATCCAGTTCAAAGCTTGTTCTGCAAGATTAATATATGTTGTATCACCGGTCAGCATATACGCACGAACCATAGCATAAATATTTCGGGTTTGCGTTAGCATGTGTTTATTTGTTCCGATAGGAGTACCATATTTATTTATGTTTGTAAAAAATCCACCTGAGGCATAATCGTAAGTTTGCAGCCAGAATTGTGCACAGCTATCTGTGTACCCAATTGCAAGAGAAGGATTTTGTAAATAAGGTGATGTAGGAGAATATTGTGCTTGCAGTGAATTACCGAAAAATGAAATAGAAAGTAAAGAAACAAAGAGGTAAACTTTTATCATAGCTGACACCTAGAGCAAAATTATATTTTGACTAATTACTTACGGGCTTTTGCAAAAGTATTATCTTTTCTTCGTACAATCAAGTTTAAGTTGCGCACCAAAGTTTTTGCTTTCCATCAAATCCTTTAAAAACGCACTCTTCATCTCTGCTCCACTTAATTGATTCTGCTAAACCGGGTGATTCTTTTTCTAAAGAACTTTTAGCTGAATCACTTAACCAAATTTCCGCACCTTCGCCCTGTTGCATTACGCGTGCTGCATAGTGGACCGATTTTCCTGCAAGAGCCCTACCATCTGCGGTGACTTTTCCGAAGTGAATTCCAATTCTCACTTTAATATTATCATTACCTGGATTTCCAAAAAGACCAACTGCAAATGCATAAGCTTTCATAACGCTGTGAAAGACTATAAATAAACTATCGCCAGTCTGATCAATTAATATTCCTGAAAATTTTCTTCTCAGCTGGTTTGCACGATCTTGATGAGCCTTACGATAATCAGTATATAATACAGTCCCGATTTCTGAAAGGAGTGAAGTAGATCCAACTACATCCGTAAAAACAAGGCAGGCAAATCCGCTACTTTTTTCAAGCCATTTCTGAAGACTAAAATCAGTTTTTATTGGCATACGTACTTATTCAACAAAATAAAAATAATTAATGACAAATCTTAATTCTTGCAGCTTTTATAAAACTGTACAAAAATATGAAAAATTTAATCATTGTTATAAAGAGTCTCTGCAAGAAAATGGTATTTGAACTCAGGTGTGTTTGTATTTTATCGAGGTATCTTAACATTTACTTTATAAGAATTATCAGCTAACCATATTATTGAACATTTTTCTCCGACTTCAAACAAATATCCAATACCGGTTCATTTATCTAATCTCTCTTATAAACACTATCGAAGGTATTACTCTTTATCCTTATATATTCAGGTTTTAATAGCTGTTTTTCAAAACCTTCGCCATAAGTATCCGCCATTAAAAACAATTCCAATGGTGAAATAATTATTTTAGCTTTCTCTTTTTAGCAGTTTATTTGATAATAACTACCCTCATTACAAAAGCTGTTTAATAATTTGTTATTATCGATTAATAGCAGAATAAACTCAATAAAAAACCCTGCCTAAATTAATTTGACCAAATTTATTCTCAGCAGGGTTGCCCTCACATATTTAAACTATACGCAATCAATAAAAACTACATTGCTCTTATTTTCAGATACAATGTAATTGCAAGTGCAATAAATATTGCAGAGTATATTATAAGCATAGCACCCCAAAAACTTTGGACAGGTTCATTTTACTTCCAAATAACATACCACTGAAAAACTTTTCAATTTTCTACAATTTAAAAATAAATTGACTCGAAATGATAACTACGGTCAGACAAAGTGTTTTACTATAAATCAAATATTTAATGGACAGGAAGCAACGAATCCTCCTTCGTACTCAATCAGATACTCCAAAACAAGAATTATTTTTGAATCAGCTATTTCCTACTCTAGGTAAGAAACTGTGTACATCAAAAATTTTCTATTCAGGTTTCCGCAACCACTTTTCAATTGCTCTTAGAAGGTTTTCCATCGCAACAATCAGAGGCTCGTGCTGAGAAGTGTCAATATCCAGTAATATTTCGTGATGTATATCAACGTAGGCTTTTTCAAGTTTAGTAGTAAGCATTTTTCCTCTTCGGGACAAACTAAGTTTCATATTCCTTCTGTCATCTGGATCAATCATTCTTTGCATATAACCCTTTTTCACAAGACCATCTACAATTCTCGTTAATCTGCTTGGGCTCAGATTCATCCTTTTGGCAATTTCTTTGTTATTCAAAGTTTCATCGTGCTCAAGTAAGCGAAGACATTTGAATTCCGCCGGGAAGAGGCTGTGTTCTTCTGCCAAAAAGGCTTCTTTTTCCTGGCATCTTGCTAGGAGATTGAATGTTAGATTAGCAAGACGCTCAGAAGTTGTATCTTTATTCATATGCTTCTCTAAAAATTATTTTGAAATAGTAATACTATTAAATATTACAATATTGTGGTTATCACAATCCATAAGGAGTACTGTTATCTTAATTGAGGATAATCATTAGGCATTGCACTTCTCCAAAAAGATGTAACAACCGGTATAAACATGCAAATATTAATTGATAGAAGCAACGATTCTTAACTTTCTGTCATTATTAGCAATTGGCAAATAATTTCATTTGAAAATCTCATAAATTGTAATCAGAAAAATTGGTGATCTTTAAAAGTCATTCCGAATTTGTAATAAAATTTTTGGCAGATTCATCCGTTACTTGAATTTTCGTCGCTTTTTTTTAAATTGGTTTGTAAATTTAAGGAGGGAACGGAAATGAAGGCAGATTACTTATGTCCGCATTGCAGGGGTTTACTTAACGCGGGCGACTTTATAGTGTTCTCCAGCAGAACAAGTAAAGGAGGACATGGTATAATTATGCTTCACCCCGAAGTTGGAAACTACACAGTTGCAAAACATCCGATGTTTGAATATGAAAAAGGTGAAAGACTTCTTTTTTATTGCCCAATGTGCAATAAAGAACTTGCCTCAGACTATCACGAAAATCTTGCAAAAATTATATTAGTTGATGAGGAAGAAAAGGAGTTTGATATTCATTTTTCTAGAGTTGCAGGTGAACAGAGCACATTTAAAATCATTGGAGAGCATGTAGAAGTATTTGGTGAACACTCAGGCAATTATTTAGAATTTTTAGGGATGAAATAACCGGCAGTTTAATTATATTTCACTGAACCGGAGTAGTATTAATAATTTCCGTTCGGTATATTCTCCATTTGCCGTTTTGTTTTTTAAGATGATGAATGCCTTCATCACGCTTATTTAAAAAACCCCGCCCTTTTACAGATCTTGTTGTTAGAATATAATAGACTTTAGCATCATTTTCTGATATTTCTATTACTTCAGCTTTTTCCATAAAAAATTCGAGATCATAATTCATAAATACAAACTCCAATCCCTGCACCGTTGAAGAATATTGCGGACTTTGTTCATGAATTGTAGCGAGCACTCTGTCTTTATCTTCTGCTTTAGTGGCTGCCAGATTTTCATTAACTACAGCTAAAACTTCTTTTTCAGCTTTTGGATCAATATTTTCTTGTTTTTTAATCTCTACTTTTGGTGGCGGTGAAATCATTTCCTGTATTTGACCATCGCCTTCAGCAGAAGATTCCTGTTTCGATTCGCATCCTGCAAGAATAAACAGTATTGATACAATAATTAAATATAATTTGTTCATCTTTTTAATCGTTTATTGATATGATTTTATTTAGTTCATCCTCTGTTACATTTAGCAGTCCGATAGGGACTAATCTGGGAGTAAGTGTCTTCCAGTTTTCATTTCGTAAAAAGATTTCTTTAAAGATCACCAGGGCCTGATCTAACATATTATTATTAACCAGTGTAACGGCATGCCAGTATTTCATTTCTTCATTTTCAGGAAACATTTCTTCTGCTGAAGAATATTCCCTCATTGCCAGTTCCATATTTCCATGTTCTACGGCCAGATCCCCTGCATTCATATGATCGTACGCACGATGAATTTTTAACAATCTTTCCAATTCTTTCAACGGTTCTGAATGGTCTTCAACACGTAAATCAATCAATCTGTCATTCCAAATTTTACCTGTGGATTCACCGCGAACAACGAGTAAACAAGCAGATTGTTTTCCTCGGATATCGCCACCGACTTCCTCTGCAGCAAAAAGAGCAGACAACATACGTTCGGCAAGAGGACCTGTAGAATTTTCAAAAGCTGAAGACATCGCACCCCATACCTTTTCATTCATCATCAAGTTTGCTTGTACTGAATAGTTGTCTCCCATAATATGTCCTGCGCCTGGGATACAGTTTTTACCGGTATAACTTTTTACATTTCCTTTAACATCAAGTATTGCAAGCTGGCGAACATCTCTTCCTTCATCCTCTGCAATAAGTTTATCCACTACTTCTCCAGCAGATAAGCCCGTTTTCAGCAATTCAATTCCTTCCGGACCGAAGGCAGGATTAACAAATGATTGTGTAGCTACAACTCCAATTCCAGCTTCCCCCCATGCAACGATAGAACCAACAGAAAACCAGTGAGACTGAACTGCAACGCCCATTTCACCTGTTTCAGGATCTCTTGCAACGATCGAATAAGTTGAAGCTAAAGGGTTTTCGTGGAAAAATAGTTGTGCGAATAAATCTTCTGTTAAAATTACTGTGCAAATAAATAACAATAGGGTTGTTATTAATTTCATTTGAAAATCCTCAAAAAATATTTTTATTGTAGCTAAGATAATTCAACAATTATTTTATAACAATTGCAAATTAATAGAATGTTTGGTGTTGAATGATCTTAAAATGTATTTTTGAACTGCAGTTTAATTTTTGAAAATAATTCTTAAGCGTCTTTTTGGGGAAATGTTTACTCCCGAAAACTTTATCATACTTTTTATTGTGGGAATCATTGCAGGATTCCTAAATGTAACTGCCGGTGGTGGTTCAACTTTAACACTACCTGCCTTAATTTTTCTCGGTCTTGATTCATCAATGGCAAACGGCACAAATAGAATTGCCATACTAATTCAGAATATTTCCGCAGTTTATTCATTTAAAAAAGAAAAATACCATGAGCTGAAGTCAAGCTTTTTGCTCGCTATGTTTACTTTGCCAGGTGCAATTGCCGGTGCATTAATAGCAGTTGAACTCGATGATGTACTATTCCGGAAAATTCTTGCAATAATAATGATTGGCATAATTCTCTCAATGTTTATTCCACAGAAACCATCAAACGCTGCCGGTAACAATAAAATTTCCCCTGCGACTGCCATTTCAATGATTGGAATTGGATTTTACGGCGGTTTTATTCAGGTAGGAGTTGGTTTTTTAATCATGGCATCCTTAAAGCATTTAATGAAGCTTAATCTGGTAGTCGTAAACATGCACAAGGTTTTTGTCGTGCTGATTTACACTATTCCCGCCTTAATAATTTTTATCTTAACAAATAACGTAAATTGGTTTCTGGGATTGAGTCTTGCTGCTGGAAATGCAACGGGTGGTTGGTGGGGTGCAAAAATATCGGTCAGAAAGGGGGCAGGATTTATTAAGGTGGTATTGGTGATCGCAATTTTTATAATGGCATTAAAGCTCTTAAATATTTACTAATTAATCTCCGCATGTAAAAATCTTCCTGTGATACTCTCTTTATTATTTACAATGTCTTCTGGAGTTCCTTCAGCGACAACTTTACCACCAAATTCTCCACCACCCGGGCCTAAATCGATTATCCAATCAGCCATTTTAATTACATCGAGATTATGTTCAACGATCACAACAGTGTTTCCCTTATCAACAAGTTTATTAAGAACATTCAATAATATTCGAACGTCTTCGAAATGTAATCCCGTTGTTGGTTCATCTAAAACATAAAGTGTTTTTCCTGTACTGACTTTACTTAACTCTGTTGCGAGTTTTACTCTTTGTGCCTCACCGCCGGAAAGTGTCGTAGCCTGCTGCCCTAATGTAATGTAACCCAATCCAACATCGTGCAAGGCTTTAATTTTTCTTTTTATTCTTGGAAGATCTGAAAAAAAATCGAGAGCTTTATCAACCCGCATTTCCAAAACATCAGCGATCGATTTTGTTTTATATAGAACTTCCAGTGTTTCGCGGTTGTATCTCTTACCTTTGCATGAATCACAATGCACATAAACATCAGGCAGAAAATTCATTTCAATTTTTTTCAATCCATCTCCATTACATTCTTCGCATCTTCCGCCTGATACATTAAAACTGAACCTTCCTGTTTTGTAACCTCTCATTTTTGATTCGGGTAATTGTGCAAATAAATCGCGTATAAATGTAAATAAACCTGTATAGGTAGCAGGATTCGATCTCGGAGTTCTTCCTATTGCCGATTGATCTATTTCAATAATTTTATCAATATGGTCCAAACCTTCCACAGATTTAAAGGGAAGTGGAACTGTTTTGGATTTATAAACTTTGTTCATTAAAATTTTAACAAGTGTCTCATTAAGAACAGAAGATTTTCCTGAACCACTCACGCCCGTTATTAGAGTTAACGTTCCGATTGGAATTTTTAAATTTATATTTTGCAGATTGTTTCCGTTTGCACCCTTGAGCAGAATATATTTTCCATTACCCTTTCTTCTGCTGCCGGGAATTTTTATCTTTTCCCTGCTTTTTAAATAGGAAAGTGTTAAAGAATCGTATCCATTATCGGACCCAAGAAGTTCACTTGTAACACCATTGAGCACAACTTCACCGCCAAGCTCACCAGCGCCGGGTCCAAGATCGATAATAAAATCAGAGCTTTCGATTGTTTCCCTGTCGTGTTCAACGACAATAATCGTATTGCCTAGATCTCTGAGGTTTTTTAACGAGTTAATTAATTTAATATTATCACTTTGATGCAAGCCAATTGAAGGTTCATCGAGTACATAAAGCACACCTGCGAGCTGAGTACCAATTTGTGTAGCAAGTCTGATCCGCTGTGATTCACCTCCGGATAACGTTCTGGCTGAGCGGTTCAGCGATAAATAATCCAGACCAACGTTGTGCAGAAATTCCAGTCTTTCTTTCACTTCCTTTAAAATAGGTTTAGCAATTATAGCATCGTTCCCTTTTAAATTGACTTTCCGGAAAAACTCCATTGTTCGAAGTATCGAAAGTTCGGTTATTTCACTTATATTTTTCCCGTTAAACTTTACCGCAAGCGATTCCTTTCTAAGTCTTCCACCATTGCAAGTTGAACAATTAGCCGTGTTCATATATGATTCGACCCACTCGCGGATGTTATTTGATGAAGTAGAATCGTAATAGTGCTTCAAATATTTTATTATACCAGAAAAACGGTGCATATACTGCACAGGTTTTCCGTTACTGTAGGAATATGTAAATGATATTCTCTCCTTCGTTCCGTTTACAATAATATCAATTTGCTCAGGTTTGAGTTTTTTGATAGGCGTATCAAAATCAAAATTGTATTTTTCCGCAACAGCTTCAAGTTGATTGAAGAACCAAATTTTCCTCGGTTTACCAAGAGGTGCTAATCCTTCTTCATTAATTGTTTTATTATAATCAGGAATAATCAGATTTATGTCGAGCTCTTTTTTCTCACCGAGTCCTTCACAATCCTTACACGAACCATAAGGTGAATTAAATGAAAAAGAATTTGGAGCGACCTCGCTATAGCTAATTCCACAATCAATACATGCAAGATGACGGCTGTAGACATGATCCTCTTTTCCTTCGCTTACAATTATACTCCCTTCCCCGTAATTTAAAGCCACTTCAACTGATTCAGTTAATCTTGCACGGGAATTTTCTTTTATTAAGATTCTATCTACAACAATTTCAATATTGTGAACTTTATACCGATCAACTTTAAATCCTTTCGAAATTTCATACATTTCTCCATCTACTCTTACTCTTAAAAAACCATCTGATAAAATTTCTTCGAAAAGTTCACGGTAGTGCCCTTTTCTTCCTCTTACAACAGGTGACAGAAGGGATACCTTTTTATTTTTGAATCCTGAAAGAATTGAATCAATGATTTGTACTGCAGATTGTTTTTTAACAGGCTTGCCGCAATTATGGCAATGTGGAATACCGACACGAGAAAATAGTAAACGTAAATAATCATAAATCTCGGTAACTGTACCAACGGTAGAGCGCGGATTCCCTGTAGTAGATTTTTGCTCAATGGAAATAGCTGGACTCAATCCTTCAATCAGATCAACATCGGGTTTATCAAGCATATCTAAAAACTGGCGGGCATAAGCGGAAAGCGACTCTATGTATCTGCGCTGTCCTTCTGCATAAATTGTATCGAACGCAAGCGAAGATTTTCCCGATCCGGATAAACCTGTAATCACTGTAAAAGCATCGCGTGGGATTTCCAGATCTATATTCTTTAAATTGTGCTCTCTTGCACCTTTTATTATAATTAATTCTTTTTCCAAGGAAAGCCAATATAAAATCTTAAATAGCTATATTAGCTAATGAAGCTTAGATAATCAATTTAATTCGAAGTGCACTTGTCCACTTTTTCTTAAATGAATTACCCTGATAAAATAAAAACAATAAAAAAACAGAATGGATACAAGCTGAAAGAAAAGAAATCAGTCTTTAATGGAATGGTTTTTCCGGTTTCCGATCTTAAAGACGCTGAAGAAATTATCAAAACAGTTAAAAAAAAATATCGCGATGCCACACATCACTGTTTTGCATTCAAGTTGTCGAATGGAATTGAAAAAAGCTCGGATGCTGGCGAACCGAGCGGAACGGCCGGTTTCAAACTACTTAAAGCTATAGAGCATTTTGGTTTAACCGATATTCTGCTGATTGTAATTCGCTATTTTGGAGGAATTAAACTTGGAACCGGTCCACTTGGAAAAGCGTACTACACAACAGCCCTTAAATCTGTAAAAGAGACCGAAATAATCACCAAGGAATTGTATCAAAAAGTACAAATTATAGCAGATTTTGAATATTTAAGTGTTGTGCACAATTTACTATCAGCATTTGATTCCCAGATAGAAGAAACAGACTATAAAACGAAAGTAGAATTGAATTGCATTGTAAGGGCTCCAGATTCAGTTAAAATTGGCCAAAAATTAAAGGATCATAGTAGTGGCAGCATAAAATATAACCTAATTGATGAATATTTATACTTATGAATAGCTAAATTCTGCAAAAATTGAATTAAAAAATTATTCTTAAATCTTGATTAAAATATCGTTATTGGCGATATTTGATATAAACAATATTTACGTTCACACAAAACATGGGGAAACCATGGACACTAACCACACAGCGGAGCGCCTTGCCAATCTTACTTTTAGCTTACTAGCAAATTGTCAGGAAAAGGAAGTTCGTCTCGCTGAAATCCATAACTTAACTCAAGCCGAGTTTAGATGTTTGAGGTTATTTGGTACAGATGAGAGCCTTAACAACAAACAAATAGCCGAACGTATGAATTTAAGTCCTAGCAGGTTAACCAGAATTATAGATGGACTTGTAGAGAAAGCTTACATTAACAGGGAAATTGATCCTAATGACAGAAGAAATATGAGGGTTACTCTGTCGCGCAGGGGTAAGCATTTGGTAAACCAGCTAAACAGGGCTTATGTTGGTATACATCATGAAATCCTGGAGGATATAGATAAAGACCAGCACGAACCGTTGATAACAGCGATGGAGCATTTATTAGGTGCTCTCGAAAAATGGTTAAAGAAACCCGATTAGTAAAGTCAGTGTGAATGTTTAATGTAATTTAAGTATTTTTTAACCGATTCAAGATCGGCTAATAGCAGGTTAAGATTTTTAAAACTATCCTGATTCAGAAGAAGGTAATTTTTTTCAAAGAACTTTATTGTAGCGGGCTCTGTACCGGATACTATTTTTCGTAACTGATCAATAATTTTTTCCATGTTCTCCAGGATGTCCGATCTTACATAATCAATATTTTCCACCTCAGGAATGCCTGGTGCTTTATTAAGGATCCTCAATAATCCTCTTAAATATTTTGCAGTAAATATCAGTTCGTGAAATTCGTACTCCCTTTTTAAATTAACCGCAGCAGTAACTATTTGCTGAACATCATCCTTTTTGTTTAATGGATGATTATTAAATTTTTCTGTTTCCTTCAGAAAATTTTCATCAGATAAATTCAAAAGTCCTACCAAATATTTAACTATGAAAACCGCTGCTTAAAGAGGTTATATAAATCTATGTTTTAAGTCGGATTAAATTATTTTTTAATTCCAAATCCTAAGCCATCCCCTATAGGCAAAATTGTTGCTTTTAAATTTGGTTGGTTCATGAATATTTTATTAAACTCGCGGATATTTTTTGTTGATTCTTTATATTTCTGCGGAACACGGCTGGATGCGGCATAACCCTGCCAAAGTAAATTATCAACTATAATAACTCCACCGCGTTTAAGCAAAACCATTGAATAATCGAACAGACGTTTATAATCTTCCTTATCCGTATCGAGAAAGATTAAATCATACTTTTTCTTCAGCTGCGGCATTATATTCAATGCATCTCCTTCGAGTAGTTTTATTTTCATTCCAACACGGGATTTTTGAATAAATCGTTTTGCTGTAGAAATATTATTTGTGCTTTTTTCAATCGTATGTACCTGGGATTTCCCTTTAAGCTCCCTTGCAATTCTAATTGCTGTATAAGCTATTGCCGTTCCAAGTTCAAGAACTCTTTTAGGATCGAGCATCCGAATAATTTGTTCAATGAATTCAGCAGATTGCCAATATAAAATGGGGACGTTATTCTCCTGGGCATATGCTTCCATCTCCATTAAAAGATTATCACTTTCCTTTCTGAACGAGGAAATATATTTAAACTGAATAGGATTAAAGATTTTATTCATTTTATATCATACTATCCGATTGTAATGAAATCAAAATTATAAAAATTTAGTATAAAATGTGGGTAATATTAAGGACTA